>Ga0207652_10002322_pt1 | contig 16116 bp, 9 predicted proteins | sample KBSC63BmetaG_FD_184334 | JGI IMG/M metagenome (GOLD analysis project Ga0207652, IMG submission 184334) | Corn rhizosphere microbial communities from Kellogg Biological Station, Michigan, USA - KBS C6-3B metaG (SPAdes) (version 2) | ecosystem: Host-associated > Plants > Roots > Rhizosphere ... | reverse complement strand
GCGAGAAGATCAACAGCCAGGTCCAGGAAGAGATGGGCCGCAACCAGCGCGAGTACGTGCTGCGCCAGCAGCTGAAGGCGATCAAGGAAGAGCTGGGCGAGATCGACGAGTCCGGCGGCGATCTGGACGACTTCCGCGAGAAGATCATGAACGCGAAGATGCCGCCCGACGTCGAGAAGGTGGCGTCGAAGCAGCTCGAGCGGTTGAAGGTGATGCAGCCGTCGTCCGCGGAGTACACGGTGACGCGCACGTACCTCGAGTGGCTGGTCGAGCTGCCCTGGGCGGTGACGACCGAGGACAAGCTGGACATCCAGATGGCCCGCGACATCCTGAACAGCGACCACTACGACCTGGAGAAGGTCAAGAAGCGCATCCTCGAGTACCTGGCGGTGCGCAAGCTGAAGGCCGACAAGAAGGGCCCCATCCTGTGTCTGGTGGGCCCGCCCGGCGTCGGCAAGACGTCGCTGGGGCGGTCGATCGCGCGGTCGCTGGGGCGAAAGTTCATCCGCATCTCGCTGGGCGGCGTGCGCGACGAGGCCGAGATCCGCGGTCACCGGCGCACCTACGTCGGCTCGCTGCCGGGTCGGCTGATCCAGGGCATGAAGAAGGCCGGCTCGAACAACCCGGTGTTCATGCTCGACGAGCTGGACAAGCTGGGCCACGACTTCCGCGGCGACCCCGCGGCGGCCCTGCTCGAGGTGCTGGACCCGGAGCAGAACCACAGCTTCTCGGACCACTACCTCGAGGTCCCCTTCGACCTGTCGAAGGTCATGTTCGTCGCCACGGCGAACGTGATGGATCCCATCCCCCCCGCCTTGCGGGACCGCCTCGAGGTGCTGGAGATCCCGGGCTACACGCGCGAGGAGAAGATGAACATCTCGCGCCAGTTCCTGATCCCCAAGCAACTGGAGGAGCACGGCCTGAACAAGGAGAAGGTGGTGTTCGAGGACACGGCGGTGGCCGAGGTCATCGACAGCTACACGCGCGAGGCCGGGGTGCGCAACCTGGAGCGGGAGATGGCCAACGTCATCCGCGCCATCGCGGTGCTGGTGGCGGAGAACAAGGCCGCCGAGATCGAGCGCATCACCACCGAGCGCATCGCGGACTTCCTGGGGCCGGCCAAGCACATGTCGGAGGTCGCTGACCGCACGGCCGAGCCGGGCGTGGCCACGGGCCTGGCCTGGACGCCGGTGGGCGGCGACATCCTGTTCATCGAGGCGACGAAGATGAACGGCAAGGGGCAGCTGGTCCTGACCGGCCAGCTGGGCGACGTGATGAAGGAGTCGGCGCAGGCGGCGCTGTCGTTCATCCGCTCCCGCGCCAGGTGGCTGGGCCTCGACGACAACTTCCTGGAGAAGGTCGACCTGCACGTCCACATCCCGGCGGGCGCCATCCCCAAGGACGGTCCCTCGGCGGGTGTGACGATGTTCGTGGCCATGGCGTCCTTGCTGACGGGAAAGCCCGTGCGCAGCGACGTGGCCATGACCGGCGAGATCACGCTGCGCGGCCTGGTGCTGCCGGTCGGTGGCATCAAGGAGAAGTTCCTGGCCGCCCACCGCGCCGGCATCAAGCGGGTCATCCTGCCCGAGCGCAACCGCAAGGACGTCATCGAGATCCCCGATCAGCCGAAGAAGGAGATCGAGATCCTGTACGTGAAGCGCATGGACGAGCTGCTGCCGCTGGTGCTGACCGAGATGCCCGCCCTGGGCATCGGGCCCGCCGCGGCCGCGCCGCCCGCTCCCCCGGCCGCGCCGCCCGCGGCGTAGTCGGGGTTGTGCTGACCTTGACCGTCCGTCGCGTTAGCGGCGGGCGGTTTCGTTTTCTCGGCCGGACCTAGGCCGCGATCGCCGGCGTGTCGTTCTCGGGCAGGTGCAGCAGGCGCCTGAACACGGCGTGGCCCAGGTAGATGAGGGGAGTCAGCAGCACGGCCATGGCCAGCTTGCCCACGTAGTTGTTGGCGGCGTTGGCGACGATGAAGCCCATCGGCTTCGTGCCGGCGAGAAAGACGAAGCTGACCGCCAGGCTGTCGACGATCTGCGACATGACCGTGGAGCCGGTCGAGCGTAGCCACAGCAGGCGGTGCCCGGTGGTGCGCCGCAAGAACTGGAAGATGGCGATGTCCAGCAGCTGCCCGATGATGTAGGCGGTCAGCGACGCCACGTACAGGCGAGATGACGTGCCGAACGCGCCGCGGAACACGGCGTCCGGGATGGGCGAGTCGGGGCTGGTGGGCAACGCCAGCGCGACGTTGATGACGATCCAGACGAACACGGCCGCCCCCAGGCCGGCGTAGGTCAGGCGCCGCGCGCCGTGAACCCCGTAGAACTCGTTGACCACATCGGTCAGCACGAAGGTCAGCGGGAAGGGGACGATGCCGGCCGAGAAGTTGCGTCCGAACAGCACGAAGAACTTGCCCCCCACGAAGTCGCCCGTCATCAGCGCCGCCACGAAGAACGCCGTCAGGAAGATGAACACCCGCTCTTTCCGGTCCATGGCCGCCGACGTTAACAGAGCCAGCCTGGCGTGAGTACCGGCGGGCTTGGGCGGGCGTGACTCGTTTCTCAGTAGAACGGGAACGATGTGACCCAGTAGTAGTCCGTCGTTCCGCCCTGCGCGAGGCCTTTGGCCGCCCCGAACTGCAGCAGGGTCTCGAAGTAGTAGCCCAGCTTGAAGGTCAGGCGCAGCTCGCCCCCCACGCCGGTCTTCCAGCCGTGACGGCTCAGGTCTCCGTTGAAGGCGTTGCCCACGTCGGTGAAGAACGCGACGTACAGCTGCCGCAGGTAGAGCGGGAACGTCGAGTAGCCCTTCTCGATCAGCAGGAGCGGCGTGCGGTACTCGGCCGACAGCAGGTGGTACTGGTTGCCTTGCACCGCGTTCACGGGGTATCCGCGCAAGAACAGGCAGCACTGGTGCCGCTGGTAGAACAGCGCCCGCACGAGATCTTGCTGCTGGAAGCCCCCCAGGCCGTAGTAGCCCTGATGGTCCCCCACGCTGATGCCGCCCGCGTACAGCAGGGCCAGCACCTGCAGCTTCGCCCAGGGCATCGTGAAGTACTCGCGCCAGCTCCAGTCGGCCGACAGCGTGTGGTACTTCCCGCCCAGGGCGGGGTCGGCGATGCTCAGGTTCAGGCCCAGGGTGCGCCCCTCCTGGTTGCTGATCGAGCGCGTCCAGGCGTGCGCGTTCGAATAGCTCCAGCCGATGTTGAAGTTCGCGTCGGGGCCCGTCGCCGGTGGGATGGTGATGCCGGCGGTCGGATCGGCGACCGGCAACGGATCGGCTGGGCCGTAGTCGCTCCGGGTGTACGACAGCGACAGGTCCGACGACGCGTCGGCCCGGCGCAAGACGGGGAACCCGATGGCCGCCGAGCCCACGATGGCGTGCTGCACGTAGGGCCGGTAGTTCCCGTCCACGACCAGCTGGTAGTTCTGTGTCGCGGCCGCCCGCGACAGCCCGACGCTGAGCTGTGGCCAGAAGCGCGAGTAGGTGTAGCCGAGCGCCAGCGATGGATCGCCCGCGGTGGGGATCTGGGCGGTGAGGGCGATGTTATGGATGGCCACCGGGTCGGCCATCGACAGGCCGAAGGTGATCGCGGCGCCCAGGCCCAGGTCGTCGCGCGAGATGGTGGGCACGCCCCAGTGGTGCGGATACAGATACTTCCAGGCCTGATAGCTGGACTCCCGCGCCGGTACCGTCTCGCCCGGCACACCCACCACCGGCGGGTCCTCACGCCCGTTCACGAACGGCGCGGCTTCCTTCCAGGTCGCAGGCGCGTACGGGACCGAGTAGAGGTCGTAGCCCGCCGCCGAGAAGCCGGTGAACACGATGGTGGTCAGGTCGGGGGACACGGTGGGCTGGAACGCGCCGCCCACGACGTTCGTCACCTGGAACACGCGGCCGCTCTGCACCTCGTACGCAAATATGTTGTAGATGCCGGTGCGATCCGACGACCACAGGATGTACTTGCCGTCGGGCGAGAAGCGCGGCTCGATGTCGAGCGCCCGGTCGATCCACAGCGCCCGGTCGGTGCGGGTGCCGAGGTCGAACAGGTGAATGTCGTGGAAGCCCCCCAGCTTGAAGCGCGAGTACACGATCTGCTTGCCGTCCGGTGACCAGGACGGCGAATAGGCGATCTCGCCCTTCGCGTTGTGCAGCAGCACCTCGGGCGGCCCGCCCTCGATGGGGACGATGGCCAGCTCTTGCGTGCCGGTGCGCTGGCCGGTGGTGCAGGCGATGCGCTTCCCGTCGGGGGAGACGTCGGGCTGGTGGGCGCGGCGCCCCTTCGTCAGCTGGCGTAGCTCGCCGGTGTCGAGATCCAGGTGGAACAGGTCGTCCCACTGGGCCGAGTCGTTGCCGCCGATGCGGCGGGGCAGGGGCAGGGGCGCCACCTGGGCGAACACCAGCGCGTGCCCGTCGGGCGTGGGCGCGGCGACCCCACCCGAGTGGACCTCCCACAGCTCGCGAGGCTGCTTCGTGCGGGGATCGAGCAGCACGTAGGCCGGGTGTTCGAAGCTGGTCTGGCGCAGGTACGTGACGCCGCGTCCGTCGCGGAAGTAGTGCGGCGACAGCCCCGGGCTGGGCGCCCCACCCACGGGACCTTCGCCGTGGAACGTGAGCCGGGTGGGGATGGTCACCGTCATCCCCTGGCGGCTGAGCTCGTCGACCTGCACGGCGTAACGCCGCTTCATCCAGGCGATCCAGTCCTCCCACAGCTGGTCGTAGCGCTCGCCGTAGACCTCGCGGGCCACCCGGTTCAGACCGAACGGCAGCAACCGGCTGGCGTAGCGATGCGACAGCTCGGCCAGCTTCTCGGCGCCGAAGCGGTCTTCCAGGTACTTGAGGAAGTGCGACCCGTAGAGATAAGCCGCCTCGCCCTGCGGGAAGGCCACCGGCCCGTTCGACACCGCGTCCAGCCCGTGCAGCCGGTCCTCGAGCACGGCCATGCGCAGGTACATGTCGTACAGCGAGCTGCGCACGCGGCCCGCGGTGGTGACACGCGACTCGTTCAGCACGGCCAGCCCTTCGATGAACCAGTTGGGCTGCACCAGGTTGGGCGCGACGATCTTTCCAAACACACCGTCCACCACCCGCGGCAGGCCCAGGATGGTGTCCAGGTGAACGACGTGCGTCAGCTCGTGCGAGATCAGCACGTTCAGCCAGTCGTCGAAGTCGTTCAGGCTGAACAGGGGCTCGGGCGGCACACCGTAGGCATAGATGTAGTTGTTGGGCAGCGAGCTGGCGAAGCCGTTGGCGCTGTCCGTGGCGTCGATCAGCGAGATGTCGATCCGCCCCCGCGGCATCCACTTCAGGTAACGGGTCAGGCTGGCGAAGGCGCGCTCGGCCAGCACGGTGGCCCGCTCGGCCAGCGGCCGCTCCGCCTCGTAGAAATGGATGCGGAAGTGATCCGTCGTCAGCGTGCGGAAGTACGCCACCGGCGCGGTCGAGGGGGTGTCCTCCTCGGCGTCATCGGCCCAGGCGCGGGGCGCGCGGGCGGTCAGGAAAACGGCGAGGCCGAGCGCGCTGGCGAGCAGCACGCGTGCGGGGCCGGCACGGGGCATTCGCGCGATGATACCCGTCCAGACGTTCGACCTGCCAGCGTGCCGGGCCGCCGCCGCGCGAAAACGACGGCGCGGCGGGCCGGAACGGAGCCGGCGCTGGCAGTCGGCTTCGGACAAACGTGAGGGGGGGCCGGCCCCCAGAGCCGGTCTACTGAGCCGCCGCGCCCGCCGCGTCCGCGAAGTCCGCCAGCGGCAGGTGGGCCACCCAGATTCCGTCCTGCGAGGAGGCCGTCCGGCTGCGCACGGTGTAAGCCACGACCAGCTCGGTCGCCCCGACGGGCGGCGTGGCCCACGACACGCGGAAGTCGACCACGCCCCGCGAGACCAGCCGCTCCTCGCCGGTCTCGATGTTCACCACGTCCAGCGAATACGAGCCGTCCTGCTGCAGATCGGCGTCCGCCAGCAGCACCCACTTCGACGACAGCCAGGCCCACGATCCGCGGGCGTCCCAGCGCACCCGGTCGGCGATGGCGTGCTCCATGGCGGGCACCGCGCCGACGTCCAGCCACGACAGCGTGTAACCGTCGGTGTTCGAGTGCCACAGCAGCAGGTGGCGGTCGTCGAGGTAGCCGATGTTGAAGTAGTAGCTGCCCGTCGAGGCCACCACGGGCGGGGTGCCGTCCGGGGCGCCCAGGTATACGGTCGAGTTGCCCAGGGCGTCACTCTCCAGCATGGCGAACTGCCGGCCCGAGGGCGCCCACTGCAGCTGACCGATCAGGTTATCGCCGCTCGCCACCATCTGGCAGCCGCTGCCCGCCGTACCTTCGATCAGGGCCCAGGCCCCGGGCATGGTGGACGACTGGCTGTTCGACTGCGCCACGACCGCGAACCGCCCGGTGCCAGGCTGCCATCCGGCCGTCGACAGGTTCCGCCGGTCCGCCGTGTGGGGGACGACGCAGCTGGCGGCGGTACCGTCGCCCACATGCCAGGTGTAGATCCTGGTCTGCGCGCCCGCTCCCTCGGATACCTGCCAGAACATGTCCTGGCCGGTCGCGGACAGGGTCATCGTGTCGACCAGGTGATTCGTCATCTTGCCGGGCAACTGCAGCTCGCGCGTGTCGTCCAGGAACCGAACGAAGCCGCTGCTGCTGCCGTCGCTGAAGTCGCGATCGTAAAACAGCAGGCAGCTGGGCGCCGGCGTGGCCGCGGTGGCCGGCGGACAGTAGATGGCGGGCGTCACGTCGTTCGAGGCCAGGGTGGCCGGGGCGGGGCTGGCGGAGGCGCCGCTGTCGCCCATCACCGCGGTCCAGGTTTGCAGCGCGCCGGGGCTGATGACCGCGCCCTGCTTGCTGGTGTCGAAGGGAAACCGGCTGAACGCCTGGTTCGCGTCCCCGGGGTTCGACGTCAGCGCCAGGAACCCCTGGTGATCGCGGCCGGCGACGAAGTTCACGTTGCTGGGCATCGAGATCAGGGCCTCGGGCGGGCCGTACCAGGGGTGCACGTTCGTGCTCCCGTCGCCAGCGGGCCTGCCCACCAGGATGGGATCGGTGCGGGTCGCGCCCAGCGACACGCCCAGGGCATGGACGTTCGCCACGTCGACGGCGGCCCCCGTCACCTCGTCCAGGAAGGTCAGCGTCACGAACGGCAGCGCCGACGAGCTGAGGGCCGGCGGGATGCTGGCGTCGCTCGCGAAGTGCTGCATCACCAGCGAACGGCCCGTGCCGTCGGCGGTGGACAGCAGGTCGGCCTGCAACACGCCGGGCGAGACGGTCCGCTCGATCCCCGTCGTCAGATCCAGCAGCGTCCGGTCATACGGTGCGCTGACACCGCTCGAGGTGGTGATCCCGGAGATCGCGTGCGCCAGATAGATGCCCGACAGATCGAACGAGAAGCTGCGCAGCCCCAGGCCGTCCTCGCGGATCTTCAGCACCTGGCGCGAGCCGAAGCCTCGCTGCGACGTATCCGGGATCGAGCACCCCGGCGAGATCCCCCACCCGGCGATCAAGCAGACGACCGCCGGCAGCCAGCCCTTCGCGCGCACGGCGCTAGCATGCCACGGAAGCCGGGCCCGGGTACTGCCCTTCGGTGAGGCCGTCTTTCGCCTGCCCGCGGCCCTGCTTCAGAACTGCCCTTGCAGGCCCAGCGTGGGCAAAGCGATGCGTAGCTGGGACGGCTGGGGGCCCCGGGAGGTCTGGACGTACTGGACCAGCTCGTTGTTGACGGTGGCGTTGGCGAAGTCGAAGTAAGCGTTCAGGATGAATCGATCGAACACGAAGCGGCGCTCGATGCGCAGGTCGATCTGGTAGTAGTCCGGCAGCTCGATGCGGGTGGGGGGGACGTAGGGGGCGTCGCGCCCGGTGTTGAAGTGGACGCGCGCGCCCACGGTGGTGCGATCGGTGAGGCGGTAGTTGCCGACCAGGTTCAGCAGGTGACGCTGGTCCCAGTCCGAACGGACCACGCCGTTCGTGCCGTTGCGGTAGCTGTACGACAGCGTGTAGCTGATCCAGCCGCTGAACCGGTTCGTCGGGGCCCGGCGGATCATCGTCTCGACGCCGTAGCTGACCCCGTCGTGCAGGACCAGCACGTCGTTCTCGGTGATCATCGTGCTCTGCGGGTCGGTGTTGGTCAGATCGGTCACCAGCATGCGCTGGTAAAAGCCGGTGGCCTCCAGCGTGGTGTCGTCCAGGAAGCGCAGGATGAAGCCGCCCGCGCCGCTGTCCGACCGTTGCAGGCCGATGCTGGACAGACCGAACGACTCGAAGCCGGCCACGTTCAGGGGCAGGCTGGGCATCTGCGAGAAGCGGCCCAGGTTCGCCTTCAACGTCAGCCACGAGGTCAGGGCCCAGGCGGCGTCCAGGCGCGGCTCGACGACGAAGCGCGAGGTGTTCTCCTCGGCGAACAGGTCGGCGCGCACGCCCGGCGAGATGGTCAGCCGGTCGGTGGGGCGCAGCCGCAGCGCCGCGAAGGTCCCCTGCGACAGCGCGGGCCGGGACCGGCTGAGGTCGTTGCTGGTGCGCAGGGGGTTGGGCTCGGCGTCGAAGTGCTGGTACTCGGCGTCGGCGCCCAGCTCCAGCTCGAAGTGTCGCCCCAGGGGGCGGCTCCAGGACAGCCGCGGCGCCAGGTCCAGCGCGTGCAACGACAGCAGGGCCTGCGACAGCGTCGAGCGCGCCTGGTCGAATCCGCCGGTCACTCCCGCGACCAGGCGTCCACCGCCCAGCGCCCCCGTCCAGCGGACATCCAGGCGGTGGAACTGCAACGCCGCCGTCTGGGTGGCGTCGGTGGTCGACGTCAGGCCGCCCCCTTTCCAGTCCAGGCGATCGAACGAACCGAACCAGAACACCGTCAGGCGCCCGGGGCCCAGCTGGTGGTCCAACCGTAGCTGGTAGTCCCAGTAGGCGAGGGTGGTGTTCTGGTCGAACAGGGACAGCAGCGGTCCGGTGTACGAGTAGCGCGCGGCCGCCGCCACGGTGCCCTTGGCGTCGTCGATCGGCGTGGTGACGATGGCGCGCGCTTCGTACAGCGACACGTCCGCGATGGCGTGCACGCGGTCCTCGGCCGGGCGCTCGGTGCGAATGGAGACGATGCCGGCGATGTAGCGGCCGAAGTTCTCGGGGTAGGCACCGGGATAGAAGTCCAGCCCCGAGATCAGGCTGGGCGCGATGATCGACGGCCCCAGCGCCAGGTGGAACGTCGCCGGGACGCGGATCCCGTCGATGAAGAAGCCGGTGTTGCCCGGGTTCGACCCGCGGACCACGAAGATGGCCGCCGGCCAGACCACCTGCGACACGCCGGGCAGCGACGCCAGGACGCGCACGGGGTCGCCCGAGGTGCCGGCCGTCTGCCGCGCCTCCTCGACGGTGACGGTGGTGCGGGGCAGCTCGGCGCGCGTCGAACGGACCTCGGTCTGGTAACGCTCGCCTGTCACCTGAGGATCCAGGCGCAGCAGCAGCTCCGGCTGGGGCGTGGGGCCGGCCACGATCCGGGCCCGGCCCAAGGCGTGGGCGGGAAACTGCGCTTCCAGGCGGTGGGGGCCGGCCTCCAGCGCCAGCTCCAGCCGGCCGTCCGCGCCGGTCTCACCGGCTGGCACCGTGTCCACCGCCACCGCCACGCCGCCGAGCGGCTTTCGCGTGCCCCGCTCGAGGACGCGCACCGTGAACGGGAAGCGCGGCGGCGGAGGCGGCGCGGCCACCACGGAGGCCTCCGGCGGCGCCGCGACGGCGGCAGGAGAGGGCGCTGGCGTCGCGGCACGGGCGCCTCCCACGCCGCCACCGATGAGCTCGCCGCGGGCCCCGCCGTTACCGCCGGCCCCGGGGGCGTATCCCGTCGCGCCGCCGGACCCGCTGGCGCCGGCGGTTCCGGTCGCCGCCCAGGCCGGGATGCCCAGGCCCACCACCTGCGCCTGCGCCGGTGTGGCCAGCGACAGCGACACCAGCACGGCGCCGCGGACGGCGTCGCGGACGAATCGCCGCCAGGCTAGCGAGCGCCGGCCGCTCATCCGCTGGTCAGGTTTCGGTAGGCACGCAGGTGGCGAAGCGCCGCTTCGTAGTGCCCGGCCAGGTCGTGCAGGCGGGCGGCGTTGAAGTGGGCGTCGGCGTGGCGGGGGTCGATGGAGGTCGCCGACTCATAGGTGGCGATGGCGGCCTCGGGCTGGGCGCGGTCTTCCAGCAGCACGCCCAGGTTGTAAAGCGCGGTGGCGTTCCTCGGCTGCGCGGCGATCGCCGCGCGATAGTGGCGCTCGGCCTCGGGGAGATCGCCCGCGTCGTGCAGCATGCGGCCCAGGTTGATGTGCGCCTCGGCGTGCTGGGGATCCAGCTTCAGCACGCGCTCGTACGCGACGCGCGCCTCGATCGGCGCGCCCTCCTCCAGGCTGCAGGCGAAGGCGTAGAACTCGTCGGCGGTCGGCGGTTGCAGGTCGGCGTCCGCCGGCAACGGCGGCGGCTCGGGCCGAAGCGCCAGCACCGCCGTCGCCCCGCCGGCCCCCGCCTGGGCGTACGGCATCAGAACCTGCCCCGAGTCGGCGCGCCATGAGCGGTCTCCGTCGCGGACGACGACGTGGCCCCCCTCGTTGCCCAGCTGCACGCCTGTGAGCGGCTGCGAGGCGGGCAGGATGCGGCGCAGGTGGCGAAGGGCGTCCAGCACCCGTCGCGGCGGCAGCCGCTCCGTCACCAGGCCTTCTGCCTTCCGGAGCAGCAGCAGATCCTGGAACGAGAACCGCAGTTCGCCACCGTCACCGCGCTGGGGGCACAGCAAGCCCGCCTTGATGTACGCGCGCAGGCGCGCGGGCGACAGTCCCAACATCCCCGTCACGTCCTGCGTGCTGAATCCGGTGCTCACGAGCGTGCTGGATGATAGCCCGAACGCCCCGCGGAGGCGCGGCCGTATGACGGGGCGGTGGCGCGGCGAGGATGGTCGCGGCGACGGTCGCCGTCAGCGCTTGGCGGCGCGCTTGCGCGGCTCGGCCTTGGCCGCCGCCGGTGCCGCGCCCGCGGCGCGACGGGCCGGGCGGCGGGTGGCGATACCGCCGGCGTCGGGCGTCTCGCTGGCGGGCGCCTGGGAGGTCGCGGCCTTGGCCTTGGCGCCCAGGCTGGCTTTCAAAGCCTCCATCAGATCGATCACGCGCGCCGGCTCGGGCGAAGGGGCGGGCGCCGCGATCTCCTGGCCCTGCACCTTGCGATCGATGTCCGCCTGGATCCGCTTGCGGACGTCGTCCTCGTAGTCGTTCGGGTTGAAGGTGTCGGAGGCGATCTGATCGACGAGCTGCTTGGCCAGGTTCAGCTCGCCTTCCCGGACAGTGGCGTCGCCGATGGGGACCTCGGCGAAAGGGCGGACCTCATCACCGTACAGCAACGTCTGCATCACGATCCCGGAGCCGCCCTGGGCGCCTTCCGCCGCGCGCAGCATGACGATGTACTGCTTGCCGCGGGCGGCGTACCGCGCCACGGCCACGCGCTTCGTCTCGCGCATCACCTCGGCCAGCAGGCGATAGGCCTTCTCGCCGCCCTTCTCGGGGCCCAGGTAGTAGGCCTTGTCGAAGAAGACGGGGTCGATCTTGTCGGCGGGGACGAACTGGGCGATGTCGATCGTCTGCGTCGCTTTCTCCTCCATCGCCTTCAGCTCGTCGGTCGTGAAGGTCACGTACTGGTCCTTCGCGAACTCGTAGCCCTTCACCATCTGGTCGCGTGGGACGATCTCGTTGTCCAGCGGGCAGATGTACTGCTGCTTCACGCGGGTGCCGCACTTCGCGTGCAGCAGGTTGAACGAGACGCCCGCCGATGCCTGTGTCGCCGAGTACAGCTGCACGGGGATCGAGACCAGGCCGAAGGAGATCGTGCCGCCCGAGATTGCGCGCGCCATGGTGATGTAGGGAAGTCAACCACAGGCGCGGGCCCGGCGCAAAAATTTCCACGGGGGACGATGCTACGCCGATGACGGGGATGCAGCGTTAGCCGTGCGACGGTGCGGTCGCCTGTGTGTCTAGCGGTGGCGCTGGTCAGTTGCCTGCCCAGAGGCGGTTGAGGACCGCGGCCAGCTGGGGGCCCCGGCCCGCGTCCTCGTGCTTGAAGTAGACGTAGGCTTCGGACCACTTCCCTTGCTGTTCGCGTAGCCAGGCGGTCCAGGCGGCGACGGCCGCCTCGTCGTAGTCCATGCGGCGCAGGCGCAGGTAGCCCCAGCCGGTGGTGGCGATGGACGGCGTCTTCAGGTCCTCGGCCTCGGCGATGCACAGGGCGGCGCCCCGCTCGGACAGGGCGGCGTAGACGGCGTCGTCGAACCAGGACTCGTGTCGGAACTCGAAGGCGGCCCGGGCCCCTGGCGGCAAGAGCGCCAGGAAATCGGTCAATCGCTGGAGGTCCTTCTTCATGTTGGGCGGCAGCTGGAACAGGGCCGGGCCCAGCCGGTCGCCCAGCACCCCCACGGTCTTCCAGAAGAAGGCCGCGCTGTCGGCCGACCCCACCAGGCGCTGCCGGTGCGTGATCTGCTGGGGCGCCTTGGGGGCGAACCGGAACCCCGGGGGCACCTGGTCGGCCCAGCCGGCCAGCAGCTCGGGCTTGGGCATCCGGTAGAAGGTGTTGTTGATCTCGACCGTCCCGAAATGACCGGCGTAGAACCCCAACATCTGCTTGGTGGGCATCTTTTCGGGATAAAAGCTGCCCCGCCATTCCGGGTAGCTGAAGCCGCTGGTGCCGGTGAAAATTTGCATTTTTGATCCTCGCTCGTGCCCCGGGATATCATAGGGCGTGGCCAAAAAGCGATCGGTCCGGACTGTTCCCACGGGACGCCCGGCAGAGCGCCTGCGCGAGGACACGGACACCGATGCGGTGTTGCCGGCGTTCAAGGCGGGCAAACGGGACAAACCCTACCTGATCGTGCTGGCCGGCAGCGCGATGGGCGTCATGTATCACATCGAGAAAGACGTGATCGTGATCGGGCGCGGCGAGCGGGCGGACCTGCGCATCATCGACGACGGCATCTCGCGCGAGCACACCCGCATCGTGCGCAAGGGGGACAAGATCCTGGTCGAGGACATGGGCTCGACCAACGGGACCTTCTGCAACGGCATCCGCCTGGCCAGCCAGGTGCTGGCCGAGGGCGACAAGATCATGATCGGCACCGGCACGATCCTGAAGTTCACGTACCACGACGAGATGGACGAGGTGTTCCAGCAGCACCTGACCGAGTCGGCGCTGCGCGACCCGCTGACGAAGGTCTACAACCGGAAATTCTTCCTGGACCGCGTGCAGAACGAGTTCGTGTACGCCGATCGCCACCACCAGCCGCTGGCGCTGCTGTTCCTGGACATCGATCGCTTCAAGCACATCAACGACACCTACGGCCACCCCGTGGGCGACGAGGTGTTGAAGGAGATGGCGTCACTGATGGCGAAGTCGCTGCGCAGCGAGGACGTGCTGGCCCGCTACGGCGGCGAGGAGTTCGCCGTCATCTGTCGGGGCCTGGAGCTGACGCGGGCCAAGAACCTGGCCGAGCGCATCCGCCACGGCATCGAGGAGCACAAGTTCGAGGCGCGCGAGCGCATCATCCCCGTCACCGTCAGCATCGGCGTGGCGGCGTTCCCCGACGCGCGCGTGCGCAGCGCCGGCGACCTGATCGTCGTCGCCGACGAGACGATGTACGAGGCGAAGCGCTCGGGCCGCAACCGCGTCTGCATGCGCGTTTCGACCGAAGACGACGAGAAGACCAACGTCGTCGATCGTCATTGACCGCCCCTAGAAGGTCGCGGGGCGATCGAGGGCGGTGCGGAGGCGACGGAGATAGTCGGCGCGGGGGATCTCGACCGCGCCGATCGACTTCAGGTGCGGGGTGGGGACCTGCGCGTCGAGTAGCAGGAAGCCGCGCTGGCGCAGGTGGTCGACCAGGAAGCCGACCGCGGCCTTGGAGGCGTCGGTGCGGCGGCGGAACATCGACTCGCCGCCGAAGAAGCCGCCCAGCGTGACCCCGTACAGGCCGCCCACCATCTCGTCGCCTTCCCACACCTCCAGGCTGTGGGCGCGGCCCCGGTGGTGCAGCTCGACGTACGACTTCACGAAGGGCTCGCTGATCCAGGTCTCGGGGCGATCGGGCGTGGGGGCGGCGCAGGCGCGCATGACGCCTTCGAAGTCCTGATCGGTGGTGTACCGCCACCCGTGGCGACGGATGGACTTGCCGACGCTGCGGTGGGCGTGGAACGTTTCGAGATCGAAGATGGCGCGCGGATCGGGCGACCACCAGGTCACGGCGGGATCCGACGACCAGGGGAAGATCCCTGATCGATAGGCGCGCAGCAGGGTGTCCGGATCGAGATCACCGCCGACCGCGACCAGGCCGTCGGGCCAGCCGCCGGCCTCTTCCTCGTCGGCGTCAGCGTCGGCCATGCCCCCAGCATCGCACGCCCAGCCGACTTCGGCGAGGTCAGCGCCTGTTATCCTGTGTCGATGCCATGAGTTTGCGCGAGTACAACCGCAAGCGGAACTTCGACATCACGGCCGAGCCGCCGGGGCGTGTCGGCGCCTCGTCCAGCGGGCGCAGCTTCGTGATCCAGAAGCACGCCGCGCGACGGTTGCACTATGACTTTCGCCTCGAGCTGGACGGCGCCCTCAAGAGCTGGTCGGTGCCGAAGGGACCCAGCTTCGATCCCGCCGAGCGCAGGCTGGCGGTCGCCGTCGAGGACCATCCCATCGACTACGGCGGCTTCGAAGGGATCATCCCGCAGGGTCAGTACGGCGGCGGCACGGTGCTGCTGTGGGATCGCGGGACCTGGCAGCCGGTGGGTGACGCCGCCGCCGGTCTGGCGGCCGGCCACCTGAAGTTCGACATGTTCGGCGAGAAGCTGCAGGGACGATGGGCGCTGGTGCACCTCAAGGCGCGGCCCAATCGCGCCGGCCGGCGCGGCGAGGACGGCGACAACAACTGGCTGCTGATCAAGGATCGGGACCAGCACGCGCGCCCCCAGGCGGAGTACGACGTCACCGTGGCGCGACCCGAGAGCGTCGCGAGCGGGCGCGACCTGCCCGCCATCGCGGCGGCCGCCGATCGCGTGTGGCATTCGAAGCCCAGCCTGTCCAACGCCGCGGCCATCACCGCCGCGCGCCCGCAGCCGATGCCCGCCGCGCTGAAGCCCGTGCGGGCCAGGCGCGTCAAAGCCGTGCCCGAAGGCGACGATTGGCTCCATGAGATCGAGCTCGACGGGCGGCGGGTGTTCGTGAGAGCGGACGCCGGTTACGTGAAGCTCGAAGGACCTGCCGGCGACGACGTGACCGACGAGCTGCCGGCGCTGGCGCAAGCGGCGAAGGCGCTGCCGTTGCACGATGCCGTGATCGACGCGGTGGCGACCGCGCTGGCCCCTGACGGGCGCAGCCAGGGTGATCGGCCGCCCACCGTGCTGTACGTGATCGATTTGCCCTATCTGGACGGGCACGATCTGACGCGCACCCCGCTGGTGGACAGGAAGACGGTTCTGGCGTCGCTGGTCGCCTCGGCAGGGCCATCGGCGGCGCTGCGCTTCGCGGATCACGTGGTGGGTCACGGTCCTCGGACGTTCGCTACCGCTTGCCAGCTGGGCGCGCCGGGCGTGGTCTCCAAGAAGGCCGCCGGGCCATACAAGGACGGCGCGCGGGGCGGGGACTGGCGGGTGACCCGCTGCGGGGGGCGGGACCACCCGGCGAAGGCGGCGCCGCCCAAGCCTCGCAAAGCGATCGCGACCAAAGCGACCGCGAAGTCCAGAGCGGCGGCGCCGGCCAAGGCTCCGGTCCCCCAGAATCCCCATGACCAGGACGATCGGGTCGCGAACGTGAAGCTGACCCACCCCGCACGGATGCTGTACCCCGAGGCAGGGGTCACCAAGCTGGACCTGGCGCGCTACTACCAGGATGTCGCCGCGTTCATGGTGCCGCACACCGAAGACCGGCCGTTGACGCTGCTGCGGTCCCCGGAAGGGGTGACTGGAAAGCCGTTCTACGTCCGGCATCCCGGCCCCTGGGCGCCCCCTGAACTGCGGCAGTTCGACATCGTGTCGGGCACCGAGTCCGGCCTGACGATGATCGCGGACAACCAGGCGGCGCTGGTGGCGCTGGCGCAGATGAACGTGCTCGAGATCCACACCTGGAACGCCCGGGTGTCCGACATCGAT
>Ga0207652_10002318_pt1 | contig 16131 bp, 11 predicted proteins | sample KBSC63BmetaG_FD_184334 | JGI IMG/M metagenome (GOLD analysis project Ga0207652, IMG submission 184334) | Corn rhizosphere microbial communities from Kellogg Biological Station, Michigan, USA - KBS C6-3B metaG (SPAdes) (version 2) | ecosystem: Host-associated > Plants > Roots > Rhizosphere ... | reverse complement strand
CGCGACGGCAACTGGAAGCGATTTGGCCCATATCTGTCCGAGCGGCAGTGGGGCACGGTGCGCGAGGACTACTCGGCGGACGGAAGCTGCTGGGATTACTTCCCGCACGATCATGCGCGCAGCCGCGCCTATCGCTGGGGCGAGGACGGCCTGCTGGGGATCTCGGATCGCCAGGGTCGCCTTTGCTTCGCGGTGGCGCTGTGGAACGGCGCCGATCCCATCTTGAAAGAGCGGCTGTTCGGGCTGACCGGCCCGCAGGGCAACCACGGCGAAGACGTGAAGGAGGAGTACTTCTATCTCGACTCGACCCCCACGCACGCGTACATGCGGGCGCTGTACAAGTACCCTCAGCGCGCCTATCCGTACGCCCGCCTGATCGAGGAGAACGCGCGACGGGGACGCGCCCAGCCCGAGCTGGAGCTGGCGGACACGGGCATCCTGGACGGCGACCGGTACTTCGACGTGTTCGCCGAGTACGCGAAGGCGGCGCCCGAGGACCTGCTGATCACGCTGACCGTGGCGAACCGGGGACCCGAGCCCGCGCCGCTGGCGTTGCTGCCCACGGTGTGGTTCCGCAACACCTGGTCGTGGGGTCGTCAGGGCGAGGGCTACAGCGCGCGCCCATCGATCGTCGCCGCCGGCGACGGCGGCTTCGCGCTGGTGCACCCGGCGATGGGGCACTATCACCTGGCGGTCGAGGCGGCGCCGGGCACCGGCGCCGCCCCGGTGCTGCTGTTCACCGAGAACGAGACGAACTACGAGCGGCTGTTTGGCACCGCGAACCCGACCCCGTACGTGAAGGACGCCTTTCACGAGTACGTGGTGAACGGACGGCTCGACCGCGTGAACCCGGCCCACACCGGCACCAAGGCGGCGGCGCTGTACCCGCTGCTGGTGCCGGCGGGCGGGCAGCTTCGCGTTCGCCTGCGGCTGTGCGCCACCAGCGCGGCGCAGCCGTTGCACGATCCGTTCGCCGACTTCGACGCCGTCACGGGGCAGCGCCGGGCCGAGGCCGACGCGTTCTACGACGCCAAGACGGGGCCGCTGACGCCCGCCGAGGCGGTGGTGGTGCGCCAGGCGTACGCGGGCTTGCTGTGGTCGAAGCAGTTCTTTCATTACGACGTCCGCGCCTGGCTGGAGGGGGACCCGGCGCACCCGCCGCCGTCCGCCAGCCGCCGCGAGGGACGCAACGCCGAGTGGGCGCACCTGTACAACCGCGACGTGCTGTCGATGCCGGACAAGTGGGAGTACCCCTGGTTCGCGGCCTGGGACCTGGCGTTCCACATGATCCCCTTCGCGCGCATCGATCCCGCGTTCGCGAAGAGCCAGCTGCTGCTGATGACGCGCGAGTGGTACATGCACCCGAACGGCCAGCTGCCGGCCTACGAGTTCGCGTTCGGTGACGTCAACCCGCCCGTGCATGCCTGGGCCACCTGGCGCGTGTACAAGCTGGCCGTCGACGGAGACGGCAAGCGCGACCGCGAGTTCCTGGGGCGCATGTTCCGCAAGCTGCTGCTGAACTTCACCTGGTGGGTGAACCGCAAGGACGCCGAGGGACGCAACCTGTTCTCGGGCGGCTTCCTGGGCCTGGACAACATCGGCGTGTTCGATCGTTCGCGCCCCCTGCCCACGGGCGGTTATCTGGAGCAGGCGGACGGGACGGCCTGGATGGCGTTCTTCTGCGCCACCATGCTGTCGATGGCCATCGAGCTGGCCAAGGCCGATCCCACGTACGACGACATGGCCTCGAAGTTCTTCGAGCACTTCGTGCACATCACCGACGCCATGAACGCGCTGGGCGGCAACGGCCTGTGGGACGAGCAGGACGGCTTCTTCTACGACAAGCTGCACGCGGGGGGACACGCCCACCCGCTGCGCGTGAGATCGATGGTGGGCCTGCTGCCCATCATCGCCGTCGAGGTGCTGGAGGACGAGGCCATGTCGGCGCTGCCGGCGTTCCGCCGCCGCATGCGCTGGTTCCTCGAGAACCGGCCCGATCTGGCGGGCCTGGTCAGCCTGACGCCGGGCCCCGACGCCGCGCAGGACCGCATGCTGCTGAGCATTCCCTCGCGCGAGCGGCTGATCAAGGTGCTGCGCTACATGCTGGACGAGGACGAGTTCCTGTCGCCGTTCGGCATCCGGTCCTTGTCGAAGGTGCACCAGCGCGCCCCCTATCGCTTCTTCCACGGCGGCGAGGAGTTCCGCGTGGAGTACGTGCCGGGCGAGGCGACCACCGGGCTGTTCGGCGGCAACTCGAACTGGCGGGGGCCCGTCTGGATGCCCGTCAACTACCTGCTGGTCGAGGCGCTCGAGCGGTATCACCACTTCTATGGCGACGGCCTGCGCGTGGAGTGCCCGGTGGGCTCGGGCCGCTTCCTGAACCTGCGCGAGGTGGCGCTGGAGATCTCCTCGCGGCTGGCGCGCATCTTCCTGCCCGACGCTGACGGGCGGCGCCCCTGCCACGGTGACAACGTCCGCTTCGCGCGTGATCCGCACTGGCGCGAGCTGGCCCTGTTTCACGAGTACTTTCACGGCGAGACGGGTCGTGGCGTGGGCGCCAGCCACCAGACCGGCTGGACGGCGCTGGCGATCCGCTTCATCGACAAGCTCGCACGGGCGCGGGCCGGGGGCACCGATCCGTCGTGACGGACCTGGCGCGCGCCGAGTGGCTGGAGACCGACGGGCTGGGCGGCTTCGCGATGGGGACGGCGGCGGGCCCGCGCACCCGCCGCTATCACGGACTGCTCGTGACGGCGACCGCGCCGCCGGTGGGACGCATGGTGCTGGTGGCGGGGATGGACGTCACGCTCCACGTGGGCGGCGCGTCGTGGTCGCTCTCCACTCAGCGCTACCGTCCCGGGGTGACGGCCGGCGACGGCGCCCGCTTCCTCGAGCACTTCTCGATCGAACCCTGGCCGACCTGGAGGTTTTGCCTGCCCGACGGGACCCGCGTCGTCCACGAGCTGTTCCAGCGCGCGGGCGAGGCGCGCGCGTATCTCTCCTGGCGGGTGCTGCAGGCCCCGCCCCGGTGCGACGACATCCGGCTGCAGGTGCGTCCTTTTCTGGCGGGCCGCGACTTCCACGCCCTGCTGCGCGAGACGCCCGCGTTCTCGTTCGATGCCCAGCCACGCGACGACGGCGAGATCTGCTTCCGTCCTTTCACCGGCGCGCCCCCGATCGTCGTGTCGTCGACCGGCGTTTACCGGCACGCGCCCCACTGGTACCGGCAATTCCAGTACGACGAGGAACGCGCCCGTGGCCTCGACTTCCAGGAAGATCTGGGCGCGCCCGGGGAGTGGTCGCTCGCGCTCGGCGATCAGGAAGCGGTGCTGATCCTGTCGGCCGGCCGCGGACCGACCGCGTCGCCGCGCCAGGCCCTGGAGGCGGCGCGCCTGGACGAGCGGGCGCGGCGCGCGCAGCTGGCGCGTCCCCTCGATCGCGCGGCGGACCAGTACCTGGTCCAGCGCGGCAGCGGGCACAGCATCGTCGCCGGTTATCCCTGGTTCGGCGACTGGGGCCGCGACACGTTCATCTCGCTGCGCGGCCTGTGCCTGGCGCGCGGGCGCACGCAACAGGCCCTCGACGTGCTGTCCACGTGGGCCCGCCAGCTGTCGGAGGGGATGCTGCCGAACTATTTTCCCGACGGCGCCGGGCAGTCTGGCGCTGCGTCTCCTGCCTATAATGCGGTCGACGCGTCGCTGTGGTTCGTGATCGACGTGGCCGAGGCTCTGGGCGCGGCGGGCGCCACCGTGGACGGCGGCGCCCGGCGGCGCCTCATCAACGCCGCCGAGGCCATCCTGGACGGCTACGCGCGCGGAACGCGCTTCGGGATCGCCATGGCGAGCGACGGGTTGCTGGCGGCGGGCGTTCGCGGACAGCAGCTGACCTGGATGGACGCGCGCGTGGACGGGCGCGAGATCACCCCGCGCATCGGCAAGCCCGTCGAGGTGCAGGCGCTGTGGCTGAACGCGCTGGCCCTGGCGGCGCGCTGGGCGACACCGTCATCCGCGCGCTGGCAGGCGGCGTTCGTCCGCGGTCAGTCCAGCTTCGCCGCCCGCTTCTGGGACCAGGCCCACGGGCGGCTGTTCGACGTCGTCGACGCCGAGCACCAGCCGGCCACGACGACGCCTCGTTCCGGCCCAACCAGATCTTCGCGGTGGGGGGGCTGCCACTGCCCCTGCTGTCCGGCGAACGGGCGCGGGTGGTGGTCGACGCCGTCGAGGCCGCGCTGCTGACGCCGCTCGGTTTGCGCTCGCTGGCGCCGGGGCAGCCGGGCTACACCCCGCACTATGGCGGGGGCGTGGCCGCCCGCGACGGCGCCTATCATCAGGGCACCGTCTGGCCATGGCTGATGGGCCCCTTCGTCGAGGCCTGGGTGCGCGTGCGTGGCGCGACGGACCAGGTCCGCGCCGAGGCGCGCCGGCGCTTCCTGGTTCCTCTCGAAGCGCACCTGGGGGAGATAGGCCTGGGCCACGTCTCCGAGGTCGCCGACGCCGAACCCCCCTTCACGGCCGGCGGCTGTCCCTTCCAGGCGTGGTCGCTCGGCGAGTTGCTGCGTCTGGATCGCGCCGTGCTTTGACAGGCCTCCGCTCGGATCGAGTTGCCGATTCCCGGCGACGGGAAGCTCAGGCCACGCCCAGCACGCGATGGACGAACGACCAGTATCGCGACAGCAGCGGGTTCGCGACCTTCGTCACCAGCGGATGATCGAAGCCTTCGAACGTCAGGGCGCCGGTCAGGTAGTCGCCGTCGCTGGCTTCGGACGACCGGCGCGCCTGCACGACCTTGCGATCGGCCAGCACGCCCGGCAGCGCGCGGGCGATCTCCCGGTACGTGTTCAGCTTGGCCCGCAGCCATCCACCCTTCGCGGCCAGCGCCAGCACCGCCAGCTCCGTGCCGGCCAGCGCCGGCGCCGCGGCCAGCAGGCGCGGCAACGGCCAGTCCTTCAGCAGCAGGAACCAGCGATTGCGCTCGAGGAACGCCATCTTCCGGGCCGAGAAGCCGGCGTCGTACTTGTGCGCGATCCGCGACGCGGCCACCACCACGACGTCGTAGCCGACCTGGCGCAGGCGGATCTGGAGGTCGCAGTCCTCGTGGTACAGAAACAGCCGCTCGTCGAAGGCGCCCGCCTTCTCCAGCGCCGCCAGCCGCAACAGCAGGGCCGCCCCGGACGCGTAGGGCACCGAGCGAACCTCCCCGGGATCGGGCAGCACCTCCGCCACGGGCGCGCGGTAACGGTCGCAGAAACCAAAGCCGCAAAAGTGGATGGCGTTCCCGGCGGTGTTCAACCGATCCGGCTGATCGTGCAGGACGATGACGGGCTGGGCTGCCGCCACCTCGGGCCGCGCGTCCATCACCGCCAGCAACGGTGGCAGCCACCCGGGCGCCAGCTCCAGATCCTGGTTCAGCAGCATGACGTAAGGCACCCCGACGCGCTTGGCCTCGGCGATGCCTATGTTGCAACCTTCGGCGAACCCGGTGTTCCGGTCCTGCGGCAGCACGCGCAGCTGGCCCCCGGTGCGGGCTGTCCAGGTTTCCTGCTGGGTCTGCAGCAGCGCGCGCGTCCCGTCCGTGGAGGCGTTCTCCACGACGATCACCACCGTGCCGGTCAGGTCGGTGTTCGCGCGCAGCGTGTCCAGCAGCGGCACGACATAACGCTCGGCGAAGTAGGTGACGACGACGAAGGCGAGCTTCACGATCTGATTACGCGCGCGTGCGCGGCGCGGTGACCGGCGCGGCTCTGTTCGCGTCCACGTCCTTGTTGGCCGTCCTGCTGCCGGCCTCCACGGCCTGCGTCGTCGGATCCGCCACCGGCGCGCCCTGCAGGCGGGCATGACCCGTGAAGCGCGCGACCTGTTCCTGCAGCAGGCCCAGGTCCTGCGTCAGCGCGATGGTGCGCGCTTCCAGCCTCGACAGGGCGATCACCGTCCCCAGGTGCAGCAGCACCAGCACGCCTATCAGGATGGCGAAGAAGAAGTTCGACGGCAGGGCGAACCCCATCAGCTGTCCCAACCGCGACGTGATCGCGGGGAACACCGCCGTCACCACCACGCCCAGCATGAACAGCAGGAACGCCAGGCTGTGCTGCAGCGACACGCGCTCGCGCAGCAGCAAGCGCACCAGCAGTCCGACGATGATCAGGCAGCAGAGGGCGAAGATCCAATAACGCTCGACTTCCATCACGTCTCACATGGCCTTTGGCCACGGGCGGCGCACGCTGCGGACATAGCACAGCGTCACGGCCAGGCTGACCTTCAGCATGTAGTAAGCGGTGCGCCAGCTCTTGATGCTGCTGGTGCCGGCTGTGCGCGGTCGCATGATCACCGGAACCTCCAGGATGGTCAGTCCCGCGGCGCGCGCCATGGCCAGCGACTCCGGCTCGGGATAGTCGTAAGGGTACGTCCGCTCGAACAGCGCCAGCGCGCGCGGCCCGTACAGACGGTAGCCGGACGTCGGATCGGTGCTGGGCACGCCCGCAACCCGGCGCAGCACCCAGCGCAGCCACCCGCTGCCGATGCGGCGGAGCAACGTCGACTGAAATCCCTGGCGGTTCTCGCCGTAACGGGTCCCCACGATCAAATCGGGCGGCGGCGACTCCCTCAGCGGGGCCAGCAGCTTGGCCAGCTCTTCGGGCGGGTGTTGCCCGTCGCCGTCGACCTGCACCGCGCACGAGAACCCTTCACGCCAGGCGAGCCTCAGCCCGGTCTGGACGGCCCCGCCGATGCCCAGGTTCTTGGGCAGCTGCACGACGCGCGCGCCGGCGTCCGCCGCCACGGCGGCCGTGCGATCGGTCGAGCCATCGTCGATGACCACGGGAACTATCTCCACGCCCAACTTTCCGCTCTGGGCGCGGAGGTCTTCCACGAGCGGTCCCACCGACCGCTCTTCGTTCAAGGCCGGAACGACCACGAGAACGCGCACGCGGCCGGCAGGATAGCACAGCCCTTCCGGGCGGAAGCGCGCCCCCGCGGCGGCGAAGAGGACGCTCCGCAGGCGGCGGAAATGCTTGTTGAATCCGCGCGATTCGTGGTTAACACTGCCGGGCCAGCCCATGAGGGTCACCGTCCTGCTGTCGACCTACAACGGCGAGCGTCATCTGCCGGCGCTGCTCGCCAGCCTGGCGGCCCAGACGCACGCCGACTGGCGGCTGGTGGCGCGCGACGACGGCTCGACGGACGGGACCATGGCCCGGCTGCAGGCCTTTGCCGCCGAGAGGCCGGGCCAGATCGCGATCGAGGCGGGCCCCAACCTGGGGGCGGCGAACAGCTTTCTGACGCTGCTGGGCAGGTCGGCCGCCGGGGCCGACGCCGTGGCGTTCTGCGATCAGGACGACGTGTGGCACCCGGACAAGTTGGCCCGCGCGGTCAGCCATCTGGTGACACGGCTGGATGTGCCGACCCTGTACTTCACGCGCACCCGGTTGGTCGACGACCAGCTCCGGCCGCTGGGGTTGTCGCCGCTGTTCGATCGGGTGGGCTTCGATCGGGCGCTGTTCGAGAACGCGGCCATCGGCTGCACGTCCGTCTTCAATCAGGCCGCGTATCGCCTGCTGGCCGCGCGGCTGCCCGAGCCGGGCGACGTCGTAATGCACGACTGGTGGTGCTATCTGGTCGTCTCCGCGCTGGGCGAGGTTTTTTACGATCCGTCGCCCTCGGTCGACTATCGCCTTCACGCCGGCAACGTCGTCGGTTTGCCGCAGGGCCCGCTCGCGGGGATGGCCACTCAGCTGCGCCGTCTGGCGCGGGCGCCCCGGCGGTTCTACGAACCGCATCGCCAGGCCGTGGCGCTGCTGGACCGTTTCGGAGATCTGCTGCCTCCCCACCACAGAGCGTTGGTCGAGGCCGTGGTCCAGGCGAAGTCACGGCCGCTGCGACGGCTGCGGCTGGCGTTGACGGGGCCGGTGCGCCGCCAGCGGCCGCTCGACACGCTGGTCGCCCGCGCCCTCATCGCCGTGGGTCTGTACTGATTGACTCGCTCTCGGCGTTTTCTCTCTCTGTTGGCGATGGTGGGCATCAGCGCCGCGTGCTTCGCTGGCATGCGCGCGCTCGGGTTGTTGCGATGGAACGACGCCCTGGCCGCCTTCCGGGAACGAGGGGAGTGGGTGCTGGGGGCCGCCCTGGCGCAGCTCGCCGTTGCATTATTCGGTATCGTCCGCGTCGGGCTGCTGCTCTCGCTGTTCAACGTGTCCGTGCCCGCCCGGCGGGTGGCCGGCGCGACCCTGCTGTCCCAAGCCATCGGCCAGTTTCTCCCCGGCTCGATGGCGGCCACCGAGCTGATCCGCGTGGGGCTGCTGCTGGGGTTGGGCCGCCGCGAATTGACCGCCGTCGATCCCGACTTGTCGGCGCGGCTGGTGCTGGCGTCGGTGCTGGACCGGATTCTGGGTCTGGGCGCCATGATGGTGTTCGGGGGCGTGACCGGCGTTGCGCTGCTGCTGAGCGGGCCCCCGCGCGCCGTGCTGGTGGTGACCGCCTATGCCGCCGTGTCCTTGGTCCTGGGCGCGGTGATGCTGGCCTTACCGATGCTGGGGACGCTGTGGCCCGGGCCCGTCGACGGACCGCCGTGGGGCGGCGGCGGCCTCACGCCCGTCGCGCGTGTGCTGGCCCGCCTGCACAGCCTTCGCCGCGTGTGGGTCGCCCACAGCGTCGAGGTCGCCCGGGCGCCCGCCAAGCTGGTGGCGGCCGCGCTGCTGGGGGCGATCAGCCTGCCGGTGTCGTGCCTGACGGTGTGGTTACCGGCCGAGGCCGGACCGATGCCGCTTCCGTTCTGGCCCCTGGCGGCGGCGGTGCCGCTGCTGTCACTGGCCACCGTCCTGCCGATGGGGCTGGCGGGTTTTGGTTCGCAGCAGGCCTTTGCAGCCCTGGCCCTCGCCGCGTTCGACGTGGATTCCAAGGCCGTGGTGACCGCGTCCCTGGTCCAGAACGTGGTGGTGCTGGTGGTGGGCTCGGTGCTGGGCGCCGTGGCCGCCGCGCTGTTCGCGCGCGACCTGCGGGCGCTGTTCGGCCGGACACCGCGCCCAGGCGGCGCGCCCTGACGCGAAGATGTTAAGAAGGCGTTCGCGATGAACTCCGACGACGTCATCCAGACCGAGCCGCAGCCGACCTGTCCCCTGTGCCACACGCCGGGTCGCGTTCGCTATCAGGATCTGACCGATCGCCTGTTCGGTGCCACCGGTGTATGGACGCTGAAGGAGTGTCCGGCGCCGGTGTGCGGCAGTCTGTGGCTTGACCCGCGCCCCACGCTGGCCGACGTCGGAAAGGCCTATCGCAGTTACTACACGCACGGGGGCGCCGGGCTGGCGCGGGTCGTCCAGTGGATCGTACGGGCGGTGGCGCGCGAACACGGTGCAGGCCGCTACGGTTTTTCCACCAGCCGGCTGCCCGGGCCGGGCGGACGCCTGGTGGCGGCGCTGGCGGCGCTGTACCCCGGTCTGCGCGAGCATCTCGATCTGCTGGTGCGCTACACGGCGGCGTCGCGGAAGGGCGGCGGGCGCTTGCTCGACGTCGGATGCGGAGACGGCCAGTCTCTGGAGATCCTGGCCGATCTGGGCTGGTCCGTCAGCGGCGTCGAGGTCGATCCCAGCGCCGTCGCCGTGGCGCGCGCCCGGGGGCTCGACGTCCGGCAGGGAACGCTGGCGGACGCCGCCTTCGCCGAGGACTCCTTCGATCTGGTGACGTCCAGCCACGTGATCGAACACGTGCACGATCCTGCCGATTTCCTGAGGCAGTCGCTGCGCGTGTTGCGCCCCGGGGGCGGGCTGGTGACCGTCACGCCGAACGCGCACGCGATGCTCCTCGAGAAACATGGCGCCAGCTGGCTCGCGCTGGATCCTCCCCGGCACCTGTTGCTGTTCACGGCGTCCAGCCTGGAGACCCTGGCCCGCGCCGTGGGATTCCGCGACATCACGGTCCGTTCCACCGCGCGCGCCGTGGCGCTGAACGAGATCGCCAGCGCCCAGATCGAACGCGAGGGCCACTATCAGTGGGGCCAGTGGCCCGGACTGCCGTTGTGGCTGCGGGCGCAGGCGCAGCAGCTCTGGGAACCCCTGGCCATGCGGCTGGGGCGTGCCGAGGGCGAGGAACTGGTCCTGCAGGCGGTCAAGTAACGGCGCGCAGGCGTCCGTTCACTTCGCGGGCGCGCCGGCGCCCCCGCCGGCAGGGACGCTGGCCTGGGAGCCCTTGGGATAGCAGTCCATGTCGCCCGCCATGTTTCGTCCCATCTTCACCATCGTGCTCATGGGGACGTCGACCATCCGCACGCTGTGCAGCCGGCCCAGCCAGAACGAGTAGAAGTTCATGTTCAACTCCGCCGCCCCGTACGTCTTGTTGAAGACGTACAGGCGGTTCGCTGGCCACTCGTGCTCCATCGCGTATGCGATGAAGTGGTGGATCCCCGTGTCCTTGACGTTCGAAACGTGGCAGTCGTATCCGCTGCTCAGGCCCACGTGGATCCGGTCGAAGACCGGCCGGCTCATCCGGACCGGCGCGCGGTGCGAGAGAAGGTCTTCGGTCAGAGCCGCATCGAGGGTGGCCGCGGTGTCACGGGTCACGCGCCAGGCCTGCCGGGCCTCGAAGACGCCGTTCAGCAGAAAGGCAAAGGCAATGAGCGTGACGAATCCGGCAGCCAGCCGCCGGTCGCGGTTGCGCAGGAAGTCCCACGTCACCGCGCACCCCCGCCCGAAGCACAGCGCCAGGAAGGGCGTGCACATCAGATACTGGCGCACGATCAGCAGGTGATTGTGGGTGAAGACCACGATGAACGTCACCAGGAACGTCATCCAGGTCAGCGTCATGCGGGTGTCGCGGCGCAACAGCGAGCCCAGGCCGATCAGCGCGACCGCCGACAGCATCAAGGCGATGATCAGGTACGGCGAGGGGAAGACCGCGAAGTACCACATCAACATGCGGAGCGCGTGTTCGAGGACACCCACGTAGTAGGGGTAGGTGGTCGGCGTCGTGTTGTAGTCCGCGCTGCCGCTGCGAAAAACGTTCAGCAGGTGCAGCGGGTCCAGGTAGAACTCGGGGCTGAGGGCGAAGCTGCAAAGCGCGAACACCAGGGTTCCCATGGCCGCCAGGCGCACCCGCCTGAACGCGGTCCACGAACTGCGCCTCACCAGCGGCAGCAGGAAGATGGGAAGGTAAGCGAACAGGCCCGTGATCTTGCAGGCGAAGACCGCGCCGGCCGCGCCCGCGGCGGCGAGGTACCAGCGTACCGTGGGACCGTCGCTGGGGGCCTTCCAAGCAGCGCAGAAACAGAACAGCTCCAGGGCACAGAACTGGGCCAACGGCGCGTCGATGGCGATCCAGCGCGAGTGATAGCCAAGCTCCCAGGAGAGCGCGACGAACGCTGCGCTGGCCAGCGCGGCTCCGCGCCGGCGCGGCATGGCGCACAGCGCGGCCATGAACATCCACACGACGGCCAGCGCGGTGATTCCCACGAACACCGTGCGAACTTCGACCAGGTACTGGTTGGTGCCGAGCAACGCGCTGGCCCCGGCCTTGAACTGGGCCACCGACGGAAACGCGTTCGGATCCAGCCGGTACGGCTGCGCGCGCATGTCATGCAGGATGGCGAGGAGGTTTTTCCACTGATGGGCCAGCACCACCGGGAACCCGAGCGTGAAGTAGGGGCCACCGTACGACAAGCTGTCCGGCAGCAGGGACATCCGGTTCACGCAGCTCGCCACGCCTTGCCCGTGGTACCACTCGTCCCAGTGCTGGCCGAAGTCGGCGCCCATCGCGCCGAAGACGAAGAACAGACCCGTCAGCAGCAGCACGATGGCGCCGGCGGCGAACCGGGTCGTCAGGACGTCCGACAGCCACAGCACAGCGGTCGACGCAACGGCGACCAAGCGCGAGGTCGCGGCGGAGATCCGTCGAGCTGGTCCAGGCATTCGCGGCCTTCTTATCGCACGTCGCCCCACGACAGCAAGGCGGCGGCTCCCCTCGTTGGGAGCGTCGTCAAGCCCGAGCGGGAGCGACAGCGGTGGCGGCCTCGACGAGAACAGCCGCCATCAGGCCCAGCCAAAGGAAGGTCGGCGCGGGCGGCCGTGTTCCGCGGCCCCGCTCGACCCGACCGAGCGCCGCTCACCGATACAGATCGAAGCGGTCCAGGTGCAGGATCGATCGGCGTGCCACCCGCAGTCGCGCGTAGCGGGCGCGGGTCGCCGGGAAGTCGGCGCGCCACGTCGAGAACGTGTCGTCCCGCCGCACCACCTCGCGCCAGTTCGTTCGATCGTCGCTGACCTCGAGGATCAGCGGCACGGCCCGGTCGGGGCAGCAGTCCGAGCGGTTCTTCACCACCAGGCGTGAGAACGTCTTTCGATCGCCGAGATCGTACTCCACCCACGGGTTGTTCTCGTCGGTGGTGCAGAAGAAGATGTCGGTGACGGCGTCCGCGCACCAGTGTTCCTTGGGCTTGCAGACGTCCAGCGTCGAGCTGGCGCGCCAGGCATGGCCCGCCGTCAGGCTGGAACCGAACTGCAGCGCCGACGTGATCTGCTGCGCGGCCAGCGCCAGCGCGATGACCCCCAGCCCCATCAGCACCCGCCTGATGCGCAGCTTGCGCAGCTGCCGGCGCGGCAGCGTCAGCCGATCCAGCAGCACCGTGGACAGCGCCGCCAGCTCGTTGAACGCCTGTTCCTGCTCCTCGGGCGTGCGACGTGACCACACGGCGTCACCCTGGGGAGCGGCCAGCGCGGCGCGCACCCGCTCGCGCGCGGGCTCGTCGGGGACCAGCTGCGCCAGCAGCGCCGCCGGGGTGCGCGCCAGCGCGTCGGCGGCGTCGGTGGGCGCGGGATCGGGCAAGCCCGCCGACAGCGACCAGAAGGCGGCCTCGCGCGCCAGGCCCACCAGCGCCGGCAGCGTGGTGGCCAGCGCTTCGCTGCGGCCGGTCGACATCATCGAGGCTCCAGCCAGCTCGCGCACCGCGAAGGCCCGCCGCAGGTCAGCCGCCTGACGCGCGGATAGCGCGACGGCCGCGGCCTGGGCCGCCGCCTCGACGTTCCGGCCCCACACGCGTCTCCACAGGTGGCCGATGGGTCCGCCGCCGCGGCGGGGCCGCGGTGGGGCGGTCGTGTCCGCCGGCGATACGGTCGCGTTCGGGTCGCTGCCGCTCATCGTCGGCTCACCGCTGGTGGTGGCCGCCTTGCCGCCGCCCAGCGCCGACTCGGTTCCAGCGATCGTCGACTCCGTTCCAGTCATCGTCGACTCCGTTCCACTTTATGGCACTCCCAGCTCGCGGCGGGCCGCATCGGTCCCCGGCGTGGTGATGTCTCGTTTGAACAGGTAGATGCCCGCCTCCGAGGCGACCAGGCCGTAGGGATGGCGATCGAAGGCCTGCTTCACGGTCGCGGGCGTGTACAGATCGCCCCGGCGCAGCAGCAGGTAGTCGGCGTCGCCGTGCGCGAACCGCAGCGTGTAGGCGTCGCGGCGCGCGGCGATGTGCGGGTTCAGGTTCTCCGAGGCGGCGACGCTCGCGTCGGGGGGGATCATGGCGACGATCTTTTGCAGCGCCGCCCAGCGCGCGCGATCCTCGGCCGACATCTGGAACTCGATCCTGCCGAAGCCGCCCACGAACGTGTGGTGCTGGAAGATCGCTCCGAAGGCGTAGCTGTGGAAGAACATCACCGCCGCCATGGCGCCCAGGGCGGCGGTCCGGCGGATGGCACCGCTGCGGGCGGCGTCGATGCGCGGCGTGCCCACGGCGGGGGCCTGCGACAGCAGGCGCAGCATCAGCACGGTGGCGCCGAACAGGTACGGCACGCCGTGCAGGGTGTAGTGGAAAGAGATCGAAACAGTGGGCGGGTAGCCCGTGGTCAGCAGCGTGAAGAACGAGACCGGGATGGCAAGCAAGGCAAGAAAAGGGCGCCGCAGCGGCAGAAAGACCAGCGGCAGGAACACGTGCAGGAAGTAGACCGCCTTCACCTCGGTCAGCAGCGTCTTCAGGAAGTAGGATGGGTTGACCAGCATGGTCTGCACGGCCGACCCGTAGCCCGGGTGGCCGGGGACCTGCAGATCCTTGTAAATGTCCGCGAACCACGTGTGATAGAGGCGCGGCATGATGATGAACTTCATCATGATGAACCAGAACGCCGACACCGCCGCCAGCACGGTCCCCAGACGGGGGCGGGCGCCGGTCAGGACCAGAAAAAGCCCCAGCACGGCCAGCCCCGCGGGCACGTCCTCGCGGTGCGCGTAGAGCACCAGCGTGAACAGCGCCGCCAGACCGTTGCGGCGGGTGGCGATGGCCCAGAACAGCCAGAAGCCCCAGAAGGGCAGCGGCATCAGCTCGTGGAAGTCGTAGAAGTTCGGGCCATGGATGGGGGCGTACAGCAGGAACAGCAGCGCCACCACGGCCGCCGGCCAGCGCGGAATCTGCGTGCGCGCGAAGAGATACAGCGGGATGGCGGCCGCCCCCACGATGGACGCCTGCAGGATCAACAGCACCTCGCCGCCTGGCTTGATCGCGTAGAACGGCAGCCAGCCGAACATGGCGAAGATGGCGTGGGCGCCCACGTAGTAGCCGCCGTCGGGCCCCAGGAAGGTCGGACAGCGCCACAGCTGTCCGTGCAGGGCGTTGTACGTCCAGTTGATGTAGATGCCCAGGTCGAACGCCGACGTCCCCAGGCGGCGATGGTTCAGCAGCGTGTAGTAGCTGAAGTAGACGGCATAGAAGATGGCGCCGCCGACCACCAGCAGCATGGGCAGATGGCGGGTCAGCGTGGAAGGCCAGGCCAGCGACGGCACGCGCCACGGCGACGCGAACGCCGACAGGGCGTCGCGCAGCGACCACTCCGTCATCACGGCGAAGATCGCCAGCAGCACCAGGTACACCAGCGTCGAGCGATAGGCGAAGTCGTAGGCCAGCAGCGTCGGGGTCACCGCGAGCGGCAGCACCGGTCGCGAGGCGCGCATCAACCACTCCAGCCGCGGCAGCCCCTCCCATCGGGTGGCGGCCAGGTAGATGCTGGACAGCAGTCCGGCGACCAGCGCCGCGCCGATCACCGCCGCGAACAGGGGGACGCGCTCTTCGTCGGACATGAAGTTCACCTTCACGAACGACTCGAGCAGCGGCCCCTCCAGCCGCAGGGTCTGCACGAACAGCGCCAGCGCGCCCCCCGCCATCACCATCGCCGCCAGCACGCGTACGGTGCGCGCCACCAGCGGTTCCCCGGGACGTGGAACCGGAAAGTCCCCCCCTGGCAGGCTGCGGACGTGAACCTGACCGGGCATCAACGGGTCACGGTCGAGGCCTGGCGGCCCCCGCTACACGAAAGAACTGTCCCCGACACGGCCGCCGTTATATCGCCGGAAACAGGTCCGGGGCAACGACGTTCGGGGCAGGAGGCTGCGCGACGCCCCGCCCTACGGGCTGCCGCTGCCGCCGTTGCTGCTTAAGGGCCGGCTCCAGATACGGAAGCCGTTCGTCCCGGTCAGGGGCACGTAGGGCGCGCCAGGGTTGGTCCCCGGGCAGCCGGGCTCGTTCACGAAGAAGCGCGGCTGGCCGCCGCCGGATGGGGCGGGCGGGATGGAGCCACCCGCCATGACCCGCTGCAGATCGGGAAGCGTGGTCTGGCCTTCACCCCGGCAAAACCGCAGCGCCACGCTGCTGTCGGCCGGGTAGGGGGGCAGCGTGTCGGGGATGCGGCCCAGCTGGTAGCCGCCGCCCGCGGCGCGGTCGACCAGGTAGTGCGTGACGAAGTCGTAGAAGGCCGCTTCGCTGCCCCAGTCGAACCAGAGCTGGGGAACGGCCGGCCACACGATGTGGGTCGCCCCCATGGCGCGAAGGTTGCGCTGCACCTCGTTCGGCGACGCCCACTGCTGGTAGTCGAACCCCGACTGCTGCTCGGGCGCGTCGGTGATGGACGGGGCGCCGATCCCCAGGTGCACGTGCTGGCCGTGGATCACCACGCGCGTATGGGCGCGGTCGCCCCTGGGCAGCAGCGCCCCCACGGCCTCCAGCCCGGGCTCCAGCAGCAGGCGCGCGTCGTACTGCTTGCTGAACCCGGCCGCCAGCACGTCGACGGTGTGCTTCAGCGCCGCCTGACCCAGCATGGAATGGCTGGGCAGGAAGGGATGGTCGCCGCCCCACGCGATCTGCACCGCCAGCACCAGCATCGCCGCCACGCGCACG
>Ga0207652_10002316_pt1 | contig 16138 bp, 13 predicted proteins | sample KBSC63BmetaG_FD_184334 | JGI IMG/M metagenome (GOLD analysis project Ga0207652, IMG submission 184334) | Corn rhizosphere microbial communities from Kellogg Biological Station, Michigan, USA - KBS C6-3B metaG (SPAdes) (version 2) | ecosystem: Host-associated > Plants > Roots > Rhizosphere ... | reverse complement strand
CCAGGAGTGACTTCAATGCGGTGGTTCAGGCGCGGATGGCTGGTGATTTCCAGCACTGAGCCGGCGGCGCCCGCCTTCGGATCAACAGCCCCATAGACTAAACGCGAGATGCGAGCGTGCACCATGGCGCCTGCGCACATCGCGCAAGGCTCAATCGTGCAGAATAGAATGCAGCCGGTAAGCCGATGGTTTCCCAAGCGTGCCGCCGCCTCACGCATTGCCACGATCTCCGCGTGAGCAGTAGGATCGTTCTCCATCAAGTTGCGATTGAAGCCGCTTCCGACAACCTCTTTATCTTTAACAATCACAGCTCCAACGGGTACTTCGCCGGCCTGTAGCGCGAGCCGCGCCTGCTCAAGCGCAAGCTGCATCCAGCGGGCATCATCGCACGACACCATGGAACCGTCATTTTGGGAAGAAACAAGCATGCCTTGGATCAGCAGAAGGTTGCCTTCACAAATATTAGCAGTTTCAGCTCTGGTTTAATGCGCGAGAGCAGTCAACCCAGCATTATTTACTACTCTCTAACCCTACACGGTCTCAAGTATTCAGAACACACGCGAGAGGCCGTTCGACGAGCCCGACGGGCAGTGAAACATCCAAGGAGCACACAGCTATGAAGAACTGGAAATTCCTATGGGCGCTGGTGATAGCCTCCGGCATGGCATTCGCGCAAGCGAATGGCAGCGCCGGTCAGACTGGCAGCCAGGGAACAGCCGGTGGTACAGCAACAACAGGCGGAGCACAGCAGCAGACGCCTGACCAGAGTACTCAATCCCCGGCGACTACCCAAAATCCCAGCAGCACCACTCAACCGCAGAGCAGCGCAACCTCAAGCAGCAGCGGCCAGCAGACCACAATGCGCGGTTGCCTGAAGCAGGCTGGCGGCAATTGGACTCTGGCCACAGACAACGGCCAGACCGTGAACGTAAGCGGCGATGACAGCACCCTGAAACCAGATGATGCTCATCAGGTAGAGATTTCGGGCACGCAGGCGGCTGACGGCTCTCTGCAAGTGAGCTCCGTGAACGTTATCTCAGATACCTGCACGAATCAGCAGGGCGCGGGCAGCATGGGAACAGCCGCAACCGGCGCGGCTGCGGGCACTACCAGCAGCCAAACGACCACAACCCAGAGCACGACTCAAAGCACGACAACTCCTCCTGCCTCAGGCAGCGCAACGGGCACAACGCCTCCTGCTACGGATCAGAGCAGCACACCGAGCACGACGACGCCTCCTGCTACGGACCAGAGCAGCACACCGAGCACGACGACTCCTCCTGCTACGGACCAGAGCAGCACACCGAGCACCACGACTCCTCCTGCTACCGATCAGAGCAGCGCGACCAGCACGACGACTCCTTCCACCACCACACCTCCTGACAACAGCCAGATGCCTTCCAGCAGCACGCAGGGAAGCGCAGCAGCCGGCAATAGCCAGGTAAACACCAACCCTCCTCCGGACCAGAATGCGCAGCCGCAGACCACGAATGACGCGAACGCAGGCGGCGTAAAATCAGTGCCGCCGAACCAGGATACGAATTCGACCGGAGCAGCCTCTTCCACCAGCACGGATCAAAGCGCGACCGGCGCTGCAACCACAAACCCGAGCTCTCAGCCGCCGAGCACGACCGATGCAAACGCGTCCGGCGCAGCCACGACTCCGCCGAGCTCTGCTGACCAGAGCGCAACCGGCGCCGCAGCTACTACGCCGAGCACCACGGACCAGAGCGCGACCAGCTCCACCGCTGCCCCGAGCACGGCTGATCAGAGCGCAACTTCAGCCCAGCAGCCGGCAACCACGCCGGGCGCGGCCAGCAATCCTGACCAGAGTGCTACCAGCAGCGCAGCAGGACAGACCTCTGACCAGAACGCCGCAGCCAGCAGCGCGGGTCAGAATGCGACCACGCCTGATCAGAGCGCCGCGACCAACCAAAACCCGAGCAGCGATCAGAACGCGACCAGCTCCTCTGCACAGAACGGCAATGCCGCTGCAGGCCAGAAACTGCCGCAGACCGCATCTCCGCTACCGCTGCTTGGATTGCTTGGCATGGGTTCACTCGTGACGGGCTTCATCACTCGCAAGAAGAAATAGCTGAGTCAAACAGAAACCGCAAAGCCTACCCGGAATTTAATTCCGGGTAGTTTTTTGCTTGTAGAGGTTCAAATTAGCAGCGCTGCCGAGGCCGGAAAACTTGTGCTGTACAGCGGTGGGAGTGAAGCGGGAGAAGGAGGAAAGGGAATCCTGCTTCAGCACTCCCCCGTGTCGCCGTCAACGTGCTGTGTCACGGGATCAAACGTGCATTTGGTTTTTGTCTGGATCGCGCCCACAACGGTGCTGAGTTCATCCGGCGTTAATTCACGTGCACCCTGACGCATAATTACGCGGTTTTCTTCACGCTGAAAATTTGACATGGCTTGCACTCCTTTGCCGATCTCAACGGAACGGCAAGTAAACAACATACTACGGAAAAACCGCGTACGCCGACGCCAGAGAACAATTGAATGTGAACAGTTCCATTTTGGGACGTCTCTTCCTCTCGCATTCAACGCGGAAGATAACAACAGGTGCTTTCTTGATGGCAAGGAGACGGTTTGTCGCTCACCTCTCCGTGGCCTTCATACCGGCAGCGGAGAACTGGGAAGCACCGCATCGAGCCAATTCTCCAGGTTCTGTTGATTGTGGGAATCAAGCGGGGAAAACTGCACTCCACATCGCCCTGAAGAATGGGCCCACACAACCTTCCCGAGCACGTGCAGCAGGAGATCCGTTCCCGGCAGCGGGAACACTGCTTCAATGGAAGCCCCTTGAGGCAACATTTCAGGCGCATGCAGGCAAGCGCCGCTCAAGCTGAGATTGACAACGCGAACTCCTTCCAACTTTCGTCGCGCGCCATGATGAAAGAAGGCGCATTCTGATGTCGAAACCTCCACTTGCTGCCGCAAGCTGGCGCGACGGTCGGCGGCGATCGGCGCAAACGCAGCTTTGACGGTCCTCGAAAACAGCTCTGTGCCTACTGGTTTGCGGACCAGGAAGTGAAGCCGAGCGCTGATTGGCCGGTCCGTCGCGGGAAGCAAACCGATCGCGACGCGCGGAAGAAAGGCGTGATTGCCTTTCGCAGTCAAGCCCAGGGTGCCGCTGATCTCGGTATCGTAAACCGCCAAATCGAACCGTTGCCGCTTGCAGAGGTCCATGGCCGCGGATGCATCATTGGCATTCACCACATTGAAGCCGTGCGCGACAAGAACACTCTTTACCAGTGTTGCAGTTTCCGGGTTGGAGAGAACGAGAGCTGAAAGTGCAGCCACCTCAATGGTTCGAGACATGCCTGCCTCCCTTGAAGCTTATTTTGTGTGGTGCAGAAGCCTTGTTTTTCCTGCACGCTTCAGTCGATGCTGTGACAATCGTCTCCGCATCTGCGGGAGCATTCGCCACCACCATGGAATAAGTACCATCAGCATGGAAGGTCACAGAAACTGAGCTGGTCACAACTGCCGAGACGCTCAGATTTCCGGTGGCGCTTGAGCGGGCCCCGGACGAGGCTGGAGACAACAATAGTAATGCGAATACCACAGCGGGCAATGTCATGGGTGAGCGAGGGTCGTCTCTGTTGTCTAGGCGCGATTCTGTTGGACTCTTTGAATCCGTTCGCGAATATTCAGCTCAGCAGCTTTGATTTGCTGCGCATGCTCGAGCGTCGCTTGCTCAGCGGCGTTTGCAGTTCGATCGAGGACAACAACCAGTTTGTTGCGGATAGGGTGAAACAGTTCTTGCGAGGACATCTGCTTACTACGGCTCCTTTGTGAAACGACATTCTCACTCAAAGGAGCAAAGATAATGCTGCGACAAAAACTTTTTTACAGAAATGGAAGATGAGAAGTCATTAGTGACTCCGGTAATTTACTCCGGTAATGCTGCGACTTTGCGCAATGAAAATGCCTATTGAGGTTGTTTCATTGCGCGTGGCGGCGCTGCTAATCAGGTTTTTATTTCGCGCGTGAAGCCGCTGTTTCCAGCGCTCTGCGCGCGTACACCTGCGCCAGATGCTTGCGATACTCGCCGCTCGCAAATAGATCTGAGTTCGGTTCGATTCCGTCGGCTACATGCTCTGCTGCAGCAGAAACCGTTTTGCCGTCCAGAGCTGTTCCCTTTAATGCTCGTTCCACTCCGGCAGCGCGATACGCTTTCCCCGCGACGCCGGTCACACCTATGCCGCAACTTGCACACCTGGAACCTTCAGCCGTAAGACTCACCGCGATACCGACGACGGCAAAGCCTGATGCCGGATGGCGGAACTTAAGATAGGCCTGCCCGAAATTTCCTTTAGGCGGAGTAAACCGGATCTCGCGCAGAATCTCTCCTGCTTCGAGTGCTGAGGTAAACAGCTCGACAAAGAAATCGTCGCTTTTGATGACGCGCTCGCCTTTCGGGCCTACGGCTACCATTTCTGCATTCAAAGCAATCACTGACGCTGGCCAGTCCGCAGCAGGATCGGCATGCGCGACGCTGCCGCCAATGGTGCCTTTGTTGCGTACCTGCATGTCGCCTAGATTGCTCGCCGCTTCAGGCAGGAGCGGGCACACGCGTCGCAGTAAATCGGAGCTTTCAATCTGGAAATGCGTGGTCATTGCGCCGATCCGCACCTGTCCGTCTTCTTCGCGAATGTAGTTCAGGTCTTTGATCCGGCTGATATCGATGAGCACCTTGGGTTGAGCCAGGCGCAGCTTCATCGCGGGAAGCAGGCTGTGGCCGCCGGCCAGAAGCTTGGCATCATCCTTATGCCTGGCCAGGAGGGACAAAGCATCGTCCAGACTTTTTGCGGCAACGTAATCAAAGCTTGTTGGAATCATCGTCTCCTCCTTATGCTTATGCGGCTCCCGCTTTGCGGTTGATGATGCGCCAGACATTTTCCGGTTTGATTGGCATGTCAAGATGGCGAACGCCGAACGGCGCAAGCGCGTCCACAACCGCGGCGACAATCGCAGGTGTCGCGCCAATGCTGCCCGCCTCGCCGACACCTTTCACGCCCATGGGATTCACGGGAGAGGGTGTCTCCGTACTGTCGAGTTCAAACCAGGGTACATGCGCAGCACGCGGGACGGCATAGTCCATCAGCGTGCCGCTTGAGAGTTGTCCCTGGTCGTCATAAACCACCTCTTCATACAGCGCCTGTCCCAGCGACTGCACAATTCCTCCGTGCACCTGTCCGTGCACCAGCAGGGGATTGATCTGCTTGCCGCAGTCATCCACAGCAATGTAACGCTGGAAGTGAATTTCGCCGGTTTCGCGATCAATTTCCACCACGCAGATGTGCGTGCCGAATGGGAACGTAAAATTCTTAGGCTCAAAGAATGATGTCGCGGAGAGCCCCGGCTCCATGTCAGGCGGGATGTTCTTGGCTAGATGCGCTGCCAGCGCGACCTCCTGGATCGTGACCTGTTTGCCGGAGTGAGGCGGTTCCGGCAGTGAAGCGCCGGGCGCCTGCCCCACGGGCACAACCGGCTCGGGAACGCTTGCGCCTTTGGCTTTAGCGGAGGAAGGACAGAACTTGCCATCCGCAAAAGAGACACTCTCGCATTCCATAAGGTGCGCCGCCAGCTTGCCGGCTTTTTCCTTCAGCTTTTGCAGCGCCATATATACCGCCGTTCCGCCCACAGCGGTTGCGCGGCTGCCGAAGGTGCCAATGCCGTACTGCACCACGGCGGTATCACCGTGGATCACCGTCACGTCATTCACATCTACGCCGAGTTGATCAGCGGCAATCTGCGCAAATGACGTTTCCTGTCCCTGGCCGTGCGGGGATGATCCCGTCAGAATCGTGACCTTGCCCGTGGGTTCAATGCGGACAGTGGCGGATTCCCATCCTCCGGCCGGCATCGCTGCTGACGGGCCCATGGCGCAAATCTCAACGTAGGTGGATACCCCGACGCCAATCAGCCGTCCTTCGCTGCGGGCTTTTTTCTGTTCATCGCGAAGCTTGGCGTAGTCCGCCATCTTCATTGCCTTGTCGAGCGCCGCCTGATAGTTCCCGCTGTCATAAAAAAGTCCGGTGGCCGTCTTGAATGAATTGTTATCGAACGGAGCAGGGAAGTTCTTCCTGCGCACATCAATCGGGTCCATTCCCAGTTCGGCAGCAACTAGGTCCACCGCGCGCTCAATTACGTAAGTGGCCTCGGGACGGCCCGCGCCTCGATATGCATCCGTGGACATTTTGTTCGTGAATGTGGCGGTCACATTCATCTGGATGGCGGGAATGTTGTAGCAGCCGGAAAGCATCAGCCCGGTCAGAGTGGGAATCGCCGGTGTGAGCAGTTGATAGTACGATCCCATATCGGCAAACACGTTGTAGCGGAATCCCGTAATGGTTCCGTCTTTTTTGCAGCCGATTTCGATGTACCCGGTCTGGCCGCGGCCGTGAATTGTGCCTTGAATGTTCTCCCGGCGTCCTTCAATCCATTTCACCGGCTGGCCCGTCTGCATGGACGCATAGCCGACCATGGCTTCTTCTGCGTAGACATTCAGTTTGGAGCCAAAGCCGCCTCCCACCTCCGGAGCAATCAACCGCAACTTGTTTTCGGGAATGCCCAGCATCAGCGCCACCTGTGTGCGGGCCAGGTGCGGGATCTGCGTTGAGGTCCAGAGCGTCAGCTCCTGTTCGCCGGGATAGTAGCGCGCCAGCACGCCACGGGATTCCATGGGAATGGGCGCCAGGCGACGATGCAGAATCTTCTGCTTTACCACCTTATCTGCCGATTTCAGCGCGGCTTCAATGTCGCCTTCGCCGGCGGTGAGCTTATAGGCGATATTCGATCCGAATTTCTCATGGATCACCGGGCTTTTAGGGTCGGCGGCCTTCTCTTCATCCACCACCGCCGGCAACTCGTCATACTCGACTTCAATCAGCTCCAGCGCGTCGCGCGCAATGTATTTGTCTTCAGCCACCACCATGGCTACCGGGTGTCCTACCCAGTAAACCTTTGTGGTCGCCAGAACGCGGTGATCCGGCACCTTCATCTCCGGAATGGCCGCTCCACATGGCACGGGCCCAATCTTCTGGGCAATCTCTTTTCCCGTGTACACGGCGACTACTCCGGGCAGCTTCTGGGCTGCGGCGGTATCAATGCTCTTAATACGCGCGTGCGCGTGAATGGAGCGCAGAAAGGCCGCGTGCAGTGTGTTGGGCAGCTTGATATCGTCAACGTAGTGGGCCAATCCCTGGATGAGCCGGGGATCTTCAGTACGCTTGAGGCTCTTGCCTACGAATTTTTCCGCCATCTCTCTACCCCGCTTCGACGAAATTTCTCGAGCTCCAAATTTGACGTCTTGAACTCAGAGCTGCAATTGATCCGCGTCTATCCGCGTCCATCCGCGGTAAGTCTGGCTTTTACCGCCCGGAAGCCACGCTCTTGGTTTTCATCTTTTTTGCTGCGCACTGCACCGCCTGCACAATGTGCTGGTATCCGGTGCAGCGGCAGATGTTTCCCTCGAGCCCGTGCCGAATCTCTTCTTCACTGGGATCGGGATTACGCTGCAGGATCTGCGCCGTGGCCATGATCATCCCCGGAGTGCAGTAGCCGCACTGGAGGCCGTGGTGCTCCCAGAACGCCTGCTGAACCGGATGCAGAGTGCCGCTGGCGGCCAAGCCCTCAATTGTAGTGACGGTTGCTCCATCAGCCTGGGCCGCCAGTATGGTGCAGGACTTCACCGCCTGTCCATCCACCATCACTGTGCATGCGCCGCAAAGTGAAGTCTCACACCCCACGTGCGTTCCGGTAAGTCCGAGCACATCTCGCAAGTAATGGACCAGGAGCATGCGGGGCTCCACATCACTCTGGTGCGTGGTCCCATTCACCGTGATATTGATTTTTGCCATTCAACACCCCTCAACAGAGCAGAAGACAGCAGGAAGCATCTTAAAACAATTCGTTGCAAAGACCGGTCACGCCTTCGGCAAAGCGACAAAAATTGTACGCCTTTTTGTGAGTGCGTGCTGATGTGCGAAAAACCATACCGCTGATTCCGTGATGACGCAGATTTTCGCTGATAGGAGTTGATTGACCAACCACAAGGTTTGACCGATTGGTGAGAAAAGCTTTAAGCTCAGCCGAAAGGGAAGCGGCTTTCACGTCGGCTTTAAGAGAGGCGAGCCGGTCAAGCGCTTGTTCAACTGGATGAGGCTTTTTCAAATATGCAGTCTCTATGGTCCGTTACGGCCGTTCTGACGGCGAAACGTTATTTTTTGAATACTCATCACTGAAAGAAAAATCATCCTTTCGACCGCTCACAGAATCAACAGCAGCGACTCAACTTCTTGAGGTGTTCCGTATGCAGCTCAAGCCGTTCCAGCTCGATGTCTGGCTCGATCAGTACGAACATTCGATTGATTTCAACCTGGGTGCGAGCACCGGACCCACCTGGACCGTGAATGACATCCTCCGCCTTGCCGATGATGATACGCGCGATCGTTTTCTGAGCCAAAAACTTGTTTATAGCCGCCCAGCCGGTGCTGACGGTCTGCGCGAAGCCATCGCGCAAATGCAGAACGTTCCGGTTGAAACGGTCCAGGTCGTGACTGGTGCATCGGAAGCGCTGTTAGTGCTGATGTGGCAGGCCGCTGAACCCGGCGCAAACGTGATCATACCGCTGCCCGGCTTCACTACATTTTCGGCGCTCCCGAAATCTCTTGGGCTGGAAACCCGCTACTATCGCGTGCGCCGCGAGAACGGCTTCCGCATTGATCTTGACGAAATTCAAAAGCTGGTTGACTCCCGAACCAAACTCATCCTGATCAACAGCCCGCACAACCCAACGGGCGCGACCGTCAGCGATGATGAAGCGGTAGCCCTGCACGACTTCGCCGCCGCGCGCGGAATCCAGGTGGTGTTTGACGAGGTTTACCATCCCATCTACCACGGACGGCCAACGAAATCGGCGGCGCACCTACCCCACGCCACTGTGATCTCCGACCTCTCCAAGGCATTTTCCATTGCGGGCGTGCGCACAGGATGGATCATCGAGCATGACCCTGAACGGCTCCGGCGATACTGGACCGCTCGCGCCTACTTCTCCATCTGCAATACCACGACCGGAGAAATTCTTTCCGAAATCGCCATTCGCAACAGAGATGTTGTGCTCGGCAAGACGCAGGAAGTCGCGAGGCGAAATCTCAAGCTCCTGGACCACTTTATGGCGGATCATCGTGACGTGCTGGGCTGGATTGCGCCTGAAGGCGGCATGACGGCATTCCCCTGGCTGCTGAGCGGAGAAAATGCTCGCGCCTTCTGCGAGGCTGCCGCCGAGCGTGGGATCCTGTTGGCGCCCGGTGACTGCTTCGACGTGCCCGAGCACTTCCGGCTGGGCTTTGCTGCCGCCGGAGAGAACTTTCCTCAGGCGCTCGAGTGTTTCGGGAAATTCGTAAAGAGCGTTTGACCCTTGTCTTCTCTGATCATTAGAATGCTGACCTCACCAACGGAGGTACTGCATGAATGTCTTCTCTGCTCTAATGGGCAATACAGCACATCTTCTTATAAACTGCTTCATTTCTGGGAGCCTGCTGCTTGCGGCAACCGCAATCTCTGCTCAAACGATTCCACCACCCGGTCTGGTGATTGGCTCAGGAAACACGGCCACGGCGGACCCGCCCATCACCCGGCCGAATACCACGCCCTGCGTTGTAACCCTGTTCAACAATTTTGCTTTCGCGGATTTCTCTCCCAAGCCCTTCTCATTTATTCCCCCGGCAGACTGTCCGGGGCCGTGGGCCAAGGTCATTTTGAATGCAGATTTCTCTATCCAGGCAGGCCGGCAGTTTGATCGCACGGCCGAGATATGGATCGGCGGCGTGAACGTCTATTTCGGAACAACATCTGAGCCCTCAGGAAATCAGGCCCGCTCCTGGCATATCGAACGCGACCTCACCGATTACTCCGCGCTTCTGACGGCTGCACAGAACGGCCGGGTCGATCTGGGCAACCTGGTGAACAGTACTTTTACCAGCACATTGTTCGGAACCGCGACCCTGCAGTTTTATCCGCTAGCTTCGAACCAACAGGCGCGACGTACCGCCGATGTGGTGCTGCCCCTGGCTTCCGATCCCACGGGCGGAACGGCTTTTCTATCGAGCACCACCTCAAGCCTGAGCAAAGCCTTCACCCTTCCGAGAAACGTTGAGCAGGCATTTCTCGACGTTGTGGCCGAAAGCCAGGCAGGCGATGAGTTCTGGTACACATGCGTGCCCAATGATGTCGCCGGTGAGTTGGAAAGTTGCGGTGGTACTTCGTTCCGCGAGAGTGAAGTGACTATTGACGGCGTGCCCGCCGGTGTTGCGCCGGTTTATCCCTGGATTTATACCGGAGGAATTGACCCGCTGTTGTGGCGGCCGATTCCCGGCGTCCAAACCTTGAACTTCCAGCCCTACCGCGTCAACCTTACGCCGTTTGCCGGCGTGCTCAGCAATGGCCAGCCGCACCAGATTGCCGTCAACGTGTTCAATGCGAACAACGGATTTTCCACCACGGCCACGCTCTTGCTGTTTCAGGATCACGGGGCGCAACAGGTGACGGGAGAAGTCACTCGCAATACCATCGGCTCCCCGCAGCCTAATGTCGTCGAGAACTTAACCACCGCACCTGACGGCAGCATCACCGGCTCTGTTACAGTCACTTCGTCACGCAACCTTAGCGTGGGCGGATTTGTGCAGACGTCACATGGACGCGTGGAGACAGAAGTCCAGCAGAACATCAACTTTTCCAGTATTCAGGACTTCAATGTGACGAACACGGCCTTTGTCCAGAACATCAAGCAGCGCACCACCATTTCGTCCCAGACCAGCACCAGCGGCAGAAATGCCGGAATCCAGTTGCAGCGCTTTGAATGGCCTCTGGACCTGGGCTTCACATTCGCCGTGAATCCTGATGGCACGGGATCACAGACCACCACCATCGGGCAGCAGTTCCTCAGTGCGGAGACGCAAGATGGCGTTGGCGGTCACTCGTTCAGCGTCATCTCGAACACCGTAACGCCAAGTGACACGCTACTGTTCGACGCAAACTTCAACATCACCGGCAGCACCGGCCAGCAGAGCACGCAGAACTTCTTCTCAAACAGCACAGCCGACGGCTGTTTCAACCGCAAGATCACAGCTTCCGCAGGCCTGCTGACCAGCGTGACCGATGGAGCACTCTGCGGCAACGGCAAGCAGTAGCTCGCTTAACACAAGGGCGCGGAAGGTTTCCGCGCCCAGCGTTTTTCTGGCGAGGAGAGGCAGACGTTTGAACGCCCCATGGACTTTTACTCCATAGCTGCATTTTTCTGAGATGAGACGGCAGCTTCAGGCCGGACATTCTGATTGAGCCGGAAAAAGTTCTTTGGGTCGTAGTGCGACTTGACAGCCACCATACGGTCCCATCGTTCCCGATAGGCTTCGGGCACGCGGTCCTGCTCGTCTCCACTCATGAAGTTCACGTAGACGCCCGGCTTCATCTTGGGGCGAAGGTCCTGAAACGTCTGCCGAATCCAGGCAATATGACGCGCATCATCAGATGCTTCCGCCCAGTTCGCCAACAGGGTAAGAACAAATGGAGCGCTGCGGTCGCCGAACGCGGTTTCATGCGCTGCAACCTGACCGGCAGCGCCGCCGAGATAGGCAAGTTCGATCTGCGTTTCTGCTGAAGGGATCGTCTCCATCGCCACGATCAAGCGATCGATGGTCTCATCATCAAGGTCCTTGAAATACCCTGACTTGGTGTAGTACCGGCGGCCGTGAGGAAAATCGGCGTCGGCCATGGTTTGCAAATCGAGGAAGGACAGTACCTTGCTGCTGATGGAATCCTTTCGGCACAGTGAGAGCGCGGAGTGCAAGTAACGATCAGCGGACGCCGAATCAGCACTCCAAACCAGAGCGCTGCTTGCTACCGGAAGCCCGCGCAGATCGAGCGGGATGTGCGGAGCGTGAGGAGCCAGGCGCAAGTTGATGTTCCACTTCAAATCATCAGGTGCCTCGGGCATAAGCTTTCGCCAGCGTTCGAGGAGCGCGCGAACCTGCGGCTCTGGGGTCAGGCCCTCGGCCAGCACCACCGAGCTCAGCGGATGCAACTTGAGTTCAAACTCAGTTACAACGCCGAAGTTGCCGCCTCCGCCGCGAAGCGCCCAATACAAATCTGCGTTCTCCTTTTCATGCGCCCGCATCAAGGAACCATCTGCGGTGACCAGCGTAAAAGCTTCAACGTTGTCGCAGGACAGCCCAAAACGCCGCGTGAGCCAGCCCGTTCCTCCACCCAGGATCAAACCGGAAGCGCCCGTGTGCGACACCACTCCCGCGGGAAACACGAGTCCCGCCTCCTGCGTCTTTGTATCAATCGATTTCAGCAGGCAGCCTCCTGCGGCCCGGGCGCGACGGCCTGCGGGATCCACACTAACGTGGCGCAGATTGCAAAGGTCGATTACCAGCCCGCCATCGCAGGTGCTGAACCCCGCCAGGCTGTGTCCACCGCAGCGAATGGCAGTGAGGACGCCCAAATCCGCCGCCCTTCGGACTGCCTGCTGCACATCATTGACATCGGCACAGCGGGCGATCAGACCGGGCCGGCGCTCCGTCATGCCGTTCCACACCCTTCGGGCATCTTCATAGCCATGATCTTCGGGACGCAGGAGCACACCACCAAATCGTTCGCGAAGGGAACTGTAGAGTTCGGCGCACGCTGCGGTCATTCAGCAGCACTCCTGCGGCGCCGCTGCAGATAGAAGAATGAGATCACAGCCAGGAAAACTCCATATGCGGGAAATGACCACTGCAGGCCATCCACGAAGAAGGTGGTGATCGAAATGGCGAGCAGAAGAATAATGCCTGCATAGGTAAACAGCGGGTGGGCGCGCACGCGCAACGGCAGCCGCAACAGCCGTTCCCGTGGAAGCGCGCGACGAAAACCGAGATGGCTCCGAAGAATAACGAGCCACACAAAAAGCATTCCGGCAACCGCCGTGCCGTAGAGCATAAGAAATGCATTTGTGGGAGCAAGCACCGCCAGCAGAATGGCTGCGATGATTCCGGCTGTTGAAGCCAGAAGCGCGCGATGCGGCACGCCATTGCGGCTTACTTTAGCCATCCAGTCAGGAGCATATCCTTCGCGGGCGAGAGAAAAAAGCATGCGGGTGGAAAGATAAAGATTCGTATTCACGCTGGAGAGTGCGGCCGTCAGAACGACAAAATTCATGATCCCGGCGGCAAAGGGCACGCGAGCAGCGGCAAACGCAGTCACAAACGGGCTGCTTGCCAGCGCCGAAGAGCTGCTGGTCTGGTTCCATGGCACCATCGTGACCATAATGGCGATGGCCAGCACGTAAAAAGCGATCAGCCGATAGACAATCTTGCGCATCGCGCGCGGAATGGTGACCTCAGGCCGCTCCGCTTCACCTGCGGTGACCGCAATGATCTCCACTCCCATGTAGCTGGTGACAGTAATGGTCAGCGATAGCCATACGCCCTTCCAGCCCGCAGGAAGAAAGCCGCCGTGCTGCGTGAGATTAGAGAAGCCAATCGCATGGCGAGGGCCGAAGCCGAAGATCAAACCGAGTCCCACGGCAATGAAGGCGATAATAGCCGCCACCTTGATCATGGCGAACCAGTACTCAAACTCGCCCAGATGGTTGACCTGCAGGGCATTGAGTCCGACCAGCGCCGATGAGACCAGAACCACCCAGATCCAATGCGGGACCTGTGGGAACCAGAATGAAAGATAGATTGCCGCAGCCGTGACTTCCGCTCCAATGGCAATAATCTGCGCAGCCGCGTATGTGGCGCGAACGGAAAAGCCGGACCATCGATTCACATATCTTTCGGCGTAGATGCCGAACGCTGCCGCCGTCGGGTGTACAACGGCCATCTCGGTAAGAACGTACGACATGATCAAAGCAATACCGGCGCCCAGCAGGTAAGAAAGGATGACCGCAGGGCCGGCAAGGCGAATGGTCACACTGCTTCCCAGGAACAAGCCCACGCCGATAGCTCCACCAATCGCCATCATGGTGAGCTGCCTTTGACCCAGGCGGCGGTGAAGTCCTTCGGCGTCTGTCGAAAGCGGCTCAGCGAGGCGGGCCGACGAGGCTTCGATCTCAGGCATTCCAGGCCGCACTTATGTGAAAGTTCATATCAGTCCTTGAGAAGAAACTCGCGCGTCTGCCAATTTCACTCGGGCCTGACGCTCGCGAGCGCGCGTCCAAATCGCTCAACCTCTTCAAGCGTGTTGTAGTGCACCAGCGAAGCCCGCACAGCGCCACTCTCGCTGGCGAGCCCCAGGCGCTTCATCAGCCGCGGCGAATACATGTGCCCGTCGCGCACCGCAATGTTCTGGCGGGCGAGTTGCTCGGTTACCTGGGACGGCGAGATGGCACGAAGATTAAAGCATAGGGTCGGCGTGCGATGCGAGAGGGAATCGCCATCGGTAATCCCATAAACCGTCGCATTGGCTTCTGCCAACACTTTGAGCATGGCGCGGGAGAGCTGCGCTTCGTAGGCACGGATGGCTTCGCCGCAACTGGCCAGGGCATCGCGCCGAGAGAGCGCGTTGGGGTTCACCAAGCGTCCAAGATCTTCAAGGTAGCGGACCGCCGCGTCCATGCCGGCAACGTTCTCGTAAATATAAGTGCCCACTTCCATCTTTGCAGGAGTGGTGTCGGGGACAAAGTCCTCGCGGAAGGTGGGCAGAGCGTCCAGCACCTCGCGCCGTCCCCACAAAAATCCCATGTGGGGGGAGAAAATTTTGTAGCCGGAACAGACTAGATAATCGCAATCCAGGGCCTGAACGTCGATCGCGCCATGCGGGCCGTAGTGTACGGCATCCACAAACACCTGGGCGCCAGCAGCATGGGCGCGGCGCGAGACGTCTGCTATATCGAGAATGGAGCCGATGGCGTTCGACGCCAGTGGGCACGCCACAATCCGAGTTCTAGGCGAAAGCAACTGGTCTAAGTCTTCAGGATGCAGCCGGCCGTTAGAGCGGAAATGCCACCATACGATGCGTGCGCCTTCACGTTGCAGCGCCAGCCAGACAGCAATATTCGATTCGTGATCAAGGTCGGTCACGATGATCTCGCGCCGCTCTCCCAGCGACTGCCCGACCGCCAGGCTGACCAGACGCATGAAAGACGTGGCATTCATGCCAAAGGAAATCTCCTCGTCATATCGGGCGTTGACCAGCGCGGCCACGCTGCCGCGAGCGCGGGCAATGGTTTCGTCAACTTCGCGCGACTGGCGGTAGCGACCGCCCCGTTGTACGTTGCGATGAAGAAGATGGTCCGCTACAGCATCCAGCACCACCCGGGGCGCCTGCGCCCCGGCGCCATTATCGAAGAAGATGAAGCCATTGCTCAGAGCAGGGAAGTTAGCGCGAACCTGCTGAATAGGAAATTCGGTCATGCCCTCAGATGATATACGAGGGGCCTGGACCGTGTTGCAACGTTTCCTGGGCAGCAACTGCGTGTTGAGCAGACCGAGGGCGCACAGTGCCGATTGCAAGAACTTAGGAACCTTATGGCTAACGTTCACAATCGCCCTGTGAACCGTGATGAGCTTTTATTGTTGCCCGCAATTTGCGCGTGCAGCAAGAGTTGATTGCACAGCGCTTTAATACCAGCGAGAAACGCCTTGCGCGCGTGCTCCTGCTTTTGGCCGGCCTCACTGATTCAACAAAAGAGCGGGCGGAAATTTTTAGGATCAGCCATGAAGAGTTGGCGGAAATGGTGGGCACAACCCGTTCGCGAATCAGCTTCTTCATAAACCGTTTTTCGAAAGCAGGGGCATATCGTTTATGGCGGCGGATCGCGCGGAGTTGTGCAGATACGCAGCTCACTCAGTGGCGTACTTATTGATAGTCCAGATTGCGACCGGTGTTCAGTCAATCCAAAAAACCGAATGGTAAGTGAAGCTTTTTGTCAGCTAAATCTACCTAGTCCTAAACTTTCCCGAACTTTTTGAGCGATAATGGCCACCATCGAGGTTGACGGATATGCAAATAGTTCTACGCCCACTCCTCCTCTCACTGTTTTTCACTCTTCCGGCAAGCTTTCTGACATCCCAGACCGGCGCTAACAATAATGATGACTCGATCTTTACGATCTCGGTACAGGCGCCCACCGCGGCCA
>Ga0207652_10002312_pt1 | contig 16154 bp, 11 predicted proteins | sample KBSC63BmetaG_FD_184334 | JGI IMG/M metagenome (GOLD analysis project Ga0207652, IMG submission 184334) | Corn rhizosphere microbial communities from Kellogg Biological Station, Michigan, USA - KBS C6-3B metaG (SPAdes) (version 2) | ecosystem: Host-associated > Plants > Roots > Rhizosphere ... | reverse complement strand
TAGGAAGAAATGTGCTTAAAAGGAGAAAAAGGACATGTTTAAGAATGTCAAATCTTCAAATAAGCATAAAATTTATTCCGAAAAAAGTGTTTTTGCTAAAATCTCAATCTTCAACCATTTTTTAACCCTAAAGCAAAAATAAAAGAGGCTGACTCAAATTTGATTTTTGAGACAGCCTCGTGTGTGGGAAGATGGAACCTATGAAAAGAGCCGCAGGATTATCATTATTCTTCCGCTTCATTTTATGAAAAAGGAATTGATCATTTCGAATTTCTAAAGCATATTGTCAGGATTTTGTAAAAGTAAAGTGTGGTTCTTGACACGAACCATTGCGTGGGTCAAAAAGCGCTATGTCTTGGTCGGGATTCTACTTCTCATAATCAAACAATCAAATCATTATAATTGTTCAATCTATTGGAACTTTCGATTATTTATTTAATCGTTGTTATTACTAAGGAAATATAACAAATCCTAAATTGATCTCCAAGTGATGCCTTTATGTAACAGGTTAACGATCTTAAAATACCGTAAAGAATAGGAAAAAGTCTAGATAACTTCGTTTACTCCAAATTTCAAAGAATTAAACTATAATTGTATAACAAATAACCGGACAAGAAAAATCATTTTCTCATTGTTAATTGTTAGTTACAAGCGATAATTGTTATTGGCTTGTTATTTTTCAATAATTTTGAGGTTAGTCTGCTATATCTTCTAAATTCTTTTCTTTGTTGGATCATCCATTAAATAATGAAAAAGTATTGCTTAAAATGATTGCCGCCGGCGATGAGCGCGCATTCAGGCAATTATTTGATCGCTATAAAGAACGCTTTTATGCGGTAGTGCTAAAGATGACCGGCTCTGACGAAGTAACGAAGGATATAGTTCAGGATACTTTCATGAATATCTGGGATAAGCGTGAAAGCCTGGCGGATATTGACAATCCATCTGCTTACTTTTTTACGGCTGTTTATAGAAGAGTCTATCATCATTACCGAAAAGTTGCGCAGGAAAAAAAGTTGTTAGAAGAAGCATCACTAATCAATACTTCAGTGAATTCTACTGAAGAAATGGTGCTGGCTCATGAAAGTAATGAACTGATTTTGGAAGCAATAGCAAAACTTCCTCGACAAAAACAATTAGTTTTTAAGCTGAGTAGACAGGAAGGACTCAGCAGGGAAGATGTTGCCGGCAAACTACATCTCTCTCCCAATACGGTTAAAAATCATCTTACCGAAGCTCTCAAATTTATCCGCAGTTTTTTACGAAATTCCGAAGCTACTTTTTTGATAATTTTTTGGTTCTTAAAAAAATAATTTTCTTCCAACTAGTACAATTGCTTCTTTAGTGTATCTGTCTTTACACACGTTTGCTAATTGATATCTCATGTCACTAACTAAAGAGAGAATTCATTATTTATTAGATACCTATCTTTCAAAAAAAGCAACTCCTATGGAGGAGAGTGAACTGATGGAATGGATACTTGAGGCAAAAGAAGATTCCGAATTAAGAAATTATGTGCTCTGCATCTGGAATGAAAATAAATCAGCAGAAGATCTTTCTTATGTAAACTGGGATGAGATATATTCCAGTGTGATACGGCCAAAGGTTGTTTCACTTCAGCCAAAAGTGAGGCAAATGCGATGGGTAAAACTAACTGCAGCAGCAGCGATTTTTATTGCGCTGGCAGCGGGTGCTTATTTCTATCTGGCACCTCAGCCAAATTACCCGGTTGCTACATCCGTAAAAAAAGTAAACGACATAGGTCCTCCTTCAGGTACCAAAGCGGTTTTAACTCTTGCTGATGGTTCAAAGATAGTATTAGACAGCACTGGAAATGGAATTCTGGCAGTGCAAGGGAATGTAAAGATTACCAAACAAGGTATTGGAGGCATAAGTTATATGGGGACGCCTGCGGGTAAAGTTAGTTATAATACTCTTAGTGTACCACGGGGAAGCAGGCCATTGAATCTTACACTTTCAGATGGTACACGGGTTTGGATCAATGTAGGATCGAGCCTCACTTATCCCACAGCATTTACAGGTAAAGAAAGAAAAGTAACAATGACGGGAGAAGCTTATTTCGAGGTGGCGCATAATTCCAGCATGCCATTTCTTGTGCAACATAATGACGCAACTGTAAAAGTTTTAGGAACCCATTTTAATGTAAATTCTTATGAGGATGAATCTACTGAACGAATCACTTTGCTGGAAGGTTCTGTGCGTGTTAGCCAGGGAACAAGTTCAGGGTTATTAAAACCCGGCCAGCAAGCGCGAATTAATAATGATGGGAATAACGGAATTAAAATAGTGAATGATGTAGACGTGAACGAGGTGATGGCATGGAAGGATGGAAAATTTATGTTTGATAAAAATACGGATATCTATACCATCATGCGCCAGGTATCGCGCTGGTATAATGTGGATGTTGAATACCAGGGGAAAATCAATCAGCGTTTTTGGGGGTCGATTTCAAAAGACGTAAATGTATCGCAGGTTTTGAAAATACTGGAGGCTGCGGGGGGGATAAAATTCAAAGTGGAGGAAAATAAAATAGTTGTAATGTCGAAATCATCTTAAATAGTTTTAAAGTTAGCTGCACAAAAAACCGGGAAGTGTTTGCACCACTGCCCGGTGAAGTTCAGGCTAACCTTTATAATAAATCGCTGAAGATTACTATTTCATCAACCTAAACCTATCCCGAGGAATTCGGGACCAATCAAAGTTATGGATTTAAAAGTTCATTATTACTATTGGCTCTTGCCAAAAGTATCAAAACAAACACTGAGGATTATGAAGCTGATTGCCATCATATTATTTGCAGCATGCATCCAGGTGAGTGCAAAAGGATATTCGCAAATCTCACTTTCCGAAACCAACGCTCCATTGCAAAAAGTTTTTCAGAAAATACAGAAGCAAAGTGGTTATGATTTTGTTTCAAACTATGAAACGTTGCGTGATGCCGGCAATGTTACCGTAAATGTGCGAAATGTATCATTGGAAAATGCACTTGACGCGTGTTTGAAAAGCAAGCCGCTTACTTATGTGATTATAGGTAAGACAATAGTCGTTCAAAAAAAAGTAAAAGATTACATCAATACCGTAAATAATGCAATTGCTTTAGAGCCTTTACCGCCACTGGCAATTGAGATTCACGGGAGAGTAATAAATAAGAAAGGAGAACCGTTACAAAATGCATCGGTTATCATTTCAGGAAGTAAAGTGGGGACTACTACCGACCGGGATGGCTATTTTACTTTATCGGCTCCAGATAATAAAAATGTTGAACTGGAAATTTCAAGTGTTGGTTATCAAACAAAAAAAATAAAGGTTACCGGTCAAAGTGAAATCAATGTTACTTTGGAATTGGAGGTAACAGGATTGAGCGATGTGGTGGTAGTGGGATATGGAACGCAAAAGAAAAGTGACCTCACAGGTGCAATCACCACCATAAAATCCGACGATTTTACCAAGGGAGTAAATACTTCGGTGGATGATCTATTAAGTGGTAAGGCAGCGGGTGTGCAGGTCGTTCAAAACAGCTCTGAACCGGGTGGAGGCGTATCCATAAGTATCAGGGGAGCCAGTTCTATTAATGCCGGTACCGGCCCTTTGTTTGTGATTGATGGCTTACCGATAGATAATTCAGCAGCAGTTTCTGGATCAGGAACGGAAGTGGCGACGCGTTCTCCGCGTAACCCGCTTAGTTCTATTAATCCTGCTGACATTGCCTCTATCGAAGTTCTTAAAGATGCTTCTGCTGCTGCAATTTACGGGTCAAGAGGAGCAAATGGCGTTGTCATAATAACAACAAAGAAGGGTAGAAGCGGAGTAATGAAAGTCAGTTATAACGGTTATGCTGGAATGCAAAATATTGCAAAAAAAATTGATCTTTTAACACCGGTTCAATATCAAACTGTTTTAAATGAATTGATAGATGAAGGCGCAGCGCCCGCTGATAGCAAAGTGACTTCAATCGCAAATGGCGGCACAGACTGGCAATCACAAATATTTCAATCAAACGCGGTTGTTCAGAGCCATAATGTTTCACTTACAGGCGGCGCCGGAAAGAGTAACTACTACATGTCGTTTGGGTATTTCGACCAGGATGGAATTGTAAAAAGTTCATCTTTTCAAAGATATAGTGCGAGAATAAACCTCCAAACGCATGCGTCAGACAATTTTGAAATAGGGCTTAATTTAAATACCAGCTACAGTATTAACGATTATGCACCGATTGGCTTTGGAATCAACGGTGAATCCGGTGCAATATATACGGCGTTGAATTTTGATCCTTCTTTGCCAGTTAGAGACAGCTCAGGTAAATATTCTTTGTCCTCTTTCCTGGATATGGACAATCCTTTAGCCCTAATAAATGGAATTAATTCTCTGGGAAATATATACCGTACCTACGGAACAATATATGGAAAATATACGATTCTTCCGGGATTGTCTGCCAAACTGAATTTGGGCGGCGACATTTTAAACGAACGAAAGGATTCTTATACCAGTTCTCTTACCCGGCACGGCGCTCCGCAGGGAGGCATTGCTTCATTATTACAAGGTCAAAAAAGCAATTACCTGGTAGAGGCTACATTGGCTTATGATAAAAAATTTAATCAACACCAGGTAAATGCCGTGATTGGCGCCACTACTCAACGTTTTATCACGAATAATACCAACATGGGAGCCAGACAGTTCCCTTCAGATGTTACCGGTACAAACAATTTAGGCTTGGGTACACAAGCAACCTATTCATTGGGAAGTAATAAAATAGCAAATCGGTTATTGTCTTATCTCGGCCGGGTAAATTACCAGTACCTGGATAAATATCTTTTGACGGCCTCTTTCAGAATTGACGGATCTTCAAGGTTTGGTGTAAATAACAGGTTTGGCTACTTTCCCTCCCTCGCTGCTGCATGGAAGATAAATGAAGAAAATTTTATGAAAAACATTTCCGGGCTCAGTACATTAAAACTCAGAGGAAGTTGGGGCCAAACCGGAAACCAGGCAATTGGTGATTATGCCGCCATTACGACGTTTGTTGGTGGCGCCACAGCTATTCTCGATGATCAGCCTATTCCTACTACAGCGCCAGCGAGATTACCTAATCCTGACCTGAAGTGGGAAACTACGGAACAAACAGATATCGGTCTTGATTTTGGATTTTTAAACTACCGGATCTCGGGCTCCATGGACTATTACAATAAGAAAACTTTCAATATGCTTTTGAACCTGCCGGTTCCCACCTCTACCGGCTTTGCCTCCAAGCTTTCAAACGTAGGAAGCATCCGGAATACGGGTTGGGAATTTGCCTTGAATACAAGAAATATTGATAACCTGTTTAAATGGAGTTCAAACATCATTATTTCAACAATGAAAAATAAAGTATTGAGCCTTGGGCCAATTGAACAAATAGTAACCGGAGGCGCTGGCCAGACTTCCGACATATTTCTTATAAAACCGGGACTTCCTTTGTTTTCATTTTATGGATATAAAATTACCGGTATCTGGCAAAAAGGAGACGATTACTCAAGCACTTCTGATAAGGTTCAGGCGGGAGACATAAAATATCTGAATACAAATAGCGATAAAACCGTAAATGCAGATGACAGGGTTCCGCTTGGCAGTTCTTTTCCAAAATTTACCTGGTCTTTCGGGAACACGTTTAGATATAATAATTTTGAACTGAATGTTTTTATTGAAGGAAACCAGGGTGCGAAGATGCTTAACAATAACCTTGTGGATGCTTACTTCCCCGTACAGTTCAGAAGAAACAGGTTTGCTGAACCCTATCTAAACCGCTGGACTGAGGGAAATCCTTCCGGAAAATATCCTTCTTTCATTCATCCGACAGACCAGGGCGGAAAATTAGTAAATTCTTACACTGTTGAAGACGCTTCTTATACACGCATAAAAACAGTAACCTTAAGTTATTTCTTTACTCCAAAAAATAATTTTATTTCAAAAGTGAGTGTTTATGTGACAGGAGAAAATCTGCTTACGTTTACTAATTATGTAGGCTATGATCCTTCCGTAAATCCTAATGGAAATGTTTTTCAACGTATAGATTTTAATGCCTATCCACTTGCACGGACATTTATGGCTGGTGTTTCAATCGATTTTTAAAAAATATTAATATCATAGTTATGAAATCAATAAAATTATTTTTATACATAGGGATTATAGGAATTGGATTCACTTTTGAAGGATGCAAAAAACTGCTGGATGAGCCTGTTTATTCACAACTTGCACCTGAAAACTTTTTAACCACGCAACCAGGAATTGAATCTGTTTTAGATGCAGCTTTTGGAGAAGGATACATCAGCGGATATGATTCTCACAGTTCAAGGGATATTGAAAATTGGTGTACCGATATAGAATGGGAAACAGGGGGAGGCGAAAACAGAGCTGCCACGCTTATGATCAACTTCACGTGGGATGCCTCGGTAGATTGGATGTATAGTGTTATGTGGGCGAGGCCATACCGGGCAATCAGAAATGCCAATACAGTTTTGGACAATGTGGACGCGGCCAGTTTAACGGATGCTCAAAAGACAGGATACAAAGCTGAAGCAAGATTTATAAGAGCCTTAAGTTATTATCATTTATATACCTGGTTTGGACCAATTCCCTTACGCAAAAGCCTTACAGATTCGCTGGAACTTCCCAGGGCTTCAGACACGGAAATGCAATCATTTATTGAGTCAGAGTTACTGGCTGTTATTCCCGATCTTCCTGCTCCTGGTAAAGAAAAAAATTATGGCCGTCCAAATAAAGGTGCTGCCATGGGACTACTATGCAAATTTTATCTGAATACAAAACAATGGCAGAAATGTGCTGATGTTGCCAAACAAATCACAGATATGAATGTGTATAAGCTTTACCCGGATTATGAAAATTTGTTTAAAGTGGAAAATGAACACAACTCAGAATTTATTTTGGTAGATCCTCAAATAGCGCAGGGAGATGGAAATAATTATATCAACGGCGCCTTTCCTCCGAGTTTTGCAAAAGACCCGATATCCGGGCTAACGATGCAAAGCAACTGGAATAACTGGGGAGCCCAATATCGCTTATATGACGCTTTTTATAATTCTTTTGAACAGGGAGATAAAAGAAAGAATTTAATTCTTACAAGCTACGTCAACTCCGGTGGGGCAACTGTTTCATTATTAAACGCTGATAATATCCGCTCCTTTAAATATTGGCCAGATCCGAATGCGATAAGTAATGATCATGGCAACGATATCGCTGAGGTGCGGTATGCTGATATATTGCTTTCTGAAGCAGAATCACTAAATGAATTGAATGGGCCTACTCAGGAAGCGATTGATCTGATTAACCAGGTTCGTGAAAGGGCGGGATTACCGGATTTGATGCTAGGCAGCTTTTCATCAAAAGAATCTTTAAGAGCCCATTTACTTCTGGAACGGAGTTGGGAATTTTATACAGAAGCAGGCATCAGGAGAGAAGATCAGATACGAATGGGAACTTTTGTTTCATCTGCCATTGCCAGGGGGCATACAAATGCCAAACCTACAATGGTTGTATTTCCAATTCCACAGGCGGCAATGGATGCAAACCCAAAACTGGTGCAAAATGACGGATATTAAAACCGATTTTGAACGATTGGAATGCGAATTATTTAATTTAAGAAAATGGATAAAAGAAAAAAAGTAAGGCAAAATATTTTCACTAATGATGATTTTGGTTTTGCCATTTTGGTTATCTGCCAGTGTGTTTCTCAAAATATGTCTCATTTAACTTATACAAATCCCTTCTTGAATGAAGTTTACCCGGTGGAAATGAAATTTGACGGGAGCGTGATGTTACTGGATGGTATTGTTTTCAAAAACGGCTGGCACGAATCGAAAATAACGGCAAAATAACAGGCTTAGAATATTTTGTTTAAAACGGCTCCTGAAAAGTTGCTTTTTGTAATTCTTTAAGCTTATTATGGAAAACTCATTATTGATATTAGCGTCACTTACTTTTTTTTCATTGATTTCATGTAAATCAAACAATAAGCAAACGACTGCTTTAAGGCCCAATATCATTTTTATTTATACCGATGATCTTGGATATGGCGATTTAAGTTGTTATGGCGCCACGGGGGTGCAAACACCAAACGTAGATTTTCTGGCAAAAAATGGCATTCAATTTACAGATGCCCACAGCGGCGCATCCACGTGTACGCCTTCCCGTTATTCTATCCTTACCGGCAGATATGCTTTTAGAAATAATGCTGCAATTTTACCGGGAAGTGCTCCCTTAGTAATTCGTCCCGGAACGCCTACTTTGCCCGGCATGTTGCAGAAAGAAGGATATCAGACGGCGGTAATTGGTAAATGGCACCTGGGACTTGGAAACGGAAGCCCTGCATGGAATGAAGAACTGAAGCCAGGCCCTCTGGAAATAGGTTTTAATTATTCCTTTATTGTGCCGGCCACATTGGACCGGGTGCCTACAGTTTTTGTTGAAAATCACAAAGTGCTAAATCTCCAAAAGGATGATTCTCTTGCCATAAGTTACGATCATAAGATTGGCAATTTGCCCACAGGGATAGAACATCCGGAAATGTTGAAAGTGCAGGCAGATTCGCAACACAGCGGAACCATTGCTGACAGTATCAGCCGCATTGGTTTTATGTCAGGAGGAAAATCCGCCTGGTGGAAGGATGAAAATATTGCACAAGTGCTGATTAATAAAGTGAAAGCGTTTATTAATAACAATAAAAAAGACCCCTTCTTTCTTTATTTTGCTGTGACTGATATTCATGTTCCGAGAGATCCAAATAAACGATTCATCGGTAAAAGCAGCATGGGAAAACGCGGGGATGCGATTGCAGAAATGGATTGGTCAACAGGTGAAGTGCTGAAAATTTTAAAAGATGCTGGCCTGGAAAACAATACACTCATAATTTTTACCAGCGATAACGGGCCAATCCTTGATGATGGTTATGCTGATAAAGCAGAGCAATTGGTTGGAAATGATAAACCCGCCGGCCCTTTTAGCGGTGGTAAATATTCTGCTTATGAAGCCGGAACAAGAATGCCGACGATTATCTATTGGCCGGGCAAAATAACACCGGCGAAAAGCAATGCGCTATTCAGCCAGGTCGATTTTTATGCATCTTTTGCAGCTTTGACAGGTCATGAACTGGATTCAGATGAAGCATGTGATAATTATAATGTACTGGATGCGCTTGTAGGCAAATCACAAACCGGACGAACTGGTATGCTGGAGGAAGCATTTACGCTGGCCTTGCGTGCGGGTAACTGGAAGTATATAGCTCCGCAAACCAAACTCACTCCCGCCTGGCTGAAAAATAAAAAAGTAGCCACCGGGCTAAGTTCTTCCCCACAATTACACAATCTCGAAAATGATACGGCTGAAAAAATTAATATCATAGATAAATATCCGGAACAGGCAGAGAAGATGAAGATGATTTTAAATAAAATACAGGATCAGGAGGGCAAACGGACAGGATTTAGCATTCAATAAAAATGTAAATAGTTTGATTGTCAAAGATGGCAGAAATAATTTTAATAAATTTTTTTAAACCAAAATCATGAAGAAAAAATCAATAATCTTTGGTGCAATACTGATTAGTTTTTCCATTGTAGCTTTTAGTTTTTTTCCTTTTCATACAGAAAGTGAAAAAGATTCCCGTCCCAACATAATTGTCATTCTTGCTGATGATATGGGCTTCTCGGATCCGGGATGTTTTGGTGGCGAAATCAATACGCCCAATATCAATTGGCTGGCACAAAACGGCGTCCGGTTCACCAACTTTTACAATACATCCCGCTGCTGTCCCACCCGCGCTTCTTTGTTAACCGGGTTGTACAACCAGGAGGCAGGAATCGGCGAGATGACAACAGATCATCATGAGCCGGGATATCGCGGATACTTAACCGAGAATACAGTCACCATCGCCGAAGTATTAAAAGCCGCAGGATATCAAACTGCCATGTCGGGAAAATGGCATGTTTCCAACACTGTAGAACAGCCCACGAAGCAGGAGCAACTCGATTGGCTTAATCACCAGGCTTATCATCCAACGTTTTCGCCACTGGAGCAATATCCTGTGAATCGAGGCTTTGAAAAATATTTCGGAACCATCTGGGGCGTGGTTGATTATTTTGATCCCTTCAGCCTGGTAAATGGAACTACCCCTGTGAAAACAGTTCCTGAAAATTATTATCACACAGATGCCATAAACGATACCGCCGCCGCTTACATCAATGAGATGAGTAAAAATGATAAACCGTTTTTTCTTTACGTTGCTGAAAATGCACCGCATTGGCCATTGATGGCTGAGCCGGAAGACATTGCAAAATATAAAGGCACTTACAAAGTTGGATGGGAAGCGATTCGCGAAGCGCGTTATAACCGGATGGTTAAAATGGGACTTATCAATCCAAAAACATCACCCCTGTCGCCCCGGTGGGATGATGAGGTGAAATGGAAAGATAACCCGGACAGTATATGGGATGCTAATGCCATGGCAGTTCATGCGGCAATGGTTGACAGGATGGACCAGGGAATCGGCAGAATATTAAAAGCATTGAAAGCGAACGGGCAATTGGAAAATACGTTGATCTTATTTCTTAGCGACAACGGCGCCAGTTCTGAAAACTGCGCCAATTACGGACCCGGTTTTGATCGCCCAAGTGAAACCCGCGATGGCCGTGAAATAGTTTATGCTACAAAAAAACAAAAACTTTCCGGTACGGAAACTACTTATTCTTCGATAGGCCCGCACTGGGCAAATGTTTCGAATACGCCTTACCGTTACTGGAAAGCAGAATCTTATGAGGGAGGCATTCATACACCGATGATCGCCTATTGGCCAGCCGGACTTAAATTGAAAAAAGGTAGTTATAATGATCACGTAGGGCATGTGATGGATTTTATGGCAACGTTTATTGACCTCGCTAAAACGCATTATCCTAAAACTTTTAAGGGGAATGATATTACTCCAACTTCAGGGATTAGCCTGGTGCCAACCTTTAAGGGAAAAAAGAATGATGGCCATGAAGCTTTATTCAACGAACATTTCAGATCCAAGTATATCCGCGAGGGTGAGTGGAAATTAGTTGAAGGCTCAAAAGACAGTTCCTGGCATTTGTATAAAATAAAAGAAGACCGGACCGAAATTCACGATCTTGCCCGGCAATATCCTGAAATAGTAAAAAGGCTTTCGGAAAGATGGAAGGAATGGGCTAATACGCACCAGGTTTTCCCTAAACCAAAAAAGAAGTAAATTCTTGTTTTGATTGGTTAATAATAATTAGAAAAAAAGCAAATAAGGTTGTTTACTGGAATTCTATAACCTTAAAGAAGACATTCAGTTGAAAAACATTACTAAAGAATATCTTGTTATTGCTAAAAATTATCAAACGAAGTGATTGAAGGAAGAGAAAAAGATGCCTAAATATTATTAGTTTTTAAATAGCGAGTTATTAAATAAATCTAACATTAAATATAAATAAAATGAGGAATCGAATTTTTAATTTTGGTTTTGCAACTATGATGCTTTTGCCTTTCTTACTTAATGCACAAAGCATTTCGTGGCAACCAGCAGAAGGGCCTTTGACCACGCCCTGGACAAAAGAGGTTACACTTGCGAACGTTCACAACGAGTATCCTCGTCCACAAATGACGAGAGAAAAATGGCAAAATTTGAACGGGTTGTGGGCCTATAAAATTACTTCCTCACTTCTGAATGATTGGGATATTGCACAGCAGCCATCTGATGGAAATATTTTGGTTCCTTTTCCTATAGAGTCTGATCTTTCCGGTGTAAAAAAAGCGCTTCTGCCCGATCAGAAACTTTGGTACAATCGCACTTTTGTAATTCCAGTTTCATGGAAGGGGCAGAGGGTTTTGCTGCATTTTGGGGCAGTAGATTGGAAAGCCACTATCTGGATCAATGGGAAAAAAACCGGTACACACCAGGGAGGTTACGAACCATTTGCCATCGATATAACCGATGCATTAAAAGAAAAAGGAGAACAGCAAATTACGGTCTCGGTGTGGGATCCGTCAGATAAGGGCTTTCAACCGGCTGGAAAACAAACTCTAAATCCACGTGGTATCTGGTACACGGCTACTTCCGGTATCTGGCAAACTGTTTGGCTCGAACCTGTTCCGCAAACCGCGATTGCCAGCCTGAAAATGGTTCCGGATATTGATCAAAAAACTTTGCAGCTAAAAGTAAATACCAATAATGATTTAGCTGGCTATACTGTTAAAGCGATTGTTTATGATAAGGATAAAAAGATAACAGAAGAAAATGCTGTTTTGGGAAAAGACCTTTTGCTGCATTTAAATGATATGAAACTTTGGTCTCCTGACCAACCGTTTTTATATAACGTGACTGTCTCGTTATATAAAGGAAATACAAAAACAGATGAAGTAAAGAGCTATTTCGGTATGCGCAAGAGCAGTTTGGGTAAGGATGAGAAAGGCGTTACCAGGTTATTTTTAAATAACAAACCGTTATTCCAGTTTGGCCCTCTTGACCAGGGTTTCTGGCCCGATGGCATTTATACCGCACCGACCGATAAGGCCATGAAATTTGATATTGAAAAAACAAAAGAGTGGGGCTTCAACATGATCAGAAAACATGTGAAAGTAGAACCTGCGCGCTGGTATTATTACTGCGATAAGATAGGCTTGCTGGTATGGCAGGATATGCCCAGCGGCGATAAGCACATTCGTAGAAATGAACCGGACATAGAAAGAGTAGCTCAATCGGCGCAAAACTATAAAGAAGAATTAAAGGAAATGATTAATAATCTCTACAATCATCCGAGCATTGTAACATGGGTTCCTTTTAATGAGGGTTGGGGGCAATTTCAAACCGAAGAAATAGCAAAGCTGATAAGCCAATTGGATCCGACAAGGCTCCTAGATGCCACCACAGGATGGGCCGACAGAAGTGCAGGCACTATGCATGATTTACATGATTATCCCGGGCCGGGTATGTTTCCTGTAGAAGAAAACCGCGCTTCTGTGTTAGGTGAGTTTGGCGGCCAGGCATTGGTGGTGAAAGATCATCTTTGGATCACTGATTTTTCTAAGGCGCCATCACATTATAAAACTTCTACGTCTGCCGATGCGCTCCATCAAAAATATGAGGCTATGATGGATAGTTTGAAAGTGTTGAAAGAAAAAGGATTGTCAGCAGCAGTTTATACCCAAACAACAGATGTGGAATCAGAAGTGAATGGCCTGATGACCTATGACAGAAAAGTAATGAAGTTTGATGAAGAGAAACTTAAAAAAATGAATCAGGGAGTAATTCAAGAGCCAGAATAATTTGATGGTGTATTTATCCCTTGTCAAGTTTATCCCTTGTCAAGAATGAAAGACGCTTTCCTTAATCATTTAATAGAACTTCGAATAATTTTTATCCTATTCGGGCGCTCCATTTAGACATTCCAAAAAGGAACATCGCAGATAAGAGCAATTGCGTGTATGCATGGCCCGTTTAGTGAGCAGGCAGATAAATTATTTATTGAATGATTTTAAAAAAGAAATAGATAAAAAGTAAATGAAAATGATATTTTGCAAATTGATAAAACAGAATTTATGGTTATTTGTTGCTTTGCTGCTGTTTTCATGCGATAGTCAAAAAACGAATACTGAAGTTGCACAATCCAAAAAGGATTCAACAGCTTCCTGCATGATGGCACCTGCCAGGTTTGGCGCTGCATCTGCAGATTCGTCCTTAAAATTTAATGGTGATACTTCTGTGAAAGGAATGGTGTTTATAAAGGGAGGAGATTTTATGATGGGAGGTGACAACTCACAGGCAAGCGCAGACGAATATCCAAAGCATGAAGTAAAAGTAAATGGATTTTGGATGGATGCCACTGAAGTAACCAATGCGGAGTTTGCAAAATTTGTTGAAGCCACGCATTATATTACTACTGCCGAAAAAAAGCCGGATTGGGATGAAATGAAACAAACGCTTCCTCCGGGAACACCCAAGCCTCCGGATAGCGTGATGGTCGCGGCTTCTTTGGTTTTTCATCAAACCTCAGGACCGGTTAATTTACAAGATTATAGCCAGTGGTGGCAATGGGTAAAAGGAGCAGATTGGAAACATCCACAAGGCCCCAATAGTAATATTAAAGGAAAAGAAAATTATCCCGTGGTGCAGGTTAGTTGGTATGATGCAATGGCTTATTGTAAATGGGCTGGAAAGCGCTTGCCGACAGAAGCAGAGTGGGAATATGCAGCAAGAGGAGGTCTAAAAAATGAAATTTATCCATGGGGAAATGAACCCATTAATTCTGGGAAAGCAAAAGCCAACTCCTGGGGCGGAAACTTTCCTTATTACAATGATGATAAAGATGGTTTTGTGGGCTCCGCTCCCGTAAAATCGTTTGCTGCCAACGGTTTTGGATTGTCTGACATGGCCGGCAATGTCTGGGAATGGTGTAGTGACTGGTATGATGCTGATTATTATAAATCATTCGCAAACACAGTTGCGAGCAATCCAAAAGGCCCCGAAAAAAGTGTAGATCCGCAGGATCCCTATACTCCAAAAAGAAGTTTAAGAGGTGGAAGTTTTTTATGCAACGATAGTTATTGCAGTGGTTATCGGGTAGCGCGAAGAATGAAAAGCAGTCCTGATACAGGTTTAGAGCATACGGGATTCAGATGTGTAAAAGATGAGAAATTGTGAACTTTAGAATATAGGGCAACCACTTCTTTCTTTATTTCATCATTTTAAAGATAGCATAGGCATATTTTTAATACTTTAGCATTATAAAATCGTTTAAAATGAAAACAATTAGCGTTTATTTGGCTTTTATTGCCCTGCTATTCTTTCATGTAACGCAGGCGCAGCAATGGGTTTCGTTATTCGATTAAAACCTTAAACAACTGGAAGGTTGGCGATAATGCGTCTACCTTCAGCGTGGATAGTGGTATGATTAAAGTAAATGGCAACACGGCGCATCTTTTTTATGAAGGTAACGTAAACAATCACCGCTTTAAAAATTTTGAATTTAAAGCAGACGTGATGACAAGGCCGCATTCCAATTCAGGTATTTATTTTCATACGGCTTTTCAGCCAGGCGGCTGGCCGGAGGTTGGTTACGAAGTGCAGGTAAATAATTCGCATACTGACTGGCGGCGTACGGGCAGCTTATACGGCATTGACGATGTGAAAGAAGTGGTGGCACCAGACAATGTTTGGTTTACGGAATACATTAAGGTTACCGGCAACCATGTAGTTATAAAAATTAATGATAAAACCGTTGTTGATTATACGCAGCCAACTAATGTGCCGCCGCCTGATAAAAAAGGGCCAATTGATTCAAGCGGCACCTTTGCATTGCAGGGCCATGATCCCGGGAGCACGGTATATTTTAAAAATATTATGGTGAAGGTGTTGCCTGATTAATAATATACAGGAACATCCCATATTCCTGGCGGATGTCCCCACCCGCCATTCCTTAATTGCCAACCTTCAAAAGGTTGGTAACCCTGGACCAAGGATAGATATTCATTTTTTTTCAATTCTTTTTTCACTCCATTCAAGTTGATTTGCTTTGATAATAGATTTTCTAAGATCACCAGTAAGACAATAATCGAAACACAAAGGATCAGATAATTGTATCAGCCGTCCCAAAGTTGTAGTTCTTGAGATACGAAATCCATGGCGTGGGATTTTTGCTATCAGCCTGCCATTTAAGAATCCAAAAACGTAATCCTAAACTCCATTCCCTAGCCTTCTTTGCTCTCTACTTTTATTCCTCCGCCATGTGCTTTTATATAATGGTAAACCCAGCCGGTTCTTTGTCCTTTGGTTTAGTCGTAAAAAATGGTTGAAAGACCTTATTACTATTTTTTAAACCTTGTTGGTCTTCAAAAAAAGAAGAAGCGCCTTTGTTGGTGTTGAGCGAAAGAAAAAGTGCTGCTGATCCCACCAACAAAACGAATTGGACCAAGCCCTGTCTTTCGATTAGAATTAATTGAGGAGGATATAAGAGAGGTCTGTCCTGTCCTAAAATCCATTGACCGAGCAAGTTCGGTTGAATAACACCTACAACTTTTGCACATTCCACAATAAATTGATATTACTTTTATGTTTACTTCAGAAGCAAACTCGGAAGTTTTAATGGTACTTT
>Ga0207652_10002311_pt1 | contig 16155 bp, 19 predicted proteins | sample KBSC63BmetaG_FD_184334 | JGI IMG/M metagenome (GOLD analysis project Ga0207652, IMG submission 184334) | Corn rhizosphere microbial communities from Kellogg Biological Station, Michigan, USA - KBS C6-3B metaG (SPAdes) (version 2) | ecosystem: Host-associated > Plants > Roots > Rhizosphere ... | reverse complement strand
GTCAGGTACAAGCGCGAGAACGACGACTACAACGGCATCATGGCGAAGGCGCTCGCCGACCGGCTCGCCGAAGCCGGTGCCGAGTGGCTGCACCATCGCGCGCGGGCGGACTTCGGCTACGGCAGCTCCGAGGCGCTGACCCGCGACGACATCCTCGCCGAGCGCTATCGCGGCATCCGCCCCGCGTTCGGCTATCCCGCGTGCCCCGACCACACGCCGAAGGGAACGCTGTTCGAGCTGCTCGACAACGAGGCGCACCACGGCGTGCGGCTGACCGAGAGCTACGCGATGACCCCGACCGCATCGGTGTCGGGCCTCTACTTCGCACACCCGGATGCGAAGTACTTCGCGATCGGCCGCCTCGGTCAGGATCAAGTCGCGGACTACGCGCGGCGGATGGGACGCAGCACGACCGAGGTCGTCCGCATGTTCCCGTCGCTCGTCGCTTAGCTCAGCTCGCGAACGCGATCGCGACCGCCACGACGATCGCCGCGCCCGCGCCGATCATCGCGAACACCTTGCCGCGGCCTCGCTTGAGGTCCTTGACGATCGCGCTCTCGTCGACCGCATCGCCCTCGACCGACATCGCGCCGAGCTTTGGCATGTACTCGGTCCGGCCGGTGTGCAGCCCGAACGCGACGCTGTCGTTCGCATCCACGCCGCCTTGATCGTGCTGGTAGCGATCCTCGATCGGCAGCAGATCGACCTTGTCGGGCTCCATCGGATCGCTCGCTTCGAGCGACTCGGCGACGGCCGCATCCTGGTGGCCCTTCTTGAACCACAACGTCTCGCGAAATTTCCTCCGCATGCCGAGCCTGAATCGGCAGCGCCGCGCGCCTGTTGATGTAGGTCTACCTGAGGAACGCGCGCAGATCGAACGCCTTGTCCTCGTTGCGCTCGTTCATCCCCGCCCCCGCCTGCCACGACTTCGCCTCGCCGCAGGCGAGGCAGAGCCTGATGTCACGCCCACCGGAGCGCCCGGAGATCGCATAGATCGCGACCGCCTTCTCGCCGCAGGCGGTGCACTCGTGCAGGAGCGTATCGTCCTGGCGAAAGCCGCGCTTCTTGAGCTTGTACTGCAGGGTTTCCAGATCAGCGGGCGCGGGCATGTTCACGCATCCTATCAGTCGCGATAGCTGCGATCGATCCGATCGAGCTTCCGCAGGAGGCCAGGCCACGCCAACGTGCCACCGGCGGCCCGCGTCACCTGCTTCGCCATCATCGTGGCGCCCGCGACGATCTTCGGGTCGACAGAGATCAGCTCGCCGTGCGTCGACTGCGCGCGGATCTGGATCGTGCACGCCGCCTCGAACAGGTACATCAGCAAGAACGCATCCGGGATCGTCGCGCCGACGGTCAGGATCCCGTGGTTGCGCAGCATCAAGAAGCTCTTGTCGCCGAGATCGCGGACGAGGCGCGGCTTCTCGCCCTCGTGGAGTGCGACACCTTCGTAGTCGTGATAGCCGAGCGACGCGAGCACGAAGATCGACTGCTGCGAGATCGGCAGCACGCCCTGCTTCGTCGCGGACACCGCGACGCCGTTCAGGCTGTGGGTGTGGAGCACGCACTTCGCATCGTCGCGCGCCGCGTGGATCGCGCTGTGGATCGTGAAGCCCGCCGGGTTGATCTCGTAGGGGCTGTCCATCAGCTTCCGGCCTTCGAGATCGATCTTCACGAGGCTCGATGCGGTGACCTCGTCGAATGTCATCCCGTACGGGTTGATCAGGAAGTGATGATCGGGTCCCGGCAACCGCGCCGAGATGTGCGTGAAGATCAGATCATCCCAGCCGTAGAGCGCGACGAGGCGATAGCACGCGGCGAGGTCGACGCGGAGCTTCCACTCCTCTTCACCGACCTGCGACTTCACATCGTTCATGCCGCGATCCTACGCTAGTCCGCGACGGTCGGCGCTTCGATGGCGTCGCGCGTCGGCTCGCCGGCTGGTTCCTCGTCATCCGTGTCGTGCACCGACGACGGCAGCGTCGTCTCGCGATCGATCGGCCAGCTCCCGGCCCATGGCGCGCCGCACGCCGCGAGCCTGGTCACGACCTCGTCGACGTTCGCCGGCCGGCGCGATGGCTCGCGATCGAGCATCGCGACCACCAGGTCGTCGAGCTCTGCGGGTACGCCGGCGACGAGCGCCGATGGCGCGACGTGGTTCGCATCTTTCGGCGAGCGGCCGGTCAGCGCGTAGAACAGGCTCGCGCCGAGCCCGTAGACATCCGCGCCGATCCCACCCGGCGCGCCGGCGAGCACCTCGGGTGCGATGAACCCCGGCGTGCCCATCACCGCCCCGGCGTGGGTCAGCTCCGAACCTTGATCCGCTCGCGCGATTCCGAAGTCGAGGACCTCGATGTGATTCGGTTCGCCATCGGGCGCGACGACGTAGAGGTTCGCGGGCTTGATGTCGCGGTGGATCACGCCGCGGCGATGCGATTCGGCGAGCCCGCCTGCCGCGCCGATGGCGAGGTGGATCACGAGCGCCGGCGGCAACGGTCCGGTGCGGCGGACGAGCGACGACAGGTCCATGCCGCGCAGGAGATCCATCGCGTAGTACCAGACGCCATCGTCGGTGACGCCCCAGTCGTGGATCCGGATCACGTTCGGATGCGCGACCTCCGCGGTGGCCTGGATCTCGCGCTCGAACCGCGCGATCGCGGCGGGATGGCGGCCGTGCTCGGGGCTCAGGATCTTCAGCGCGACCTCGCGGCGCAGCGCGCGATCCTGCGCCCGCCAGACCTCGCCCATCCCACCCTTGCCGATCCGGCGGATCAGGCGATAGCGGCCGAGGTTGCGGCTCTCGAACACGCTGCGCCGCAGCGACCACAACACGTGCCCCGCCCATGCGACGCACACCGCACCGGCGCCGAGCGTCATCGTCGAGACCAGGAACTGACTGCGCGCGGCGGGATCGTGGAGCTGCGCCGCGAGCACCGGATCGAACCCCGAGGCGACGAGCATCGTCAGCGGGTACGAAGCGACGGTCGCGCCGGCGAGGATCGCGCCGCGCTGCCAGCGCAGCGGCGCCGCCGTGACGAGCACGAGGATGCCGACGCAGACGACCATCGCGTACGGCGACGAGATGCCACCCATGCGGGTCGCGATCAGCGAGATCGCGATGCCGCTGATCGGAAACACGCTCGCGATCAGCGCCGACGCGACCTTCGGCGCCAGCCGGCGGAACAGCAGCGCGAGCACGGTGAACTGGTACGCGCTCGATGCGAGCCGCACGATCAGCACGAACGCGAGCGACCCCGTGCCGATCGCGTCGTGCTGGAACACGTCGATCGGAACACCGACGACGAGCCACAGCGTGAACGCGACCGCGAGGATGCTGCGCGCCCGCAGGACCTCGGCCGCGTGCTGGTGGCGCGAGATCCGCTCCTGTGCCGCGGCACCGATCTGTCCACTCGCGGTGCCCGAAGCGCTCACCACGACCATCATACGATCGTCGGCCGGGTTTGGATCCGTGTCAGACTTTTACAGGTGAGACACGTCGGACTGTGCCTGCTGGCGGCCTGCGGGCACGCACCGGCCGCGAGCCATCCACCGCGCTCTCAGGAGCGTCCCTACCTGAAGCTGATCGAGCCCGACAACGCGTGGACGCTCCCGATCAAGACCGCGAGCGGGCGGTACGACCAGGGCTACAAGACCGACCAGCACGCGGAGGGCACGGTCCATTGCCGCGTGGCGAAGCTCGAGCGGATCGGCGAGGCCTCCGTCGCGCGGCTCGCGTGCGACAAGCCATACGACGACCTTTCGATCACCGGCACGTGGGTCGCGCAGCCGGGTGGTCTCTACCATCCCCTCGGTCCGATCACGCAGCCCGATGATCTCGCGACGCTGGTCGATGACGACCTCCTGATCACCGAGCGGCCGCGCGAGCGCGATCACTCGCACGCGACGGACGTCGCGAATCGCCGGGTCGAGGCGAGCACGTTCGGCACCGGCTGGTGCGTTCACGACAAGACGAGCGCACTCGGGCTCGACCCAGCGGAGTTCGGTGACCGCCGGAGCTTCATCTTGTGCTTCGATGCGACCGGCATCATCGCGGCGAGCGAGTACGACACCGTCGCCTCCGACAAGACGTGGCGCTCGGCCCAGCTCGGCGCGCACCCGCCGCTCGAGCCCGAGGATCCGCTCGCGCCCTCCGACGATCAGTGATCAATCGCCGTGTCTACGCGCGACGTGCGACGGCCGGCGCTCGCCCGCATCATCCTCGGCGAGGATCCGATCGACCTCCTCGGCATCGGCGGTCTTGCGCGCGCGCCGGAACAGCACGGCCATCGCGACGATCGCGACCACGCCGAGCGCGCAGGCGATCGCCCACACCATCGTGAGGTAATCGGCGTCGTGACCCGCCAGCCCCGCCGGCGCGCTCACAGGTGAAATCCGTCGATGCCGGTCTCGAGCGCCGTGCCGTGGACGCCGATGATCGGCGACGCGAGTGCGACGAACTGGACGAGCGCTGCGAGGAACAGCGCGACGAGGATCACCACCGCGAGCAGCGATGCCGCGCGCGGCTGCCCGGCCATCCGGCGCGCGACCGCACGTCCGAACAACAGCGATGCGGTCGCGAGCGCGACGAACACCGAGCCGATCGCGAGCGGCACGCCTGCCTTCGCACTCGTGTGGTAGTAGATCGCCACGAGCGGCGCGAGCGTGGCGAGCACGAGCGTGCCTCCGAAGATCGACGTCGCGAACGCACCGGCGAGCTCGCTGCCCTTCAGCCGCGCATTCGTGAGCCGCAGCGTGACGAGGCCCGCGGGCAAGGCGGTCAGTGCCGAGAGCAGCACGACCATCGGGACCTTGTAGAGGTTCGCGACCGCGAGGTCGAGCGAGCTGCTGCCAACGGCGACTCCCCACACCGCCGCGAGCACGAGTCCACTCGCCAGCGCGAGAACCGCAAACATCGTCTCTCTCGCGCGCGTCGCTGGACGTTCGCCACCGCACACAACTGTCATCAGTTCCGAGAATCCGATCGAAGCTTCCATGGACGGCCTCCGACACACACCTGCAGCAACGCACGCGCCAGCCTGACTCTGCGGTGAGCTGCCATACGCTGCCTTCGTTTGCGGCGCACGCGGAACACAGTGGTGTTAGAGGACCACACGAGATCGGTGGGGTCGTGCCCGACGAGTCGAGTTACTCTCGAGCATCGCCGACTACGACGACATCGAGACCGACGTCTCGCGCGAGCCCCTGGAGATGCCGCGTCTGTGCGCGATGATCAGCATCGATGGCATCGTGACGTCGATGGTGCTACCGGATCGTGGCGACGTCACGATCGGGCGCGGTTCGTCCTGCGACCTCGTCGTCCCGCATGCATCGGTCTCGCGCCACCACGCGACGCTCCAGATGGTGCCGCTCGCGATCACCGATGTCGGCAGCCGCAACGGCACGCGCGTCCGCGGGATCGCGGTCGAGCCGCGGATCGCGAACCGGCTCGTGATCGGCGAAGCGATCCAGGTCGGCGAGGCCGCGATCCTGTTGCAGCCCTTCGTCGCCGGCGAGTCCGATGACGATCTCCCGGCGCTGCCAGCCGAATCGATCGCACGCATGCTCGATATCGAGTGCGCGCGCTCTGCCCGCAGCCGCTCGCCGTTCTCGTTCGTCACGCTCGAGCTCGCGGAAGATACCGAGCTCGACATCCACGTGCTGCTCCGCAACATCCTGCGGACGTCGGATGCGGTCGGCGTCGAAGGTGCGCGGAGCTATCAGGTGCTGCTGCTCGACACGCCGGCGAAGCAAGCCGCGCTCGCGGTCGCTCGGATCACCCAGCTCCTCGCGCAGCACGGCATCCGCGCGCACATCGGCAGCTCGCGTTATCCAGAGGATGGCGTCACGGCGGATCAGCTCAGCGCCCACGCGGCCGAGCAGCTGGTGCGCGAGCCGGGCGATCCGCCGAGTGCGATGGATGCGGTGCGCGCCCGGATCGCGCAGATCGCGAGCGGCGAGCTGTCGGTGCTGATCACGGGCGAGACCGGCGTTGGTAAGGAACTGTGCGCGGAGATGATCCACCGGCTGTCCGCGCGCGCCGCGAAGCCGTTCGTGAAGCTCAACTGCGCGGCGATCGTCGAGTCGCTGATCGAGAGCGAGCTGTTCGGTCACGAGCGCGGTGCGTTCACCGGCGCGACCGCAGCTCGGCCCGGCCTGTTCGAGGCGGGTGATGGCGGCACGGTGTTCCTCGACGAGATCGGCGAGTTGCCGCTGGCCGTGCAGTCGAAGCTGTTGCGCGTCCTCGAGGAACGGATCGTCCGCCGGATCGGCGCGAGCGATGGCAAGACGCTCGACGTTCGCTTCATCTGTGCGACGAACCGCGATCTCGCGGACGAGGTCGAGGCCGGCCGGTTCAGGCGCGACCTGTACTACCGGGTCAACGGCGTCACGGTCGGCGTGCCCCCCCTGCGCCAGCGCCAGTCCGAGATCGCGGGTCTCGCGCTCGCGTTTGCCCGGCGCGCACGCGGCTCTGCCGGCAGGGTCGAGCTCCGGCCCGACGTGATCGCGGTGCTCGAGCACCACTCGTGGCCCGGCAACATCCGCGAGCTCCGCAACACGATCGAGCGCGCGATGCTGCTGTCGGCGGGCGGCCCGGTCGAGCCGCATCACCTCGCGCTCGAGCCGCCGCGCGCGCGCCGCGACTCCAACACGACGATGCCGATCGAGCGCGTGTCTTCGATCGATCTCGTGACGCGGCCGTCGCCGCCGTCGCTCGCGCATGCGGTCGCCGAGCTCGAGCGCCAGCGGATCGTCGAGACGCTCAATGCGTGTGGCGGCAACCAGACGCGCGCCGCGCGTGCGCTCGGGATCTCGCGCAACACGCTGCTCGCGCGGCTCGACGCCTACGGGTTTCCCCGACCCCGCAAGCCGTAGCTAGCGAACTGCTGACGGTTTGCACGACTTGCTCAAGGTTTGAGCAAGTCGCGCATCGAGCTCTCCGAGAGCGGTCGGAACGTTCCGAAATCACGGAGGATGGCACGCGGCACGCCGCGTGAAACATGAGCGCGCAGGGGGACCTCGTGAACAAACTGCTGCTCGTGCTCGCATCCAGTCTCGTGTTCGCCGCCTGCTCGACGAACGAACCGGCGCCGACCGGGCCGACCACCGACGGCAACGAGGGCGTGACGCTTCGCATCGCGACCCCAGATCGGATCGCCGGCAGCTACGTGGACGCGCGTGGCGTCGGCATCACGTTCGATGCGGCAAGCACGGGCGAGGACCTGTTCCTCGACGTCAGGAGCGCGACCGGTCACGAGATCATGCACGCGGAGACCACGCAGACTCAGTACCTGTTCCGCTACCTCGACAGCCGGCTGACGCTGGCGATCGACAAGGCGTGGGTCGTTCAGGTCAAGTCCGAGGGCGACGACGGCCCGGCGATGAAGGACACGAGCGCGATGCACTGGACGGGCGATATGGCCGTCCTCGACGAGATGATCCAGATGCCCGAGGTCCGGTCGCTGCCGTTCCTGTCTCGCGCACTCGGTGCGATGGGCTATGACGGCCAGACCTATCCCTCGACCCTCGCGATGCACCAGATGGCGAAGCAGAGCGCCGAAGCGCTCGGCATCGACGTCGATCCGCTGCCGGTCGCGCCCGACAAGGCCGACTTCTGCACGCGGCCGACCGCGAACGATTGCTACGGCATGTGCGGCAACGGCTGCAGCTGCTGGTCGTGGGTGTGTGGCGACTGCTGCTATCACACGGGCTGTGCGAAGCACGACTCGTGGTGCCGCAGTGGCCAGTGGTACTACTGCTACAACATCACGGCCGTGATCGCGCTGTTCGGGTGTTAGCCTGAACGCGTGATCGGTTTGGTTCTGGCCGCCGGTGCATCAGTGGGGGCAACGATCACCGGCGGCACCCCTTCTCTCGAGGAGGCGGTCGTCGAGCTCGCGCGCGGCGACGTGCTCACCTGCAGCGCGACGGTGATCGCGCCACAGGCGGTGCTGACCGCCGCCCACTGCGTGAAGAGCGCGGACCTGCCCGATGTCGTCGACGGCAATGGCGTGCACCACACCGCCGTCGCCAAGTTTGCCCATCCGGGCTTCGACGCGACGACGCTCGACCACGACCTCGCGCTGATCGTCGTCGATCCACCGCTCGCGATCGCGCCGCTGCCCTACGCCACGACGCTCGATGCCGCGGTCGGCGAGATGTTCGAGGTGATCGGCTACGGCTGGACCGTCGCCGGCGATACGTCCGTGCCCGCACGCCGGACCGGCACCTCGCAGCTGACCGCGATCGATCCGCTCCAGCTCCATTCGGTCGCGGCGCCGAACCAGACCTGCGAGGGCGACTCCGGTGGCCCCGCAGTGTTCGCCGGGCAGATCATCGGCGTCGCTTCGTCGGGCGATCCGATGTGCGTGCAGTTCGCGCAGCACACGCGCGTCGATGCGCACGCGGACTTCATCGCGGCCACGCTCGCCGCGACCGCCGCCGGGGGCGCGCAGCCGGGCGATCGCTGCTGGTACGCCGCGAACTGCGCGGGCGGCACGTGCACCGCCGCGCTCGATGATCCGCGCCTGTCCTTCTGCGCGACGTCGTGCGACGGCGGCTGTGCATCGGGGCTCGCGTGTATCGCCGGCCTGTGCCGCCATCCCGCACCGAGCCCGGGCGCGACCGGGGCGGCTTGCGCGAGTGCAGCGGACTGCATCGATGCCCTGTGCGTCGCGCCGAGCGGTGGCAGCACGACCACGTGCACCACGCACTGCTTCAGCGACCTGCCCGGGTTCGCGTGCCCGAGCGGGACCACGTGCAGCGCGGCCGCCGATGGCGAGGAAGCGTGCTTCGCGACGCCGGCGAGCGATGGCTGCTCGTCGAGCCGCGGCGATGCGAGCTGGTTACTGGGCCTGCTCGGGCTTCGGATCCGCCGACGTGTGGTCGTGCACGATCCGCCAGCCGGCTGACGTGCGCTCGAACGCGACGGAGAACACGCCGCCGCCCGCATTCGGCGTGTCGGTCAGCTTCCACCGCCCGAGCACGATCGCGCCGTCAGCGCCCAGGTGCTGGATCGACATCACGTCGAGCGTGAGCGCGCCCATCGTCGCCCTGTCACTGCCGTAACGCGCTCGATATTTCGAGAGCGTCTCGTCGTAGCCGTGGCGGATGTTGCCGCCCGACGTGAACACGAGGTCCGGCGAATGCGCGTACCCCGCCATGTAGCCGTCGAGATCGCCGCGATTCCACGCCGCGGCCTGGGCGGCGAGCACGCCGCGGATCGCGACGTCATCGCTCGGCGCGAACGCGCGCTGGGGCGCCGCGCATGCGAACAAGAAGACGAGCAGCCAGCGCACTACGAGTCGTGCTTCGCGGCGCGCTTCTTGTGCTTCTTGCGCTCGGGCCGGGAGATCGCGTCCTTGTCCTCGTCGCCGAGGTACTCCCAGTGCCACGCCTCGCCGGGAACCGTGCGGTGAAAGCCGTACGTGCGCGCGTGCTCCTGCAGCCAGTCGAACGCCTTGTGATCGGTGACGTAGAGATCGAGCGCGCGCCCGCTCTCGTGGTTCGAGTAGCCCGGCGGCGCCGCGAGGTTGCCGTCGCCGCGGCGATACTCCTTGTACAGCCGCTCCTGCTTCGCGAACGTGCGGAAGCCGCTGCGGATGCGCAGGTCGACGCCCTTCTTGCTCGCGGCCTTCGCCATGATCCGGAACGCCTTCGCGGTCTTGATCTCGACGTCCTTGCCCTCGACCTCGGTGATCCGCAACGTGGTCTTCGCGCCGGCGACGTAGCCGACCGCTTTCTCGGCGCGCGCGGTGGTGGCGGCAAGGCCGACCACCGACAGGGCAACCAGAGCGCGGTTCACAGGAGCCCGATACTCCACATTTCGGGGCGCTCGGGCAACTAGTCTTCGCCGGGTTTGGCCGGCGGCGGGTCCTCGATGTCCTCGGGGACATCCATCTCGCGGTTGCCGATCCACCCCTTGTGGCGGAACCAGATCAGGGAACCGATGACGATCGCGACCATCAGGCCCAGCGCCATCGGGTAGCCGTAGGTCCACTCGAGCTCCGGCATGTGCTTGAAGTTCATGCCGTAGACGCCGGCGATGAACGTGATCGGCAGCATCACCGTCGCGACCAGGGTCAGCTGCTTCATGATCTCGTTCATCCGGTTCGACTGGACGCTGAGGTAGGCCTCGAGCGCGCTCGTGACGAGATCGCGATAGCTCTCGACCAGGTCGTTGACCCGCAGGAAGTGGTCGTAGACGTCGCGGTAGAACGGCATCATCTCCGCGGGGATCTCGTCGAACTCGCCACGGGCGAGGCGCAACAGGATCTCGCGCTGGTGGATGCTCATCCGGCGCAGCTGGAGCAGCATGCGCTTGAACCGGAGGATCCTGCGCATCACCTCGGTGCCGCCCTTGGTCCCGGCCTTCGCGAGCACCTGATTTTCGAGCGCCTCGATCTGATGATCGAGATCGTCGATCACGGGCAGGTAGCGATCGACCGCGACGTCGAGGATCGCGTGGGCGACCCACGCGGGGCCCTTCGCGAGCAGCTTCGGCGACCGGTCGAGCTCCTCGCGCACGGTATCGACGACGAGGTGCTCCTGGTCGTGGGTGATCACGTAGGTCGGGCCGATCACGATGTCGAGCTCGACCAGCTCGATCGACGCCTCGGCCTTCGACGCCTTGATCCCGTGGATGATGATGTAGAGGTAGTTGTCGTAGTCCTCGAGCTTCGGCGCGCTGCGATGCGCCCAGATGTCCTCGATCGTCAGCGGGTGCAGGTCGAGCTGCTGCGAGAGCAGCACGTCGCACGCGTGGTCTTTCTTCTCCAGCTCGATCCAGATCGGCCGCTTCGCTTCGAGCGCCGCGTGGATCTCCTTCGGATCCTGGGTGACGCGCAACTTGTCGCCATCGAGGATGCGAGCCTCCATGACTCAGTCTTAGCAGGCTATCCTCCGGCCATGTCCGATCTGAAGCAGCGCTTTGCAGACGCTCAAGCGCGGATCAAGCCGGTCACCGGGCTCGGCAACGACGTCATGCTCGACATGTACGCGCTGTACAAGCAGGCGACCTCGGGCGACGTCAGCGGTGCGCGCCCGGGCATGATGGACCTGCGCGGCCGCGCGAAGTACGACGCGTGGATGAAGGTCAAGGGCCTGTCGAGCGACGACGCCATGATGAAGTACATCGCGCTCGTGGAGAAGCACGCCAAATGACCTGGGACCTGAAGGGCAAGCGCGCGCTCGTCACCGGCGGGACCAAGGGCATCGGCAAGGCGATCTGCGAGGAGCTACGGGCGCTCGGCGCGGAGGTCATCTCGATCGCCCGCGAAGGCGCCGACATCACCGCCGACCTCGTCACGGATCGCGCGAAGATCGTGGCCGCGGTCGGCGAGGCACCGCTCCACGTGCTCGTCCACAACGCCGGCACGAACATTCGCAAGCCGCTCGTCGACTACGACGATGCGACCTGGCACCGGATCCTCGATCTCGATCTGACCGCGGCGATCCTGCTGTCGCGCGACCTCCACCCCGTGCTGCGCGCCGCGCAAGGCGCGAGCGTCATCCACATCGGCTCGGTCGCCGGTCACCTCGCGCTGCCGACCGGCGTCGCGTACGCGGCCGCGAAGGCCGGGCTCGCCCAGGCGGCGCGCACGCTCGCGCTCGAGTGGGCGCGCGATCGGATCCGCGTGAACACGGTCTCGCCCTGGTACACGCGCACGCCGCTGGCGGCGCCGGTGCTCGCAGACCCGGCGAAGCTCGCGGCGATCGTCGCGCGCACGCCGCTCGGCCGCGTCGCCGAGCCGCGGGAGGTCGCGACCGCGGTCGCATTTCTCGCGATGGCGGAGAGCAGCTACATCACGGGGCAGGATCTCCTCGTCGACGGCGGCATGAGCATCCAGGGGCTCGGTCTCTGAAACCGAGATGACTTCAGCGACTGAGTGGCTGATCGATTAGCCAGGGCAGTTGTTCCCAGGGGTTTCGAGGCTCTACCGCAACTAGCGAACAACCCTGCACAACGCGCTGGCAAGCGGGTTGCTGATAGAGCGTCCATGCGCGCCCTTCACATCGCTTTGTTCGCGAGCGCTTGCGCCGCCGGTTGTACGACGGATCTCGGCGAAGGCGCCGGGCCGCAGCAAGACTCGATCGATCAGTACATCCAGTCGCTGCCGTTCTTGCCGGTCGCTCCGCCGGCGATGTCGCAAGGCTCGAATACGCAGCCGGCGCGCGACGGCGACTACCAGTGCACGACGCAGAACCTCCAGGAGACTCGCGACTACGACGAGATCGTCGCGTACGCCGCGAACTCGGACTCGCTGTGGCCGGGTGCGCTGGTCAGCGCGGACTCCGTGCTAACCGGTCTGTTCACCCAGATCGTGATGCCGCGCGCGCCGGCGACGATCTCGGTGTCGCTGCAGAACATCGCGGGGACGAAGAGCGCGACGATCGCGGAGCCGAGCCTCGCGTCCTATCGCGATGCGCTGTCGGGAATCCTCGACTCGGAGATCACGGGCGCGACGGCGGCGGATATCTCGTCGCAGATCGAACAGGTTCACTCCGACGAGCAGCTCAACCTCGCGCTCGGCGTTCAGGCGAGCTGGGGCCTCGGCGTCGCATCGCTGAAGTCCAGCTTCAACTTCTCGAACAAGCAGACCCGCTCGCACTACCTCGTGAAGTACACGCAGGCGTATTACACGGTCGACTTCGATGCGCCGCAGGCGCCGAGTGCCGTGTTCCCGAGCGACGTGCTGCTCGGCGACGTCAAGGCGCACATGGACGAGACCCGCCCGCCGGCCTACGTGTCGTCGGTGACGTACGGTCGGATGGTCCTGTTCACGTTCGAGTCGGCGTACTCCGACGAGGAGATGGGCGCGGCCCTCGACTTCGCCTACAACGGCGGCGCCGATGTCTCGGGCCAGGTGTCGGTCTCGTACAAGGACATCATCTCGAGCTCGAAGATCACCGCGTTCATCCTCGGCGGCGACGCCGGCACGGCGGTCCAGGCGATCGACAGCTACGACGCGCTGATCGCGTTCATCAAGAGCGGTGGCAACTACTCGAAGGACTCTCCGGGCGCGCCGATCGCGTACAAACTGAACTACCTGAAGGACAACTCGCCGGCGCGGATGTCGGAGACCACGAACTACGACGTCCAGACTTGCGAGCGTGTGTCGCAGAAGATCCAGATCACGCTCGACAGCATCGCGGTCGATACCGCCGACGACGCGGGCAGCGACCTCGAGATCTACGGCGACATCTCGGTCACCGGAGCGAGCAGCGCGGCGATGTGGCACAAGGACAGCGGCAACTACGTCACGATCCACGAGGGCTCGCAGCTGACCGCGCAGGGCGGCCTGTCGAGCGCCGTGATCGACGTCTCGCCGACCTCGGGCTCGACGATCAAGCTGAACGCCCACCTCTACGACTACGACCCGCTCTCCTCGAACGACGACCTCGGCAACGACATCACGATCGACCCGTTCGAGACCGGCTGGCGCAAGGGCTCGACGGTGCTCCTGACCGGCTCCGGCTCGCAAGTTCGCGTGAACTTTACGCTTGCGCCGATCTGACCGATCAGTGTTAGGCTTCGCGTAAGTAGTCGAACGAAGCGCGTAGCCGGAATGCTCCGGCGCGCGACCTCGCAAGCGAGCTACGACACATAAGAAAGCGGGACGGAATGAAGGCGCAACGCGTCACCATCCACACCCTCCGGCAGATGAAAGAGAAGGGCGAGAAGATCGCCGTCCTCACCGCGTACGACGCGACGTTCGCGCGGTTGTTCGATGAAGCAGGCGCTGATGTCCTGCTTGTCGGTGACTCCCTGGGCATGGTGATCCAGGGTCACGACACCACCATCCCGGTCACACTCGAAGAGATGGCCTATCACTGCCGCGCCGTCGTGCGTGGCGTGAAGCGCGCGCACGTGGTCGGCGACATGCCGTTCATGTCGTATCAGGCCTCGGTCGAGCAAGGCCTGATCGCCGCGGGCCGGCTGATCAAGGAAGGCGGCTGCCACTCGGTCAAGCTCGAAGGCGGCGCGCAGCACGCTCCGCTCGTCGAGAAGCTCGTCGCGGCCGGGATCCCGGTGATGGGCCACATCGGCCTCACACCGCAATCGTTCCATCAGCTCGGCGGTTTCAAGGTCCAGGGCCGCGACACGGGTGGGCGCGAGCGGCTGCTCGCGGATGCGCTCGCGCTCGAAGCGGCCGGCGCGTACGCGATCGTGCTCGAGGCGATTCCTGCACCGATCGCGGCGGAGATCACCGCGGCGCTCGGAATCCCGACGATCGGCATCGGTGCCGGCGTCGAGTGCGACGGTCAGGTGCTCGTGTCGTACGACATGCTCGGCATGGACGAATCGTTCAAGCCGCGCTTCGTGCGCCGGTTCGCGACGCTCGGTACGGAGATCAAAAACGCGGTCGGTCAGTACGTGACCGAGGTCCGAGGCGGAACGTTCCCGTCGGACGCGGAGGCGTTCGCGGTGACCGAGAAGCAGGCGGCGCAGACGCCGCTATACTCGACGATCAAGAAGTAGGACCGAGGTCACCGGGAGCCCGCCGCTCCACACCCACGGTCCGGACCACATAGGTCCGGCTGGTGGGCAGTGGCGGGGGCTCCCGGATGACCTCGAGGATCGCACCACACAGCGCTCTGACGTCGAACGGCTTTTCGAGCAGTACGGCGCCACAGCGAATCGACAGTGACTGCATCGCGCGGTCATCGCACGCCGCGGTCAGCACGATCGGCACGATCCCATCGCAACCGCGGATCGAGCACATCATCTGGAGACCGCTCCAGTGCGGCATCCCGGCATCGAGCACGAACGCGTCCGGCATCCGCTCTCCGGCGAGCAACAGATCGGCGGTCTTGTCGAGCGCGTCGGGTCCGTCGATCGCCTCGATCACCTCGCAGTGCTCGTGCAGCGCCGCGACCATCTCGGCGCGCAGCTTCGGATCGCGCTCGGCGACGAGCACGTACGGGATGCGTCGAAGATCGGTGTGGCTGCCGCGTGCGAGCATGATGGCTCCTTCAGGAGAGTAGGTGTTGAACGGCATCGGTGAGGACGTCGAGATCGAGTGGCTTGTCGAGCATGGTCGCGCCGAGCCGCTCGGCCTCGGCATGGGCTTCATCGCTGCCGAAAGCGGTGATCAAGAGGATCGGCTTCGCCCACGAGCCGCGCTTGAGCTCGGACGCGATGTCGAGCCCACTATGACCGGGCATCTGCACGTCGGAGATTAAGAGATCGTAAGTCGGCTCTTCTTCACGGAGTGTGTCACCGAGCCGCGTCAGCGCGGTCGTCCCGTCGCGCGCTTCGACGACCTCGAAGCCACCTCTCCGAAGATGCCGCGCGAGCAACGTGCGCAACACGCGGTCGTCCTCGGCGATCAGGATGCGTCGTCTTTCCATGCAAATGATCGAGTGCAGCGCGCGTGCCGCCGCACATCGCGAACTCCGTGTTCGCACCTCGCGGAGCATTTCTACGATCGCCTCTGCGCGTGGACTTTCTCCACGGCGTAGCGCTCGAGCTTGTTGTAGAGCGTCTTGCGATCGAAGCCGAGGATCCGCGCTGCGAGAGTCTTGTTGCCTGCGACCGACTCGAGCACGCGCGAGATGTACCGGCGTTCGACCTCGGCCATACTTTGCAGCTCCAACGGATCGTCGCTCGCGATCAACACGTACGACGCGGCGTAATTGCGAATCCGCTCGGGTAAATCCTCGACGGCGATCTGGTCGAACCGCGTGACCGCGACGGCGCGCTCCATCGCGTTCTCGAGCTCGCGCACGTTGCCGGGCCACGCGTAAGCGAGGAGCTTCTGCGCCGCTCCCGACGAGACGCCCTCCACCGGCTTTCCCGTCGCGAGCGCGAACCGGCTGATGAAGCGTTGTGCGAGCAACAAGATATCCGGACCGCGGGAGCGCAGCGGCGGAATCTCGACGTGGATCACGTCCAGCCGAAAAAATAAGTCCTGGCGGAATCGGCCGGCATCGACGTCGGACTCGAGGTCGTGATGCGTCGCGCTGATCACCCGCGCTTGAAACGGGACGTCGCGATCGGAGCCGACAGGTCGGACCGTACGATCCTGGAGCGCGCGTAAGAGCTTCGCCTGCAGCGTCAGCGGCATGTCGCCGATCTCATCGAGGAACAACGTCCCGCCGTTCGCCCGCTGGAACATGCCGGTGCGGTGCTCGACCGCGCCGGTGAACGCGCCG
>Ga0207652_10002307_pt1 | contig 16169 bp, 14 predicted proteins | sample KBSC63BmetaG_FD_184334 | JGI IMG/M metagenome (GOLD analysis project Ga0207652, IMG submission 184334) | Corn rhizosphere microbial communities from Kellogg Biological Station, Michigan, USA - KBS C6-3B metaG (SPAdes) (version 2) | ecosystem: Host-associated > Plants > Roots > Rhizosphere ... | reverse complement strand
TCGAGCGAAGCGCCCAGCAGCTGCGTGTTCCAGCCCAGCAGGCCGGCCGGAGAGTCGGCGAGGGCGTGCGCCAGATTCTGCGGCTCGGTGGACTGGAGCTTGTCGTACGCGCCGCGGTTCTGGGTGAACCACTCGGCGAACGCGAGCTTGCCGCGCTCCTCCTCGGACAGAGCGGCCAGCTCGGCGGGGTCGCCCGACGGGAACGAGAAGACCTGCGTCACGTGCACGCCGCAGACGTGCTCGGGGTCGACCCGGCCCACTTCGGGCGAGATCAGCGAACCGCCGTCGTTGCCGACTGCGCCGTACCTGTCGTACGCGAGCCGACGCATCAGCTCAGCCCAGGCCCGGGCCACCCGGTACCGGTTCCAGCCGCGCTGCCGGGTCGGTCCGGAGAAGCCGAAGCCCGGCACCGACGGAACGACTAGGTGGAACGCGTCCGCCGGGTCGCCCCCGTGGACCCGCGGGTCGGTGAGCGGGCCGATCACGTCCAGCCATTCGACCACCGAGGTCGGCCAGCCGTGGGTCAGGATCAGCGGGGTCGCGTCCGACTCCGGCGACCGCACGTGCAGGAAGTGGATGTTCTGGCCGTCGATCTCAGTGGTGAACTGCGGGTACGCGTTCAGCTTCGCCTCCCAGGCCCGCCAGTCGTACCCGGTGCGCCACCGCCCGACCAACTGCTTGACGTAGCCCACCGGGACGCCGTACTCCCAACCGGGCGGCACCGGGCCGGCCGGCGCCGACTTGTCCGCGGGCAGTTCCTCCGCCCACCGGGTCCGGGCCAGCCGCTGCTGGAGATCGTCGAGCTCGGCCTGAGGGATGTCGATCCGGAACGGAGCGGTCGTGCTGTCGTTTGTCATTGGTAGTGAGGGGCGCGGTGCCGTGCAGACCCGTTCCCCGTCCCCCTCTCAATCCGTACGAGTGGTTTCCCACATACGACTTACCGATGGTCTTCCTGGCATGATTACGCTGCCCTCGGTAGCGGATGGTGCCACGGAGCCTCCACGCGGCGTAGTCGTCGACCTGGCGGAACTTGTTGGCGGCGTTCCCGGTGCGGAAGTAGTCGCCCAGCCGCGCAGGACGGGGTTTCCAGCGCTTGACTCGGTTTGTTGCTGGCGGCTCAGGCCGGTTCGCAGTACACGGGAAAGTTGACGGAGCTGGCGATGAAGCACAGCTTGTGCGCCTGCTCGTGCAATGGCCTGGCGCGGTCGGCGTGCTCCGGTACGGCAAAGCGGACCTGCGGTCGAAGCACGACCTGCTGGAACTGTCCACCGCCGTCGGCGGTCTCGGCCATCATGCCTGCCGCGTGGTCGCGGTATTCGGTGACCACTAGACCGTTGGTCGCACACAGGTGCAGGAACCACAGCATGTGGCATTGCGAGAGTGAGGCGACCAGCAGTTCCTCCGGATTCCAGCGGGCCGCATCACCCCGGAAGGCCGGATCGGAGCTGCCCGGGATGGGTGGCTTGCCGTCGACTGTCACCTCATGCGCCCGTTCGTAGTTTCGGTACCCACTCGTTCCGGTGCCGGTGTTGCCGGTCCACGTCACCGTCGTCTCATAGCGATGAAGTCGGGTCACCGGCGACCTCCTCCCGGATTGCCGCGCCCAGCGTTCGTGCGGTGGCACGGGCGTGATCGCCGGCGATCCGGCCGGCGCGGAATCGGTCTCCCAGCGCGATAGCACGCAGAAGCTGATGGTGCTCGGCTGCCACGACGTCCGGGCGCTCGGCGGGAACCAGCGACTCACGGGTGGACACGGTGATCTGGTTCCACAACCGCTCAAGCATCTCCACGGCGATCGGGTTCCGGGCAAGTTCGGCGACGCCGCGATGAAACTGGCGGTTAAGGTCAGCCGCCCGTTCCAGATCGCCGACGGCAGTGACCTTCTCCAGCCGCTCGGCCGTGGCCTGCAGATCGGCTAGCGCGGCGGGCGCCAACCGACCGGCCGCTTGCTGCTCGGCGGCAAGCTCGGCGGTCAGCGTCTCCAACGCGGCCCGCACTGTATAGGCGTGCCCCAACGCCGAGACCGACAACGCGGAGACGGTGACGCCCCGCCGGCCGCCCTCCACCAGGCCCTCGCTTTCCAGTCGTCGCAGCGCCTCGCGGACCGGCGTGCGGCTGACGTGGAACTCGTCGCACAGCGCCAGTTCGGGCAGCCGCTCGCCGGCCCGGTACACCCCGGACACGATGTGCTCGCGCAGCCGCTCGTACACACTCGCTTCGTCCATCCGCCCTCCCTGTACTGGATACCATGTATACATTGCATCCAGAAGCTCGTCAAGGCGGTCGGCGTCTTCGGCAGTGGTCCGGCATCGGCACGGTAGGGTGCAGCGCCCCGAACCGCGGCCGTCCTCCTGGCATCGGCCGGTTTACTGGCTTGCGCTTGGCGTCCCACATGTCGGCCGCGGCTGGGGTGAGGTGGAGGCGTCAACTTGGGACGTCTCGCGATCAGAACTTCATCTTCGGCGCGGCGCCTGCGGGACATCGCCTGCCAACTCGCGCTCCTTGACGGCATGCAGCAGCGTGACGCCGAACCACGGGCCGCCGTACCAGTACCCGGGGCCAAGCCCGCGCAGGGTGCCCTGGCCGATGTGCGTGGCGTACTTCCTGGCCATGGGCCAAGGATCGGCGATAAGCAACTGCCCGCCCGGGCGCAGCACCCGCATGGCCTCGTCCACCGCGCGGTATCGCCCCTCGGCCGATCGGATGTTGTGGATCGCTAGCGCGCTCGTCACGACGTCGAATGAGCCGTCCGGGAACGGGAGGGCGGTCATGTCGGCCGTGTGCACTTCTACCCGGTCGGCGACCCCGGCCGCGGCGGCGTTGGCGAGCGCGGCTTCGGGACTGTTGCCGCTCTGGTCCCTTGACCACAAGTCCGCACCGACGGCGTGTCCCGCTGGCAGCCGCCTGGCCGCCGCGATCAGCACCGCGCCGCGGCCGCAGCCCAGGTCCAGCAGTTGCTCCTCACCGTGCAGGCCGACCCGGTCCAGTTCCCGCTCCCAGATGCGCAGCTTGCCGCGCAGCGTGGTGTGCAGGTACACACCGGTGCTAGCCAGCAGTACCGTCCCGGCGGTCGCCATCGCGATTCTGCCTGGCCGCCGCCGGGCGGCGGCCAGGCAGCACGCCACCCCGGCGGCGCCGAGAACCGCCGGGACCGCTGGCGCGTCAACGCCGTACCGCGGCCGCTGAAGAGCGGACAGCGGGGACTCGTTCGGGTCCTTGGACATGAGGTAACCCTTCCGTAAACCGGGCTAGACGAGGGCGGACCCGGGCACGCCGACGGGCTGCTCCTGCGTGGGTGGTTCGATGGCCAGGTGCGGCAGGCGGCGGTCCAGCCAGCGGGGGAGCCACCAGTTGGCCCGGCCAAACCGGTGCATCAGGGCCGGTACGAGTACCGTCCGCAGGACGAAGGCGTCAAGCGCCACGGCGGCGGCCAGCCCGATGCCCAACTGGGCGACGTTGACCTCGCCCATGAACACGAACGCGATGAACACAGCGATCATGATCATTGCCGCGGCGGTGATGACCCGTGCGGTGTGGGTCTGGCCGATGAGTACCGATCGCGCGTTGTCACGGGTGCGCGCCCATTCTTCGGCCATCCTGCTGACCAGGAATACCTGGTAGTCCATGGACAGGCCGAACAGGATCGCCAGCACCAGCTCGGGCATGTAGCCCTCGACGGGGCTGGGCGCGCCGAGGCCGAAGGCCCTGGTTCCCCAGCCCCACTGGAAGAACACGGTGAGCACGCCGAACGAGGCCGCCGCCGACAGCAGGTTCAACACCGCCGTGATCGCGGGGATGAGCAGGCTGCGGAAGGCGAGCACGAGCAGCAGGAAGCTGAAGGCCACGATCGTGGCGAGGAGCCAGGGCAGCTTGGCGCTTGTCACCTCCGCCAAGTCGGCGAAGGTGGCCGTCACGCCGCCGACGTAGACCTGCAGCGTGGTGCCGTGCGTGTAGCGCGGTATGACGGTGTTCCGCAGTTGGGTGATCAGGGTGGAGGTGGCCTGGACTTCTGGCGCTGTGGTGGGGAGGACCTGGGTCACCTCGACCGTCGGCCCGTCGGATGGCCTGGTTTGCGCGGGCCCGGCCTGCACGGCGGCCACCCCCGGCACGGCGGCGAGCGCGCGGTCGAGCCGGTCAAGCGCGGCGCGGTCGGCCGTGGACTGGGTCTGGGCGACTAGGAACAGCGGGCCGTTGAAGCCCGGCCCGAATCCCTCGGCGAGCATTTCGTATGCCTTGTAGGTAGTGCTTGACGTGGGGTCGTTGGAGTTGTCAGCAAAGCCCAGCCGCAGGTGCAGAACGGGAGCGGACACCACGATCATCACCGCGAGCCCCGCGGCGGCGAGCACGGCGGGGAACCGAGGCACGATGCGCGACCATCGCGCCCATATGCCGCTGCCGGCCTCCGCGTGGTCCGGGCCGTCGGCCCGCAGCCTGCGGCGTTGCCTGCGGCTCAGCACGCGCAGGCCGAGCACGCCGAACAGCGCCGGAAGCAGCGTGACGGCCGCGATCACGGTGCACACGACGGTGATCGCCGCGGGGACGGCCAGCCCGTCGATGAACCCCACGCCGATGCTGAGCAGGCCGAGCAGGGCGATGCACACCGTGCCGCCGGCGAACAGCACCGCGCGGCCCGAGGTGTTGAGCGCTTGCACGGCCGATTGCTGCGGCTTCAGCCCCGACAGCAGGCCGCGGCGATACCTGGTGACGATGAACAAGGCGTAGTCGACCCCGACGCCAAGGCCGATAAGCGCGCCGAGGATCGGCGCGATGCCGTTCACGGACATCACGTGGCTGAGCGGCCCCACGAGCAACAGGCCGCTGCCCACGCCTGCCACCGCGGTCACGATCGGCAGCGCCATCGCGAACAGCGAGCCGAACGCGAGGAACAAGATGACGGCGGCCGCGCCGATGCCGATCGCCGACGCGCTCGACAGCGACGTCTCCTCGGCGTGGGAGATGGCCTGCCCGCCAAGCTCGACCGCAAGGCCCGGCTCCCGGGCGGCCGTCGCCACCGCGACCACCCGGTTGATGTCGGCTTTGTCCAGGTTGTCAGACGCCTTGGTGAAGTTCACCGTGGCGTACGCGGTGCGCTCGTCCGCGCTTACCTGGACCTTGCCGTCCGGCAGGTAGGGGCTGGCGACCGAGGCCACCTCGGGCAGGTGCGACACCCGCGCGAGCATGGCCGACATCCGCTGCTCAATGGCGGGATCTTTCACGCTGCCATGGCTCACCCGCCAGACGATCTGGTCGGAGTCACCCGCCTGGGCCGGCGCCGACCGCACCAGCAGGTCCTGGGCGCTGCCCGAGCCCGTTCCGGGCAGCGTGAGCGAATTGTCATACGACGTCTTCACCGCCTGGGATATCACCGCCAGGCCGATGAGCAGGCCGATCCAGGCAGTGATCACGACGAAGCGGTGCTGGTAACACCAGCGTGCGAGAGCTGACATGATCCTCCGTTCCTTCCGGTTCGGCTCCTCATCGTCCAGGGCCGGAGCCACCCGGTCGCCGGCCAGCCGCAGTGATTACCGCAGGCGTCACCGCGCCATCCGGTGCGGTTTCCGGCATCGCCTACTGCGTTCGCAGTAGTTCAGTTGTGTGTGGCGACGGCGGATGCTTACAGTCCAGCTATGTGGGCGAGTGCCTGGAACAGGTTGGTGGCCCGGCAGCAGCTTCTGCTGATGTCGGCATTCATGGCGATGGCGCTGTTCGCGGCGGTGACCATCCCCGCCGACATCCGGCCCGAGCTCAGCTCAGGCCAGCCACTAGGCTGGACGGTGTCCGTCGCGGTCTACGCGGCGCTGGTGTGGCACCGGCGGTTCCCGCTCAGCACCGTGGCGGTCGCCACCATCGGGTCAGTGGTGCTGATGGCCGACGGGATGGCCTACCCGCTGACCTTGCCGGCGGTTTTCTACTTGCTGTACTGGCTCGCGCAAGGTGCCACCCAGTTCCGGGCGCTCGCGGTCGGCGTCACTGTTAAGGCGACGCTGCTCACTACCTCGCTTATCACCCATCCCGGCATTACCGGCTTCGTCATCCTGCTGTGGGCAGCTCTGGCGGTGACCACTGGCAGCGCCGCCCGCAGCCACCGTGCCTACGAGGCCGAAGTCGAGGAGCGCGCCAGGCGGGCCGAGCAGGCTAGGGAAGATGAGGCGAACCGCCGCGTCGCCGAGGAACGGCTGCGGATCGCACGGGAACTGCACGACGCCGTCGGGCACCATGTCGCCCTGATCAACGTGCAGGCCGGCGCGCTGGCCTGCCTGCTCGACGACGAGGACATGCTCCAGGCCAGGGAGTCGGTAACGCACATCCAGCGGGCAAGCGAGGAAGCCCTCGAGGAACTGCGGCTGACCGTCGGGCTGCTGCGCGAACCCGGCGCGGCCGAGCCGCCGGAGCCGACGGAGCCGGTACCGGGACTTGACCGGCTCGAGGAGCTGATCTGCTCATTCGCCGGCGCGGGCCTGCGGGTCACCCGCAAGGTGACCGGCCAGGCCAGGCCGTTGCCTGAGGCGGTGGAGCTGACCGCCTACCGGGTCATACAGGAGTCGCTGACCAACGCCAGGAAGCACGCGGACTGCGACACTGCCGTGGTGCGGCTCGGGTACGCGCCGGGGACGCTCCGGCTGGCGATCGAGGACGAGGGAAAGGCGGTCACCCGGGGCAGCCGACGCACGTCCGAAGGGCACGGCATCGTGGGCATGCGAGAGCGGGTGGCTGCCCTGGGCGGGCGGCTGTCGGCAGGGCCCGGGCCCGAGGGAGGCTACCGCGTCTTCGCCGAGCTTCCGCTGCGCGCGGCCGGGATCGAGGGCTCGTGACCGGGACCGCTCCCGCGTCGCCGACGACCGCCGCCACCGCGCCGACCCGCGTGGTGCTCGCCGACGATCAGGACCTTGTCCGTGCGGGCCTGCGGCTGGTGATCGACCGCGCGCCAGGGCTGGCGGTAGTGGGCGAGGCGGCCACCGGCCACGACGCGGTCCGGGTCGCCCGCGAGGCACGCGCCGATGTCGTCTTGATGGACATCCGGATGCCGGGCCTTGACGGGCTGGCCGCGACCCGGCGGATCGCCGCTGACCAGAGCCTCGCAGGGGTACGGGTGCTGATCCTGACGACGTTCGAGGTCGACGAGTATGTCTTCGAGGCGGTGCGGTCGGGAGCCAGCGGGTTCCTCGGCAAGGGTGCCCGCCCGGAGGCCTTGATCGACGCGATCCGCACGGTCGCCCGCGGCGACGCGCTGCTTTCGCCGTCCGCCACCCGGGGTCTCATCGCCAGGTTCCTCATGCTGCACGACAGCGAGCCGGTCAGCCCCTCGCCGCTGCTCGCCGCCCTCACCGACCGCGAGCGCGAAGTGGTAGCCCTGGTCGCCGACGGAATGTCCAACACGGAGATCGCCCGCCAGCTCACGCTCAGTCCGCTCACCGTCAAGACCCACGCCAACCACGCCATGACCAAGCTCGGCGCACGCGACCGCGCTCAACTCGTCGTGCTCGCCTACCAGACCGGACTGGCCCGCGCGCCGCGTCCCAGGTCGTGAGCTAACGCAACTCGTCCGTCACGACGGGCGCACCCGCGAGGTCATCGCCAGCCTGCCGCGCACCGTCACCGGCTCCGTATAGCCTTCGACGAACTCGCGCTCACCATCTGAGCCAGCGAAGCGTCGCGATCACGTTCCGGCGCGCGCAGAGAAGGAACAACGCAACAGCGCCATTCAAGGTGCTCCGCTGATTCGTCGTTTGTATGCGTCCGGTTTAGGCTGCGCGGAAATGGGCGTGGAGTTCCAGTAGTACGGCAGCGCCAGTAGGTCCTGAGCTGCTGGACGGGTGGGGCCAAACACTCAATCTGGGCCCGGTCAGTTGAACTGGGAGAGCACCCGTTCACGGTCGGCCTTAGGCAGACCTGCGGCAACCTGCTCATATGAATGGCGGACGAGATCGGTGAGCACATCGTCGGGAACGCTGCCATCCAGGCTGACTGTGTTCCATAGCCGCTTGTTAACGTGGTACCCGGGCGCAATCCCGGCGTATTCGGCCCGTAGATGCAGCGCCCACTCGGGATCGCATTTCAGCGTGATCTGCGCCGACGGGCCGGGCTGGTAGATTGCGAACACCTTGCCAGCCACCTTGTACACCGGCACGCCAGGCTCGAACGGCTCCTCTTCGGCTACCTCCGGGAGGCCCAGCAGCACCGTGGTGATTTCCTGCGGACTCATGATATTCACCCTCTTCGTTGCCGCGCCCTCGCTACCTGGCGGCGGCCTGACTGGTAACCGGTGGGACTGGCTGCGGCAGCCAGCCCGTCAGGACCTTGCCCAGCAGTTCAACCTGGTCCAAGCCGCCGGAACAAGGGTAAAACACAACCTCGGTGCAGCCGATCTCGCTGAGCTCTGCTAGCTCGGCGAGGATCTGCCCAGCGGCGGTCAGCGTGTCGGCCCGGGCCATTGGGAAGTAATCCGAGATTGTCATATACGAGCCGGTCGATCATCCCGACCGACTCGAAGCCCGTCCGTTCGGCTGTCGCGGCATAGCGGCCTAGCTGCGTCATATCCGCCCTTGGGACGGCCGCCGGAAGCCCGATTCCGATTTTCATGATGCCAGTCTTCCGGTATCTTCCAGGCCCGGTATTGAACGTAACGGCCACCGAGCTGACTTCACCCACGACAAGTCCCCCGACGAGCGCCGCTGACGTCGCGGAGACCACGGGCGGCACCCGTTGGCCCAGGGCGTTTCCGCGGCCGGTACCCGGCCCGCCCGGCGTGCTGGACTGGCTGGTACAGTCCGCGGTTAGCATGGGCGCATGCCGGGTGAGCCGAGTACCAGGCGCGGGCGCGCCAGCCGCGAGCGGATTGTGGAGCGGGCCGCGGAACTATTCGCCGAGCGAGGGATCGCGGCCACCAGCGTGGATGAGGTGCTGGCGGCGGCCGGGGCGGGCAAAGGCCAGTTCTACCACTACTTCCGCGGCCGGGACGAGCTGGCGGCGGCGGGGGTCGGGTACCGCTGCGCGCAGGTGGTGGCCGGGCTGACCCAGGCCCTGGGCAGTGTCTCGACACTGGCGGAGCTGGAGCAGGCGCTGGCGGGGTTCACCGCCGGGTTTGAGCAGGCGGGCATGCCGGGGTGCCCGATCGGGACGCTGGCGGCTGAGGTCGCCGACCGAAACGAGGACGCGCGGCTGCAGGCTGCCGCCGGGTTCGACGCCTGGGAGCGGCTGCTGGCAGGCGCGCTGGAACGGATGCGCCAGCGCGGGGAGCTGCGCGCCGACGCCGCGCCCGCCGTGCTGGCCACCGGGCTGCTGGCCAGCCTCGAGGGCGGGATGGTGCTCAGTCAGGCCCGAAAAGACATGGCGTCGCTGCGCGTCGCGGCGGCCGCGGGACTCGCGCACGTAAGGCTGTACCTGAACTGAGTCTGTACTAAGTCGTCCACTTGCTGTTAGCCTCAGGACTGTACTAACTCGTCCAGTCTTGGGGGGATGACCTCGTGACCGCCCCGCCCGCCTCGGTCCGCCGTGACCTCGGCTTCTCGGTGCAGGGCCCGCAGTGGGTGCTGTCGGGCTACCTGGTCACCTACGACGGGCTGCTGCTGCTCGGCGGCCGCGCTGGCCCAGGGCCCGGGTGCGGGCTTCCACCGCGCCCGGCTGGCCTGTGCTGGCTTCCTGCTCACAGCCGCGGTGATCGCGCTGCGGGCCAGCAACAGCCGCGACGAGCCCGCCCCAGATGTTGCCGGCGCCGCCTGGGCCGCCCGCGACCAGGCTCCCGCGCCGGAACTGACCGACCGACCCTCGCCCGCGTCACCGAACAGGAGAACCAAGCCATGCGCATCACCGTCTTCGGAGCCTCTGGCGGCATCGGCGGCCACGTCACCGCCCTCGCCGCCCAGCACGGCCACCAGGTCCGTTCCGTCTACCGCACCGAGCCGCAGGCCCCGCCTCCGGGCCGGGCGGAGATCCTCCTCACCCCGGATGTCTTCGACCCCGTCTTCGCCGCCCGGGCGGTCCGGGACGCCGACGTGGTGGTCTCGGCGGTCGGCCCGAACTTCGCCACCCGTCACCACCCGCGGACCGCCATGACCTCGCCCCCCGACCTGCACCAGCGGCTGGCTCGCACCCTCATCACCGCGATGCGGGACACCGCCCCCCAGGCCCGGCTGATTTGCGTCAGCACCGCCAGCATGGGACCCGCCGACAACGTCATGGGGCCGGTGCCACGGCTGTTGTTCCGCTTCATGCGCACGATCGCGGTCCCCAACCTCGGCCGCGTTGGCAAGGACCTGCGCGGCATGGAAAGCGAGCTCGCCGCCAGCGGGCTCGACTGGCACGCGCTGCGCCCCGTTAAGCTCACCGACGGCCCGCTCACCGGGAACGTTCAGGCCGGCGACCGATTCCGGATGAAGGCCATCTCCCGAGCCGATGTCGCCTGGCATATCCTCGCTGTCGCCGAGGCCCCCTCCCCCGTCGCCTCCCGCACCCCGGTCATCACCACCGGCGCTGGCCGCACATCACCGACAGCGGCAGCCAAGGACAGGGATTCTTCCGCGCGGCGGGCGCCTACCGCCGGCTAGGCAAGGAGGACCGTGGCGTCATCCTGCGGCCAGGCAACTCGGCGGGCCAGGATCCCGGCCCGCGCCGCGGGGCTGCATTGCCGCCCCGGCAGCCCGTGCCCGGGTCCCGGCCGCCGCGTGCGCCTGCCGCCGCACTGCGGCACTAAGCTGCACCCGCTCTGCGGACCTTCATCCGTCACTGTGCTCCGCTTGGAGTCATCGGCTCCCCGGCGTCCTTGTAACCCCGCGGTGCGGCGGGTGGTGCCGGCGGCGGGCGGGCCCCCACGGAGCTTCCGGTTACCAGGCTCCCAGGCGGGTGAGCCAGGCGGCGACCTGACCGACCTCGGTGGCCTGGCAACGGAAGCCGACGTAACCATCTGGGCGGACGGCGATCAGGCCCCGGCCGGGCACGCTCGCAAGGCGGTGGACGTTCACAAGCCGGCCCGACGGCAGCGGGCCGAGCCGGTCCGCGTCGCGGTCCAGCAGGATGTGCACTCCGGGCCTGGCGAGCAAGTCATGCAGCCGGATGCTGCGTCCGGCCGAGGTCACAAGCTGGTCGGGCAGCCGGTCCCCAGCGCGGGGCCCGCCGTGCCGGCGTGGTGTCCCCTCCACCGACAATGGGCTGTCGCGGTAGCTCACCCGCAGCTGTGACAGCAGCCGGATCCCCTCGGCGACCAGGCGGCGGCGTCCGATCAGCGCGGGCACGACGGGGGCCGCGAGCGGCGCGAGGCGCCCGCGGAACGCGGACGCGACAGGTCCCGTGGAGGCTTCTGCCCAGAACGCCAGGTGCGTCATCGCCAGAACCTGGCGCGCCACCGGCCGACGTTCGGCGTCGTAGGAGTCCAGCAGCGGCCCGCTGACCGGCCGAGCCGCGGCGAACGCGAGCTTCCAGCCGAGATTGGCCGCATCCTGGATGGCGGCGTTCATCCCCTGGCCGGTGGCCGGCGAGTAGGCGTGGGCGGCATCCCCGGCCAGGAACAGCCGGCCATGGCGGAACCGGTCGGCCACGCGGTGCTGCAGCCTGATCCGCGAGGACCAGGCGAGCCCGGTGAGCTGTGCGCCAAGGCCCGCCTCATCCATCAGCGCCTGGAGCTCAGCGGCGGGCACCGGGGGCCCGAACTGCCCGGGCGGCAGCGGATCAGCACCTGCTGGCCGGGTCGCGAGCAGCCGCCAGGGCGCCTGCTCGCCGAGGCGGAACAGGAACAGCAGCCCCCGCCGCCCGGCCACGACGCAGGCGGCGTCATCGGCGAGTTCACCATCCAGCTCGACGTCGGCCAGGACGATCTCAACGGGGTACTGGCGCCCGGGCCAGCTGATGCCGGCCTGGGCACGCACCGTACTGGCGGGGCCATCGCAGCCGGCCACGAAACCAGACAGGATCTCCTCGGTCCCGGCCGGTGACCACAGGGTGGCCCGCACGCCCTCGGGACCGTCGCGCACCCCGGCCAGCTCGGTGCCGCGCTCGACCCGGACCCCGCGATCGGCCAGGGCCTGCGCGAGCACCCGTTCCACGTCCGTCTGACGGATGAGCGACAGGTGCGGAAAGGCAGTGTCCGGCAAGGCAAGGCCGGCCAGCGTGACCCGGACCACCCGTGAGCCAAGTCGCAGGTCTGCCCTGGGGGCGATATCCGCCCGGGCCAGCAGCGCCTGTGTGACCCCAAGCGGGCGCAGTACTTCCAGCGTGCGGGGATGGAGGATCAACGCGCGGGAGGGCCGGGCGGCTTCCGGCCGCCGGTCGATGACCCGGACAACGGCACCATGGTCGTGGGCCTGCAAGGCAAGGGTCAGCCCGGCCGGGCCCGCGCCAGCCACCAGGATGTCCGCCGACTCCTTCATGCGGTGCGCCCCGCTCGCCTCATGCGACTTCGGCCAGGCGCCACCAGGCCGCATCCGCCGCAGCGCTGGCCAGCACGTGCGGTCTTTCCAGCAGCACGTCGCGGCGCAGCCCGGGCAGCACCACATAGTGGATCGATCCTGGCACCGACACCAGGGCAAGTACCCGCCATAGCGCCCTGGCGTAGTTCTCGGCGAGCCGCGGCCCGTCCCACTCATACACGCCCCGGTAACGGCCGCGTTCGTCGTGGGCCAGCCACAGCTTCGACACAAAGCCGGGGAAGCCGGCGAACAGCGGGGTATTGAGCACGCTCTCCAGGCGGAACGCGGCGTGTCCGCGGCCGCGCACGGCCCGCAGCCGGAACTCCACGATAAGCACGCACGGGTCCAGCGTCGGGCCCCGGTCCACAACCGTCTCTCGGTACACCCGCCCCGAGGTGCCGTCGGCAAAGCGCAGCCGCATCCCCGCCCGGTCCCCGGGCAGGTGCATCCGGCGCTGCCACAGCAGCCGTACGGTGCTCGCGAAGCAGCCGGCCAGCGTCCGCAGCACCGCCGGGTAAGCAAGCGGCGGCCGCTCGGCCACGACTGCCCTGCCTCCGGGCGACTGAATGGAACCTTCCACTGACCTCACCTCGCGAGTTAGCTCTTCGCGACGGCCAGGTGGCCGCCGTCATGGCCCCGGATGCGGGGTTTCTATGGACCGCTTCATGCCCGCCCCTATCGCTTGCTTCTGGCAGCGGTCGATCCAGGTGATCACTCGCGCCAGATCCGTCGAGGGCCGTTCCGCGCGGGGTCACACCAGGCTCAGCTAGAAAGCCCTGCCCGGTGCGAGGCGCGCACACGAGGGAACGCTCGGTATGCATTGCGGGTATCCAGGAACCTAAGCCGGTCACCGGGTTGTACCTTCTCGTACAGCCTGCCCGATATGTCGGCCCTTGCTTCGACGCCCGTGTCAGTCTTTACCAGCACCCGGTGGACGAAGTTCGCGCCGGCCGGATAGGCGGCGGGCTCAAGCTCCTTGCCGAGCTTCCTGACGACCGTGCACATCATGCTGGTCACCTCCTCCGCTACCGTCCCAGCAGAGTTACCTGTCTACAGACCTATTCCAAGCCAGGCACGATGAGTCTCGTAGGGCCAGATGGCCTGACAAAGGTCCCGAACCCGGACGTGGGCCACGTCACACGGCGCCCCGCGGCCCCGAGCCGGGAGACCCTGGTGGTTTCGATGCCGACGAACGCCGGGGCGTTTGGCGGTGCGGGACGGACGAGTGCAGCGCGGAGAGGTGCGGGCCGAGGCGACCGTGATCGTAGGCGGTCTCGGCGTGTTCGGCTTCGTCGAGGCCCATGAGTTCGTCGTCTTCGGCCGCACGCAGCCCGACAGTCTTCTGGACTGTCCAGGCAATGGCGACGGTGCCGATGGCGGAGTAAGCGATCGTGACGATCACGGCGAGGGCCTGGTGACCGAGCAACGTGCCGCCGCCGCCGTAGAAGAGGCCGTCGCCGCCCACCGGGTTGACCGCGCTGGTCGCGAGCAGGCCGGTCAGGAGCAGGCCGGTGACGCCGCCGACACCGTGCACCGCGACGACGTCCAGTGAGTCGTCATAGCCGAAGCGGTATTTGAGCGTGACGGCGAGCGCGCAGACAACGCCGGCCAGGAGACCGATGGCAGCGCCGGCTATCGGCTCGACGAACCCGCAGGCGGGGGTGATGCCGACCAGTCCGGCGACCATGCCGGAGGCGGCACCGAGGGTAGTGGGCTTGCCGTCGCGCTTCTGCTCGATGATGAGCCAGCCGAGCATGCCGGTACCGCCCGCGAGCATCGTGTTGATGAAGGCGGTAGCGGCGAGGCCGTTCGCGGCGAGGGCCGAGCCCGCGTTGAAACCGAACCAGCCGAACCACAGGATGCCAGCGCCGAGCATCACCATCGGCAGGTTGTGCGGACGGGCCTGGTCCCTGGGCCACCCGAGGCGCCTGCCGACGACCGCCGCGAGCGCTAGCGCGGCCGCGCCCGAGTCCGTCTCGACCGCGGTGCCGCCGGCGAAGTCGTCGATGTGGAGCTTGGTGTTGAACCAGCCGCTCGGATCGAAGACCCAGTGGGCAAGGGGAATGTAGACGATCGTCACCCAGAGCGCGGCGAACAGGAGGAAGGGCCAGAAGCGGGTGCGCTCGGCGACGGCCCCCGCCAGCAGCGCGACTGTGATGATCGCGAACATGAGCTGGAACGACGCGAGACCGAACACAGGGATGCGGTGGCCTGGCGGCCCGGTGACGGTTGCGGCCAGCCCGTGCAATCCCGACTGGCTGAAGTCGCCGATGAAACCGCCGGAGTGGTCGGGGCCGAAGCCGAGGGAGAAGCCGAATGCGACCCAGATGACCGAGATGACGCCGAGGCAGGCCGCGGTCAGGGCCATCGTGTTGAGGACACTCTTGGCGCGGATCATGCCGCCGTAGAACAATGCCAGGCCGGGGGTCATGAACATGACCAGGGCGGCGCCGACGAACACCCACGCGGTGTCGGCGGCGTTCACTACCACTTCCGCGCCCCTCGGCCTCGGTCTGCCTGGCCGTGGTCGTGGTGGCTATGCCGCACGCGTTACCTCCGGTGCCTTGTTCTGCATCTCCCGCGTTACGGTCACCGCCGAATATTTCGGGTTAGAAACCCATCTATTTCGCGCGTGTTAAATACGCGAACCTGACGCCACCGGTCCGCTCCGTTTCACCTCTCTGGGGCACCCGGGTACAACGTCTACACCCAGTGGGGCGCGCGGGAACCGAACATCAAGCCACGGGAATGAGCATCAAGCCACGGGGATGAGCATGAGGCACTGCCGTGGCGCTATCCGCGTTGATTGGATGGCCCGGTATTAAGGACCGCGGCATGCCGCGCGCCGAGAAAGGCCCGTTCGACCGGGTTCGCGGTAAGCGAGCGGGCGACGTCGTAGGCGGCCGCGGCTTCCTCGTCGCGGCCGAGGCGGCGCAGCAGGTCGGCGCGGGCCGCGTGGAACAAGTAGTAGCTGTCCAGGGCCGGAGAACGCAGGTCGTCCACCGCGGCCAGTCCCACGGCGGGACCACGGACTTCGGCCACTGCGACCGCGCGGTTGAGCGCGACTACCGGAGTCGGCGTGAGCGCGTAGAGCTGGTCGTAGAGCGCCAGGATGGCGTGCCAGTCGGTGCTGTCGAAGCTGGGCGCGAAGGAATGGACAGCGTTGATGGCAGCCTGGATCTGATACGGGCCCGGGTGGCCGCGCTGGACGCACGCGCGCACGATGGCCTGGCCTTCGGTGATCAGGTCCCGGTCCCAGAGCCGCCGGTCTTGTTCGGCCAGCCGGGCCAGCGAACCGCCGGCGGTCACCCGGGCGGCGCTGCGGGCGTGCAGCAGCAAGACCAGCGCCAGCAGCCCTTGCGCCTCCGGCTCGTCAGGCATCAGTTCGGCGAGCACCCGGGCGAGCCGGACCGCCTCTGCGCACAGGTCAAGCCGCATCAGGGAACCGGCGGTCGCCGCGTAACCTTCGTTGAAGATCAGGTAGATGACGGCGAGGACCGGTTTGAGGCGGGCGGGAAGTTCGGCTTCCGCGGGCACGCGGTAGGGGATGCGGGCGCCGCTGATCTTGCGCTTGGCCCGGACGATCCGCTGGGCCATGGTTGCCTCGGGCACGAGGAACGACCGCGCGATCTCCGGCGTCTCGAGCCCGCCGAGCAGCCGGAGGGTCAGCGCGACCTGGGCGGGCTGGTTCAGCGCCGGATGGCAGCAGGTGAAGATCAGGCGCAGCCGGTCGTCGGGCACGGTCTCCTCCCGAGGCGAAGTGTCGTCCGC
>Ga0207652_10002298_pt1 | contig 16200 bp, 7 predicted proteins | sample KBSC63BmetaG_FD_184334 | JGI IMG/M metagenome (GOLD analysis project Ga0207652, IMG submission 184334) | Corn rhizosphere microbial communities from Kellogg Biological Station, Michigan, USA - KBS C6-3B metaG (SPAdes) (version 2) | ecosystem: Host-associated > Plants > Roots > Rhizosphere ... | reverse complement strand
CACGTCGTCTCTGAGTGCAGGGACCCATAGCATTACGGCCACCTACTCCGGCGACACGAACTTTGCCACTTCTACGTCGACGGCGCTTTCGCAGACGATTACTGCGGTTGCGACGGCTTCAACGACTGCGGTAGCGAGTTCGCTGAACCCGGCTCCGGCTGGAACATTGGTGACGCTTACCGCCACGGTTTCTGTGACCGGATCGACGACGCCCACCGGCAATGTCACCTTCTTCGATGGAGCTACACAATTGGGCAGCACAGCGTTGCTGGCGAATAAGACGGCGGTCTTTAGTACGTCGACGCTGAGCGCCGGGTCGCACAACATTACCGCGGTGTATGTAGGTGATACGAACTTCAACGGATCTACATCCGCCATCCTGGCGCAGGTGATCAACGGGGTTGCGGCGCAGACCACGACTGCGGTAGTCAGTTCGCTGAATCCGTCGACGGCGGGCGCCTCCGTCACCTTCACGGCAACGTTGAGCGCTACAGGACAGGCTACGCCGATGGGCAACGTCAACTTCTACGACGGCGGGACGCTGCTCGGCAGCACGGCGATTACGGCGAGCAAGACGGCGGCGTTTACGACGTCTGCGCTGGCGGCTGGGTCGCATACGATTACGGCGACCTACGTGGGTGATGCGAACTATGCTACTTCCACATCGCCCGCGCTGACGGAAGTTGTGAACACGGCCGCAACAACGGCGGCTGTGGTCAGTTCGCTGAACCCGTCGACGGCTGGCGCGTCCGTAACGTTTACGGCAACGGTGAGTACAGCGGGAACGCTTGCGCCAACGGGCAACGTCAACTTCTACGATGGAGCGACGCTGCTGGGCAGCACGGCGATCACAGCGGCGAAGACCGCTGCGTTCACAACCTCGGCGCTTAGCGTTGGATCGCACACCATCACGGCGACGTATGTGGGCGATACGAACTATGTGACGTCGACCTCGCCGGCCGTGACCCAGGTCGTCAACACCGTCGCGACAACGATCGCTGTAACGAGTTCGCTGAATCCGTCTCCTGCGGGCGGTTCGGTCACCTTGACAGCGACTGTGAGCACGGCAGGGACGATTGCACCGACGGGCAACATCAGCTTCTACGACGGAGCAACACTGCTGGGCAGCACGGCAATTACGGTGAGTAAAACGGCGACGGTCACGACTTCCTCGCTCGCGCTGGGATCGCATACGATTACCGCGACGTACGCCGGGGACGCGAACTACGTGACCTCGACTTCCGCAGCGCTGACGCAGGTGGTTGGCGCTGTGGTGACCACGACCGCCGTAGTCAGTTCGGCGAATCCTTCTGTGATCGGGCAATCGGTAACATTCACGGCAACTGTCAGCACTGCGGGAACGATTACGCCGACCGGCAACATCAACTTCCTGGATGGCGTGACGGTGCTGGGCAGCGTGGCGATTACGGCTAACAAGACGGCGGCGTTTACCACCTCCGCGCTGGCGCTGGGCTCGCATACGATCACCGCGGTGTACGTCGGGGACACAAATTACGTGACCTCGACTTCGGCGGCGGTGACGCAGGTTGTGAGCAGAGCGGTGACGGCTGCGGCGCTAACCTCGTCGTTGAATCCTTCGGTGACTGGAACATCAGTGACGTTCACCGCGACACTGACGTCCACGACCACCGGCACGCAGACTGGCACAGTGGTGTTCAGCGATGGCGCCACGGTGCTGTCGACGGTGACGCTGACGACAAATGTGGCGACGTACAGCACGTCGTCGCTGGCCATCGGAAGCCATACGATTACGGCGACATACTCGGGCGATACGACCTTCGGCGGAGTGACTTCCGCGGGCCTGACGCAGGTGGTGCAGCCGCTGGTGTTGCCTGACTTCACGTTGAGCATTCCGGCGGGAAGCCAGACGATCAATCCGGGCGGGACCGCAACGTATAACATCTCGGCGACCTCGGTGAACGGAGCGTACAACAACGTTGTGACGATGTCGGTGACCGGTCTGCCGGTCGGGGCGACGGCGACGTTCGTGCCGCCAACCATTACTCCGGGAACAAGCGCGGCAACCTCGATGCTGACGATTCATGTCGCTCCGCTGACTGCCCATGCACAGACCGACCAGAGGCTGTGGTTCGCCTCGCTGCTGCTTCTGCTGCCGATGATGCGGAGACGCTCGCGGTCGCTGCCGAAGCTGGCTGCGATGGCGGTCTGGGCGATGATCTCGCTGGGCGCCGTGATGGGAATTACGGGTTGCGGCGGCGGGTTCTTCGGCCAGGCTCCGCAGACCTACACGCTGACGATTACCGGCACCAGCGGGACGACAACTCACAACACAACTACGACGCTGACGGTGCAATAGGAGAGACATGCGCAATCTTCCGGAACTGACTCACGCCCTTGTGGCGGCTGCTGTTTTCCTTGCTTTCGCCGCGCCTCTTTGTGCGCAGACAGCGACATCGCCCGCGCCTTTGAGGCGGACGATCGACCTCAGCGCGGGCTACACGTATCTTCATGCCAATGCGCCGCCGGGTGGGTGTGGATGCTTCTCGATGAACGGTGGAAGCGCTTCTGTGGCGTTCGGGCTTACTCCGTCGCTGAGTGTGGCTGCGGACGTGGGCGTGACCCATGCAGGCAACATCCTGAACTCGACGGAAGCGCTGACGCTGACAACCTATCTGTTCGGACCGCGGTACACGCAGCGGACGCACGTAGGGCATGTGCTGCCGTATGGGCAGGTGCTGCTGGGCGGAGTGCACTCGGCTTCGAACTTCATCTTCAGCAACGGAGGGAACGGCTTCTCGCTACTGGCGGGCGGAGGCTTCGATGTGCCGTTCAAAAAACACTGGGGCTGGCGCGCGGTGCAGATGGACTATCTGCTGACACGGGTCCCGAACGGCAGCACGAACTCGCAGAACAATTTTCGCGTGACAATGGGGCTGGTGTACCGATTCGATCGACGGTAGAGCAAGCCGTTTTCTCTTGGTGTGCGGCGTCGGCGTGACGGAGGCGACAGGCTTCGGGGATGCGAGCATGCATTTCGAGTATGCAGCGACCTGTTCGAGGCCTGCCTTCAGAGGCTGCTGAAAAGTCTTTCGCTTTGATGGGTGCGAGCTTTAGCTCGTACATAGGTAACTTGTTTCAGCGTGGCTTTAGCCACTGAGAGACCGCCCGAAAGCAGGAAAACTTTTTATCGGCCTCTTCAGAAGCCATGGCATAACTTGGCTATCTTGGCGAACTTTTGCGGTAGAGATTTTCGCTTTCTCCTACTCGGGTAGTGGAAAGATCCCCGCATTTCGTGGCTGCGGCTACATTCTCGACGGGGCAGAAGAATGACGGGCTTCCCTCCACTACCCTTCGACTCGCTTCACTCTGCTCAGGGGTTCGGTAGAGATGACACCCGCAGAAGCAAAAGGAGATTTGTGCAGAGGTTCCTTGGACACGGAGGGCCCTGCAGGGAGATTTGCGGCGCGATGGCCGCTTGATGCGCTACGAAGGCCGGTTCGCAGTCACCGGATTTCCTAGGTCCTAGCGGTCAAGTTTGGTGGTGCAAGGACAGCATGTCTCTTTGAGTTGCGAGCCAAGGGTTTTGAGTTTTTGCCTCGGTAGTGAAATGTCGGCCGCCGAAGAATCAAAGGATAAGATCGCTAACTCAAGGCTGGGCTGACCTGTGGCGCGCAGCGAAAGGATTTGGCGTGGAGTTACGAGTCATGAGTTTCCAGTTGCCGGAGATCCGGTCTGTCCTCACAGTACGAGAACAAAGAAAAGAGCCTGCCGCGATGTCTGCGACAGGCTCTTTTGTTGCGCCTCGGAAGAGGCGGTTGGGGTTAGAACTCCAGCCGGAGCGAGAATTGACCGACACGGTTCGTGTATTGGGCAGCAGTTGCGGTTATTGCCCCAAACGTCGAGGTCGTGGCAAGCGAAGCCGACGGAGTGGAGAAGATTGGGTGATTGAGGACGTTATAAAAATCTGCACGGAACAGTAGATTTAAGCGGTCGTTCGGTAGGACCACGAAGTTCTTGGAGAGGCCCGCATCCATCGTGAACTGTGTAGGACCGCGGAGGCTGTTTCGCTGACCGTATTCGATACCAACAGGTCCCCGGAAATCGTTGGCCGTGTTGAGGCCATTTTTGAAGAGTTGTAGTTGACCGGTCGACGGATCTTTGTGGACGTGAGCCGCGACATCGGCGCGGTCGGCGTATGCCAGAATCGCCGGGTCGCTGGTGGAGACGCCTGCCATTACGGCTCCGGAAGCGGGCGAGAAGGCAAGCCCACTCTGGTAGGTAGGTACGCCGGATACATTCCAGCCGCCGATGGCTTCATCAAGCCAACGGTTTGCGTGGCCTGCGAACTGCCGACCGCGGCCGAAGGGCAACCGGACGACGAAGTCCGACGAGATGATGTTCTGCACGTCGAAGTCAGAGTTGGCGCGGCCCGCACGATTGTTGGTGGCGTCGTAGAGATACAGGCCGTTGGAGTTCGCGATCAGCGACACGTTGTCCAGTGAGTGCGACAGAGTGTAATTGAAGTCGAACTTGACGCCCTGCGACATGTTCTTCGACAGGGTGAAAAGCAGGCCGTTGTAGTTTGAGGATCCCTTGCTGGTGTAGTAGATGTCGCGCGCAAATTGCGACGCCATACCGACGTTTGTTGGAAGCGCGTTGTTCGAAATGATGGAACGAAGGACCGAGGGGATGCTGCCCAGTTTCGCGTTGGTTGTGTAGTTGAAAGCGATCAACGAGGTGTTGTTCGCGTATCCGTTCGACGTGCCGAAGCCCGGCGATACCACGTGTTCAAACCAGGGAATGGCGGGAGCGTTCGTCTTGCTCGGGGTAAAGCCCGGTGTACGCAGCAAGGTGGTTAGTGCGGCGAAGGCTTGCGACATTGTCTGGCCGGAAGCCAGATCCGGGTTATCGATGATCTGGGCAGCATCAGCCTGCGCAAGCAGCCGTCTACCGAAGCGGCCGACATAACTTAGTTTCATGATGAAGCGGCTCGGCAGTTCCTGCTGCATGCCGAAGTTGATCGCAATAGAATACGGCGTTGGAAGGTTCGAGTCGAACCCGGTTGCGGTGTTACCCGTCTTGTTTCCGGTCGGATTGCCGCTTGCATCGACAAACGGTGTATAGGGCTTGGTGAGTGCCGGGGGAATCGGAGCATCGGGAAGCGACGTGAGCGTGGAGCCGATGCGCGGGTCAGTTGCGAGCGACTTAACCGGATCGGAGGAAATACCGTTCGGCGCCGCCAGCGAGTTTTGGAAGAGGAAGGTTGCCTGGTTCTGCTGGAAACTGATGGCGTTGTACACGGTGCGGTCATACTCGATGCCCATCGAGCCGTTGATAACGGTTTTAGGCGAATAGGACGGATTATAGGCAAACGCTAAACGCGGGGCGAAGTCACGTCGGTTGGGGTTGTAGTAACCCGGCGCATTGTTCACAGGCCCGCCGAGGTTGTAGGAAATGATCGGAACGGTGCTGGCGCCTGAAGCGCCTGCTTTGCTTTGCGCAACACGCTTGGCAAAATAGGCGTCGAAACCGATACTCGGGATAGCCTCGGCGCCCAGTGTCTCAAACGGAACGCTGTAGTACTGGTAGCGGAGGCCGTATGAGAGCGTCAGTTCTTTGCTGACCTTCCAGGTATCGCCGACGTAGACCTCCGTCTGATAGTAACGATAGCGCCGGTTGGCGCCGGTGCCGCTGGGGAGCCGCGCGCCCGCATTGGTGTAGTTATAAATGCTGGAAATGTTGGCGACACGACCCAGGGCCTGGGTAAACTGCTGGTCCCATTGCAAGGTGGTTGTCGCGGACGTGTTAATGTCGGATGGGCGGAGCGTGGCGTTGAGGCCGGCGACGTTACCACCGAGGCCTATGGTGTATGTGTTGTAGTCGCTGCCCAGGAAGTTTTCCGTCTTGACGAACTTGAACGAACCGCCAACACCGAGCGTGTGGTTACCGCGCTGCCAGTTGAAATCATCGCGCACCGTCGGGATCGGGATGCGGCGGCGCTGAATGTTGCCGCCATCGTACGGGTTGGTGAGCGGGCTACCAAGCGAAACGATGGTTGTGCCGTCCGGGTTATAGGTCAGCGGAAAGCTCGCTACCTGCACGGTATCTCCGTAATAGAACTGATTGACCTTATTGTTGCCTATCTGCCAAATGTGGCTGCCGACGTAGCCATAGCTCCGGTCCTGGAAGGGACGTGTGATGGGGTCGCCGGGGAAGGTGTTGACGGACTGGATGGAGTCGCGATGATCCGCGTGGAATTGCACAAAGACGCGCTGCTTCGAAGTCAGGTTGTAATCGACGCGGGCAACACCGATGTATTCGATGTTCAGCGTGCTCTGCGTAAAGCGGAGCGTACCAGTGTTGACACCGTCGCCGCCCGTCAGATCGTTGGCATGAGGATAGCGCGTATTGAAAACACCTGCGGTGCCGGGCGGGACAGTAGAGCCTCCGAAGAAAAGCGCGCTTTCACCAATGCCGGCGGGATCGAGGGCTTTGACCTGGGCCGGTGTATATGCTCCGATGCATTGCGGAGTAGTGTTCTGGCGGCTTGTTGTCGCGGAACACCCGGCGGTGTTTTTGATGTAGGAAACGTTGCCTTTCCGGTAAGAGTCGAGCGGCACCGTATCTGTTCCCACCAGGGACGACACGATGCGGGAGTTGTAATAGTCCGCAAAAAAGTACAACTTGTCACGCAGGACGGGACCGCCGATTGCTCCGCCGAACTGGTTGCGGATGAGTGGCGTGCGTGGGCTGGCGGAGTTGTTCAGAAACCAGGAATTCGCAGCCGTGGACGTATCGCGATGATATTCGTTAATGTTGCCATGGAACTTGTTGGTGCCGGAGCGGGTAACGAGCTGGAACTGAGCGCCGGAGCCGGTGCCCTGGTTGGCGGTAAGACCGGCGACCGTGCCGCGGAACTCCTGCGTGGCGTCGACCGGGAGGTTGGCGACGATCGTGGTGAAACCGCCCGTCGAAATGTCGTTCACGTCCATGCCGTCGACGGTGATGGATGTTTGGTCGGTGCGCGCGCCTGTCACGGCGCCGCTAAATGTAACACCCGGCTGCAGTGTGAAAAGACTTGTGATGTTCTGACGGGCCTGGATGGGAAGCTCGTTGACGAGGTCAATGTCAATGTTGTTGCCGATGCTGGCGTCCGTTGTGTTGAGGGTGGCCTGATTTTGGCTGGCGGAAATCTCCAACGTCGTGTTCGAACCTGCGCCGAGCTTCGCATTTTGAGTACGTGGAGAGGCCACCAGAAGAACGATGTCATCGACCGAATACGAGGCAAATCCCTCGTGGGTAAATACGGCTTTATAACCCGGGGCCGGGGGAACGTTCGGGAAGCGGTAGGAACCGTCCTTATCGGTGACGACTTCGGCGCGGATGCCGCGGGACGCATTGGTTAGAACGACCTTGGTCCCCGGAATGACGGCTCCGGTTGAATCGGTTACAACGCCGGTCATGGAGGCGTTGTCCTGGGCTTTGAGCGCAAAAGGGGCGGACAGAAGAATCGCCAGCATGGCGATTCTCGCTACGAGAGTTCTCATCAGTATTTTCTCCTACGGAAAGAAAGAACAGCAGAACTAATAGGTTTGCCCGCGCTCGAGGCGAAGACATTTTTATGAAGAATTAACCTCTGCTGTAGCAATTGCTGCTCCAAACGAAATGCCCTGGGGTAAATACATTTATTCCCGGTAATTTAGGGACGAATGCATTCATCGTTCCGCGATGCATCCAGATTTCGGGAGACGGGAAATTGTGGAAATCCGATCTGTCATCAATGCAACAAAGGTAACGCTAAGGTTATGTCGCCTGACGAGTAACGTAAGTCCCTGTATTCGGCCGTCGGGAGCAGGCCGTCACCGGTAAAGGGATACTGGTATCGGGTGAACGACTGTTGACGCAGAAAATTGTGATTTCGTCACAAAATGAAGACGCGGTGACAGCCTTTGGCGATATCGTTCGTCTGACGTGTATCAAACTAATTTTTTAGTAGCAGCCCAAACACCGCGGACCCGTTTCGCAACAGGAGAGGATGGCATCACCATGAAGAACAAGCAGAATTTGCATCATTATGTGCGCAACGGGACCTTTATGGTTGCGATGGCGCTGGCCGGCGCTGCCGCGGGCGTACAGGCTCAGGGGATCGCGGTCCCGTTGATGAGCGATCTTGCTCCGAATACCCCGGCAGCGGACGTCAAGGTGCCGGATTACGATGTCGTGTCGGTGAAGCCGAACAAGTCGGATAACCACATGATCAGAATGGCGAACACCCCCGATGGGCTCAGCATGTCGAACGTGACGCTGAAAATGCTGATCTCCAATGCGTACGGCATCCGTGCGGACCTCATCTCGGGCGCGCCGGGCTGGGTGGACTCGGACCACTTCGACTTCGACGCGAAGGTCGCGGGCGCAGATGTGGACACGTACAAAAAGCTGAACCGCGAGCAGAAGCGGGCGATGCTCACGGCGGCCCTGACGGAACGCTTCAAGCTGAAGGTGCACACCGAGACGAAGATCGTGCCTGTCTACGAGCTGACCGTTGCCAAGGGTGGACCGAAGCTGAAGGAGAGTGCGCCGGTGGAGACCAAGAAGGACGATGCACCGGCGAGTGGAGCGAGCGGAACCCCGAGCATAGGAGCGGCGAAGAGGATGAGCTCGTTCAGCATCGGTGGAGGACACTTCCAGTTTGCCGGGGCCCCCATAAGCGCGCTGGCGGCCCAGTTGTCGTCGGTGGAACGGCGGAGCGTGATCGACAAGACGGGGTTAACGGGAAGTTACGACATCGACCTGAAATGGACTCCCGACGATGCGCCTGCGGGAGGGGATGCCGATACCGGGCCTTCGATCTTTACGGCGCTGCAGGAACAGCTTGGCCTGAAGCTGGAAGCGGCCAAAGGACCCGTGGAGACGCTGGTGGTCGATCACGCGGAACTGCCGGCGGAGAACTAAACGCTGGCCGGACTTTGGGGAGAGGTTTGCGTCATGGTTGAATGTTGTATGTCTGAAATGAATCGCAAGGGAAGAGTGCTGCTTCTCGCGCTGGTGTGCGCCACGATCACTTATGGAGGCGCTACGGCGCAGGACAAAACAGTTCCGGCCGGCCTCCCTCCAAAGTCACCCGCCTACGACGTGGTTTCGGTCAAGCCGAATAAGTCGGGCAGCGGCGGCATGATGATCAATGTGCAAAAGGACAGCTTTTCCGCGACGAACGTTTCGCTGAAAGTGATGTTGACGAATGCGTACGGCGTCAAGGATTATCTGATCTCCGGTGTGCCGGGGTGGGCGAACACAGAGCGGTTCGATATCAAGGCGAAGATCGTCGACATGGACGCCGATACGTTGAAAAAACTGACCGGCGAGCAGCGTGGGGCCATGCTGCAACAACTGCTCGCAGACCGTTTTCATTTGAAGGTGCATTCGCAGACCGAAGTACAGCCGATCTACGAGTTGGTGGTTGCGAAAGGCGGACCGAAGATCACGGCGGTGGAACCGGCGGGCTCCGATCCCGACGCCGACAAGCACAAGGAGTTCAAGGGCATGGGGCGCGGCAGCATGAGGGTCAGCAACACCGAACTCAGCGCACACGATGTTCCGCTGGAAAGTCTGGCGTATTCGCTTTCCGGCGGATTGAGCCGGACGGTTGTCGACAAGACCGAGCTGAAGGGCAAATACGATCTATTGCTGACCTATTCGCCGGATGATGGGTCGGCAGCGGCGTCGGATTCTTCCGCACCCTCCTTATTTACGGCGTTGCAGGAGCAGCTTGGCCTGAAGCTGCAACCGGCGAAGGGGCCGGTGGAGACACTGGTGGTCGATCACGCCGAAATGCCCTCGGAAAATTAGCCGTTGCAGACGACCTATCCGGGTGCGCTTCGTCTGACGTATATCGGAACAGGCAGCTAGGGGAACGGCAGGGAATTGCCGCGTCATGCGGAGCTATCTGTGCCCGAGTGTCAAAGTTTGCTAACCGCTTGTCGTCATTCTGATCCAATCGTCGAAAGGAACGCGTGAACAGCAGAAACGCACAGAGGCAATATCGGGGATGGAGACTGCTCTGCATTGCGGCTGTGTTGTTTGCGGCGGTGTTCGCGCACGCGCAGGGGCCGGCTGTGGAGGCGAAGCAGTACAGGTTCGAAGTGGAAACCATCAAGCCGAATGCGAGGCGGGACGGAAGTTGGAAGCTAGAGTTCACAGTGGATGGATTTACCGCGATGGGCGTGCCCTTGCGCAAGGTGATCGAAGAGGCGTATGGCACGTATGATCGGGAGCGGCTGACGGGCCTGCCGCCGTGGGGCGAGTCTGAGTTGTGGGATATTGAAGCGAAATTCGATGCGGCGACGGTCTCCGATTATAAGGACCTCACCATCGACCAGCGGCGGCAAATGTTGCGGGCATTGCTTGCGGAACGATTCAAGGTTGCGACTCATCACGAGACACGGGACATCGACGCGTTCGCTCTGGTGATTGCCAAGGATGGTCCGAAAATAAAGCAGACACCGCCGGAAAAGATTCCAGAATTCGAGGTGAAAGGCTCTGACGGATTGGTGACACAGAGCCAGCGCGGCGTTGTGGAGATAACGGGAACTTCCATGAAAGGTTTGGCGGGGTGGCTGCGTGGTCCCGCAGGGCGGATCGTGCTGGACAAGACTGGACTGCCGGGCCGCTATGACATTTCGCTGCGATGGACGCCGGAGGACTTTTCTGCGACGGCGATGAGCGCGCCGGACACGGGTGGCCCGTCAATTTTTTCAGCACTACAAGAGCAGCTCGGATTGAAATTGCAGTTGGGGAAGTTTCCGATGGACTCGCTGGTGGTGGATCATGCAGAAAGACCTTCGGAAAATTAGAACGATGAACGTCCGGCGATGACCGATTATCGCCATGCGAATGAGCTGGCCAATGGGCGGATGGAACCTTCATCCTGTAATGGACGTAATACCAGTAAGCCTTCTTTGGAGAACGAGCAGCGAATGATGTCTTTTATGTGGCGACGAGTGAAGAAGAATGTGCGTCTCGCCGGCGTGGTCGCGTGTCTCGTGTATGCGGGCCTGGCTATGGCCTCGGAGTACCACGGGCAGGTGACGTTCAACGGCCTGCCGGTACCGGGCGTAACCGTGACGGCAACGCAGGGGAGCAAGACGGTCGTTGCCGTATCCGACGACAACGGTAACTATTCGTTTCCCGATCTGCCCGATGGGGCGTGGAAGATCGAACTGACCATGACCGGGTTTGCGACGCTGGAGCAGCAGGTGACGATCGCGCCGGATACTCCGGGCATCCGGTGGGAGTTGAAGATGCTGCCGCTGGACCAGATTCTGGCGCAGTCGAAGGCGGTAAAAATTGCGGAGCCGGTGATTGCCGCGGAGCCGCCGAAGGTTCCCGCGAAGACCGATGCGAGTGGGAAGCCTGTGCAGACTGCCGAGGCGCCGCCGAAGCCGGAGGAGCCGAAGGAGTCCAGCGATGGGTTTCTGGTGAACGGGAGCGTCAATAACGCGGCTACGTCGCAGTTCTCGCTGTCGCCGGCGTTTGGCAATACGCGTTCGGGATCGAAGGGGCTTTACAACGGCGGCTTGACGCTGATTTTGGACAACTCTGCGCTCGATGCACGGCCGTATTCGCTGACCGGGCAGGAGACCCCGCGGCCATCCTACAACCGTGTAACGGCTGCGTTCTCGGTCGGCGGTCCAATCCGGATTCCGCATATCTGGCGGCGTGGGCCTAACTTCTTTGTCGGCTATCAATGGACGCGAGACACAAACGCCGAAGTCGCGACAGGACTGGTCCCAACGGATGCGCAACGCAGCAATCTTGGGGCATGTTCGGCAACGGTGAGTTGCCAGGCTCTCAAGTTGCTGGCGTATTATCCGACAGCGAATCTCGCGGGCAATTCACAGTACAACTATCAGATTCCGATTGTGAGCAACAACCATCAGGACGCGATTCAGGCGCGGCTCGACAAGGGCATCGGCCGCAGGGATTATGTGTATGGCAACATTGCGTCGCAAAGCACACGGGCAGACAACTCCAATCTGTTTGCGTTTCGCGATACGACCGACACGCTCGGCCTGAACTCCGCGATTAACTGGAACCACCGCATGAACCACAATATTTACCTCAACACCGGTTTCCGGTTCAGCCGGCTGCGCAACCAGGTAACGCCGTATTGGGAAAACCGCAAAAATGTGTCCGGGGACGCGGGAATTCCGGCGGCCACGGTCATCCCGGCCCCGGCGGGAGTTCCAACCGGGAACGATCAGGACCCCGCGAACTGGGGGCCGCCAACTCTAACCTTCTCGAGCGGCATCACCCCGCTTTCCGATGTGAACAGCGCGTTCAACCGCAATCGCACGGTCGCAGTGTCGGAGTCGGCGCAGTATTATCACGGGCGTCATAACGTGACAGCCGGCGGCGATTTCCGGCGGCAGGAGTACAACTACTTCTCGCAGCAGAACCCGCGCGGGAGCTTTTCGTTCAACGGGAAGGCGACCGGTATCTCGGACTTCGCGGACTTCCTGGCGGGCATTCCCGACACAAGTTCAGTCGCCTTCGGCAATGCGGACAAGTATCTGCGGCAGTCGGTGTACGACGTGTTTGCGACCGATGACTGGCGTATACGGCCGGAGCTGACGATCAACATCGGCGTGCGCTGGGAGTATGGCGCGCCCATCACGGAACTGAAGAACCGCATCGTGAACCTCGATGTAGCGCAGGGCTTTACGGCGGTGACACCTGTGCTGGCGAGCAATCCCAAGGGACCGCTCTCGGGTCAAACGTATCCGAAGTCGCTGCTGCGTCCGGATCGTCTCGGCATTGAGCCGCGCATCGGCATTTCGTGGCGACCAATTCCCGGCTCGTCGGTTGTGGTGCGCGCCGGTTATGGAGTCTACGACGATACCTCGGTCTATCGCTCGACGGTACTCGCACTGGCGCAGCAGTCGCCGCTTTCGACCAGCCTGAGTGTGGACAATGCGACGTGCGCCCAGTCGTTGGCGACGGGTTTCACGCCATGCTCGGGGATCACGCAGAACACGTTTGCCGTGGACCCGAACTTCCGCGTCGGCTATGCGCAGACCTGGCAGCTTGCCGTGCAGCGCGACCTACCGGCGGCGTTGCAGATGACGGCGACGTATCTCGGAATCAAAGGCACGCGCGGCGTGCAGCAGTTCCTGCCAAATACCTATCCGCTGGGGGCGGCGAATCCGTGTCCCACATGTCCGACGGGCTACACGTATGAGGCTTCAAACGGCAACTCAACACGTGAGTCGGGTAGTCTGCAGTTGCGGCGCCGGTTGCGCAGCGGTTTCACGGCGACGCTGCAATATACCTACTCGAAGTCGATCGATGACGATGCCTTGCTGGGTGGCCAGGGACCGATTGCGGGCGGAGCGACGAGCCAGACGCAGGGAAATTCGCAGGTTGCACAGAACTGGCTGAACCTGCGCGGCGAGCGTGGCCTTTCCACCTTCGATCAAAGACACCTGGTGAATGTGACGATGCAGTACACCAGCGGTATGGGGATGGGCGGAGGCACTTTGATGGCAGGATGGCGTGGCCGCGCTCTGAAGGAGTGGACGATGGTTGCAACCATCGTCGGAGGCAGCGGCTTGCCGGAGACCCCTGTCTATCTCGAATCGGTGAATGGGACCGGAACGACTGGAACGGTACGACCGAACCGGACCGGCGCGCCGTTGTATACAGGGACCGGCGGCCACTTCCTGAATGCCGATGCCTTTACCGCTCCAGCATATGGACAGTGGGGCACTGCGGGACGGAACTCCATCATCGGACCTGACACGCTTACCTTCAACGCGTCCGCATCGCGCACGTTCCGCATGACCAAGCGGTTCAACCTCGACATCCGCGTGGATGCCGCGAACGTGCTGAACCATCCCGTTTTCCCTTCCTACAACACAGGTTTGAATCCGGCACCGTGTTCGATTGCCTCTCCGCCGACCTGCGGGGTCCCAGGAACTCCGGCGGTGCCGAGTCTCTTAGCGAGTAGTCCAACGTTCGGCCTTCACAATCCGGCCGCGGCGATGCGCAGCTTACAGACGACAGCGAGGTTGAGGTTCTAATGAGACTCCTACTCACAACATCGCTAACATCGCTCTTACTTACAACCCTCGGCGCAGGCGCGCAGACCATTGGCCAGAACAAGACCCCGGAACAGGCAGGAACGTACACGCTTCAGGTGCGGTCGCAACTCGTGGTGGAAGCTGTAACGGTGAAGGACAAGCAAGGCAATCCTGTGCAGGGACTGACCGCGGCCGACTTTACCCTGACCGAAGACGGTGTGGCGCAGAAGATACGTTTCTGCGAGCATCAGACGCTGCCCGTCAACGCGCTGCCGATTATTCCGCAGAAGCCTAGCGAAGAAGATATCAAGATCTACAAGAAGCTCACGCGGACACAGCTTGCGTCCGAGACGCCGGAGAACCTGAAGTACAAGGACCGCCGTTTGCTGGCGCTGTACTTCGACATGAGCGCCATGCCTCCCGGCGACCAACTGCGGGCGCTGGCAGCAGCGCAGAAGTTCATCCGGACGCAGCTTACCGCAGTCGACCTCGTTTCGATCCTGCGTTATCAGGGCGGATCGGTCGACGTGCTGCAGGACTTCACCGCAGATCGCAACAAGCTGCTCAGCATCCTCGAAACGCTGGTTGTAGGCGAAGGGCAGGGCGATGCGGAATCGGTGGACGACGCGAGCAGCGCCGACACTGGCGCAGCCTTCGGCCAGGACGACAGCGAGTTCAACGTGTTCAACACCGACCGCCAGCTTTCCGCGTTGCAGACCGCCGCGCAGATGCTTGGACAGTTGAATGAGAAGAAGTCGCTGATCTACTTTGCCAGCGGCTTGCGGCTGAACGGCGTCGACAACCAGGCGCAGTTGCATGCGACGGTCGATGCCGCGATCCGTGCCGGCGTTTCGTTCTGGCCGATCGATGCGCGCGGCCTTGTGGCAAGTGCGCCGCTGGGCGATGCGACGCAGGGCTCTCCCGGCAACGCGGGCATGTACAACGGCTCCGCGGCGCTGGCGAACCAGAACAACTTTGCCAAGTCGCAGGACACGTTGTTCGCACTGGCCGGCGATACCGGCGGCAAAGCGCTGTTCGACAATAACGACCTGACGCGCGGCATAGTGAATGCCCAGCAGGCGATTTCGGACTACTACATCCTGGAGTACTACACGTCGAACCCCAATCTCGACGGGCGTTTCCGCAAGATCAAGGTCACGCTCAACAACAACGCCGAGGCCAAGCTGGAGTTCCGGCAGGGATACTATGCGGGCAAGGTGTTCGGCAAGTTTACGGTCGCGGACAAGGAGCGCCAGCTCGAAGACGCTCTCATGCTCGACGACCCCATCACCGAGCTGACGATTGCGATGGAGATCAACTACTTCCAGTTGAACCGCGCGGAGTACTTCGTCCCCATCGTGCTGAAGATTCCGGGACGCGAGCTTGCGCTCGCCAAGAAGGGCGGCGCCGAACATACGTTGATCGACTTCGTCGGCGAGATCAAGGACATTTACGGTGGAAGCACCGTGCAGAATGTTCGCGACAATGTGAACATCAAGCTCAGCGACGCGACTGCGGCCGAACTGGCACATCGTCCGATCGAGTACGACGCCGGATTCACCCTGCTGCCTGGAAAGTACATGATCAAGGTCCTGGCCCGCGACGATGAGACGGGGCGCATCGGGACTTACCAGACGACGTTCGTAATTCCCAACCTGAACAAGGAAGAGGCACGTGTGCCCATCAGCTCGGTTGTGCTGAGCAGCCAGCGTGTGGACTACAAGGACGCGCTGTACAACGCGGGGAATGCGAAGGACCAGGCCAAGGCCGCGGCGGTGAATCCGCTGGTGGTCGATGGCAAGAAGCTGATCCCCAGTGTGACGCGGGTGTTCAACAAAGACCGCGACCTGTTTGTGTATCTCCAAAGCTACGAGCAGGCAGCGACGACCAAGCCGCTGGTGGCGTTCGTGACTCTGTACAAAGACCAGAAGAAGGTCTTCGAAACACAGGCGATTGTGGAGACGCCAACGTCATCGACCAAGCTGGAACCTGTGCCGCTCAGCTTCACCATCGGGCTTGGCAAACTGCCCGAAGGGCAGTACGACTGCCAGGTCAACGTCCTTGACCCCACAGGGCAGAAGGGCACGTTCTGGCGTGGTCAAATCAAGCTGACGCCGTGATGCTCTGCGCGTCAGCGCAA
>Ga0207652_10002293_pt1 | contig 16224 bp, 18 predicted proteins | sample KBSC63BmetaG_FD_184334 | JGI IMG/M metagenome (GOLD analysis project Ga0207652, IMG submission 184334) | Corn rhizosphere microbial communities from Kellogg Biological Station, Michigan, USA - KBS C6-3B metaG (SPAdes) (version 2) | ecosystem: Host-associated > Plants > Roots > Rhizosphere ... | reverse complement strand
CCCGCAGCCGGCGGCCCTCCATACTTTAAGAGCCTCCCAGGATAAATAGCATTATCCCGACCAATGCGGCTACCTGACCTAGTATCCAAAACCTCATCGTGACTTTCGTTTCCGGCCATTCCAGGGCCTCAAAATGATGATGGATCGGACTGGAAATGAATATCTTTTTGCCATTGCGGAACTTCTTGCTGAGTATCTGCAGGGCGACCGATCCGATTTCAGCCACGAAGACTATGGCTATGACTGGCAGCAAAAAGACGGTATCTGTCAGCATCGCCACCACACCCAGCGCCGTCCCAAGGGCAAAAGAGCCGACATCCCCCATGAAGAATCTTGCCGGGTAGACGTTGAACCATGTATACGACAGCAGCGCGCCGACTACAGTCATACAAAAGCCCGACAGACCGTATTTTTTCTCTATCAGAGCGATGATGGCATAAGCGCCGAAAGCCGTGGCTGCCAAGCCGCCGGCCAGCCCATCTAGTCCGTCAGTGATATTGACGGCGTTAGCGGTTGAAAAAATCACCAGTATGAACAACGGGATTATCAACCAGCCGATATGCCAGGCGCTGAAGAACGGTATGTGCACTGCATTGACACCTAACTTCTCATAAAACCACCAGCCGCCTACCAGGGCGATAAGCACCAGCAGCAGCGACTTCACTTTGGCCCGCATACCGGCAATGCCGCCGCCGATACCGCGGATATTGATGAAGTCATCAACTAGCCCGATGGCACCGGCACCGACCATAGCGGCCAGCGGCAGCCAGGTCTCGGAGCGGATAAGGTTGCCGGACAGCGTGACTATCACCGTCGACAAAACGAATATCACGCCGGCCATCGTCGGTATGTTGCGGCTGTGCTTGGCGGCATGGAGCTTCTGGTAAACGACCGCCTTCTCGCCGGTGATGGCTGTGGTACGGGCCTTTTTCCACCACTTTCCCGAAAACGCGGCACTGGTATACAGCGGTGTTAAGAGCATACTGACTATGAAGCTTAAGAAGCCGAATAAGAATATCTTTTCAATCGAATCGGAGTCAACGAATATCTGTAAACTGGTCATTTTAATTTTTCCTTAAACTTTGCATATTATATCACCCTCAAGGCCCGGTTTTGGGTGTTACGTTAAAGTTGTTGATCAGCATATGGGCCAGATCGGCGAATAGCGGCATGGCTGCCGTAGTCCCGGCGTAACCAGGGGTTTTAGGCTGCTTGATAGCCACCATGATGACGTACTGCGGCTTATTGCCGCCCACGAAGCCGATGAACGTACCATTGAAGCGATCAGCGTAATAGCCGCCGGCAGGGTCGGCGATCTGGGCTGTGCCGGTCTTGCCGCCGACCGAATAATTATCCGGGAATCGCATGCTATTGAAGCCTTGCTGCACCTTGGTCTGGACCACCCCCTCCATTAGTGACTGCATCTCTTGAGAAACTTGGGACGAGACCACATCCTTACGTACTAGCTTGGGCTTAGTCGTCTGGGTATGGCCGCTGGAATCAGCCACCTGATCAACGAGATGCGGCTGGTAGTAATTCCCGCCGTTGAGTACGGATGATAGGGCAGCCGCCATCTGCAGCGGCGTGGCCGTCATAGCCTGGCCGAACGAAGTGTTAGCATAAGTCAGCTGCAGCGCGTAACCCTTATCCGGCGATGGGATGTAGCCTCCAGCCTCATACCCCTGCTCGATACCGGTTGGTTTACCGAGCTGGAAATGATTAACCATGTAATCGTGCCAGGCATCCCTGGCCTGCTGGTTCACCTCACCGGTAGTATGGCCCATCTGCATCAGCAGCCAGGTAGCCCCGGTGTTCATCGATAAGTTTAAGATCTTGGCTATGTTGCTCGGTCCAGGACCGCCGTCTTCCTCGACATTCCGAACCACGCTGCCATCCAGCTTCCACTGTCCAGGGTCGTTATAGCTAGTGCTTAGGCTGACCACGTTCTGGTCAAGCGCCGCGCTGGCTGTCAGGGTCTTCATGACTGAGCCTACTTCGAACGGTTCGCTGACTGCTGAGTTATTGAATACGGCGGAGTCGCTGACATTGTAATACTGGCTCGGATCATAGGTCGGATAATTAGCCATGGCCTTAATGGCTCCGGTATTCACATCCATCACCAGGGCGCTGCCTTCGGTTCCCTTTGAGCTTTGAGTTTCCTGTTTCAGATAATTCTCCAGCTCTTTTTGCATCGCGGCGTTGATGGTTAATACGATGTCGTCGCCGGTTTTAGGCTCCCGCCTGACGTTGTCGCGGCTGGCGGCCAGCGGTACGCCCGAGGCGTCAGTGATGGCCTTAAGCATACCCGGCGTGCCGCTCAGCTGAGTGTTCAGGGCTTGCTCCAAACCATATGTGCCTTTGCCGTCACTATTGACAAAACCTAGTACCTGGGCCGCTAGAGAGCCCTGGGGATAGGTCCGATAATCCTGGGCTTGTAAGCCCACCCCTGGCAGCTTCAAAGCGGTTATCTTATTCATCTGGTCCTCGCTCAATCGCTTGGCGAGCACTACATAACGGCTGTTCCGGGTCTTCATAAGGTTGGCGTACTGCTTTGAGTCGCCCTTAGTTATTGTGCTTATCTTTTGGGCATCAGATGCGGGCTCCTTGACTAAAGTCGGGTCAGCATAAAGGGTATAGAGCTTCTCGTTCAGTACCAGCGGGATCAGCCCGCTCCCCTGGTGAGCCTCGATGGTCCCCCGCTCCGCCGTAATCACGTACTGTTTCTGCTGGTCGCTCAGTGCCTGGGCTTGATAATAATCGTGACGGATAATCTGCAGATAGAACAGGCGCAGGATGATTATTCCCAATATGAAAAATATCGCTCCGTACCAGATGTACAGGCGTCGATTGGAACTGGCGGGGCGAACACCCCGGGGCGGCGCGGTTCGATCCATCAGAAGTATTCTATACTATTGGACCACGCCGCTGGGCGCTACCGAAACCAGATTCTTGGCCGCATTGCTGGCTGAAACCCTTTGCAGTGACTGCAGGCGGGCAGCGCTGACTTCAAGATTGGCCTTCTGGTCCTGCAGCTGTGACTGCTGCTGTTCCAGGTTATTGATGGTATAGCCATAACCATTGGTTTTGGTTACCTGTGTCAGATACAGCAGTCCGACCAGGCAGGCCAGGACGATCAGAATGATAGTGTTGCTAATCGGACCCAATGTACGGGCCGAGGCTGCGAAACTGACCGAATTCTGGTTGCGGCGTACATAGCCTCGGCGCGAGGCGGCTACAGAACTTGAATATGTCATGTTTGTTTTTATTTTTCTTCCCTGGCGGCGGCACAGCCTTCAAGTTGCCTTTTCAGGCGTGCCGCCATTGGACTCGTCTAACCGGATCTAGTGAAGAACCTTCACTTCGACCCGCTGCATACGAGACCTATCCTTTACCTTGATAGGCATGGGTTTACTCTTACCCTTTCTTTGTTTTTATTTTTGCGGCGGCCCGAAGTTTTGCGCTGCGGGCGCGCGGATTGGAAACTAATTCATCTCGGCTGGCGGTAATCGGTCGTTTAGTCAGTAATTCAAGTTCGGAATCGTACCTGTTGCCAGCCTTATCAGCTAAGAACTGCTTAACGATGCGGTCTTCTAAGCTATGGAAGCTTATGACCGCCATCCTGCCGCCTGCTGCCAGTAATCCCGACATCAGCGGTAAGGCCTGCTCCAGCTGCCCCAGCTCGTCGTTGACGGCGATTCTTAGGGCCTGGAAGCTTCTGGTCGCCGGGTGTGTCTTAGCGTGGCGTGCCCTGAAACCGGCAGTTCTTGCGATGATAGCAGCGAGGTCCTTGGTGTTGTCTATCGGCCGATTGGCGACGATGGCTGAGGCGATTCTGCCGGCCTGCGGCTCCTCGCCGTAATCGATCAGGATTCTTTTTAGCTCTTCCTGGCTACTCGCATTAACCAGGTCGTAGGCCCGCAGTTCCTGGCTGCGGTCCATCCTCATATCCAACGGCCCCGACAAACTGAAAGCGAACCCTCGGTCTGCGTCTTCAAGGTGCGGTGAACTTACCCCCAAGTCCGCCAAAATCAAATCAAACTTCCTTCCCTCTGCGCTCAGTTCCTTCAAGGCGTTTAAAAAATCGCCGCGCACGATTTGTGCGCCGCTGTCTTTAAAGCGTGCCCTCAAGGCTTCAACGGCCTGCTCGTCCCTGTCTACCAGCACCGAACCCTTTTCGGCTTTGGTATGGGCGAATATGGCGGAACCGTGCCCTCCGTAGCCGCCCGTCAAGTCCAGATAGCTTTCACCCGGCTTGGGCGCCAGGACATCTATGACTTCACTGAGCAGCACAGGCTGGTGAACTGTATCTTTTTGTTTTTGTTTTGGCATTTTTGTTTTTGTTTTGGTCAAGGTCACCTAATTAGCAGTCAGCTTTTTGTTTTTGGTTTGAAAGTTTTTGTTTTTGTTTTCCCTAAGAAGATCTTAGAGATGTTTGAACTAAAAAGCGCGAATTTTTGCCCTGGCATCACTGCCCGGGTCTCTTACTTTTTAGTATTTAGAAAAGTTCTTTGTGAGAGACTTTTGTGAGGTGGAGTTTTGGGAGGTGTTACAAATGAAAAAGGTGCAAGGGTTTTTAACAGTGGTTACCCTATGACCACCGGCTGACTGCCAAATAGCTGACCTCGAGAATCGCTTACTCGGATTGCTTGTTTGTCAGTTGTTCTCGCTGCTAAATTGTTAAGTTACGTCTTGAGTTGCAAAGCGGCTTATTCCATAGGCCCCCTGGGCATCAGCCGCCAATAACGGCCGGCCCGCACCGCTACTAAGTCCCGTTCGATTCCGGAATACTCGAGCAGGTGCTGCTGAAGCTGGATCCGACCCTGTTTAGAGTCGACTTCGCTTTCGGTCTTACCCATTCTGAACCGTACGTTTAAGTCGGCCGTGTGCTCGTCCAGGATATTCCCTTTCAGAGCCGGTTCGACCATCTCGTCCCATACGGACTTCGGGTATAAATGCAGATAGTTTTTGAAACCCTGGGTGATGACTGCTCCTGATGCGAACTCGTCTCGAAGCTCAGGCGGTAATGTCAGCCGCCGCTTGTCGTCAAGCTTGCGTTCGAAGTAGTCTCCCATAATTTGATGTACCTGCTTAGTGGTTTTTTGTTTTGTGAGTTGGTAGCTATTTTGGCTACCCACTTTTACCCACTGAGTCAATACTACTACCCACCATTACCCACTGCAATAGGTTTTATATAGAAAGTGGCCCCGCTTGGGGCCACTTGTCCACAATAGTGTCTTGGTTGTCCGCTTAACCCTACATATAGTGCATTAAATGTGACAGCCTGCGCTAGTTATTTAGCGGCTGGCAACGGATTCTGAAGAGGCTTGGACTTCGGTGCCAAGCTGCGAGTCTTGAGCGAAATAAAGCTTTTCGCCAGGCTGCAGGATATGGCCTTTCTGATCGGCTGCTGATTCCTGCGACTGGATAAGGCCGATGACAGCCCTGGGGTCTTGGTTCGGGTATGCCCTCTCAGCTATCCCCCATTCCGTATCGCCAACATGGGTCGTATATACCTTATCGTGGCCGGCATGTAGCTCGTTACCTTTGAAATGTTCTACAGCCGCGACGGCTACGACAGCCGTAACGCCTAGAGCGGCGGCTTGTTTGGCCCGCAGTTTTAAGTTGTCTAAAGTGTTTTTATTTTTTTCGATCATAAAAATATAGTAGCACAGATTAGTAAAAAGGTCAACCCTGTTGAATAAAATCTAAATGATTTTGCTGGCTCGGCCAGCATTCAACAGGGTCAAGCTTATTCTGGGGATGACAATTTTCTGATGCGTTCCGCAAACCACTTGGCGCTGGGACGGATGGTCCGCTTCATCCCCTGCTGCGTATCTACCTCCACCAGCCCGAATTTGGGCCACCAGCCGTTCTCCCACTCGAAGTTATCAAGCAGGCTCCAATGCAAGTAACCCTTAAGCGGCACGCCTTCACTGATTGCCCGCTCCATCGCTACGATTGATTCCTCTATCCACCAGCGGCGGTACTCATCAGTAGCATCGGCCACACCGTTCTCGGTGATGACAATCGGCTTGCCTTTGAAATGGCGGGCGATGCTCAGCAGCAGCGGATAAAGCCCTTCGGGCTCCATGTACCAGCCCATGTCATTTAGCGGCACCTGTGGGTCTTTGCGTTTTCCGAAGCCGGTGTAGTAATCGGTGAAGTAATAATTGAAACCGATAAAATCCATCTGGCGCCGGACTCGGCGCAGAAACAGCCAGTTCCAGAAGTATCGCATAACTTTCGTGGTGAATTCGTCCAGTTCGTTGTGCGGCCGCTTGGCCTGGATATTGGCCAGCTGGGTGGCTAAGCTGATATTAACCGAGGGATTCACGCCTTTTATTATCTTATACGCCCGGCGATGGGCGCTGATGAGGTTCCAGGTTACCCGCGCGTAGCTTAGCGGGCTGCTTTCGCCCGGCGGCCAATTGCCGCTGGTGGGTTCTTTAGTCAGGTAACCGAAGGCTGTGTAGACGTTAGGCTCGTTCAAAGTGATGACCCACTTCAAGTCCTTGGCGTACTCGTCAGAGACCTTTTGGACGAACCGCTCAAAATATCTGATATTCCTACCGTATTTGAAGGCTCCTTTATCCGTGAACCAGACTGGCATCGTCCAGTGCCAGATATTAAGGACCGGTTCGATGCCGGATTTTTTAAGCTCGGTTATATAGTCTCGGTAATGTTCGATGGCTTGGCTGTCCCAGACTCCTTCCTGAGGTTCTATCCTGGACCACTCCACTGTGAACCGGAGGCTGTTGAGGTTCAGCTTCTTGGCGATGGCGATGTCTTCTTTATAGAGGTTATAGTGGTCGACCGCCCGGCCGCTTATATAAGTCTCGGGCTTCTCGGCGACGTCTTTTATCCGCTCCCAGCTGGGGAGGTGGGATAAGCGCCGTTTGGCAGTTTTTGCCAGTTCGGCGGCATGGGCCAGCTCCCAGACTGTCCACTGGTCATGATTGCCGCCTTCTACCTGGTGGCCGGAGGTACTGGCGCCCCAAAGGAATTTTTTAGGAAATGTCGGTTTTGTGTCTTCGGGCATCTGCCCCTATTTTAGCAAACTGCCGGTTTTACATCTCGTTAGGCTGCCAGCCAGAGGCTTCGCCCAGCTTATCAAGTGCCGCCATATCGGCTTTTGACAGTTCAAAATCAAAAATATTAAGATTCTCTCTTATATGATCGGGGTTGGTTGAGCGGGGTATGGGGACAGTTCCGTGCTGGACGCACCAGCGCAATATAACCTGGGCATTGCTGCGGCGGTTCTTCTCGGCGACTTCCGTAATATCCGGATGATTGATGTTCCGGCCGACCGTCAGCGGGCTATAGGCCTCCACCACGATACCGTGTTTGCGGCACATATCTAAGACCGGTTTTTGTTTGTGATAGATAAAAGGATGGAATTCAATCTGGTTGACCGCCGGAACGAGTCCGGACTGTTCAAGGACTCCTTCGAGATGCTCGACCATATAGTTAGAAACACCTACCGCCTTGGACCTTCCCTGCTTATATATTTCACCCACAGCCCGCCAGGCATCTTTGCGCTCCGCGCCGTTCGGCCAATGCAGCAGATAAAGATCCAGATAACCCAGGCCCAGCCGCCCCATGCTCTTCTCGAAGGCGTCGAGCGCGTCATCGTAGGCAAAATCGCTTGGCCATAGCTTGGTGGTTATGAATAACTCCTCCCTCGCGATTCCGCTTTGGGCGATAGCCTGCCCGACACTGTGCTCGTTGCCGTATATCCGGGCCGTATCGATCAACCGATAACCGGTCTCAACTGCGCTTAAGACCGCGTCTTTTGATTCTGGCCCTTCGGCTAATTGCCAGGTACCGAAACCGATGGCCGGAATTTCGGCGGACGTGTTCAATTTAACCTTTGGTATTACCATGGCGTCAGCTTATTATCCCGTAATTTCCGGCGCAATTCGATTTATCACATCCGGTCGACGAGGTTCAGGATATTGCCGGCGGGATCCTTGAACCAGACCGCGCTGGACTCGCCCATCTTGTGGACATCACCCTCTAGCGTTACACCCGGCAGATCCGGATAGCGCTCGAAGCTGACCCCCTTGGACTTCAGGTCATCGACGATTTTTTCAAAATCATCTTCTACCATCCAACCCAACGCTGTGGCCTTATTGGTACCGGCGAACTGCGATGGGTACACCAAAAGCATACTGTCACCACTCTTGTATCGCACACCTTCCTCGCTCTCGTCGACCTGTGAAAGACCCAGTATGTCACCGTAAAATTTCTTAGCCGCCTCGATATCGTTGACCGCCAGAACGGCAGCCGCGTTTTTATCCCCTAACATAGCACCCCCCTTGCTTTATGATTGATAGATTTTTAAAGAGACTGTTGTTTTCGTTAGCTACTATATATTATTAATGTCCGTTTTTCTGTAGTAAATCTCACTTTTGTTTTGTCGAATAAGCCGGAAACATAATAAAATATACTTAATGAATATATCGGAGAATTGCGCTGGACCGGGCCACCCCTAAACCAGGCGAAACGTATTATTGGGATCCTTCCCTTTTATCTTCTGCTGAAAATAAACAAACGAACAATACAAATTTCTATGACCAGCTGATCTATGACGAATCACTGCTGGTAGCCTCACAATGGAAAGAGGCCAGCGGCCTGCCAATCGAGCGAGGACAGTATATAGGTTTGGTTGACAACGGACTTGCTTCATACCCACCCGCTGAGTTAGAGAGAATTTTTTATGATTGGGATGATTTTATCGCTGTCGCTGATACATTCCATGCTGACAGGCTTGAGGAAGAGCGCGAAAAGAGACAAAAACTACTTGGAGCTATTCAGAATGAAAGAGAAATGGGTCTTTTGCCTGAGGTACTCTTCGAAGAAACGGAGTCACATTCTATCCGCGTGGAAAATGAGGACGGAAAGATAACCCGGCCGGTACGTTTTAGCTTCACCGGCAATCAGGCACCGGACGACTCCGTTCTTGAGAGTTATGCGAAGTATTCAGTCGCCAAACGAATGCTTCAGCATAGGAACAGTGGTGAGGAAATAAGCGAAAGCCGGCTAGTGAATATCGCTCTCGGTTTTAACGTGGATACGGGTAAGGCGCTGTCATCTTTCCTGGGAAGCTTACAGAATAGCGATGGAACGATTACGGAGTTAGGAGTCGAGATAGCAGCTGAGGAACTTGGACTGTATGATTTCTTGTATCCTGGTGCTAAGGATGAACACTTACATAAGCTGCTTGAAGCCGGAGCAGAAGAACATTACGACTTAAGACGTAAGAAACTTGTGGGAAGAACCGCCGTGGCAGGTTATATGCGGGGCCAAGAGATGCCTGAGACGGTGGTTAAATTATCTGAGCTGCTTTTAAACGATAGTTTCGATGAGCTTGGGCTGAAACGCCAGAAAAAGGAGGTTTCCACGGCTAGCGTAGAAGACTGCCTGGAATATGGCCGATGGTTGGTGCGGACAGTCGAGAAACAGACCGGGCAGCGGACCCTCAGCGAAGAGATCTTAAGAAGGGCCTACGTGCTAAGACTTGGTATCGGTCCCAATCATGTTGTCCACCCGGACAGGTTTAAAAGTTCGGCGGAATTCTATCTGAAGCTGGGCCTTAGCGAGGCGAAGATAGTAAAGCATTTCCATGAGTTCGGTATCGAAGATTTTGCCGCTAAGCTCTATGCGCTCGGAGAAAAGCTCGGCCGCAAGCCGACCGAGAGCGATATAAACGAATATTCCCGCCAGGATGTCGATTTTCCTTCCGTGCATATCATCCAAGGAAGGGGTTATGATTTAAGGGATGTCCAAGAGGCAGCCGGCTGGCCGAATATCTATAAATGGGATGTTCATGAACACGAAATGCACGGCGTCCGGTTCATGTTCGCTAACCCCGGCCACTTGCCCACACAGAGGGCGTGGGATTATATATCAAAAAGCAAACGCGGTCCTTCGGCTTCGATAATCCGGTATAAATACCCCGCCGGCTTCAGTGAGTTTAAGGAGAAGGTGCAGAAGCTCTATGATGAATTATCCATCCAAGAAGACGTTGATATGCCAGCGCATCTGCTAGAGGCGATTCGCTTGCCCGAGGAGTACTTTACACCGCGGATCAAAACTCTAGCGGCTTAAGATTCCTGCGGGGAGGATGACTGGCCGCCGGACTTTGGCTGGGTTTGGCGCCGGCCGAAGCGGCGGTCGCGGTAGGCCAGTTCGCGCCGGTGCTGGTCGAGGCGGTCGATATATTTTTCGTACTGGCGATACAGGCTGGAATACTGGCCGGTCGGGGTCAGAATTTTCATCAGACGTCCCTGCTGTTCCAGATATTCGACCAGGCCGAAGAAGTCGCCGTCGCCGGATACGATCACCGCTTTGCTATAATTCGGTATCTCTTTCATGGCCCAGAGGACCATGTCGGCATCGACGTTGCCTTTCACTTTCTTTTCTTCGCCGCTGGGATGAGTCTTTTCCTCGGGCTGTGGCCGGCTCATATCGAATGTCGGTTTTAGCACCACCGCGTATCCGGCCTGGTGCATCTTTTCGTAAATATCCTCATACTCCGGCACGTAACCGATAAACATATAGGCTTTGCTGACGCCGTACTTATCAGACAAGAACTGGTGGAATTTCTTCCAGTCCATCTTCCAGCCGTACTTTTGGACACTGACATTCAGATTCTGGCTGTCTATAAAAGCGTAGTTGCCCTTTTTATTCCGTCTCATAAACTGTTTATATTTTACTCAAAACAGATAGAATTAGCTACTCACTGGGCTTAAAGCTCGATGCTGTCGCCGATAGTCAGGCCATGGACCTTAACGCCTTTTTTATTGAGGGAGCTGCCTAGGTAGTCAGGATTGCCGCCCAGGAAATCGTAGTGGATAGGAATGACTTGCTTGGCTTTGACCTGCATCGTGAAAGCATAGGCGTCCTTGAGCGAGATATCCGGGCCGCTGATAGGCACCGCCAGTGTGTCAACGCTCAGTCCCTCCAGCTCCGCGCCGTCGCCCGGATGGAAAAGCTTGCCGTCTACCAGATAGCCGGTGTTCTGGACGCTGGTGCTGCCATCAACCATCAGGCAGTGCGGCAGCTCGATGGCTTTGACCTTCAGGCCGTTAATGTCATATTCTTGGCCGTCCTTGACCTCTGTTTTTGAAGCTTCAATCAGTTTGGCGGTGCTGGCGTTGGCGTAAACCGGCGCCACGCCCTGCTCTACAAAGTCCTGGGCCATGCCGGCGTCGAAGTGGTCGCCATGCTCGTGCGTATAAAAAACGGCGTCCAGCTTGCCGAATTCGCTTAATCTGTCTTTTTCCTGGCCGCTGGGGTCGATTAAAATCCGCGCGCCTTTGTCTTCGATTAATAAACAGCTTTGAAAATATCTTGTCACTTTCATAAAACTTTCCTCCTCTCTTATTTTACGCCAGTCACTGGAGAATCCTCACCGCTTAAGCCAGGGGCCAAGCGGTGAGGTAATGCTCTCCGAGAGTTTGCTAGCCGCATGGTGTGATGAGCACGGTTGTCACATTGCCGCTGGCATCGGTAGTTTCCGTCTCGAGCTTCCAGCCGACATCGTCGTCGTCCCAGTCACGCGACAGGCCTTTGAGCCAGGCGATGGCTCTTGAAGAAAAGCCGCCCGGTCCCCGCAGGAAGAACAGTTTCTGCCAGCCAGGATCGGCTTTGTCGCTGGGGCCTGCCTGACGAAGATGGAGACCTTGGTCGTCTATCATCCATGTCAGGTAGGTTGAGCGCTCGATAGAGCCGAAACTATCTTCCAGGGCTTCAGCCAGGGCGTTGCGGCCATGGCCAGTAATGTCATCCATATGGACCCCTTTGGAGAGATGCCGTGGTACCTCCGCGGCCGAGGAAACTCAAGAAGAGCTAAAATATTATACAATAAATAACATAATTTGTTAAGTTATACAGCTTGGTCATAGGCCATGTCCATCGCCGTTATAGACTCGGCAAAGGCTTCTCCGATAACGTTTTCATCCGGGACTATAGCCATGTCGGTTACGGTTTCAGCTGAAGGCGCCGGCGCGGACAGCTTGTTCTGTACGATCGAAATACCCATAGCGGCGGCTTTTCCGAGCATTTTTAAATCGTGTCTGAAGCTGGCGGCTTTAAAATCTTCGATGTCCATCTTAGCCTTGGCCGCGCAGGTCCGTTCGTCCGGGGTAATATTGCCTCTGATGCTTATGCTATAGCTGGATAGGCCGCCGGGCCGGGAGCGGCTGTACACGTCCAGCCATTCATCATAAAGCGTTCTGGGCAGCGTGCCTTCCATCATGTCCATCGCCTTCTTCTCATAGGCCCTTGGCCCGACCAGTGACATCTCGCCGTTAAGAATATTGATTAGCTGAGGAGTTTCATCTATCGCGAATGGCCGGACCAGGCTGCCAAACCGAGTTATGTGAGTAGTTTCACCGGGCTCGGGATTGGCCGGCCGCATCGTACGGATTTTTCTAACTGAAATCTGCCGGCCATCGCGTCCGAATCTTGTTTGGGCGAAAAAGGCGTCTTCACCGTCGATAATCCGACTTAATGCCAGCGCCGCGGCTCCGGCCGGTACCGCTATGGGCAAAAGCATGACCGAAGCCGCTATGTCGATCGCCCTTTTCTCTTTACTTTCTACCCACCGCTCACCGGTGAGTCTTGTTTTCATTACTTAATATTTTACACCGCTTTTGCTTGAAACTTTAAGCCAATTTTAAACCGGTTAATAAATACTTGACTTGTTAAGTATTCCCTTTCAGGCACTCTTCGAGCAGTTCCGGAAAGGTGTCGTCTCGAAGGTATTTATGAGTGAAGTGGCCCATGTTCTTGAATTCTACGTATTTATTGCCCTTCAGTCTGTTTTTCAGCTCCTTAACTGAGGTCTGGATTTCATCGACATCGTCAGCCGAGTGAAAGATAGTCAGTCCATTTGTACGGCTTACAAGATCTTCGTCTATCTCAAAGTCAAAAGCCGGCCAGTCTTCTTTTTCGAGGTCTATCCACGGCGCCACTAATATTACTTTCCCTACTTTAACATCAGGGTTTCTCGATAGCCACTGGACTATCATGCCACCGCCGCAGCTGTGGCCGATTAAAACAGTCTCTTCATTAGGATCAAAGTACTCTATAGCTCTTTTCCAGGCTTTGTAAGTTGGCTTATAGGGGCTTAGGGCCTCGGGAGCCTGGGCTAGGATGCCTTTTCTCAATAACTCTCTCTGTAACCATGGCAGCCAATGTGAGTTTGACGGGCTGGGATAATCTTCTTCAAAGTATTCATCGTGCCCTGGCCTGCCATGTAGGATAATCGCGTTTTTCATGTTGATATTATTTTACGCTGGTTTTAAATTATGCTGGCGAGTATAAATTACCGCCGAAATCAGAAAGTTCATTAGAACTAAGTATATCGGGAACGCAACGGCCGTAATTTTGAAGTTCTTGGCGGCCATAAAAGTAAATAAAGCCGCCAGGCTGCCCAGGAAAAAAGTGATAGCTGTTTCTTCGAACGGCTTTCTCCAGGCGTGCCTAAGAGTTGGCAGGCTGGCAGCTATATCAATACTTATGGTCGCGATTATGGCGATTGAAGGCGAGTTAAATATTAACCATAGGATCAGGCCGACGACAGCCGCGGCTTGGCACGCAGCATCGAAAAAATCAAATTCCCTTACGCCGAATCGCCAGCCAAGGATTACAACAGATAGGGTTTCGAGCGAAGACAGCAATAATAGTATTCCGCTAGCATATTGCCCGTCCGAGAACGACGCGGCGCTAGCTATGCCGGTTAGGAGTGACCACGTAAGCCAGGAAACGACTCTAGGCTTATTCTTTCTACGATAGACGTCGCGGATGTAAGGCAGAATATTTACAATCGCCAGGATACTGCTGATGACGATGAAGGCTGTTTTCATAAATTACTTGACTTGTTAAGTATTCCCTGCCTGCCGTGCCTGTTTTAAGGCGTCTTCGTCCCTCTCGGCTAGACGCCTATCGATCCAGGGCTGAGTCGAACGGCTTACGATGTACGATGCCGGCAGAGCGGCTTCGGCTAGCTTCTGGCCCTTGCGCCGATTTTTATCGTAGCCATGCAGAGCGGCCAGCCCCATTACGGCCGAGCCCATTACTGCGTAAACATCTGCTGCTAATTTTTCATTTAGTTCCATTTTGCGACCGGCATGAGTACCCATCAGAACGCCGGCAGCTACCAGCGGCGCTATTGCCATGAACGGTCCGCTCCGGCGCCAGAACCGCTCGCGTTTTTTAAGCCTGTAATCCTGCATCTCCATGTCTTCCAAGGAATCCAAAATGGCAATGTTCGTCTCATAAATCTCGGATTGAAGACGGGTATTGGCCGGTTCGTTTTCCATGGCTAAAATGACAGTTCGGAGATTTTCTGGCGGGTTTGGTCGGTAGTATCTCGGTGGCGGACGGTTACGGTGTCGTCTTCCAGGGTCTGGAAGTCGATGGTGACGCAGTACGGGGTACCGATTTCGTCCTGGCGACGGTAGCGCTTGCCGATGTTACCGTTATCATCGAACATGACTTCGCCGTGGATTTCTTTCCTGAGCATTTTATGGACTTCTTTGGCTTTGGCGACCAGCTCCGGCTTGTTCTTGAGTAGCGGGAAAACGGCCACTTTAACAGGGGCGAGGTGGGCCGGCAGTTTTAAGTAGGTGCGTTTTTCGCCTTCGACTTCATCTTCCGTGTAAGCATTGCTTAAAACCGCCAAGAAGTTGCGGTCAACGCCGAAGGTCGGCTCAATGACGTGCGGAATGAATGGCGCGCTACCATCTTTTGGCCGATACTCCATGTTTTTACCGGAATGTTCCTGGTGGTTCTTAAGGTCGAAATCTGTCCGGTAAGCCAGTCCGCCGATCTCATCGAAGCCTAAGGATGGAAAATCGTAATGGAAGTCGATGGTGCGCTTGGAATAGTGCGCCCGGTCGTTTTCTGGCACTTCAATCTCTTTGACCTTATCTTCCGGCAGGCCGATGTGCTTGAACCAGCCGTGCATGTCCGTTCGCCACTTTTCGAATTTGGCTTCCCAGATGTTTTCAGGGATAAAGTACTCGAATTCCATGATTTCGAATTCGCGGACGCGGAACAAAAAATCGCGCGGACTGATTTCGTTTCGGAAGGCCTTACCTACCTGGCCGACTCCGAATGGTAAGTCAGGGTAAAATGTATCGAGGATATTCTTATAATTGGTGAACATACCCTGGGCAGTCTCCGGCCGCAGGTAGGCGATGCTGTCTTCGTCCTGGACTGGACCGACCTGGGTTTTGAACATCATGTTGAACTGACGCGGTTCGCCGAAAGTATTTTCTTTGCCGCAGGCCGGGCATTTACTGGTATCGATCTTATCGGCTCGGAAGCGGTTATGGCAATTGCCGCACTCTACCAGCGGGTCGGTGAAGGTATCGACGTGGCCGCTGGCCTTCCAGACTTTGGGGTTCATCAGAATCGCTGAATCAATCTGGTACATGTCCGGCCGGCCGTCTATAAAATACCCCAGCCATTCATTGGTTAAGTTGCGCTTAAGCAAAGTCCCCAGCGGGCCGTAATCCCAGGTGCCGGCCAGGCCGCCATAGATCTCGCTGCCCTGGTAGACGAAACCACGGCGCTTAGCCAGGCTGACAATATCTTCCATATTCGGTTTGGCCATTCTACCTCTTCTCTACTTCTTCTATTCTAGCCGGATTGTTCGGAATCCGGACGCATTTATAGCCGAAGTCTTCATTCCACAGCTGGGTTATCTCGTTGGCTACCCATTTTTTTGTGGCAATCTTCTCATTTGACTCGTCGTCGGTCATCGTCGATGGCGCCACCACCAGGACCTTCTTAATGCGGCCGTCGTTAGCCATGGAATTGCTGAAGTGACCCATGCCGGCCTTCACGAAGTTGTAGACCGGAGTGGCCCCGCTTGGCGTCCACTGTGACATGGAAGATATGGTAATAAGACCGTCTAAGCTCTCTTGTTTCGCCAAAATTGAACGGGTGAAAAAGATTATTCCCCGGGCGCTGATACTTAGAACATCGTCGATTTGCTGGGCGCTTAAGTCGGTAAGATTACCTTTAAGATATAGGCCCGCAGCGTAAACCAGCTTATCGATTTCCGGCAGGCTGGCGACAAATGCATCAATCTTTGAAGCTAAGTCCGGCTGCGTGAGATCGAAGGACTGGAAGTCCGCGAAATCAACGGCTGGATCAGTGCGGCCCGTCACAATTACCTGGTCGCCGGCATCAGAAAACCTCTTGGCC
>Ga0207652_10002290_pt1 | contig 16239 bp, 9 predicted proteins | sample KBSC63BmetaG_FD_184334 | JGI IMG/M metagenome (GOLD analysis project Ga0207652, IMG submission 184334) | Corn rhizosphere microbial communities from Kellogg Biological Station, Michigan, USA - KBS C6-3B metaG (SPAdes) (version 2) | ecosystem: Host-associated > Plants > Roots > Rhizosphere ... | reverse complement strand
GGCCCATCGCGCGCAAGGCCTCGAGTACCCCCGGCGCAAGCCCGCCGCGCTCCACCCGAATCGAATCGGGCAGCGACTGGTGGTGAATCCGCGGCGCGCTGACCGCGTCCCCGAGCGACATCCGGTGATCGATGACGTTGAGGATGATCTGAGAGGTCGCCGAGATGATGCGTGGGCCGCCGCGCGCTCCCGTTACGAGCAGCAGGCCGCCGCTCGGGTCGAGCACGATCGTCGGCGACATCGCGCTCAGCATCCGCTTGCCCGGCGCAATTGCGTTCGCCTCACCCTGGATCAACCCGAACATGTTGGGGACGCCAACCTTCGATGTGAAATCGTCCATCTCGTCGTTCATGAAGAAACCGGCGCCCGAGATGTAGATTCCCGATCCGTACAGATCGTTGAGCGTTGTCGTCGTCGCGACTGCGTTACCGAACTGATCGACCACCGAGTAATGCGTCGTTTGCGATCCTTCGCGCAGCGAGCCTCCGAGGGAGCTCGTCGGGTCCGCGCGATCGCGGGAGATCGCCCGCGCCAGACTCCTGGCGTACGTCTTACTGGTCAGAGTCGAAAGCGGCACTTTCACGAACGCGGGGTCGCCCAGCTTGGAGTTGCGATCGACGAAGGCCCGCTGTGACGCCGATGCGACGGCGTGCACTTCCGCCGCCGTGCCGAATTGCGCCGGGCTGCCGTACGCCTCGAGAATGTTGAGGATCTCCGTAACCGTCGTCCCGCCCGAAGACGACGGCGGCATCGCGATGAATGAGTAGCCGCGGAAGCTGCTCCGGATCGGCGTGCGCCATTCCGGCTGATATCGGGCGAGATCTGCCTTCGTGATGAGCCCGCCGATGCGCTTCATCTGCGCCGCGATGGAATCCGCAATGCTCCCGCGATAGAATGCCCGCGCGCCGGAGTCGGCGATCAGCTTGATCGTATGCGCGAGCTGCGGCTGCACCAGACGTGAGCCGATCGCCGGCGGTGAGCCATCAGGCAGAAACAGATCCTTTCCCGCCGAGATGCCGATACGCGAGTTCTCGCCCCTCAGCGAGCGGTACATCGCCGAATCGACGACCAATCCCTCCGACGCCAGCCTCAGCGCCGGTGCCAGCACCTTCGCGATCGGCAGCTTGCCGAACTTGCGGTGGGCTTCCAGCATTCCCGCCACCGACCCCGGCACGCCCGATGCCTTCGGTCCGATCACGCTTTCGCCGGTGAGCTTCCCGTCAGGGGCGACGTACATGTCGCGGGTTGCGGCGAGTGGCGCGGCCTCGCGGTAGTCGATCGCTGCCGAGCGACCGTCTGCCATGCGGATCACCATGTAGCCGCCGCCGCCCAGATTGCCGGCCTCCGGATACGCGACCGCCAGGGCAAAACCGGTTGCGACCGCGGCATCGACCGCATTCCCACCTTGTTTCATCACCTCGACGCCCGCCTGCGCGGCGAGCACGTTGTCGCTGGCGACCATTCCGTGTTGCGCGAAGGTGCCGTGGGAGCCGGCAGGGAAGCGCCAGCTCGCCGGAAAGACGGCCGGAATGCGCGTCGGGATCGCTGGACCGCTAGTGCCCTGACGCGATGCGGCCGCCATCATTACGCCGCTGATCGCGACGATCGACGCGACGACGAATCCGTTTTTCAGAGTGAAGCTCCAGTGGGTGGGGTGTGAATAAAACTCACATCCCCGCGCGCCGGCGGCTACCGCCTGCCGCCGCCTGATGTGTGGGAGCCGAATCCCATGCGGATCGACAACCTGAGTGAGCGCATGCTGTTGGTGTTGCTCACCCCGTTGGAGAGGCCGCTGCGCTCGTGGATCGCGATCGAGTAGTCCGGGACGAAATCAACCTGGGCCCGATCGCCGAAGCCATAGCCGACTCCATAGCCGAGCGAAAAGAGCGGGTCGATGTTGCCGCCGCCCGCCAGCTCGGCGCCATCCGTATCGCGCTGGAGATTCTGATAGGAGACGATCCCGCCATTGAGCTCGATAACCTGATGGAACCCGGTTCCGCCACCGAAATGGAAGGTTCCGAGCAATGTCATCATGTTGAGGTGCGCGTCGCACTGACTGCACCGTGTGCCCGACACACCGGCTGCCAACGGTGTCACCAGATTGGCGGAATAGACGAACGGCACGTGCGCGTAGGTGCCCGAAACACCCACCGTCGATCCTCCGCCAATGTTCTTCTCCAGCGATGCGCGGTACTGCCAGTTGGTGGAGTTGCCGAAATCCCAGGTGCTCGCAGTGGCGCCGTCGTTCACGCCCTGACCGGTAAACCCGGCCACACCGCCGCTCAGCCAGAGATCGGGATCGGCGGTCCGATAAACGCGCGGCCGTTGTGCGGCGAGCGAGCCCGTCACCAGCATCAGCATCAAAACCGTCAGAGAAATACGTCTCATTTATGTCGCTCCGAGTTGTCTTGCGATTCGCGCGCGGCGTCGGATAAGTTTCGACGTGGCTCAACGCTCGACTACGCATTGATGTTGGATCCTCGCGAAACGGAGCGTCGCAACCCGCGTACCGCTTCGATCGATCTCGCATCCCCCCTCGAGATCGTAGACCTGATAAACGCCGAAGATCAGAGAGTTCCCGATGCCGTCGCTACGCAGCGTGAACAGATCGCGCGCGCGATAGAGATGGCCGAGAAGACATTTCGCCGTGGCGGCCGGCTGTTTTACGTCGGCGCTGGCACTTCGGGACGGCTCGGCGTGCTCGATGCGAGTGAGTGCCCGCCAACCTTCGGCACCAAACCGGAGATGGTGCAGGGAATCATCGCCGGCGGACTGCCCGCCCTCACCCGCGCGCAGGAAGGCGCTGAGGACATCGTGAAGAACGGCGCCATCGCCATGGACGAGCACGGCGTCAACGAAAAGGATTTCGTGATCGGCATTGCCGCGTCGGGAACCACTCCGTACGTGCGCGCGGCACTCGAGCGCGCCGCCACCATCGGCGCCCTCACCGGCATCGTTGCGTGCTCGCCTCCTCCCGCCGATCTCGTCGCCAAAGTCGACGTTACCATGTTGCCCATTGTCGGACCCGAAGTCGTCACCGGCTCTACGCGCATGAAGGCAGGCACCGCCACCAAGCTCGTGCTCAACATGATCACCACCGGCGCGATGATCCGCCTGGGGAAGACCTACGGCAACCTGATGGTCGACCTCAAAGCCACCAACAACAAGCTGATAGACCGCAGCCAGCGCATCGTCATGGAAGTCTGTGGCGTCTCGCGCGACGAAGCCACCGCGCTCCTCGAGCGCGCCGGTAAATCCGTCAAGCTCGCCATCGTGATGCAGAAAAGGGGAGTATCGAAAGAGCAGGCCGAGCGACTTCTCAACGAGAACGGCGGAGTCGTTCGGCGCGTCACCAAAGACGAACCCCCACCGATCAAGGAATCGTAGATGGCAGCGGCAGTCGTGGTCGGTTTGATGTCGGGTACCTCGCTGGATGGAATCAGCGCGGCCGTCGCTCGCTTCACCGACCAGAGTGACGGTCGGATCGACGTTGATCTCCTTGCATACGTGTCGCGCGAGTATACCAGCAGCGAACGGAACCGGCTCGCTGCCGCACTCGGCGGTGGGACTCCTGCCGAGTACTGTCGCCTGAATTTCGATCTTGGCGGCTGGCTCGCCGATGCCGCGATCGCGGTGATCGCGGAGGCTGGAGTCGCGCGATCCGACATCGCAGCGATCGCATCCCACGGCCAGACGATCTGGCACGAGCCCGGTCACTCGACCTGGCAGACCGGTGAATCGGCCGTCATCGCCGAGCGCACGGGCATAGATGTGGTCAGCGACTTCCGCGTCCGCGACGTTGCCGCGGGAGGGCAGGGGGCGCCGCTCGTGCCGATCGCCGATGCGATGCTTTTTTCCTCGGCGACAGACTGGCGCGGCCTCCAGAATCTCGGCGGGATCGGCAACATCACCGTCGTCCCGCCTCATGGCGTGCTCGAGGGAGTGCGCGCGTTCGATACTGGCCCCGGCGTCGCCGTGATCGACGGCGTCGTTCGCGCCGTGCGTCCCGACCTGCCCTTTGACGTCGATGGCAAGCTCGCACTCGCCGGCACTCCGAACAATCGCATCGTGTCGGAGCTCCTCGCGCATCCATACTTCAGCGCGCCCCCGCCGAAATCCACCGGCCGCGAGCTCTTCAACTCCGATTACGTCCAGAAGCTGATCGCGACGGCCCGCTCTGTCGGCGCCACCGACGAAGACATCATCGCCACCGCGGTCGAGCTCACAGCGCGCAGCATCGGGGACGCGTACAAGAACTTCATCGCCGAGCCGGTGAAGGAGGTGCTCGTTTCCGGCGGTGGCGCGAGGAACCCCGCACTTTTCGCCGCAATCCAGCGCGCGGCTGCTCCGGTCAACGTCCGCCATTTCGCCGACGTGTACTTCGATGGCGAAGCGAAGGAAGCGGTGGCCTTCGCATTGCTTGGATATCTGTACGTGAACAACCGCCCCGGAAACGTTCCGACTGCCACAGGCGCGCGTGGTCTGCGAGTGCTGGGTAAGCGCACGCCCGCATGAGCGAGATCGCCGAGCTCTTCTACCCGGCGATTCGTTGGGACTCGGTCCACGGATACGAGGAAGCGCGTCCCGGCATCGAGGAAGCCCTCAAGCTCGGCGTCGGCGGCTTCATTTTGTTCGGCGGCCCCTCGGAGCACGTTGCCGCGCTCACCGAGGATCTGCACTCCAAGTCCAGAGTTCCCCTGCTGATCGGCGCCGATCTGGAGCGCGGAGCCGGGCAGCAGTTCGCGGGTGAGACACCCCTGCCGCCGCTCGCGGCGATTGCGTCCCTCCAGGATGTGCAGGCCATTCGCCGTGCAGCCGCTATCACCGCCCGCGAAGCGAGAGAGCTGGGGATCAACTGGATTTACGCCCCCGATTGCGATCTCGACATCGAGCCGGACAATCCCATCGTCGGCACCCGCTCCTTCGGAAAGGATCCCGATCGTGTTGGTGAATACGCCGGCGCATGGATCGACGCGTGTCAGGCCGAGGGCGCGCTCGCCTGCGCCAAACACTTTCCCGGGCACGGACGCACCACCGTCGATTCCCACAAGGAGCTGCCCCGGGTCGACACCGACGCCGAGACTTTGCGCGCCACCGATCTCGTCCCGTTCCGCAACGCCATCGACCGCGGCGTCGCGTCGGTGATGTCGGCCCACGTCGCCTTTCCGGCGTTCGACCCGAGCGGCGCGCCTGCGACACTGTCGCAGCCGATTCTCACCGGTCTTCTGCGCGAGGAGATGCAGTTCACGGGACTCATCGTCACAGATGCCCTGATTATGGAAGGTGTGCTCGGCGGCGGCGAATCGGAGGCAGTCGTGCGCGCGCTGGAGGCCGGATGCGATTGCATGCTCTATCCGTCCAATATCGCCGAGTGCGAGCAGGCAGTTCAGCGCGCGATTGACGAGCGGCGACTCAAGGCCGACCGCATCCACCAGGCCATCGAGCGCCGGCGTCGTTGGGCGCGCTGGGCGGCGCTTTCCCGCGAAACCAACCGTCCCGCGCGCGATGAGAGCGGCTGGTCGAGCCAACTTGCCGAACAGGTCGTGCACATGCTGCGCGGAAGACTTCCCGCTCTCGAGCAACCGTGGCGCTTCGTGATCGTGGACGACGATGTGGGCGGCCCATACCCCGCGCCGTCACGTGATCCACTCATCTCGACCCTCACTGCCGGTGGCATTGAGCTGGTCATGGATCCGGAGACGAGCATCGGAACGAAATCCACCGTCGTAGCTCTTTTCGGCGACATTCGCGCATGGAAGGGTCGGCCCGGATACTCGTCCGCGGCGAGAGAGAGCGTCCGCAAGGCCCTCGCCGGCTCCGATAGCTCGGACAGGTTGATAATTCAGTTCAGCCACCCACGTCTTGCCGCCGGGTTGGACGAGGGCGCGCCCATTCTTTGCGCATGGGGCGGGGAGGCAGTGATGCAGCGCGCGGCCGCACGAGTACTGTTGCGCGAGCTGGCGGCCCACAATGCGGCGAGGACCACCCAAGCCGCTGGTTAGTACACTACCGGAGCACGCCGATGGCCGAGTCTGATCCGAAACCCTCGCCGTTCAGAATCTTCGGCCAGCCGAAGATGGGGATACTGCTCTTCCTCGGCTTCTCGTCAGGGCTGCCCTTCTATCTGACCAGTAAGACGCTGCAGGCGTGGATGACTACGGCGAAGGTCGATCTCGCCACCATCGGCTTCTTCAGCCTCGTCACGCTGCCGTACTCCCTAAAATTCGTCTGGGCGCCGTTGATGGATCGCTACACGCCGCCATTCCTAGGGCGCCGCCGCGGCTGGGTGCTGATCACCCAGATTCTCCTGCTGCTCGTCATCGCGGCGATGTCGCTCCACGATCCGAGAACGGGCCTCAAGATGCTGGCGGTGAACGCCATCGCCATCGCTTTCTTCAGCGCGTCGCAGGATATCTCGCTCGACGCGTATCGGACCGACGTCCTCGAGACCCGCGAGATGGGGGCCGGAGCAGCGGTCTTCGTGATGGGATACCGGGTTGCGATGATCACCAGCGGTGCGCTGGCGTTTTTTCTCGCTGATCGAATGCCGTGGAATACCGTCTACGTCCTCATCGCGCTGCTGATGATCGTCGGTATCATCACGACCTTCATCGCGCCGGAGCCCGTGCTGAGCGATGCGCCGCCAAAGTCGCTCGCCGAAGCCGTGGTGCTTCCGTTCGCCGATTTCTTTCAGCGCGCCGGTGTTCTCCGCGCTCTGCTGGTGCTCCTCTTCATCGTGCTTTACAAGTATTCCGATAGCCTCGCCGGCAGCATGACGACGCCGTTCCTGTTGCAGACTGGATTCTCGCAGAGCGAAGTCGGCGCGGTCTTCCTCGGAGTCGGGGTCGTGGCGACCATCGTCGGCGTCGTGGTCGCCGGCGCTGCAATCGTAAAGTTCGGGATCAACAAATCCCTCTGGATGTTCCTCGTCTTTCAGGGACTGAGCAACCTCACCTATTACGGGCTGTCGCTGTCGGGAAAGAACCACGCTCTCATGACAGCGGCGGTGATCACCGAGAATTTCGGCCTCGGGCTCGTCACCGGGGTGATGACGGCCTACCTGATGAGCATGTGCAACAAGCGCTTCACCGCCACACAGTTCGCGTTGCTATCGAGCCTGATGGCAGCGAGTCGCGACATACTGGTGGCGCCCGCCGGCAAGATAATCGAGGCGACGAGCTGGCCATCGTTCTTCCTCATCACCGTGGTGATGGCGATTCCGCCGCTGTTGCTCCTGCCGTTCATTGCGCCCTGGTCGCGCGACATCCCGATCGGCGCCGCGCCTCACACCGGCGAGACAGTACCCGCTAAGGCTGCCTGAAACCGCCGTTGGTGCCGGCCCGGTAATCCTCATCCGGCGTCCGAAGCCGCGCTGCAACCACCGTCACGTTATCGGGGGCGCCGGTGTGCATCGCCTCTTCGATCAGCGCGTTGCAGATATCCTCGGGCCGCCCCGCGCCGCGGGTGATGCGGCCGATGTCTTCCGCCGAGACCTGGTTGGAGAGACCGTCGCTGCAAAGCACAAGGTAGTCCCCGCTTTCCAGCTTCACCCGATAAAAATCGGTGACCACTTTTTCCTCGGGGCCAAGCGCCTGGAGGATGATGTTGCGGTGCTCGCTTTGTGCGGCTTCCTTCGCCGTCATGCGCCCGGCATCGATCAGTCGCTGCACGAACGATTGGTCCTTCGTCAGCTGCTTCGCCGCGCCCTTTCGGACCAGGTACGCCCGGCTGTCCCCGACCTGCGCGATGAACGCTTCGCCATCGAGAACGAGAGCCAGCGTCGTGGTCGTGCCCATGCCGTGGTGCTCGGGAGCCGTCGATGCCGTCTGGTAAATGGCCTTGTTGGCCACGTCGACTCCGCGCTTGAGCGCGGCTTCGATCGATTCAGGCGTGCGCTTCGGGACCTTGTGCCACCATCGATGCAGCTCACCAAGGATGGTCTCGGTCGCGATGGAGCTGGCCAGCGCGCCCGACGCGGCGCCGCCGACCCCATCGGCAACTATCAGTATGAAGGGGGCCGTATGCACGGAAACAAGCGACGGGGCGCTCATCGTGGCGATGTCGCCGGTTTCCAGATTCGCAATCAAAAAGGAATCCTGATTGTCGTGCCTGATCAGGCCGACATTCGAGATCCCGAAAATTTCTGCAATCAATTTTGGCTCGAAAGAGCGTTGTGACGCGACGACGGGAACCTCAAGGGTTCCCGGTTGCGGAAAAGATAGTGTAAGGAATCGAACGAGGGCACTACCCATGCGTATCACAGAGACTCGCAAAGGAGTGCACGTGCAACCCGGAAAAAGCCAATGAGAGCGTCAACCTACTGGGGTTTTTGCTGTTGCGTCGCGTTGCTGGGAGCGTCATGCCGCTCGGCGCCGAGGCCGCCTGTCACCGGACCCATACCGGTGCCGTCGCCACCGATGACCCCCGCGCCTCTCCCCGCCGCGAATCCGAAGTTGCCACCGGTGCCCGAAGTCAGGGGTCCGCTGCAGATCAATGTGGTCTATCCCAAGGCAAACCAGATGCTCACCGCGCGCGACTCCAACTTCATCCTCGGCAGCGTTGGCAGCGGAGATGCTGCGTTGAACATCAACGGTTATAGCGTGCCCGTCTGGCCGAACGGCGCGTTCATGGGCTGGCTGCCCGTTCCTCCCGACAGTGCTCCGCAGTACGTCCTCACTGCGGCAAACAGAACCGAGGCAACGCGCCTCGTGTTGCCGATCCGGGTTCCACCGGCCCCCGACACGACCAACAGGAACAAGGTGGTTGGAGACACACTGCAGCCGGTGGTGTCGCCCGACAGCCTCACTCCGATTCCCGGCAATGTGTATGTAACCCTCGGCGCTCCCTCGTCGACGGTAAACGACACCGATCGGGTCACCATCGCGCGGCCAGCGCCGGGAAACGGCCAGGAGTACAAGTGGTTCCTTTTCCCCGGCACCGTGGTAAAGGCGACGGGCACCCAGAAAGCGAGCGGCGATGACTTCGTGCGCATCGAGCTCGATACAACGCAAGTCGCGTGGGTCCTGCGCAGCGAGCTGCAGGCGAAGAATATCTCCACGACACCGCCCGCGACTTTCGTTGGCGACTCGCTCGCCCCCGCGCGGCGCGTTGGTGCCGTGCGAATCGTTCCCGGCCCCGATTGGATCGACGTGAACATTCCGATCCAGGGACCTCCGCCCGCATATCTCGTTGAGGAAACGGATCGCACCCTGTCACTTCTGCTTTATGGAATAGAATCCGCTCCGGTCATCTCGATGATGCCGGAGCCGGTCGACCCGTACTTCAACAGCATCAGCTCGACCCCCGAGGGAAGTCGGGTTCGATACACCATCAATCTCGAGCGCGCGCCCTACGGATACCTGGCGCTGTGGGAGAACGGCGGTCTGACTTTCAGGGTGCGCCGTCCACCCCGTATTGCCGACGCAGCCTCCCCGCTGCGCGGCTTGACCATCACCGTGGACCCGGGACATCCACCGGGCGGCGCGACGGGCCCAACCCAGCTCTATGAGGCCGACGCGGTCCTTCAGGTAGGCTTCCGCGTTCGCGACATGCTGACCCAGCGCGGCGTCAACGTCGTCATGACCAGGACAACGCCGGACCCGGTCGATCTTGGCCTGCGGGCGATAATCAGTCGCCGGGCCAACGCCCACGCGTTCGTGTCGATTCATCTCAACGCTTTCCCGGACGGCGTCAATCCATTTGTCAACAATGGGTCTTTGACGCTTTATTTCTGGCCTCATTCGATTCCCCTTGGCGTGGCGACCCAGGCAGCGCTGCTTGCGGAGCTGGGACTACGCGACAACGGAACCAAATTCCAGAACATTGCAGTAGCCCGCGGAACATGGATGCCATCGATACTCACCGAGGGGGCATTTGTCATCATGCCCGATCAGGAAGCCGCGCTAAGAACGCCGCAGTATCAGGACGCCTATGCCACTGCGATCGTCCACGGGCTCGAGACCTACTTCGCATCACTCGCGCAGCAGCAGCACTAAAGTCTCTCGGTCTTGCCGCCGCGCTGCTCTTCAGCGCGGCGGCGGCGGTGCGCGGCCAGCTTCCGCCGAATGAGCATTGGCGGACGATTCGCACTCCGCACTTCCGGATTCACTTCACACCCGCGATTGAAGCCGAAGCCAGACGCGCCGCGGTAAACGCAGAGCGCGCCTACGCCGAATTGTCTACGGAGCTCGTCCCGCCTCGCGGCGTCATCGATCTCGTCGTGTCGGACAACGTCGATTACGTGAACGGGTACGCAACACCATTCCCGTCCAATCGCATTGTGGTTTACTCCCATCCGCCGACCGATGCATCGGGATTGCGCGACTACGAGGACTGGAACGCGCTCGTAGTCACCCACGAGCTCACCCACATCTTTCATCTCGACCGCACCCGGGGAATCTGGCGGATCGGCCAGGCAATTTTCGGCCGCAATCCGCTGCTTTTCCCGAACGTTTACGAGCCGAGCTGGGTGATCGAGGGGCTCGCCGTTTATTACGAGTCGCGGCTCACCGGGGTCGGAAGACTCGAGAGCTCCGAGCACAGCATGACCGCTCGCGCGGCGGCCCTCGCAAACCAAATCCCGTCGCTGCAGGAGCTTTCTCCCGCGACTTCGCGGTATCCGGGCGGAGAAGTCGTCTACATCTACGGCTCGCTCCTTTTCGACTATCTGTCGCGCAGCCGCGGTCCACAGAGCATCAAGGAGTTCGTCGAGCGCGGCGCAAAATCTCCGATTCCGTTCATCCTCACCGCTACATCGCGAAGCGCGTTCGGGATGTCGTTTCAGACCGCCTGGACCCACTGGCGCGACTCTCTGGTGAAGGAAATGCGCGCATCCCCCGAGGCGATGCCGGAGTGGCGACAGCTCACCAGCGCGGGGCGGGTCGCGCTGTTCCCAAGATGGGTTGGCGACACGGCGCTCATTTATGCCGGCGACAAAGGACGCGAAGTGCCGTCAGCGTACGAGATCAGCCTGGCCGGCAATGAGAGAAGGCTAGGACGCCGCAACGGCATGAGTCCGAATGTCCGCATGCCCGACGGCAGTCTCCTTTATTCCCAACCCGAGTTTCTCGGACCGTACCACATTCGAAACGACTTGTTCATCGCGCGCGACGGCAATGAGCAGCGACTGACGGTCGGTGCGAGGCTCACGGCTCCAGATGCGCGCGCCGACGGGACCATCGTCGCAGTCCAGGACCAGCCTGCAACTACACGCCTGGTAACGATCACTCCGGACGGTCGTGTCATCAGCGCCATCACGCCAACCGATCTCGACGTGCAGTGGGCTGACCCGAGATGGTCGCCCGACGGATCCAGGATCGTCGCCGTCAGACAAAGCCGCGGGCGCTCGGACATCGTCATCCTCGGCGCCGACGGAAAGCTGATCGACGCGTTCGGCGCCTCGCGCGCGATAAATACGAATCCGACCTGGTCACCCGACGGCCACCGCATCTATTTCTCGTCAGAGCGGAGCGGCTCGCCCCAGATTTACGTCGCTGACGTCACCACGTTCGCGCCGACGATCGCGCGGCTTACTGAGGCTCCTACCGGGCTGTTCGACCCCGAGGTCTCTCCGGACCAGAGCCGCATCGCGACCGTCTTGTTCAAGGCCGATGGGTTCCACGTCGGCATCGCACCGCTTTCAGCGCTCTCGCATCCGATCCCGGCCGACAGCAGCCGCACGAGCCCGCGTGCAGGTTGTATCACCTGCCTGGCGATCGTCGGCGGGCTGCCACCACTCGGAACGACCGACACCTCACCCGCGAGCGATTACTCACCGTGGCGTTCGCTATTACCGCGCTACTGGCTTCCGAGCTTTGAGAGCAGCACCACCGATGGCACCTCCTACGGCCTCGTCACGAGCGGAACCGATGTCATCGGCAAACACGACTACACCGTCGAGATTCTGCACAACTCGAGATGGGCGGAGAATTCGGCGTGGCTTTGGTATCGATACGCCGGCCTCGGACTTCCGCTGATCGATCTCTACGCATCGCAGAATTACGCAAACGCCGATGTCACCTTCACCGACCAGCCCGACTCTCCGTTCGGCCTGAGCCAGCGCGAGCGAATCGTTTCCCTGATGACGACATTCGTCAGGCCAAAGTTCCGCAACTACACCATCGCGTCGCTCGGTGGGGAGATCGAAGGAATAGCGTACACCACGCGTCCGGACACGATGATCCGGCACCTCTCTCCATTTTTCACGGAAGGCCGCAATTATCCGGCGATCGTAGCGTCCGCCGGCTGGTCCAACGCCCAGAGACCGGGCTTGAGCATCTCACCCGAGGACGGCTTGAGCATCAGTATGAGCGGCCGCCAACGCTGGCAGCGCGGCGCGTCGGGTGGTTCGACGCGCAGCGTTATCGCCGTTACCTCGGTCTACAAATCGATCGATTGGCCCGGCTTTGCGCATCACGTCCTGGCGTTGCGTGGGGCCGGCGGCATCACTGACGATCGCAGCCCCGATCTTTTCTCCGCCGGCGGAATCAGCGGCAGCTCGCTCGAAGTTTTTCCGGGAGCATCGCTGGGGCAGCAGCGTAGGGTCTTCGGCGTGCGAGGTTATCCGGTTGGCGCTGAAGGCGGGATCCGCGCTTACACGGGCACTATTGAGTACCGAGCGCCACTTCTGGCACCATCGCGTGGGTTTCGCTTCATCCCGGTCTTCGTGGATCGTACGTCTCTGACATTATTCGGTGAGACGGGCCGCGCCTTCTGCCCGCCGACGGCTGATACGATCAATGGAGTCTGCGGCGCCGCTAACATCGCAAACCCTGTCATGACTTCGGCGGGAGCGGAGCTGAATGTCGACACCGGGCTGCAGCTCGACATCCAGGCTCGTTTCCGCCTGGGCGTCGCGGTCCCGCTTGCCAATCGAGAAATCCTGGGCGCGCCCCAGGCGCAGGTGTACGGGACGTTCGGGGCCTCGTTCTAGGCTCGTGAAACCGGGCAAACACTCTCGGGGCCGCCTGCCGCTCAGTCTCCGAGCCTCGCCAGATTCGTGACGAGGCCGCGCGCCGAAATCGCGGTAGATCGCGCGATCTAAACGTAAGTGTAAGGGGTATTTAGACTGTGCTGGACCGCTCGCGACCGACCTCCGATTCGGGTGCGTGATATGCAAGAATTCGAAGACGCGCTCCATCGATTCAGCTCGAAGGTGGATAACCGAAGGCTCGGCATCTATTCGTGATGTGGATTACCTAAGTCGTTGAATGGTAAGAAGATAAATCGACACTGGCGCGGACTCACGAATGCGGGTAGTATGCCTGCCCGCGTCGAAACCACCCGACGCCCAAGCGTGCAGTCCTGTGTCCATCGTCATCTAGTTGACAACCATTTTTGTTAGCGGAGAGTTGTATCTAATGCCCATACCTGCCGTGCCGCCCCAAGGCGAAGCCCAGTTGAATGAGAACGCGCGCACCGTGATCGGAAAACGCTATCTGGTCAAGGACGCGACGGGCACGCCGGTGGAGCGACCGGAGGACATGTTCTGGCGTGTCGCTGGAACCGTCGCCGACGCTGATCGCCGTTATGGTGCCAGCGACAGCGAAGTGACCGACATGGCAACCGAGTTCTACCGCCTGATGGTCGAGCGGCGCTTCGAGCCCAACTCGCCCACCCTCATGAATGCCGGGCGTCCGCTTGGGCAGTTGTCTGCGTGCTTCGTGTTACCCGTCGAGGACGCCCTCTCCAACGGTCGCGACGGCATCTACGACACTCTCCGCTCGATGGCGTTGATCCACCAGTCGGGCGGCGGCACCGGCTTCGCTTTCTCGCAGCTGCGGGGCAAAGGCTCCATGGTTCGCTCGACAACCGGCGTCGCGTCAGGCCCGGTGTCGTTCATGAAGCTCTATGATGCATCCACCGATGCGGTGAAACAGGGTGGTACGCGCCGCGGCGCCAACATGGGAATTCTGCGCGTCGATCATCCCGACATCATGGACTTCATCACCTGCAAGGAAGACCTGACGCAGATCACCAACTTCAACATCTCCGTCGCCGTCACCGACAAGTTCATGTCGGCGGTGAAGGCAGGCACCACCTACGATCTCATCGATCCAAGCACCGGCAAGGTGTCGGGCCAGCTGGACGCGCGCACGGTCTGGGACAAGATGATCGATGGTGCGTGGCGCACCGGCGAGCCGGGGTGCTTCTTCATCGACGAAGCCAATCGCTTTAATCCAGTCCCGCACGTGGGTCAGTACGAGGCCACCAACCCCTGCGGCGAACAGCCCCTGCTGCCCTACGACGTCTGTAACCTCGGCTCGATCAATGTCGGCTACTACGTGACGGATGGCCAGATGGACTGGAACGCGCTCAAGCGCGACATCCATCTGTCGACCCACTTCCTGGACAACATCATCGACGTCAACAAGTATCCGCTCCCTGAAATCGACGCGCTGTCGAAGAGAATTCGCCGCATCGGCTTCGGCATCATGGGCTTCGCGGATGCGCTTGTGCGCCTCGGGATCGCGTACAACAGCATCGAGGGTGTCGAATTCGGCCGGCAGCTCCAGAAATTCGTCGACGTCGAGTCGAAGAAAGAGAGCGAGCGTCTCGCCAACGAGCGCGGACCGTTCCCCGAATGGGCGCGGTCCATCTGGGGGCCTGACGAGACTTGCGCGCGCGATGCGCGCGGCAATCGCGTGCGCCCAATGCAGATGCTCCGCAACTGCAACGTCAACACCATCGCGCCCACCGGCACCATCTCGATCATTGCCGGCTGCTCGTCGGGGATCGAGCCGCTGTTCGCGATCGCGTTCATGCGGAATCAGGCCGGCGTGCTGATGCCGGATGTGAACGAGGATTTCGTCTCCATTGCGAAAAAGGAGGGCTGGTACTCCGATGAGTTGATGGAGAAGATCGCCAAAGAGGGCCACATCCACTTCGACGAAGTGCCCAAACAGTGGCAGCGCGTTTTCGTCACCGCGCACGACATCACGCCCGAGTGGCACGTCCGGATGCAGGCCGCTTTCCAGGAGAACTGTGATTCGGCGATCTCCAAGACCACCAACTTCCCGCACGCCGCCTCGCCCGACGACGTCCGCTCCATCTACGAGCTCGCCTACGCGCTCAAGTGCAAGGGTGTGACGGTGTATCGCGACGGCTCGCGCGACAATCAGGTCCTTTCGACGGGCGCCACTCAACAGGCCCAGGCCGAGCGCGACGGTCGCGCCGAGCGTGGCGAGCTGCACGGCACCATCGCCGAGCTCGAGGCCGAGAATGCGCGGCTGAAGCAGGCACTGTTCGACGCTGAAGCCGAAAACCTGCAGCGTCGCGCCAAGCGCGCGCGTCCCGACACCCTCCGCGGCATCACCACTCGCATCGAGACCCCACTCGGCACGATGTTCCTCAACATCACCGAGGACGATCGCGGCCAGCCGTTCGAGGTCTTCATCAATCTCGGAAAGGCCGGTGGCGCGGCGATGGCCGACGCCGAGGCGATTGGCCGACTGATCTCGCTCGCGCTGAGGTCAGGGATTCCGATCCGTGAAGTGCACCGCCAGCTGCGTGGCATTGCCTCGGACAAGGCGATTGGACTCGGACCGAACAAGGTGTTGTCGGTTCCCGACGCCATTGGCATCGCTCTCGAGAAGTGGATGCGCGAGAAACAGGGTGTGCAGCAGGATCTGCTCGGTGGCACCACCGCCGCGCCATCGCCGGTGGAGATCGTCCAGCCCAAGCCGGCGCCCGTCGCCAGCGACGAGCCTCAGGCCCAGTACCGCTTCGATGCGCTGAACAGGAGTGAGTCCTTCATCGGCACGTGCCCGGACTGCGGATCGTCGCTGGAGTTTGCCGAGGGCTGCGCGAAGTGCCACGTGTGCGGGTTCTCGGAGTGCGGCTAAGGCGTTACCGCGTTTTCGGAAACTCGTTTACTAAAGCCTGCCCGATTCTTTGGCAGGCTTTCGATTACATCCTCACGATTTAGCCAGCCAGCCGCCCACCGCTGTGTTTTCCAAGCAGACCGTCTCTACTGCCGATGTTCGCCGCGCGGCTGGCCTCATCGTGGTCGGCTATGCTTACCTCCTCGCGGTTCTAGTTGGCTTGATCTGGGGTGGGGTAGTGTTGATGCGAACATGGCCCTGGACTGCTCGATTCATCACTCAGTTCGGCTTCGCCTACGTCCTCCTCATGATCGAGGCGCTGTGGGTGCGGGTGCCGAACCCTGCCGGTATCCGGGTCACGCGCGCTGGCTCACCCAGGTTGATCGACGAAATCGAAGCAATCGCCCGCCGGCTCGAC
>Ga0207652_10002286_pt1 | contig 16255 bp, 14 predicted proteins | sample KBSC63BmetaG_FD_184334 | JGI IMG/M metagenome (GOLD analysis project Ga0207652, IMG submission 184334) | Corn rhizosphere microbial communities from Kellogg Biological Station, Michigan, USA - KBS C6-3B metaG (SPAdes) (version 2) | ecosystem: Host-associated > Plants > Roots > Rhizosphere ... | reverse complement strand
GCACCGGCAGCAACGTCTCTCCGGCCCTGAGCTGGAGCGGCGCGCCTAGCGGCACCAAGAGCTTCGCCGTCAGCATGTACGATCCGGACGCGCCGACCGGCAGCGGCTGGTGGCACTGGGTCGTGTTCAATATTCCCCCCGGCACCACATCATTGCCCAAGGGCGCCGGCGACGTGAAGAAGAAGCTGACGCCCAAGGGCGCGATCCAGAGCCGCACCGATTTCGGCGCCGATGGCTATGGCGGCCCGTGTCCGCCGGCCGGCGACAAACCGCATCGCTACCAGATTACGGTTTTTGCCGTCGACGTCGACAAGCTGCCGGATGCCAAGAACGATGCGGCGTCGGCCGCGCTGGTCGGCTTCGATCTGCACTTCCATACCCTGGCGAAGGCGACATTGACCGGTCTCTACGGCCGCTGAAAATTTGCCGCCTGCAGCCGCGGCGCAGGTCCGCTACCGGTTGAAGACCTCGGGCACGGTGCCGGGATTTTGATGTCCGACGCTGAACGAGGAAATGCTATAGGTCCGGGATGCTGCTGTTTTCACCGCTGACGATCCGAGGCGTCGAGCTGCGCAACCGCATCGTGGTGCCGCCGATGCATCAATATTCCGCGATGAAAGGCTTTCCGACCGACTGGCACCTGATGAATGCCGGCAAATTCGCAGCCGGAGGTGCGGGTCTTGTTGTCGTCGAGTCGACAAAGGTCGAGCGGCGCGGTTGCGGCACCGTAGGCGATCTCGGAATCTGGGACGACGCCTTCGTCGAGCCGCTGCAGCGCCTGGTCAGATTCATCAAACAGCAGAATTCAGTCGCCGGCATCCAGCTCGGCCATTCTGGCCGCAAGGCGCGCGCCAGGCGTCCATGGGAAGGCGACGGGCCGTTGCAGCGAACGCCTGAGGTCGACGACTGGGACGCGTGGACGCCGGTGGCGCCGAGCGCGATTGCCCACAGCGAGAAATGGCCGGCGCCGAAAGCGCTGGAGCGCCACGAAGTGAAGGACCTCGTGCAGGCCTGGGGCGAAGCGGCGCGGCGCGCGCAAGAGGCCGGCTTCGACGTCCTGGAGCTGCACGGCGCGCATGGTTATCTCGTGCACCAGTTTCTGTCGGAACACTCCAACGCACGGACCGATGAATATGGCGGCTCCGAATTAAACCGGATGCGCTTCATCACAGAGATCACGGAAGCGGTGCGCGCGCATTGGCCCGACGGCAAGCCGCTATTCGTCAGGCTGTCGGTGGAAGACAGTGCCGGGTGGGGACCGGAACAGAGCGCGCGGCTTGCGAAGATTCTCAAACCAAAGGGCGTCGATGTTATCGACTGCTCGTCCGGCGGCATCACGGAGGCGGCACCGATCCTCGGCAAGGAAATCAAATACAGCTATCAGGTGCCATTGTCGGAATATGTCCGCCGCCACGCCGACATCATGACCATGGCGGTCGGCCTGATCATCCATGGCGATCAGGCCGAACAGATTCTGCGTGACAGGCAGGCCGATCTGATCGCGGTCGGCCGCGAGATCCTCAACAATCCGAACTGGCCGATGGACGCCGCGCTGAAACTGGGCGTCGAGGGGCCGTTCCGCAACGTGCCCCCGCAGTTCGGCTATTGGCTCGGCACCCGCGCCAAGCGCGGTTTCGGCACCCGGCCGTCAACGTGGCAGAACGGCCTTAATGAAACCAGATAGGTATTGTGAGCTTGCCGCCGGATGCCGATCCAGACGGTCTGTGGCGGGCAACAACCGATACGAGAAGGTTAGCGAATGATGCGCAAGAATTTGCTGTTTTTCCTCGGCGCGGCGGCCGGCGCCTGCCTGACCCTTGTGGTCACCGGGCCTCAGGGCGCGCAATGGGTCGCGGGCGCCAAGGCTGCGGCCGGTGGCGACACCTACTCGCAACTCAATCTGTTTGGCGAGGTGTTCGAGCGGGTCAGGAGCGAATACGTTGAAAAGCCCGACGACAGCAAACTGATCGAGGGTGCAATCAACGGCATGGTCACGGCGCTCGATCCGCACTCGCGCTACATGAACCAAAGTGCCTGGCGGGACATGCAGGAAACGACCCACGGCGAGTTCGGCGGGCTTGGTCTCGAGGTGACAATGGAGGACGGCCTCGTCAAAGTGGTCGCGCCGATCGATGACACGCCCGCCGCGAAAGCCGGCATCATGTCAGGCGACCTGATCACCCGCGTCGATGATGAAGCCGTCCAGGGGCTGACCCTGGAGCAGGCCGTGAACAAGATGAAGGGGCCGGTCGATACGAAAACCCGGCTGAAAATCATGCGTAACGGCGCCGAGCTACCCAACGAGATTTCGCTTGTGCGCGAAATCATTCGCGTGCGCCCGGTCCGTTACCACACCGACGGTGGCGATATCGGTTACATCCGGATCAGCTCATTCAACGAACAGACAACCGATGGACTCAAAAAAGCGATCGCCGACATATCGAAACAGATTCCGCCGCAGAAGCTCGCCGGTTACGTTGTCGACCTGCGCAATAACCCTGGCGGATTGCTCGACCAGGCGGTCTCGGTGTCAAGCGCGTTCATGGCCCGCGGCGAGGTGGTCTCGACGCGGGGCCGCACCCCTGAGGAAACCCAGCGTTTTACCGCGCGGGGCGGGGATCTCACCAAGGGCAAGCCGCTGGTCGTCTTGATCAACGGCGGATCGGCGTCCGCATCCGAGATCGTGGCCGGAGCATTGCACGATCAAAAGCGCGCGACCCTGATCGGGACCCGCTCGTTCGGCAAGGGCTCGGTGCAGACGATCATTCCGCTCGGGACCGGCAACGGCGCTTTGGCGCTGACGACGGCGCGCTATTTTACGCCGTCCGGCCATTCAATCCAGGCGCAGGGCGTCACGCCGGATATCGAGGTGTTGCAGGATGTGCCCGCCGAGCTGAAGGGCCGCGCCGAACTAAAGGGAGAGGCGTCGATGCGCGGCCATCTGTCGGCCGAAGGCGCGGAGCAGACAGGCTCGCAATCCTACGTTCCACCCGCGGAGAAAGACGACAAGGCGCTCGCCGCGGCTTACAACCTGCTGCGCGGCGTCACGGTCAACGCCAATGTCCCGTCATCTCCCAAGGCAGCGGTTCCGAACTAGGGCGTGGACTCATAAGCGCGTAGCCAGATGCGGATAGCCACCAGCTTGACGAAGGCGAGATAATTGGCTGCGAGTTTGTCACAGAACCCGATGCCTTCAACCGGGAAAACCGGACAACCGCACTTCCGAGATTACCTCCTAACCGGACATGCGGCAGACATGCCAAAATCGACGCGAATGACCCAACTGAGACATCGGGACCGAGGTCTATTCGGCTGCGTTGGCGACCATTATTTCGGCTTTTGGCCCGCACCTATTTTGAAGGCGATTGGCAAGTTGAGACCTGCTGAAGTCCGGTATACTTCCGCTCTTCGTTCCAATGCCGCGCGAATGGCTGCCTGTGTTGCAGCGTCCTGATGGGCGATGGCCGATCCAGTCACCGCAAAGCTGCCAAGGCCGCCACGCCACAGCGTATCGACATCGGATATCAGGTAACTCGTCTGATGATCCTCTACACTGACATCGGTCAGCCCGGCACCTTCAAGCAGGCGACGAAACTCGCCGGTGTCGGCGAATCTAAGAACCGAGTAACCTTTCGGCACCTCAGGCGGGGCGGTAGCTCCGATTTCCGCAATGGCTTCGCGAAAGAGGCCTTGAATGCGCTGTTTGTTGAGGTCATCCCACCACGACAGCGCGATGCGGCGACCTGGCTTGAGAGTTCGAACGCATTCAGTGACGGATGCTTCGGGATAGGGGAAGTGTCCAAGACCAAAGTTACACACAACGGCGTCAAACGACGCGTCGCCGAACGGCAAGTGTTCGACGTCCGCAACATGGAACTCGATACCTGGATACGAGGTTTTTGCCAGCTCGATCATCCCGGGAGAGAGGTCGATCCCAGTATACCCTATGCCGAGCGCGTTTGCCTCCGCCGCCAGAACTCCTGGTCCGGTAGCCACATCCAAGAGATTCATGCTGGGCCGAACCCGAGCCGCGTCTAGGAGGGATCGAACGGCGAGCGCTGTTACGGGCGTAAAGAAGTCGCGATAGGTCGTCGCCAAATGATCGTGCCGTTGCCGTTCAAAGGCACGGAAGCCATCAGCATCCTCAGTCGATAACGACGTATTCGGGTTGGTCATCGCCAGCTCCCGTTGCTGCCGGCACGTTAGCGCAATGGGGAATACGGCTCAACAGAGCCGTTCTTGATGAGTTGCATACCCGCCCATTCGCGGCACTTCCGCCTTTGGCACTTTTCGGAAGTGCCGTAATGTCCGACTTGAGTCCGGAATGCGCACCAAAGCGGACATCCGTCGACCGTTCCGAATTTATGGGTTCACGCCCTAAATCTGCGCGGTGCTCGGAGTTTGGCGGCGCTTTCGCCCACGGCGCGCCTCCGCGGTGGTGGATTGTTCGCGGTGCGAGAGGAACAGCTGCCTGATCTCGGCGGCCGGCCTTGCCGGGCTGAACAGGTAGCCCTGCATTTCGTTGCAGCCGAGCGCGCGAAGCAATTGCTGTTGCTGCGGCGTTTCAACACCTTCCGCCGTTGTCGTCATGCGGCGTTCGGCTGCGATATTCACCACCGCCCGCACGATCCAGGATGAACCGTCCGGCTCGGCGATATCGTTGACGAAGCAGCGGTCGATCTTGATCTTGTCGAACGGAAAACGCTGCAGATAGCTCAGCGAGGAATAGCCGGTACCGAAATCGTCAAGCGCGATACGCACGCCGATGGCGCGAAGTTGATGCAGAATGGCGAGCGCGGCCTCGTCATCTCGGATCAAGACCGCTTCGGTGATCTCCAGTTCCAGCCGGCTCGCCACTAGGCCGGACGCCGCAAGCGCTGCAACGACCTTCAAGGCCAGCGTTCCGCTCTTGAACTGAACCGGGGAGACGTTGACCGCGAGCTTGATATCGTCCGGCCATGTCGCGGCCTCCGCACAGGCCGTCGCTAACACCCATTCGCCAAGCTGATTGATCAGGCCGGTGTCTTCCGCGATCGGAATGAACTCGGCGGGCGATATCATCCCGCGCTCGGAATGCCGCCAGCGCAGCAGGGCTTCGCAGCCGGTGATCCTGTTATCCCGGAGACTGACGCAGGGCTGGTAGTAAACCTCGAGCGCGCCGTCTGTGATCGCCTGGCGCAAATCCATTTCCAATACGCGGCGTGCTTTGACCTGCGCGTCCATATCGGGCTCGAAGAAACGATAGGTCCGGCGTCCGGCGGATTTCGCGGCATACATCGCCAGATCGGCATTCTTAAGAATTTGGTCGAGATCGGCACCGTGCTGCGGAGCCAGCGCAATGCCGATGCTGGCATCCGTGGTGACCTGATGACCGAGGCACTCGAAGGGCTCCCTGATCGCATCAAAAACCTGTGCCACGAGATCGGTGACGTCAGTTGGCGTTTCGATCGCGGTCTGAACGATGGCGAATTCGTCGCCACCGAGCCGTGCGACGAAGTCGGTGGCTCCTACACAGCGGCCGAGGCTGACAGCGACGGACTTCAGCAATTCATCGCCGATCAGGTGTCCGAGCGTGTCGTTGACGCTCTTGAATTCGTCGATATCGATATAGAGCACCGCCAATTGCCGGTCCGGAGCGATGCGCGCCAATTCCTGCTTCAGCCGTTCATGAAACAATGCGCGGTTCGGCAGGTCGGTCAGCGCATCGTAATGCGCGAGGTGGGTGATCCGCTCCTCGGCGCGTCTGCGCTCGGTGATGTCTTCGATCGTGGCCACCCATCCGCCCGTTTCCAACGGCTGGTTTATGATCTGGATCGATCGGCCGCCCGGGGCCTCTGTGATCTGATGCGTAACCTGCCCGAGCGCCAAATTGCCCATGATCGAGGCGCAAAATTCGTCAACATCGCCATCGAAGGATCCGGTCTCTTTCCGATGCGAGATCAGACCCTGCATGGTGCAGCCCGGCTTGGCTACGTCCGGTGACAACCCAAACATCTCGACATAACGCCGGTTGCAAACGGTAACCCGCGCCAGCGAGTCATAGACCACGAGGCCCTGCGGAATATTGTTCACGGCGATATCGAGGCGCTGGTTTTCCAATCGATGCTGCTGCGACAGTTTGCGAACGACGAGAAACAACATGCCGGCGATGACGAGTACGCAGAGGCCAGCCGCGGTGATCAGAAATCTGATTTGCTCCCGCCAATCGGCGAGCGCGGCCGATACGCTTGTCGTTGCGATAACGACAATCGGAAAATCGTTCAACAGGCGAGCCGAACCCAGTCTGTCCTTGCCGTCAACGGGACTGACCAGACGCAGGCTCCCCTGGTTGGTCTTCGACAGGACCTTCTGGAACAGCGGAGCGTCCAGGAAGTTCTGCCCGATCATTGATTCCACATGAGGATAACGGGCCAGCAGGGTGCCATCGCGATGGAACATCGAAATCACCGCGTCGTCTCCAAGCGTCAGGCTGGCGAAAAACTTCTCGAAGTTCGCCGGCTCGATGCCTCTTCCGACGGCGCCGAGAAATTCGCCGTTTGGCCCGGTCACCTTGCGGGCGATCACGGTGGTCCAAACGCCGGTGATGCGGCTGTGCACCGGTTCGACCAGCATCTCCGGGGATCGCGGGTCGGTTTTGAAGGCTTTGAAATACGGCCGGTCGGCGACATTGACCGGAGGCACCGGCCAGACCGAAGAGCCGTTGATCAGCGCTCCGTCCGCATCGAAAATGTTGATGCTGCCGACATACGCCAATGCGCTCAGCTTGGATTTGAGCATCAAATGGATATCCTGACCGGACATCCGACGCTTGTAACTCTCGCTGGTAGCGATCCCGCTTGATCGCATATAGGCGATGAGGTCTTTTTGGATGGCCCCCAAGTCGTCGAGTTGCTGATCGAAGTGGCGGGCCAGCAACAAGGCGGTGTTTTCCAGTTCACGCTTGCTGCTGTTCAGCGCGCGCTCGCGGAAATTGCCGGCCATGATCGTGGTGCCGATCATGATCGCCACGATCAGGAATGCGCCGCCAACGATCAGCCAGCGGATCGGACCGTCTCGAACGGAAGCTGTGATGTTGGAGGAGGCGGTACGGTTTGCCGTCATCGGTCGTGATCGCTGCCAAGGCTCAAACGCCAGAACAGTCTCTCACGCCCCGGCCCAGCACATAGCTACGGTACCGATATGGAAGTGACGTTAGCAATTTGGGTTAATGAGGGATTAACCGGCATCCCTCGGGCCGATCAAGTCCCGAACGCAACGCGCGTGCCACGAGGGCGAACAGGTGGCGGTCGAATGCTCAGGCGCGATAATGCCCGGACTTTCCGCCCTTTTTCTCAACGAGATGAATGCCTTCGATGCGCACACCGCGCTCCGCCGCCTTGATCATGTCATAGATCGTGAGGCACGCGACCGACACCGCCGTCAGCGCCTCCATCTCGACGCCGGTCGGGCCGGTGACCTTCACGGTGGCCCGGACGATGCAGCCCGGCAGCTTTTTGTCGGGCGTAATGTCGAGCGTGACTTTCGACAGGGCCAGCGGATGGCACAGCGGTATCAGATCCGAGGTGCGCTTGGCCGCCATGATGCCGGCAACGCGCGCGGTGCCCAGCACGTCGCCCTTTTTGGCATTGCCGGAGACGATCAGCTCCAGCGTCGCCGTGCTCATAACGACACGGCCTTCGGCCACCGCGGTGCGTTCGGTCGCGGGTTTGGACGAGACATCGACCATCCGCGCTTCGCCTTTGGCGTCGATGTGGGTGAGTGCGGTTTGCTTGCCGGATTTGCGCGCCATGAATTAGCGCGTCCCCGTTGCGCTGATGGCATCGCCACGCTTAAGCAGCGCGCGGGTCGCTGCCGCCACGTCGGCCTGCCGCATCAGGCTTTCGCCGACCAGGAAGGTCGAGATGCCGACACGCGCCAGTCGCGCGAGATCGCCAGGTGCAAAGATGCCGCTTTCGCCGACCATCAGGCGTTCCCTGGGGATCAACGGCGCCAGCGCCTCGCTGGTCGCAAGCGTGGTCTCGAAGGTTCTGAGGTTGCGGTTGTTGACGCCGATCATCGGCGAGCGAAGTTTCAGGGCACGATCGAGCTCGGCGTGGTCATGGATTTCGATCAGCACATCCATGCCATGGGCGAAGGCTGCAGCCTCGATATCCCGCGCCGCGGCGTCGTCGAGCGCCGCCATAATGATCAGGACGCAGTCGGCGCCGTGGGCGCGGGCCTCGACCACCTGATAGGTGTCGTACATGAAATCCTTGCGCAGCACCGGCAGTGCGGTGGCGGCGCGTGCCGCCACCATGAAATCGAGATGGCCCTGAAACGACGGCGTATCGGTCAGCACCGAAAGGCAGGCCGCGCCGCCGGCTTCATAGGCCCTGGCAAGATCAGGCGGATCGAAATCGGCGCGGATCAGCCCCTTGGAGGGCGACGCCTTCTTCACCTCCGCAATCAGCGCGTATTCCCCCCGGGCGAGCTTGTCGCGGATGGCATTGACAAAACCACGCGGCGCGGGCGCTGCCCTCGCCAGCGCTTCAACGCTTGCAAGCGGATGCGCACGCTTGGCGGCAGCGATCTCCTCGCGCTTGTAAGCCTCGATCCTGGTCAGAATATCGGACATCGCAAGGTCCCTCGGGTCAGCCGTTGGAGACCGCGATCAGATGCTTCAGCCGCGCTGCCGCCGCGCCGCTGTCGAGCGACTTCGTGCCGAGCGCCACGCCCTCCTTCAAATTCCTGGCACGGCCGGCCACGATCAGCGCCGCCGCCGCGTTCAGCAGTGCAACATCCCGAAAAGGGCTCGGCATTCCGTCGAGCACGCTTTGCAGCGCGATCGCGTTGGCCTCGGCGTTGCCGCCCTTCAGTGCATCGCCGCCGACGCGCGGCAGACCGGCTTCCTCCGGCGTCACCTCAAAGGTGCGGATATTGCCGTTCTCGAGCGCGGCGACGAAGGTCGGGCCGGTGAGGGTGATTTCATCGAGCCCGTCGGAGCCGTGCACCACCCAGGCCGATTCGGCGCCGAGGTTTTTCAGCACCTGCGCCAGCGGCTGCACCCATTGCCGCGAGAACACGCCGACCATTTGCCGTTTTACGCCGGCCGGATTGGACAGTGGCCCCAGCAGATTGAAGATGGTGCGGGTTGCCAGTTCGACGCGGGTCGGGCCGACGTTCTTCATCGCGGGATGGTGCGATGGCGCGAACATGAAGCCGATCCCCGCCTCAGTAACGCAGCGTCCGACATGGTCGGGCTTGATGTCGATCCTGACCCCGAGCGACGACAAGACGTCCGCCGCACCCGAGCGCGACGACAGCGCGCGATTGCCGTGCTTGGCGACCGGCACGCCGGCGCCCGCGACGATGAAAGAGGCACAGGTCGAGACGTTGACCGAGCCGGAGCCGTCACCGCCGGTACCGACCACGTCGACGGCGTCAGCGGGCGCCTTGACGCGCAGCATCTTGGCGCGCATCGCCGATACCGCGCCGGTGATTTCATCGACGGTTTCGCCGCGCACGCGAAGCGCCATCAGCAATCCGCCCATCTGCGAGGGCGTCGCCTCGCCGGACATCATGCTGTCGAAGGCGGAGGCCGCCTCATCGCGCGACAATGTCGCGCCGGTGGCGACTTTTCCGATGATAGATTTGAGGTCGTCCATCACGTGCTTTCAGAATCGAGGCCTCATGGTGAGGAGGCGCATTTGCGCCGTCTCGAACCATGAGGATGTCACATCCTTCGAGACGCGGCCAAGAGGCCGCTCCTCAGGATGGGGGAAATTTCATAATGGACGGCCGACCTTTATTTTGGATTATGCTCAATTGTTGGCGCCCGTTATCTGCGCGAAGGCGGCCTGATTGATTGACGTGCCGATGTCAGTTTCAAGCCTGGTGACGTATTGCGCGACCTGTTCATCGGTCAGGCCGCGCTCAAGAGTCTCTTTCAATTTCTTCATGTCCTCCGAGGCAAGGTCGACCGGCGGCACGTTGACGTCGGTCACGCGGAACACGATCCACTCGCCGCCGCCAGCGCCGGCGGTTTGTCCGACGCCATCCTTGGCGGTGCGAAAGGCCGCCGTGATCGCGCCGGCCGGGACGCCCGGCAGGGAAGCATCGCGCCGGAATCCGCTCGCGGTTTCGACTTTCGATCCCGCTGCCGCCGCCTCGTCCGCGAGGTTGCCGCCGTGCTCGAGCTTTTGCACCATCTCCGTTGCCTTGGTCCGCAGCCGGCTCGCGATCTGGTCGTCGCGCCACCGCGCCTCCACCTGGTCCTTGACCTCCTCGAGGTTGCGCTCGCGCGACGGGGTGATGCCGAGAACGTCGTACCAGACATAGCCGCCGTTGAACTGAATCGGATCGTTGTCGACGCCGACATCGCTATTAAAGGCCTGCGAGACGACGTCCAGACCGCGGGGAATGTCGGCCACCAGCTGGCCATTGGGAAGGCGGCCGGAGCGGTCGACGGCGTCGATGGTGACGGCGGTCAGTCCCAGCTTCTGCGCGGCTTCGATGACACCAGCGCCGCCGCCGCGCTCATCTTCCATCTTGTCGCGCAGCTCGGCGACCGACTTGCGCGCGCGTTCGGTGGCAATTTCCTTCTTCAGATTTGAGGCGACGCTTTCGTAAGAAGGCTCCGAGCCCGGCTCGATCTTGCCGATCTTGACGAGGGCAATGCCGAACCTGCCTTGCACCGGCTGGCTCACCTCACCGGACGGCAGTGAAAAGGCCGCGTCCGCGATCGCGGGATCGATGATCGCCGATTTCGCAATCAGGCCGAGGTCGACATCGGATGGATTGAGGCCGCGCTCCTTGGCGAGATCCTCGAATGACATACCCGACGCGATGCGATTGCGCGCCGCCATGGCCTCTTCCGCGTTCGGAAACACGATTTGCGAGACCTGGCGCTGTTCCGGCGTCCCAAGCTTGCCGCGGCGCTGCTCGAATAGTTTTCGGGCATCTTCGTCGGACACTTCCGACCACTTGCCGATGTCTTCCGGCGTAATCGCGACAAAGGATATTTTGCGGTATTCCGGCGCGCGGAACTGGGTCTTGTGATCGTCGAAATAACCGGCCAGCGTCTCCGGCGACGGCGGATCGATCGTTCCCGCCTGTGGGGCGTCGAGTTTGACGTATTCGATCGAACGCTGCTCGTTCTGGAAGCGGCTGAGCGCTTCGATCAGCACTTTTGGCGGTTCGAGACCGGCGGAGATCGTGCCGGCGATCTGACGCCGCAGCGACACCTTGCGCTGGTCTGCGACATAACGCTGTTCGGTGAAGCCGAATTGCCGGATCGTGGCCTGGAAGCGTGCCGGATCGAATGCGCCGCCTACCCCTTTGAAATTGGGATCGGCGAAGATCACGCGCATGGTCTCGGCGTCGGACTGTCCGAGCCCCAGCCGCCGCGCTTCCTCGTCAAGCGCGGCCTCGGCAATGGTTTGCTGCAGCACCTGGCGGTCGAGACCGAAGGCGCGGGCCTGATCCGTCGTCAACGGGCGTCCGAACTGACGGCCGATCTGTTGCAGCTTCTCGGTGTAGAGCTGGCGGAATTGTTCGGTCGAAATCTCGGTGTGGCCGATCTTGGCCAGCGTCGACTGTCCGAAACCCCGGAAGATGTCGGCGATGCCCCAGACGCCGAAACTGATGATCAACACGCCCATCACCACGGCCATTATGATCTTGCCGAGCCAGTTTGATGAGGCTTTCCGCATTCCTCGAAGCATGGGTCCAACTTGTTGGCAGGAGGGAACCGGGTCGCGCCCAAGGGGAATTCGGTATCGAATTCCGCAAAAGAGCGTCACCGGGTTGATAAAGCATCATAAAGTGGCAGCCGCCTCGTCGCAACCTTGGCGGGGAGGACCATGTAGCATCACGAGTGAGGCCAAATGAAGCGGTGAGCCGCCCGGCCACCGCGAGGGGCGGTATCTGGAACTGGCCGCCGGGCTCTGCTAGCGCATGCTCGAGCTAAAACTCCCTCTAAAACTCCTTGGGGAATCCCGCGATGACCGACGCCATCCGGCCTCTGATTGCCGGCAACTGGAAAATGAACGGCCTCAAGTCCTCGAGGAGCGAATTCGAGGCCATGCTCGCGGGCGCCCCGGAGGTCGCGGTCAAAGCCGATCTGCTGGTTTGCCCGCCGGCGACGCTGATTGCGGCGTTCGCCGAACAGGCCCGCGGCTCAAAAACCCTTGGGGTCGGCGCGCAGGACTGCCACCCCAAGCCGTCCGGCGCCCATACCGGCGATATTTCAGCCGAAATGCTGGCGGACGCCGGCGCTACCGCCATCATCGTCGGCCATTCCGAACGGCGCGCTGATCACGGCGAGACCGACGTGCTGGTTCGGCAGAAGGCGGAAGCCGCGTGGCGCGCCGGCCTCACCGCCATCGTCTGCATCGGCGAGACCCAGCACCAGCGCGATGCCGGACAAACCCTCGACATCTGCTGCGGGCAGCTCAACCTGTCGCTGCCGGAGGGGGCGAGATCGGACAATCTGGTGGTGGCCTACGAGCCGGTCTGGGCGATTGGCACCGGTCTCACCCCGACGGTTGGAGATGTCGAGCAAATTCACCGGTTTATCCGGGAGTTCCTGATGGCGCGGTTGAGCCGTGAAGGGGCCAGGATCCGCATTCTCTACGGTGGCTCGGTGAAACCCTCGAACGCCAGGGAATTGATGGCGGTTGCCAACGTCAACGGCGCGCTGGTCGGCGGTGCCAGCCTGAAAGCAGCCGATTTCCTTGCGATTGCGAGTGGTTGTCCCTAACTAAGGGCTGTCCGGTGCGGGGGTGACAATGCCCCGTCCAATCGTGTAACACCGCGCGACTTCAAACCCCGCAAGCCCCAATGTGCAGCCGGACGCCGGCCGATCATGCGGCGCTTGTGACGGAAGGTCTAAGATGCAGACTGTCGTTATCGTAGTCCACCTGATGATCGTTGCGACCCTCATCGCGACCGTGCTGCTGCAGAAGTCCGAAGGCGGCGGCCTTGGTGTCGGTGGGGGCGCCGGTTTCATGTCGAGCCGCGGCACCGCCAATTTGCTGACCCGCACGACCGCGGTGCTTGCGGCAGGCTTCTTTATCACCAGCCTGTTTCTGTCCTGGCTCGCCAGCTACGACCGCAAGCCGAGTTCGATCATCGATGCCAACCCGGCCTCGCAGTCACAGCCGGCAGGACCGGCAACGCCGGTATCGCCACCGACCAGCGGCGGCATTCTGGATTCGCTGAAGAAATCGGACGAGCGGCAGCAGAACCAGCCGGCGCCATCGGGCCCGCAGGCGCCGCGCTCGCAATAAAGCAGGGTGGCCATGCAGAACGGTGGCTACCGTTCTGCATCAGAAATACCCACCAACACACTGATAATACTTAAAATTTAACGCCACCCACAGCCCGGTGGAATGTTCGCCACGGCATGCGATTCGTTTTGGCGAATCGCGCCGGTAGCCTTAAAGGTTAAGTCCCATGGCGCGGTATATCTTCATCACCGGCGGCGTGGTTTCTTCGCTCGGAAAGGGTCTGGCTTCAGCGGCGCTCGGCGCCCTGCTGCAAGCGCGCGGCTACAAGGTTCGGCTGCGCAAGCTCGATCCCTATCTCAATCTCGACCCCGGAACGATGTCGCCGTACCAGCATGGCGAAGTGTTCGTGACCGACGACGGCGCCGAGACCGATCTCGACCTCGGTCACTACGAGCGCTTCACCGGACGCCCGGCGAGCAAGGCCGACAACATCACGACCGGGCGTATCTACCAGGACATTCTCACCAAGGAACGGCGCGGCGATTATCTCGGCGCCACCATCCAGGTGATCCCGCACGTCACCAACGCGATCAAGGATTTCATCCTCGACAGCAACGACGATTTCGACTTCGTGCTGTGCGAGATCGGCGGCACCGTCGGTGATATCGAGGGGTTGCCATTCTTCGAGGCAATCCGCCAGATCAAGAACGATCTGCCGCGCGACCACGCCATCTACATTCATCTGACGCTGTTGCCCTTCATCCCGAGCGCGGGCGAGCTGAAGACAAAACCGACCCAGCATTCGGTCAAGGAACTGCGCTCGATCGGCATCCAGCCGGACATCCTGCTGTGCCGCACTGACCGGCCGATCCCCAAGGAAGAGCGGCGCAAGCTCGGTCTGTTCTGCAATGTGCGCGAAAGCGCCGTGATCGAGGCGCGCGACGTCGACAACATCTACGCGGTGCCCGAGGCCTACCATGCCGCCGGCCTCGACGACGAGGTACTGGCAGCGTTCGGCATCGTGCCCAAGATTCCGCCGGCGCTGCAAAGCTGGAACGTCATCAACGAGCGGGTGCGCAATCCCGAAGGCGCGGTGACCATTGCCATCGTCGGCAAATACACCGGCATGAAGGACGCCTATAAATCGCTGATCGAGGCGTTGTCGCACGGCGGCATCGCCAACAAGGTCAAGGTTAATCTCGACTGGATCGAGAGCGAGGTGTTCGAGAACGAGGACCCCGCGCCGTTCCTCGAGCACGTCAACGGCATTCTGGTGCCCGGCGGCTTCGGCCACCGCGGCGCGGAGGGCAAAATCCGCGCGGCGCAGTTCGCCAGGGAGCGCGACGTGCCCTATTTCGGCATCTGCTTCGGGATGCAGATGGCGGTGATCGAGGCCGCGCGCAATCTGGTCGGCATCGAGGAGGCGAACTCCACGGAGTTCGGTCCCACGCCCGAACCACTGGTCGGCCTGATGACGGAGTGGCTGCGCGGCAATGAACTGGAGAAGCGCTCAAAGTCCGGCGATCTCGGCGGCACGATGCGGTTGGGTGCCTATCCCGCGGTGCTCAAGCGCGGCAGCCGGGTGTCGGAGGTCTATGGCGGCGCCACCGAGATTTCCGAGCGCCACCGCCACCGCTACGAGGTCAACACCGCCTACAAGGACCGGCTGGAGCAGCACGGCTTGAGGTTTTCGGGTCTCTCACCGGACGGCGTGCTGCCGGAGATCGTCGAATACGAGGATCATCCCTGGTTCATCGGGGTGCAATTCCATCCCGAACTGAAATCGCGCCCGTTTGAGCCGCACCCGCTGTTCGCCTCTTTCATTCAGGCCGCGGTGGTGCAGTCGCGCCTGGTCTAGGCCGGCCGCCTAAATCAGCCTGCCTTCTTGACGATCTTGCGCAGCGCGTCGTCGATCTTCGACTGCCAGCCCGGTCCCTTTGCTTTGAAATGCGAAATGACCTCGGGGCTCAACCTGATAGACACCGCAACCTTCGTTGGCGTTTTTTGCGGTCCGCGCGTGTTCTTGAACTGAGCGAGCAACTCCGGCGGAATGACCTCTGCAGGAGGCCTTGCCTTGGCGAAATCCGCTTTGGTCCACTCCGGATTGTCGTCGTCGAATACTGGTTCTTTCAACTTACGTGACATGGCGCCTCATCTCCTTTGCATGCGCGCGTCGAAGGCTGATTGGCCGCACCTGTCCATTTCGGCCTGTGAAGACCAGGCAATATGCGACTCCGTCAATGAAGCCGTAAGCGCGATAGCGGATCTCACCGTAGTCGTAGCGGTCGTCCACAAACGTGACCTTGATATCGAGATCGATCCAGCGCGCGAGCGATATGCCATGCTTTGAGAGATTGATGGCTTCCTTGGCCGGATCGAAGTCAGCCATTTATTGTATATACAATTTGTTTGCGTTTCGGTCAAGCGGGCAGGGATGTCATGTCATCATCCCCTCAAGACAGCTTTCGGTCCAGCCGCTATAAGCGCCGAAACCATCAGGGAGGAAACCTATGATCTACGAAACCCGTGTCTACCGCTGTCTGCCGGGCCGCCTGCCGGCGCTAATAAAGCGCTTCGAGACGATCACGCTGAAACTGTGGGAGAAGCACGGCATCAAGCAGGCCGGGTTCTTCACCACGCTGGTCGGCGAATCCAATCAGGAACTGACCTACATTCTGGCATGGGAGTCGCTCGCCGACCGCGAGAAGAAATGGGGTGCGTTTGCGACCGATCCGGAATGGCTCGCGGCCCGGGCGAAGACCGAAGAGGACGGCCAGATCGTTGGCAACATCGTCAATCAGCTGCTGGTGCCGACCGCATTCTCGGCGATGAAGTAAACGGGGCGGCTTGTTTTGCCGCCTGCCGGCGCAACCCTGATATTCGAGCTCCCTAAACAGGGTTGATCCCCTGGGCGTGGGCCTTCATGGTCGCTGCGGAAAAGGAACGTACCCTTGAATGCGAACAACTCTGCTGCGCCGGTCGTCGCTGCCGGATCGGTCAAATTCGGCAATGAGTTGCCGATTTCGATCATCGCTGGGCCGTGCCAG
>Ga0207652_10002284_pt1 | contig 16265 bp, 17 predicted proteins | sample KBSC63BmetaG_FD_184334 | JGI IMG/M metagenome (GOLD analysis project Ga0207652, IMG submission 184334) | Corn rhizosphere microbial communities from Kellogg Biological Station, Michigan, USA - KBS C6-3B metaG (SPAdes) (version 2) | ecosystem: Host-associated > Plants > Roots > Rhizosphere ... | reverse complement strand
CCGGCTCCAAACAGGGACGCAGCTCGTCTCATCGCCGAAACCTCATCACAGAACAAGAAGGTTCACAAAGGGTGACATGGCAATTTTGAAGCAACATCGCATCGGGCTGGTCCTGGGAGCGCTGGCAACGGTCGTCGTTCTCGGCGCCGCGCTGTCGTGCGATCAGGACGCCCTGGTCAACCTCAACATCACAGGCGATGTCGTGTACTCGGATGTGGAGCTGCGGCTGTACGCGAACGGCGGGGCGGTACAGCAGTCGTTCCCCGACGCGACGTTTGGTCCTTCGACTATCTACAAGGTGGGGTTGTACCTTCCGACCGGGCTGACGGGTACGGTGACGATCACCGCCGACGCACTTCGGAATAAGTGCATCATCGGTACGAAATCCATCACGTTGACGGACATCCGTCATGGCGAATCCGTGCCGCCGGTGTCGATCCAGGTGGCCAGCGTGGCGACGACCTGCCCCCTGGGAGCGGGCGGCGCCGGTGGTGCACACGCGACCGGCGGCGCAGGCGGCGCCGTGACGCCGACCGGCGGTAAGAGCAACCCGGGCACGGGCGGCGCGGGCGGCAAGCCGGCGGTGAGCACGGGGGGGATCGTGGCGGTGGGCGGCAGCATGGGTAGTGGCGGCATCTTGGGCACGGGCGGCGTCATTGGCACCGGGGGAATCGCCGCCACCGGCGGCAGCGGCTCCGGTGGCGAGATGGTCGGTTCGGGCGGGCGCGGCTCGGGGGGCGTGCGGGGGACGGGGGGACGCGAGGGGACGGGCGGCGTGCGCGGAACGGGCGGTCGCGACATGCCCGGCACCGGCGGGATCATCGCCGAGGGCGGCCGCGATGGGCGCGGCGGCGAGCGCGGTCGCGGTCGCGGCGGCGAGCGGGGCACGGGCGGCGAGGCGGCGGGGGGCGAGGCTGGACAGCCGGCAGGCGGTGAAGGAGGACAGGCAGCGGGAGGCGAGGGAGGCGGCCTGGGACTGCCGATACCGCCCGGTCTGCCGGTGCTGAATCTTCTCCGGTCGCGTCGCTGACGGTGGCCGCTATCCGATCTTCGGACGGCCCTTCGTCTATCTGATCTTCGTCCCGGGCGGGACGTCCTTGTCGAGCGCGGTCAGCGCCAGCACCTCGGCGTCGCCGGCCGCCAGGATCATGCCCTGCGAGACGACGCCGCGGAGTTTGGCCGGTTTCAGGTTCGCCAGGTAGACGACGGTCCGGCCAATCAGCGCCTCGGGCTCGTAGGCCCCGGCGATGCCGGACACCACCGTGCGCTGCTCGGCGCCGAGATCCAGCGTCAGCTTCAGCAGTTTCTCGGTCTTGGGCACGCGCTCGCAGGTCAGGACGCGCGCCGCGCGCAGGTCGATCTTCTCGAAGTCGGCGATCTCGATCGCTTCCGGGGCGGTGGTCGCGGTGTGGGCCGCGGGCGCGGCGGGCGCTGCCTTGGCTTCGGGCTTTGCCGTCGCCGCGGCTGGCGGCGCCTCGGGCGGCAGCCACTTCGCGATCAGGGCCGCCTTCTTCTCGGCGTCGAGGCGGGGGAACATCGGCTCGGCCTTGGCCATGGTGCCCCCCGGCCAGAACTCCCGGAAGTCGCTCGGCCAGTGGCGCGCCTCGTCCTCGGGACGGCCGATCTGCCGGAGGATCTTCTTCGCCACCTCGGGCATCGCGGGCGCGACCATGCTGGCGATGGCGCGCAGCCAGGCGCAGCAGTGCGCCAGGATCTCGTTGATGGCGGCGCTGCGGCCGCCCGGGTTCGACTGCGCCTCTTGCTTGGCGACGACCCACGGCTTCTTCGCGTCGATGTAGCGATTAACAGCTCGAACGCTCTCCCACACAGTGTCCATGGCGCCGCCGGTGATGAACCTCTCCCAGAGCTCGCGGGTAGCGTTCGCCGCGCTGAGGATGTGGCTCATTCCATCGCTGCCGCCGTCCCAGGCATCCACCCTGCCATCAAGATACTGATGGGCCATGTTGACCGTGCGGTTGAGCAGGTTGCCGAGGTCGTTGCCCAGGTCGGACTCATAGCGCTGCAGTAGCGATTCGTAGGTGAAGTCGCCGTCGCCTCCCAGTGAGTACTCGCGCAGCACGAAGTAGCGCATCAGCTCGACGCCGACGCTGGTGCCGGCGACGGCGTCCAGATCGTCCGCGATGGTCATGGGATCGACGCGCGTGGCCGGCATCGACTTCGAGATCTTCTGCCCCTTCACGGTCAGGTAGCCGTGGCAGAAGATGCCCTTCGGCGGCGGCAATCCAGCGGACTTCAACATCGCCGGCCAGTAGACCGCGTGGAAGCGCAGGATGTCCTTCGCGATCAGGTGCGTGCAGGCGGCCCACCGCTCGGCGGCGACGCTGCCGGCGGCGAGCGCGTTCGGGCCGCCCAGCACGGTGAGGTAGTTCGTCAGCGCGTCGATCCAGACGTAGATCGTGTGCTCGGGATCGTTCGGGACCGGGATGCCCCAGCCGACCGACTTCTTCATGCGCGAGATGGACAGATCGCGCAGGCCGCCGCGGACGAAAGACGCCACCTCGTTCTTGCGCGACTCGGGCCGGATGAAGCCGCCCGGCTGCTCGTAAAGCCCCAGCAGATAGTCGGCGTACTTCGACAGGCGGAAGAAGTAGTTCTTCTCCTTCACGCGCTCGACCGGCCGCTGGTGGATGGGGCAGACCTTCTCGCCGTTCACGACGACGACGTCGTCCTCGGACTTCCAGTCCTCGCAGCCCACGCAGTACATGCCGTCGTACTCGGCCTGGTAGATGTCGCCCGCCTTTTCCATGCGGTCCCACATCTCGGCCACCGCCTTCTTGTGGCGGGCGCTGGTGGTGCGGACGAAGTCGTCGTTCGAGATCTCGGCGCGCTTCCAGGTCTCCTGGAACTGGGCCGCCACGCCGTCGCAGTAGTCCTGCAGGGCGATCCCGCGCTCGGCGGCGATGCGCTCGATCTTCTGTCCGTGCTCGTCGAGTCCGGTCAGGAAGAACGTGTCGTCGCCGGTGGCGCGATGAAAGCGCGCCAGCGCGTCGGCCACCACCGTCGTGTAGAAGGTCCCCAGGTGGGGCGTGGCGTTGACGTAGTAGATGGGGGTGGTGATGTAGAAGCGAGGGGAAGACACGGCGCCGCGTACTCTAGAGGCTGCGTCGCTCACGTTCCACTCGCACCGCACGAGCACCCGTCCGGCCCGTCACCCCTCGCAGCGCGAAGCGCCGAGAGGCTAGCTCTCTTGATTGCCGTTGCCTGGGGGCAGGCTCGCTTGCTTGACCTGGTTGGCCTCGTACACCTTGGGCGGCTGATCCTGGAACAGCACGCGCACGCGGCCGCGCAGGACGTCCAGGTCGCCGACGCGCCCGATGCCGTCCGGCGTCTCCACGCGTTTGCCCATGCGAGGCAGGCTCTTGGCCGCCTCGACGTAGTTCGCCTCTTCGTACACCAGGCAGCACTTCAGGCGGCCGCACTGGCCGGACACCTTCGACGGCGTCAGCGCGATGTTCTGGACCTTGGCGGCCTTGATCGACACGGGGGCGAAGCGGGGCAGGAAGGTGCTGCAGCACAGCTCGCGCCCGCACGAGCCGATGCCGCCCACCATCTTCGCCTCGTCGCGCACGCCCACCTGGCGCAGCTCGACCCGCAGGCGCAGCCGGTTGCCCAGATCACGCACCAGATCGCGGAAGTCGACGCGCGCGTCGGACGCGAAATAGAAGGTGACGCGCCCGCCACCCTGCACCTCGGCGTGGAACATCTTCACCGGCAGGTTCATCTTCGCGACCGCGGCGCGCGCCACCGCCAGCGCGTCGTTGCCGCGCGTGCCGTCGCTTTGCGCGCGGTCCATGTCCCGCGCGTCCGCCACGCGCAGCACGCGCGCCAGCCGTCCCCGCACCGGCCGCGACATCGTCCCCACGGTCACGATGCCGACCTCGGGCCCGCGATCGGCCTGCACCATCACGAACATGCCGACCCGCAGCGAGAGGTTGCTGGCGTCGCAAGGGACCACCCGTCCCCCGGGCCGCAGCCGTACCCCCGCCACCAGGCCCACGGAATGGGCCTTGGGCTCGCGTCCGCCGGCCGCCTTTTCCGGCGGAGCTGCCGCGGGCGGGGGCGCCGTGCCGGGCTCTTGCGCCGGCGCGTCGTCAGCCGGGGAAACGTCGTGATTGCCGGGATCGTTGCTCATCAGGCCAGGCGCTCCTCGCGGCGCAACGCCAGCAGCAGGCGCTCGAGCGCCATGGTGGCGTTGACGTTTCCCAGCAGGGCCGTGTCCGCCTCGGCGATCGCCTCCAGCGCTCGCCCCAGCTGCGGCAGCTTCAGATTCGTGGGCAGCAGCGCGGCCACCTCGGGGTCGCCCGCCAGCACGGCCAGCTCCGGCGCGCCGGCCACGGTCGCCAGCGCGTCGCGGTACAGGCGCGCCAGCAAAGACAGCGCCTCCGGGAGCTGCTGCTTGGCTTCCTTGTTCCCCACTTCGGCGGCGGCGTCGATGATGGGCGCGATGCCGCGGTCGCGCGCGGCGGCCCGCAGGGCGGCGGCCGCGGGCACCACGCTCGGCCGCGCCTCGTCACCCTCGGCCTCCCGGGTCAGCTCGACGAAGCGGGCCACCGAGCCGTCGGCCAGCACGGCGGCCACCGCGGCGCGCGCCGTGTCCACCCCCCGGGCCGCGCCGAACGCCTGCAGCGTCGCCTCCGACACGCGCCGGAAGCGGATGCGCTGCGCGCGCGAGCGGATGGTCACCAGCAGCTTGTCCGGGGCGGTCGTCACCAGCACGATGTGCGTCCCGCGCAGCGGCTCTTCCAGCGTCTTCAGCAGGCAGTTCGAGGCGTTCGCGTTCAGGCGATCGGCGTCGTCGATGATGATGACGCGAGCCCGCGCCTCGTGGGGGCGCTGCTGGCCCAGCGCGACGATCTGCTGCGCCTGCTCCATCACGATCTGCGCCCCCTCGGCGACGATGGTGACCACGTCGGGGTGCAGGCCCCCCTCGATGCGGCGGCAGGTCTCGCAGGCGCCGCAGGCCGCGTCACGCGATCGCTCGCAGTTCAGCGCCATGCCCAGCGCCACCGCGGCGCTGCGCTTGCCGACGCCGGCCGGACCTTCGAACAGATAGGCGTGCGCCAGTCGATCCGCGGACAACGCGCGGCGCAGGATGGCCGTGGCCTGGTCCTGTCCGACGAGCTCTTCGAAGCGCACGGATTTACGGTAACACACCGGCGTCGCTGCTAATCTAGCGATGCGACGCAGGCGGCAGAGGCCACGGAGGAACCGACCCATGGGGATTCTCGGACGCGTATCCACGCTCATCAAGTCCAACGTCAACGATCTGATCGACGGTATGCAGGACCCGGGTAAGGAGATCGATCAGATGGTCCGCGACATGGAGGACTCGGCGCGCGACGCGCGCGGTGAGGTCAGTCGCTGCATGGCGGAGGAGAAGCGCCTGCAAAGGCGCATCGAGGTCCTGGGCGACGAGTCGAAGTCCTGGGAGGATCGGGCCACCGCGGCGGTGCGCGCGGGCGACGACGCCCTGGCGCGCGAGGCGCTGGCCCGCAAGGGGGGCGTCGAGGCCGAGCTGACCGAGACGAAGAAGGCGCTGCAAGAGCAGTCCGTCTATGTCGATCAGCTGACGGCGGGGCTGAAGGCCCTGGAGGCACGCGTGCGTGACGTCAAGCTGCGCCAGGGCACGCTGCGCGAGAAGGCGCGCGCGTCGAAGCGCGGCGTGGGCCTGGGCGGCGCCACGTCGGCGTTCGCGGATTTCGAGCGCATGTCGAACAAGATCGAAGCGGTCGAGGCCGAATCGGCGCTGGGCGACGAGCTGGCCGGCCGCTCGGCCGCCGCGGCCGAGACGGACCGCAAGCTGGCCGCCCTGGGCGCCAGCAGCGAGGTCGACGACGCGCTGGCCGAGCTGAAGAAGAAGCTGAACGGCTGATGTTTCGGCGCTGCTAGGGGCGCTTGCGGAGCGCCGCCAGGAGCAGGGCGGCCAGGACGCCGATGACGGCGAGCGCGGCCGCGAACAGGGCGATCAGCGGAGCGCGGCTGGACGGCGTGACGCGGAACGGACCCACCGCCGCCAGCGGACCGAGCGAGGCCTCGGACGACGGGGGTGCCGCGGTGATCACGACAGCGACCGCGCGCGGATCGAGGCCGGGCACGCTGCCCGCCACCAGCTTTTGAATCTCGGCCTCCGTCAACGGCGCGCGCCCCTCGGCGGCCTTCACCAGCACGGCGGCGCGCGCGCCGGTGCGTGGCTTGCCGTCCAGCGCCAGGGGATCTGTCTCCTCCATCACCAGGTGCACGCGCGCGCTGACGATGCCCTCGGCCGTCTCCAGCGTGCGCTCGATCTCGCCCGCGGTGGCTTCCAGATAGCGCGCGTGCTCTTCCGAGGCGGTCGGGATCAGGCTCGGCTGTCCGTAGACCTCGGCGAAGCCGTGGCGGCGCTCGCGGGGCAGCCCGCGCACGCGCAGCACGTCCAGCGCGCGCGTGGCGTCGCCGCGGGGCACGCGCAACGCGAACGCCGGCGCCTGACCGTTCTCCTCCGGCACCTTCTCGGCGCCGATGCCCGCGCGCTCCAGCGCGGCCAGCGCTTCGTTCGCGGCCGGCTCGTCCAGACCGTGCAAGACGCCGGTGGTGCAGCCACCCATCGCCGCCAGACCGAGCAGCGCCACCACGACCAGCAGGGGCGCACCCGCGGGCTGAGGCGGCGGACGACGGGCGTGGCGCATGCGCATCTCATAACGCGGAGGCAGGGGCGCGCTCAACCGCCCGCGCGCACGGTCGCCGTCATCCGGCCCCGCCCCGCCACGCCGGTCCGGCGCCTCGTCCCTGTGAGCCCAGGCGGTCCCGTTCACACCTGCGTCCCCAAGGTCTGCTTGATCGAGCCCACCAGCCTATCGGCGGCGCGGGACAGGACCTCGACCGTCTGCGAGTACCGGAAGGCGGTCGCCTGCAAGGCCAGCAGTTGGCCGGCGCTGAACGTCTTGCCGGCCGCCGCCGAGGCGATCAGGTGATCGATCCGATCCTCGGCGCGCAGGGTGCGCGTCACCAGCGCGCGCAGCCCCGCCGCGGGCCCGGGGCGGGCTGCGCCCGGCGATGCAGACGCGATCGGCGGCGGCGATGGCCTGTCGGCCGCGCGCCCCGAACCTTCGTCGAGGACCTGCAAGAACGTTTGCCGCGGGCGCGCGCGTTCACGCTGCGCGGGACCGAATGGTGCCAGAGCGGCGGGGTCGACCGGAGGCGTGCGCATGATGCCTCCCCTTGTCGGTCAAGCGGCCTGGCGGTTGTGAGGATTGACGCGCCCGACGTCGGGCGCGCCGTCCGTTCAGGCGCCGCCCGCGCCGCCGGCGGTGTGCCCGCCCAGGCCGGAGCTGGCCCCGGCCTGACCACCGGCGCCGGCGTGGCCACCCGCCCCAGCCCCGCCGCCGCCGGCCTGGCCACCGGCGCCTGCGTGGCCGGCGGCCCCGCCCGCACCCCCTTGGCCTTCGTAAGGTGATCTCAGGCCGCACATGTCCTGCGCGCCGTCGCGATGGCACAGCCCGTCCGCGCCACAGGTGTACTCATCGGGGCACAGGTTCCCCGCCGAGATACAGGTGAACGCGCAGGGCGGGGTGGCCGGCGAGAAGCAACCTCCGAATGCCGCCGACGCGCCGGTCAAAGCCAGCCGGAGCAGCCAGCGGCGCGCGCGATCGCGGTTTCCCAACCGGGGCGCCATCAGAACGTGCCTCCCACGCCCAGGCCGGCGCTCTGCGCGGTCACCATCGGCGTCACCAGGGCCTGTTTCTTTCCGCTCTCGCTCGCGCCGGGCTTGCGCAGGGCATCGATGACGAAGAGCGCGGCGCTGGTCAGGGCGGTGGCGCCGGCGGCGATCGCGAAGCCCTTCGCCAGGCGGGCGTCATGCTTGCCGTCGCGCATGGCCGAGGTGTACTGGTCGGCCACCACGGCATACTCGACGGGCAGGTCGGTGGCGGGATCGAAGTTGCGCGTCAGGCGGTTGACGTCACTCGCCTTCTCGCCAGCTTTCGCGGCGTAGAACCCCGCCACGCCCAGCAACGCCACGGTGACGCCGGTGCTGATCCAGGCGGCCACGTTCAGTCGCGTGTGGGGCGCCGGATTCTCCTCGGCGAAGGCGCGCAGGCTCTCCTCGTCGTCGATCTCGGACGGGACCGCGGGGCGCCGCGCGGGCTGCGCCACCGGCTGCTGCGCGGGGGGCACGGTCGCCGTCTGATGAGGGAGGGGCGCCGCGGGCGCGACCGCCGCGCCTGCGCTGGGCGCTGCCTGGGCGGGGGCCCCGGCGGGGACCGGCGCGGCTTCGGCGGGCGGGGCGGGGCTGCTGGCCGGGCTGTCCACGGCCGGACGCTGTTCGCCGGTGATCGGCGGGGGGGCGAAGTTCGCGCTGGCGGCCCGCGTCCCGGCGAGCGCGAAGGCGACCGTCACGAAACCGGCGATCATGCTGCGCCGGCGACGGACGGTGCGAGGCAAGGGCGATTCGAGGAGGGGCGGCACGGGCGGCATCATAACCGACCGGCTCGCCGCACCAAGGCCCTCGTTGCGAGCAAATGCGTCGGAATTCGTTGACACGTCGGAATTTTCCGACATATCAAGAGGCATGACGGAGGTCGACGTTTTCTCGGCGCTGGCGAACCCGATTCGCCGCGAGATCCTGCAGCAGCTGCGGCGTGGCCCACGTGGCGTCAGCGAGCTGGCCACCCGGTTCGAGGTCGGCCGGCCCGCCGTCTCGGAGCACCTGCAGGTGCTGCGCAAGGCGCGTCTGGTGCGGGAAGAACCGCGCGGCCGCGAGCGCTTCTATCACCTGGATCCCCGCCCCCTGGCCGCGGTGGAGGAGTGGATCGCCACCTTCGGCAAGTACTGGCAGCAGCGGATGGATTCGCTGTCCGCGCTGCTCGACGAAGAGAAACGAAAGAGGGAGAACGGCCCATGACCCAGCCTGCGAAGATCGAGCTAGAGCAGTATTTCCCGCATCCGGCCGCGGACCTGTGGCGCCTGCTGACCACACCCGAGCTGCACGCCAGGTGGTGGGCGCCCGGGGACGTGCGGGCCGTCGTCGGCCACCGCTTCACCCTGGACATGGGCAAGTGGGGCCAGCAGCCGTGCGAGGTGGTCGCCGTCGAGCCCGAGCGCCTCTTGCAGTACCGATTCGCGACGACCTCCCTCGATACGCTGCTGACGTTCCGCCTGATACCGGAGGGGCAGGGGACGCGACTGGTGTTCGTCCAGGAGGGGTTCGATCTGGACTCGCCCTACAGCCGGCAGGCCTTCGAGGGCATGAAGCCTGGCTGGCCGCACATCCTGGCGCGCATCGGCTCGTTGCTGCCGCAGCCGACGGCGGGAGCCGCCTCGTTCGACTGCGACGTGTGACCGCGGGGCATCGGTGTTCCACCGCGCCCGGCGCGCGCGACCGGTCCCGGACAAGAATGTCCGGTGGGGTCAGCTTTTCAAGCGGGCGACAGGCGGCGGGGCACGGGGACGGTATGGCAGACCGGACGCTTCCGCGTGTGCGCGCGCACGGCTGATCGGCGCGGATCCGGGCGCGACAGGCGGGCGGTACGCCGCAAGGCACGCCGCTCGCTGGCGCCCCATTCCTCGCCGACCCACAGGGGTTGATCGGTCAGGCCGTCCGCGATCACGGCGGCTTGCAGCGCCAGCGCGGCGGGCAGCAACGCCGGATCGATATCGGACAGCTCGTTGGCTCGGATCGAGAGCAGCCAGCCGCGACGGTTGAACCGCATCATCGGACGCTCCGCAGCTTGTGAAGGGTGGCCATCGCTGGTGCGACTATGCGAATTCAGTGCCATGGTCGGTGCCGCCCCGAGGCCCGCGCGTTGTCCGAGAGTCATCGCCTTACCAGTGCTCGGCTGCACGCGAATCTGTGCAACATTCGGCACGAGGATCGTGCAGCGTCCGGCGTGGATCCGCCGGCGCCGGCGCGGGCCCGCAGCGGGTGGCAGCGGGGGTGTATAACCCCGTTCCACCGTGGAAATCCCCCGCGACTCTTGCGGTTTTCTGGCGTCGCCGTCATAAGAGAGAGGCTGACGATGACGGGTTCCGGCGAGATTCCGGAGGAGGGGCCGGCAGAGGCCGTTCTCCCGGTCGGCACACGGCTGGGAAAGTACGAGATCGTCAGGTTGCTGGGTGCGGGCGGGATGGGTGCCGTCTACGAGGCCTCTCACACCGAGATTGGCAAGCGGGTGGCCGTGAAAGTGCTGGGCCACACCATCGCCGCTGTGCCTGGCGCGCGCGTTCGCTTCCTGCGTGAGGCGCAGCTGACGTCGAAGGTGCGCCACCCGAACATCGTCGACGTCACCGACATGGGCAACCAGGGCGGGCAGGCCTTTCTCGTCATGGAGTTCCTGGAGGGGCAGGACCTGGCGCAGCGCCTGGCCGCCGCCAAGAAGATGGGACAGGCCGAGCTGGTGGACATCATGCTGCCCGTCTGCTCGGCGGTCGCGGCCGCCCACGCCGCCGGCATCATCCACCGCGACCTGAAGCCGCAGAACATCTTCCTGGCCCAGGGGCCGCACGGGATGCAGCCGAAGGTGCTGGACTTCGGCATCTCGAAGGGGACGACGGACAACGTCACCGCGGGCACGCTGACCGGCACGGGCGCGATGATCGGCACGCCGTTCTACCTGGCGCCCGAGCAGATCATGGACGGCAAGTCCGCCGGATCGGCCAGCGACGAGTACGCGCTGGGCGTGATCCTGTACGAGTGTCTCACCGGGCAGCGGCCGTTCGAGTCGGACAACCTGTTCATGGTCTTCCAGGCCATCGTGAACGGCGCGCCCGCGGCGCCGCGGCAGCTGCGCCCCGACCTGGCGCCCCACCTGGAGCGCGTGATCCTGCGCGCCATGCATGTCGATCCCAAGCAGCGCTTCGTCTCGGTGAACCAGCTGGGGCGCATGTTGCTGCCGTTCGCGTCCGATCGGGCGCGCCTGCTGTGGGCCGACGCCTTCGGGGCGGAGACGTCGGAGGAGGCGGCGGCGCTGGCGTCGTGGAAAGACCCGGGGCCGGCGGCCGAAGGGCCCAGGGACAGAACGCGGGACAAGGCGAGGGAGTCGGCGCGTCCCGTCGTGGAGCCGCCCCACGCTTCCGCGGCGGCCGCGGTGGAGACGTGGGACGTCGGCAAGTCGTCGCGCGGCGCGGGCACGGCCGCCAAGGTCGCGGTGGCGGCGGGCGCGGTGGCCGCGCTCGGCCTCGGCATCTTGTTGTTGGCGCGTCACGCGCCACCGTCCGACAAGGGGGAGGGGACGTCCACGGGGACGTCCGCGGGACATACCGACGTCATCAAGCCGGTGACGCCGCCGGTGACGGCGGCGCCGCCGGTGACGGCACCGAAGGCCGCGCCGCCGCCCGGCGCACCGGAGACGTTCCAGGTGGCGGTGACGGTGTCGCCGGACTCCGCGGCGATCGAGCTGGACGGCGAACCGGCCGGCACGGGCCACCTCGAGCGCGCGCTGCCGCTCGATCATCATCCGCACGTCCTGCGCGCCTCGGCGCCGGGCTACGTCGCGCGCGAGGTCGAGTTCGTGGACGAGGCGCCCCCTGCTCAGCTCGATCTGACCGCGCTGCCCGAGGCGCCCAAGCCGTCGCCGAAGCGCGCCGTCACACCCCGCCCGTCCAAGCGTCCGCCCGCGGCCGCCACGCCGGACGAGCAGCCGGCCCCGAACACGCTGAACCCCAACGGCGCGCCTGTCATCGATTGACCGCCTCTGGCGGTCAGTGATTGACCGCGTTCCGCGGTCATCGATTGACCGCCCCCGCGGTCAGTGATCGACGGCCCCGCCGGTCGTTCGCGCGGATCGCGGCCTGACCGTAAACTGAAGACGTGGCGCGCCGTTTCGTCTCGGACTTCCTGCTGCCCCTGGTGCGCGGCGGGACGCTCGCCATCGAGCGGCCGCTGTCGCGCAAGAGCGTCGAGGCGCTGGCGCGCGCGCACGGACGTTCGGTGGCGGGGCTGCGCCGCATGGGGCCGCACACGCCAGATCCGATCGAGACCGAGGCCGCCGAGGCGCTGGCCCGGGCCCGCCACGGGGCGCTGGTGCCGCTGGTGGCCGACGCGCCGGTGCCGGGCATGGACGAGGACACCTGGCGGCTGGGCGGCGCCGTACACGACCTGCTGGCGCTGGCGCACCCCTCGATCGCGACAGGCGTCGGCTCGGACGCGCGCGTGGAGCGGGTGGCGGTCGAGGCGGCGTCGCTGGCGGCGCTGGGGCCACCCGCCACGTTGGCGGTGCTGCTGGCCCGCCACTCGTTGCTGGCGCGGCTGCCCGAGGTGACCCGATCGGATCGCACGGTTCACTACTGGCTGGGGCAGAAGACGTTCGTGGGCCGACAGCCGCCAGCGCGCCTGCTGGCGCTGCCGCGGGTGCGCGGCGTGAAGGTCGACGTGGTGCGCCGGTCCTGGTTGCGCGACGTGGGCGTGCCGGCGGCGGCGCGACCGGCGTTCGTGGCCCTGACCGAGGCCAGTCCGCTCGGCGAGGCGCTGGATCCGTTGCGGCTGGATCCGCCGCCTTCGTGGGGGCGGCTGCTCTCGGCGCTGCGCTTCCCCGCCAGCTGCCGGCTGGTGGCGGGGCACCTGATCGAGACCGGACTGGGGCCGGTGGGTGACGCGCTGGCGGACGCCCTGTACCGCTTCGTATCGCGGCAGGACGTCTCGGGGGCTTACCCGCCCACCCCGGCGGCCGTGGCGTTCGCGATCGGCTTCCTGGCCCATCTGGTCTGGCTCGAGATGGTCTTCGATGGCGCGGGGCAGGCCCGCAAGGATCGCGATCGTCCGGCCGGCGACGCCGCCGGGCGCGAGCTGGCGGTGCTGCTGGCAGCGGCCGAGCAGCGGGCCCCGGCGCTGTTGCGGCCCACCGACGTTCCGCCGCGCTCCGACCTGGACGTGAGGTTCACGCAGCACCTGGCGCGCTGGTTCGAGGCGCATCGGGTGGAAGAAAGCCCGCGCTGGTCGACCGCGCTGGAGGTCGCCGGCCTGGCGGCGAACGCAGCGCCCGTTTCCCTGTGGCCGTCGCTGGTGGACGGCCCCGCGATCACGGATGCTGTATAAGAGGGTCCCCCGGGCGTTCCGATGACAGCGAGCGAGAGCACAACCAGAGGGCGGCTAGGCCCGATCGACGCGGACGTGCTGCGGGTTGCGCAGCGGCTACGCGACGTGGCGCGCGATCTGGACGAGCGGTTCCTGGACAAGGGCGAGCTGGTCCGGCTGATGCTGATCACGCTGGTGGCGGGCGAGCACATGCTGCTGGTGGGGCCGCCCGGCACGGCAAAGTCGGCCCTGGTGCGGCACCTGTCCCGCCTGGTGGACGCGCGCTACTTCGAGTACCTGCTGACGCGCTTCTCGGAGCCGAACGAGCTGTTCGGACCGGTCGACATCAAGGCCTTTCGTGAAGGCACGTTCGTGCGCCGGATCGAGGCGATGCTGCCGCAAGCCGAGATCGTCTTCCTGGACGAGATCTTCAAGTCCAACTCGGCCATCCTGAACGCGCTGCTCAGCATCCTGAACGAGCGGCGCTTCTTCACCGGCAGCCAGTCGGTGAAGGTGCCGCTGTGCTCGCTGTACGGCGCGACGAACGAGATCCCGAACGACGACGCGCTGGGGGCGATCTTCGATCGCTTCCTTGTCCGGGCCCTGTCCGAGAACCTGGACAGCTTTCATTTTCGTGGCCTGTGCGACCGCGGCATCCGTGGCGAGATCGCCGAGTTGACGGGCGCGAACGAGGCGGTCCCGCACATCATCTCGCTGGCCGAGATCCGGCGCATCCAGGCGCGCCTGGGCCAGTTCCTGACGTTCCCCGAGGACTGGATGGCCCGCTACAAGGGCTTCGTGTTCCAGATCCGCGCCGAGGGGATCTCGATCAGCGATCGCCGCGTGGTGAAGCTGCTGAAGCTTTTCGCGGCCAGCGCCATCCTGGACGGCCGCCCCAACGTGAACGACGGCGACTTCTTCATTCTGCGCCACGTCTGGAACAGCCCCGAGCAGGTGGCCATCCTGGACGACATCGTCGGCCCGGTGCTGGAGCGGCACCACCGCGACAATCCGGAGGAGCGGCGCGCCGGCGCCGCGGCGGCGGATCTGGACGGCATCCTGGCCGAGCTGCAGGTCATCCGGGGAATCCTGCTGGGCGGCGAGGTGCTGTCCGACGTGCAGCTGTTCTCGCAGCTGCGGAACCTGCAGGACATCCGGGCGGCGCTGCAGGTGCTGGGGACCGAGACGGCGCGGGGCGTGGCCGCGGAGGTGGACAAGCTGCTGGAAGGCGTCTTCGAGTCGTCGAAATGGGCATGAAGCGAGAGCGATCCGCGGACCGGGTATCGATCGAGAAGAAGCGGCCGCGACGAGATGACGCGCGGCCGGCCCGGCCGCGCGCGAAGGCGCCCGGGAACCCCACGCCACCGCGCGTGCCGCGGCAGCGCCGGGCGTTCTCGACCGTGGGGGGGCCCGTCGACACGGCGGGCGATCCCGCGGAAGCGGGCGCGCTGGCGCGGCTGTGGGACGTCGATCCGGGGCTGGCGCGCGCGCTGACCCATGGCTTCCATGCCTACGCCGGCCGACTGCATCCCTCGATCGCGCGCGGCGCGATCACGCTGTGGACCGGCGCGGGCGACACGGTGGTCGATCCGTTCTGCGGCAGCGGTACGGTGCTGACCGAGGCGATGGGGCTGGGGCGGGTGGCGATCGGCAACGACGCCAGCCCCCTGGGCGTCGCCATCGCGCAGACGCGCACCACGCTGCTGGGCGAGGACAACCGCGCGCTGCTGGTGGAGGAGGCGAAGCGCATCGCGGAGCTCGCGGGCGAGGAGGCGCGCAAGCGGCGCCGGCCCGAGCTGCCGACCTGGGCGGCCCCCGAGTTCAAGCGGTTCTTCCCGCACGTCGCCTTCGAGCTGTTCGCGCTGCGCGAGCTGGTGATGGACGTGCCGCGGAAGCCGATCGGCAACGCCCTGCGCCTCTGCTTCTCGGCGAACCTGGTCAAGTTGATGAAGGCGGGGCCCGAGGCGCCGCGCGACGGTGAGGCGAAGCGCATCGCGCGGGGGATCCCGTCGCGGCTGTTGAGCGATCGCGCCGTCGAGCTGGCGACGGGGCTGGCCGCGCTGGAGCGCCGCACGCCCGCCGGCACACCGGCGCCGGTGATCAGGCTGGGCGACGCGCGCGAGCTGAAGGGCGTCGCGAACGGCGAGGCCCGCTTGATCGTCTCGTCGCCGCCGTACGCCGGCACCTACGACTACGCCGCCCAGCACGACGTGCGCTTCACCTGGCTGGAGCTGCCGCGCCGCTCGTTCGAGAGCGCGCAGCTCGGCGCGCGGACGTCGACAGGCGGGGTCGGGCTGGGCGCCGAGCCGGCGGCCTGGCGCGCCTCGCAGCGCCAGTGGCTGGGCGAGATGGCGCGCATCCTGGCGCCGGGCGGTCACGCGCTGCTGATCGTGGGCGACGGCATCCTGGGCAACAGACCGGAAGACGCCCCCGCCACCATCGCCGAGCTGGCCGCTCCCCTGGGCCTCGAGCCGATCGCCCGCGCCTCGCAAGCGCGCCCCATGCACGATCGGCGGCTGCGCGAGATCTTTCAGGGCCATCCCCGCCAGGAACACCTGCTCCTGCTGCGTCGCGGGTAGGCGAGATACAAAACGCCAGGACGCCAGGAACGTCAGGGAACGCCAGGGAACGCCAGGGAACGCCAGGGGAAAGGCGGGCTCAGACGGTCTGAATGATTCGGCGGACGCCGCGGAGAAGCACGGGGACGTTGAAGTTGATCAGGAGATCGAAAACGCAGCCCGTTGCTTTGAGGTACGAACGGACCTGGGACCAATGGATCGGGGCCAGTGAATCGATCGCCTTCAGCTCCACGATCACGGAGTCGCCAACAAGTAGATCAACGAACGCCTGACCGACCTTGTGACCCTTGTACTCCAAGGTCACTGCCAGTTGGCGCGTGAAGGGGAGGCCCTTCAATCCCAGTTCCACACAGAGGGCGCGTTCGTATACGGACTCCAAGAACCCCGGTCCCAGGACCCTGTGAACCTCGACGGCAGCGGCCAAGAGATCAGAGACCAGACCATCAAGTGCTCGTTCAGGTTCCGGCTCTCTGGCGTTCCTGGCGTCCCTGACGTCCTGGCGTTTCATCTCTCGTCTTCGGTCATCAGCGCCGACGGTTTCCGAAGGTCGGCTCGCGGCGGACAGGTGCCCGGGCTGTCCGCGGACAGCTGTCGAGGCGGACGCGTGATCTCCGCGAATTCGCGGGCCTTCTGAGTGGCATGGCGGGTGCTGAGGCGGCGGGGGGGACCGAGGAGCCCAG
>Ga0207652_10002283_pt1 | contig 16270 bp, 9 predicted proteins | sample KBSC63BmetaG_FD_184334 | JGI IMG/M metagenome (GOLD analysis project Ga0207652, IMG submission 184334) | Corn rhizosphere microbial communities from Kellogg Biological Station, Michigan, USA - KBS C6-3B metaG (SPAdes) (version 2) | ecosystem: Host-associated > Plants > Roots > Rhizosphere ... | reverse complement strand
CTTGGCCACGCCGAACACGCCGAACTCGGGGTTCATGCCGTACAGGCGGCCGTCCTCGCCGACCCACATCCAGGCGATGTCGTCGCCGTAGAACTCGACGTAGTAGCGGTCGCCGAGCGCGTCGGGGGACAGCGTCATCGCGAGGTTGGTCTTGCCCGAGGCGCTCGGGAAGCCGCCCGCGATGTGCCACTTCTTGCCGGTCACCTTGTCGGTGATGCCGAGCAGCATGAACTGCTCGGCCAGGAACTTGCCGGAGGACCAGCCGTCGTAGGCGGCCTGGCGCAGGCCGTGCGCGATCTTGCCGAGCAGCGCGTTGCCGCCGTAGGACGAGCCGAAGTGCAGGATCGTCCGCTCGTCGGCCACGGTGACGAAGTAGCGCTTGTCTTCCGGTGTGCCCTGCCCCAGGTTCTCCAGGTCACCAGTCACGTGCACGGCGCGCACGAAGCTGTCCGGGTCGGCGAGATTGTTGATGTACTCGACGCCGACCCGGGCCATCCGGTTCATGTGCAGGACGACGCTGCGGTTGTCCGTCAACTCGACGCCCGCCGCGTACCGCTCGAGCGGGGAGCCGGGGGCGGACATCAGGTAGGGGATGACGTACATGGTCTTGCCCTTGGACGCCCCCGTCATCAGGCCGATGAGCTTGGCCTTCATCTCGTCCGACGGGTACCAGTTGTCGTACACGCCCTTGTCGGCCGGGTTGCTCGTCGCGACGATCGTGCGCTCTTCCGAGCGCGCGGTGTCTTTGTAGTAGCTGCGCGAGTAGTAGAGGTCTTCGCCCGCCGGCATGATCTCGCCAGCCTCCAGGGCCTCCTGGACCAATCGAGCGTCGTCGTCGGCGCTGACGACCTCGATGTTAGCCGCGCCAGTGATCCCGGCCCAGTAGCGAACGTACTCGCGCACATGGTCGTTTTTCAGGTGGGCGGCTTCCAAGATGGCATCAACATCGGCCACTTACTTGGTCCTCTCGGTTCGTCAAGCTCGTCGCTTGAGAAGTTGGCGATTTATTCATCTTGACAGGAGAACCTCCGGTCTTGCAGTGAGGGATCCATCACGCTCTCCGCATCATCCGTAACGGAGAGTATTTATGACATGGCCGCGGGGAGTCCGCCAAGCTCGTGGCGTCCGGCGCGCGATGTGGTCTAGGCCAGCCAGGGTGACCTGGCACGACGTGATTTCGGTGACATCGGCGGCGCGGGAGCGGCGAGCTTGTGCGAAATTTCACAAAACGACCGCCCCCGATCAGGCTGCGGACAGAGTCTTGCTCACCTCGAGCAGGCGCTTCTCGAGGTAGGGCGCGGTGGTCAGCGCGTACGTGCTCGTGAGGTGATGGCTGTCCTGGTAAACCATGACATTGCCGATGACAGGCGGGCAGGTGGCCGGGCGGCAGATCAGCGAGTCCATGTTGATCAGCGGGACCTTGCCCGACACCGCCCGGACAGCGAACTTGGTGGGCGGATTGTGCGCTTCGGCCTTCGCCTTGGATACCGTGCACATCTTCGGCGTGTGCTTGGAGAGGCAGTCAGGCACGTTCAGCCCCACGTCCGGCGACTCCCTGATGGCGACCACGGAGATCCCGTGGCTCTCAAGCTGGTCCCAGTACTGGGCCATGCCGGCCCCGATCTCCTGCTGCGCGGCCGGCCCGCCCGCCGGGTGCTTGACCGTGGCCAGACCAGGCCAGTCGCTGGTGATCACGACGTCCGGCCGGATGCTGGTGGTCAGGTCGTGCATCACGGCGGCGCCCCAGGTGTGGCAGGAGGTGTAGGGGCCGCTCGCGTGCGGAGTGACCATCAGCGCCGGGCTCAGCGGGCAGATGGAGTGCAGGTCGGTGACCAGCTTCCAGTGCCGCTGGTCGGCGATCTGCTGCAGCGGCGTGAACCAGTCGCCGGCCATCGAGTCGCCGACTAGGGCGACGGTCAGCGCCGGGTGCGACGTATCCCCGTACACGCACTCCTTGGGCGTAGGCGAGGCCTGGGGGACCAGGCAGCCTTGCTGCCAGTAGGTGGGCAGCTTGACCTGGCTCGGCGTGGGGCGGAAGGGCTCGGGCTTGACCTTTGTCACCTTGCTGGCGAGGGCCGCGGCGCCCGGGTAGTTCGGGCCAAGGCGCCCGTTCCACGGCCCGGGCTGGGCGGTGATGTAGAGCGCTACGAGGACAACGGGCACGACCGCCGCGAGCGCGGTGGAAACGGACCGCCAGCCGTGCCCGGAAAGCAGCGACGCGGTGCGCACTTTGTCTTCGACCCAGACCTTGGTCAGCCAGGAGAGCGAGACGGCGACCACGATGATCGCCAGGCCGGCGACGACCCCGTTCCTGCGGCCGCTCCACGCGATGTAGAGCACGATAAGCGGCCAGTGCCACAGGTACAGCGAGTAGGAGATGCCGCCAACGAACACCATCGGCCTGGTGGACGTCAGCCGGTGCGGCCCGAAGCGTCCCGCCGCCGAGCCGCCGAGAATCAGCACCGCGGCGCCGCCCGCGGGCAGCAGGGCGAGGTACCCGGGGAAGGCGTTGGTGCCGCTCAGCACGAACGCCGACGCGATCACCAGGCCGAGGCCTGCCCAGCCGAGCAGGCCGAACCGGCCGATCCGCGTGCTCAGCCCCGCGGGCAGGAGCGCGAGCAGGCCGCCGAGGCCGAGCTCCCAGATCCTGGTGGTGGTCACGAAGTAGGCGCCCGACGGGTTGGCGTGCGTGTAGTAGACCGAGTACCAGAGCGAGCCGACGACAACCGCGCCCGCGAGGAGCAGGACCACGTGGTGCCCGCGGGTCCGCCTGGCGCGGTGCCGCGCCGTCAGCGCCACGAGCGCCGCGAGGAGGAACAGCAGGGGCCAGCCCAGGTAGAACTGTTCCTCCACCGACAGCGACCAGAAGTGCTGCACCGGGCTCGCCGCGCTGTCCGACTTGAGGTAGTCGACCGCGTTCCACGCGAGCTGCCAGTTCTGGTAGTACAGCGCGCTCGCTCTGATCTGAGACGCGGTGTCCGCCAGCTGTGTCGCCGGCAGCACGAACCGTGAGGCCACCCACGTCACGGTGAGCACCAGCGCCGCCGCGGGCACGAGCCGCTTCGCCCGCCGTCCCCAGAAGTCGAGCAGCGCGATCCGGCCGGTCTTCTGGTATTCGCGGAGCAAGTGGCCGGTGATCAGGAACCCGGAGATCACGAAGAAGACGTCAACGCCCGCGAAACCGCCGGGAAGCAGCGACGGGTACAGGTGGTAGACGACCACCATGCCGACGGCCAGCGCCCGCATGCCCTGGATGTCCGGGCGGAAGCCGCGTCCCTTCGACTTCTCTCCGGTTGCTGCCTCGGCCTTCGCGCTGAGCTTCGCGCCATGGTTCTCGCCGCGGCTCTCGCTCGGTACCTCCCGAGGAGTCTCCCCGGGTCTGCCCCTGGCGACGCTGTCGGCGGTCTCCTGCTGCTCCTGCTCTCGCGGCGGTACCGTCTCCTCCACGCTCACAAGTCCGGAGGACCTCCGATCGGCAAGGGGTGAGTGGGCAGATCCTGTAGGAACTACGATCCTGTAGAAACTACAAAGTTACGACTGCTGCGCGTGGCTTTCACGGTAAAGCGACCAACTTTGTGATGGGTCTCACGCGCGACTTCCCTGGCTGACGCCGGCGAAACATGCGGCGATATGGAGCCGATCCTGGAAACCGCCGGTGAAAGGGCGGCGGGCTGCAGTGGTGAGGAGTGGACTGAATACCTCGCGTTACCTTACCGTTTATGTCGTTCGGCGCCTGCGACGTGCGGCGGGGCGGGTCGGCGTGGTGTCACCGAGCCGGACTTCACCGGGGGGCAGTCCGTGGCGCAGGTACTGCTCCAAGATGCGCTCGATGACCTGGCTAAGCGAACTTCCCTCACGCTGTGCCGCGTGGTGAGCGGCGCTCCGGAGCGCGTGGTCGATCTTCACGGTGAGGTGCGGCCGCCGCCCGGCCGGCACGGCGGACCGGCGTCGCGGGAAAGCCGAGGGAGTAGGGACAGCGGGGACGTGGGAGCGGATCTCGGGCGGAACCTGCTGCCGGATCCGGGCAAGCACGGCCTGACGGCTGATGCCGAGTGCGGCGGCCAGTGGGCGCAGCGGCCAGCCCGCGTCGTGGAGCTTCCCCAACGTGGCCGATAGCAGGTCACTGTGGCCGCCACCGCGAAGATCGCGCAGGTAGACAGCCATTTTTTCCGGAAGAACGAGATCGGCGACGCTCGCGACCGCTGTCGTTGGGCCGGGAACTCGCGCAGGGGCCGGGGCGGCGGCGGTCTTGTCCTGGGCGGCCGCGTTCTTGTCCGGGGCGGTGGCGGTCTTGTCCTGGCCGGTCTTGTCCTGGGCGGTCTTGTCCTGGGCGGCCGCCGACGTGCCGTGCTGTATGTAGACCCGCAGGCCATGGATCACGACTTCAGACAAGGACCGGCCCTCGCGCGCGAGGCGCGTCCTGAGCCGCTGCCGAAGCTCAAGGTCCAGGCGGAACGTCAGGAACTGGCCGGCCCGCGTGGCCGCGCTGATCTTCTTGGGGTCGTTCTTGAGCTCGCGGCTGGGGTCGTCCGTGGGGTCGTTTGTGGGGGCGGCGTCGTCTGCGTGAACTGCGATGACCCGTTCCTCGCGGTGCCCGGCTTGCTGGAACGTCGTCATTGTAGAGTCGGCTCGCTCACCCCGCCGCCACGTGATCGGCCGCGACCGCGGCGACCGCGTCCTGGATCGCCCGCTTGTGCGCGGCGGCGAACCGCAGATAAGACTCGCGCTCAGCGACCCTGGTCGCGCTGTCCCAGCCAAGCAGGTCGCCCATGATCGCGCTCACCGGACCGACGGCAGCGGCTCCGCAGTCGGCGTCCTCGAAGAGCAGCCGGATCCGGCGGGTGAGGACGTCGGCGACGTGCAGTGCGCCCTCGTGGGTGACCGCGTAGGCCACCTCCGCGCCCAGGTACGGATGACCCTTGGCGATCGGCGCCGCCAGGGTGGGATCGGTCTTGGTGAGCTGGAGGACCTCTTCGGTGAGGGTCCCGTACCGGTCGAGGAGGTGCTCCACGGTGTCCCTGGACACGGCGTAATCCTCGGCCAGCCGGCTCGCCTCCGCGGTCGCGGCCGCGAGGCCGTCGGCGCCGAGCAGCGGCAACTGGTCGGTGACCGAGGCGGGGACCCACCGCTCGTAGTCGGCGACCGCCGTGTCCACGACGTCGCGCGCCATCACCCGGTAGGTGGTGAACTTCCCGCCCGCGATGCTCACCAGGCCGGGGACGGGCTCGTCGACGACGTGCTCGCGCGACAGCTTGGCGGTGGGCGCGGACTCGTCAGCCGCGACAAGCGGTCGCAGGCCCGCGTAGACACCGATGACATCGGACCGGGTGAGCGGGCTGACCAGGACCCGGTTGGCCTGGGCGAGGATGTAGTCAACGTCTTCGCCGGTGGCGGCGGGCTCCTCCCGCTCGCCGTCCCAGTCGGTGTCGGTGGTGCCGACGATCCACCGCTGACCCCACGGGATGATGAACAGGACGCTCTTCTCGGTCCGCAGGATGATCCCCGTGTCGGAGCGGATGGCCTCGTAGGGGACCACCACGTGCACGCCCTTGGACATCCGCACCTGGTAGCCCGCGCGGACCCCGGCCATCTGATGAACCAGGTCGGTCCACACCCCGGCGCAGACGACGACCCGCCTGGCGGACACGTCGACGTCGCGGCCCGTCTCCTCATCCCGCACCCGCGCTCCGGTGACGCGCTCCCCGTCCGGGTCGCGTAGCAGTTCAACGGCGCGTGCCCTGGTGGCGACGGCCGCGCCGTGCGCCGCGGCCGTCCTCGCGACCGTGAGGGTGAACCTGGCGTCGTCGGTCTGCGCGTCGTAGTACAGCAGCGCCCCGGCCAGGCTGGAGGCCTTCAGTGCAGGCGCGAGGCGCAGCGCGCCGTGCACGCTCATGTGCCGGTGGAACGGCACCTGCTTCTTGGTCACGTTGAAGGCGTCGTACAGCACCAGGCCGGCGCCTACGTACGGCCGCTCGAGGACCTTGCGGTGCAGCGGGTAGAGGAAAGAGACCGGCTTGACCAGGTGCGGGGCGATCCGGGAGATGAGCAGGTCCCGCTCCCGCAGGGCCTCGGAAACCAGCTTGAAGTCGAGCTGTTCCAGGTAGCGCAGGCCGCCGTGGATGAGCTTGCTCGACCGGCTCGAAGTGCCGGAGGCGATGTCGTTCGCCTCAACCAGTGCGACTCGCAGGCCCCGCGAGGCCGCGTCGAGCGCCGCCCCGGCGCCGGTGACGCCGCCGCCGATCACGAGCACGTCGAACTCGGTGCCCGCCAGCCGGCCGAGGAGCGCTTCGCGGTCACGCGCGTCGAGCCGTCCGTTAGTGGTCATGAGCAGAACCTTCTCTAGCTATGGCCCCTCACCAGGGCTGGAGACTTTCCGTTCCGGTTACATCGTATGTACATCGTAAACGTATGTACATCGTAAACCTGCCCGCCGGCGACGCTCGCCGAGGTCGCCCTGACGCGGGTCGACGGTACGCGCGTAGGCTGAGTCGGCCCGCTGCGGTAGATGACGGCCCTCGAGGAAGGAACACGGCGAAATGCGCTTGATGCGGATCGGGGAGGCAGGCAGGGAACGGCCGGTCGTCCGGGTCGACGACGACCACTACGTTGACGTGTCGGACCAGTTCGCCGACTTCAACGAGGAATTCTTCGGCTCGGGCGGCATCGAGCGGGTCCGCGCCCTCGCCACGGAACGGACGGCGGCTGGCCAGGTGTCCGCGTTCGGCGGCAAGCGGATCGGCGCGCCGATCGCCCGCCCGCATCAGATCGTCTGCGTGGGACTCAACTACGCCGATCACGCCCGCGAGACCGGCCAGCCGATCCCGGCCGAGCCGATCCTCTTCAACAAGGCACCGAACACCCTGATCGGCCCGAACGACGACGTGCGGCTGCCGCGCGGCAGCGTCAAGACCGACTGGGAGGTCGAGCTCGGCGTCGTCATCGGCAAGCGCAGCTCCTACCTTGAGACTGATGCCGACGCGCTCGCCGCCGTCGCCGGGTACACGCTCGTGAACGACGTGAGCGAGCGGGAGTTCCAGAGCGAGCGCGGCGGCCAGTGGGTCAAGGGCAAGTCGGCCGAGACGTTCAATCCCGCGGGCCCGTGGCTGGCCACCCCGGACGAGATCGCGGACGTCCGCGAGCTTGACATGTGGCTTGACGTCAGCGGGGTGCGCAGGCAGACGGGCTCGACCAAGACGATGATCTTCGATCCGCTCTTCATCGTCCGCTACATCAGCCAGTTCATGGTCCTCGAGCCGGGCGACCTCATCGACACGGGCACCCCGCCGGGGGTTGGCCTGGGCATGAGGCCGCCGCTTTACCTGGTCGAAGGCGATGTCATGGAGCTGGGCGTCACCGGGCTCGGCACCCAGCGGCAGCGCGTCATCGGACCGAGGTGACGGCGGCGCTCATGCTCAGCCACGGGTGTTTTGCGGGCGACGAGCGCAGTCATCCCACATGGTGCGTCTGGCTCACCCGGTCACGGCGTAGCTGATCGCGTTTACCTCCTCGGAGGTCAGCTCGATGCTCGCGGCCTGGATGTTCTCTTCGACGTGCTCAGGGCTGCCGGTGCCGGGAATGGGCAGCATCTGCGGCGACCTGGCGAGCAGCCAGGCCAGGGCTATCTGGTGCGGGCGGACGCCGTGCCGCTCGGCGGCGGTGCGGACCGGGACGATGGCGTCGGCATCGACGATCGGGGCCCACGGGAGGAAGACGAGTGACTCCTGCTCGCACAGGTCCACCATCGATTCGGAGGACCGGTCGCCGATGTTGTAGCGGTTCTGCACCGAGACGACCGGGGTCACTTGCTGTGCCTCGCGGAGCTGCGACTCGTCGAAGTTGGAGACTCCGATGTGCCGGATCTTGCCCTGGCCTTTGAGCTCCTCCAGGGCGCCGATAGACTCGGCGACCGGGACCTTCGGGTCGGGGCGGTGGAACTGGTACAGGTCGATCCGCTCAAGCCGCAGCCGGGTGAGGCTGCCTTCCAAGGCCTGGCGCAGGTGCTCGGGACGGCCGTCGGGATTCCACTGCCCCGGTCCCGGCCGGAGCAGCCCGCCCTTGGTCGCGATCACCAGTTCGTCGGGATACGGGTACAGGGCCTCGGCGATCAGCCGCTCGCTGACATCCGGCCCGTAGGAGTCGGCGGTGTCAATGAACGTGACGCCAAGTGCCACGGCCCGTCGCAGCGCCGCCTTGGCTCGGTCCGCGTCGGCGGGCTCACCCCAGATCCCGTCGCCGGTGATTCTCATCGCGCCGAAACCGAGCCGGTTCACCGTGAGGTCGCCGCCGATGTCGATCGTGCCCGCGGCAGCCGCCGACGTTTTCGCGTTCATGGACGCTCCTTCTCAGGTCCTTGCCTGGACCCCCCTAGATGGAATCGTGCTACCCAGTTTCCCGTAACCAGGCCGGCCAGCTGACAGCGGGTAGCGGCACCGGTGCTCTGCGCGGCTGCCTCCCGATTCCCCGGCACCGGATGGTTCATCCCCGGGCAGTACCAATCCGTGCGGAGCTGGCGCCGATGGCGGTGATCGGAAGCTCCGCGGTCAGGCTTGTTCCGCTGCCGTCTGGGCTATCGAGCCAGAGTCGGCCGCCGAGCGCCTCGACACGGTCCTTGAGCCCGACCAGGCCAGTGCCGTCGCCGACAGCCGCGCCCCCGGCGCCGTCGTCGGTGACCGCGACGCGTAGCAGGTCGTCGGTCACCGCAACGCGGACGCTAACGACCGAGGCGTGCGCATGCTTTGCCACGTTGGTCAGCGCCTCCGCGACGACGTAGTAGGCACTGACCTCCACATGCTCGGGCAGCCGCTGCCCCACGTGCACGTCCAGCCGGACCGGAACGGGGGAGCGCCGCGCGAGCACCCGGAGGGCGGGGCGCAGGCCGCCACTGCCCAGCACCGCTGGATGGATGCCGCGCGCGATCTCGCCCACCTCGTCCAGTGCGTCGTTGGCGCTGGTCACAGCGCTTCCAAGCTGGGCGCGCAGCTCATCAAGCCCAGGCGGAACCACAGCCTGCGCGTCGCGTAGCTTCAGCGCCAGTGAGACCAACCGCTGCTGGGCACCGTCGTGCAGGTCGCGCTCGATGCGCTGGCGCGCCTGGTCGGCGGCGGCGACGATCCGCGCGCGCGAAGCGGCCACCTCGGCCCGCGCCTCGGCGTTCGCGATCGCGGTCGATACCAGCTCCGCGAATCCTTCCAGCCGGGCCTCGGCATCCGACGGCAGCACCTCGTCGCGCATGAACCCCGCCAACACCGCACCCCATAGCCGACTCTGGACGGTGACCGGCACGCCACACGCCAAATGGTAGCGCGACTCCGTGCTCGCGATCCGACCGATCACGCCCGTGCTATGGGTGCGGTCAGCCCGCGCCGCGCGGCGCGTGCGGTGCACGAGCGTGGTCACGTTATGTCCACCGAGTGGCAGCCTGTTTCCGACCGAAGTCGGCACGGTGCCCCGCGCGGTCTGCCAGAGGCCCATGACCTCCCCCGTGTCGGGCTCGTCGTACCGGATCAGGGCCGCGAAGTCGACGGCGAGCAGTTGCCCGGCCTCGGCGGCGACCGCGGCGAACACTGCCTCCGGTGGCTCGGCCCGAGCCACAAGGGTCGCCACCCGGCGCAATGCCGCCTGCTCATCGGCGATCCGCCGATACCCCGCGTACAGCTGGGCATTGTCCAGCGAGACCGCGAGTTGCCCGGCGATGAGCCCGACAGCTTCCAGCCGCCCAGTGGTGAAAGCGCCACGGATGAGACGGTTTTCCAGCAGCAGCACCGCGCGTAGCGCGCCACGGCCAAGGACCGGCACCGCCAGCAGCGAGCAACTGGTGACGTTGGCGAAGTAAGGGTCGCGGGCGAACCTGTCGTCGCTCGTGGCGTCGCTTACCGCCAGCGGCTCTTGAGTCCGTCGCAGGTAGCGGAGTACTGACACCGGAGCGCCGGGATCACTGTCCGGTCCATCGGGTGCGCGGGTCCTATGGCCGCCCTCAGGCGGGGGAAGCAGCCAGTCCTGCCGGTCCTCGTCCCACAGCACTAGGTGCACGCCAGTGGCGCCGGTCATGTCGCTCAGCACCTCAACCACGCGGGCGTGCAGTCGCTCGACACTTGTCTCGGAACTTAGCGCCCGCGACGCGGACAAGATGCCGAGCAGGTCGGTGGTACCGGCGGTAACCGTGGCGAGGCGCGGCTGGCCCCCAGTCTGGCCAGCCTCGCCGTCGGCGGTAGCGGCCGACGGGCTGAGGCCTGGGTAGGCCCATTCCATTTGCTCGGCTTTCGCGACGGCACCCCAGGCGAGGTACTGCTCACGGGCTTGGGCGAGGAGGTCATGGCCCGCGTGCTCAAGGCCGTGGGCCAGGTAAAAATGGCCCGCGTGCTCCGCGATCAGCGCCCGGTGCCATGGGCGCCGCCGCCTCTCGACCTCTCGCATGGCGGAGTCGAACGCGAATGCCGCGGTGCGGAAGTCGCCCATCGTCCACGCCTGCTCGGCCTCTACAAGCCGCAGCAGGTGCAGGAAGTTGTCCGGCCCTTCCGCGGCGCGGGCACCCAGCCATCGCAGCACACCGTCAAGTTCCGCCAGCATGTCGGCGCGCTCGTCTCCGTCGGCGGACCGGGCCTGCCCAGCGAGGCCAAGCCCGTACAGCGGGTGGGCCAGGGCACTCGTGGTAAACCCGTTGACGACAGGGAGCAGTCGCACCGCCGCCGCACCGTGCCGCGCCACCACAGCCGGGTCGCCGAAGATGGTCGCGGCGATCGCACGGCACAAGTGGACGTGTGTCCCGACTATCGGGTTGCCCGTGTACCGGTCGGCGGGGATCACCTCGTCGGCCACGGTTGAGCCCGCGTGGCGTAGCACGCCGGCCAGCCAGTGGTAGCTCTCCAGCCACTCCGAGGTCTGGATGGCGCCGGTCCGGCGGGCGAAAGCCTGCGCTGCGTTCACCTCATCCATGCAGCCGTCCAGGGTCGGCGCGCAGTCCAGCAGCCCTACGACGGTCTGGTCGTAGGTGCCGCCGGCGCTCGCCAGTTCACCGCCCGCGAGCAGCCCCGCCCGGGCACGCTGGCTTTCCTCGATGCTGTTCTCCACCGGCTCGAACCACGAATTCAGCAGCGATACCACCACGCGGGCATGCGAGGCGCCTGGTTCAAAGGACCTGGCCTCGCACAGCGCGAGGATCCGCTGTGCCGCCCGGTAGGCCGCGGCATAGTCGCCTCGCTGGGTGATCGCGGGGAAGGCGGCAGCGGCGGCCGACCCGACCAGGGTAGGGACTGGTCCGTGCTCGGTGCAGATCCGCAGCGCCTCAAGGCCCACCCAGGAATGCATGGCCTGGTCGCCGACATAGAAGACCGGCGAGAGCATCGCGTTGAACAAGCGGCCCGCGGCCAGCAGCGCTGGATCGGTGATGTCGGGGCGGGCCAGGTCATCGGCGGGATCCGTATGGTCCAGCCAGTCGTACATTCGGGCAAACCGACTGTCGATTTCCGCGGGCAGGCTCTCGGTGTCGGGAACATCGATGCCGCACTCGCGCAGTGACCTGGTCACCAGGTCGATGGCCTCGGTCAGCCGATTCCGGCTGGTCAGGCTCTTCACCTGGAGCGTGGTCGCGCGCGGACGGTCCAGCACGGTGGCGGTCAGGTCTTCGAGTGCGCGGTAGTCCTCGTCCGCCTCCTCCAGCCGTCCCAGGCTGTACAGCGCGGAGTAATGGGCGGTGCGCAACTTGATAAGGGCATCGGTGTCGGCGGGATCGGCCAGTGCGAGCGCGGCCGTCAGCAGCGCGTTCACCAGCGAAAATTCCCCGATCTGCGACACTTCGTCGGCCGCCCGCCACAGCAGCCCGGTCACCGCCCGGCGTTCGCCGGAGTCCGTGACCGCGTCGGCTACCGGCAGGTACTGCTCTGCCGCGACCGCGAAGAGTTCAGGAACCACCGCAAGCCGACGTGCCATGCTGAGATGCATTTCGGCTTGCCGGTCCGGCTCAAGACCGCTCAGCACATCCTCGCGGATCCGGTCGTGCCGGAACCGCACCGCATCGTCGGTCCCGGCCTCCCGCACCAGGATGCCTTCATGGAAAGCCGGCCCCAGGAGGTCCAGGACGCCTCCCGTCGTGCCGATCGCGAGCTCAAGCACGCTCAACTTAGCGCGCCCGCCAAGGCAGGCCATTGCCTCTACCGCCCGCCGCGACTGCTCAGGCATAGCCGCGACCCGGGTTGCCGACAACCCGCCCGCCTCCGCCTGGGTTAGGTGCGCCCGCATGGCCGCCGTCTGCCACCGCCACCCGTCCGACGTAGCCGTTAGCACGTCGTCTCGGCGCAGCGCGTTGAGCAACTCCACGGTCTCCAGCGGGTTGCCATGGCTGTGCGGTTCGATTACCTCGCCCAGTTCCGCTGCCGCCGCAGGGGGCACGTGCAGCATCTCGCCGAGCATGGCAACGAGATGGGGTCCGGCGAGGTTGTCCAGCCGTAGGTGCTGCACTCCGGCCTCGCTCCACCGGGACAGCATGGCCGCCAGCGGGTGCGAAGGGTCCACCTGGCCCTCCCGGTATGCCCCCACCAGCAGCAGACCTTCTGACCCCTCATTGCTCAGCACCATGTCCACGACGCCGAGCGGGATGCCTCCGCCCCATTGCAGGTCGTCGATGAATACGACGAGCGGGCGTCTCCTTGACGCCACCGCGCGCAGGGACTGCACGGCCACCAGCTGCGCACGCATCCCCGCGGAGAGCGGGTCACCGAGGTCGCCCGGCCCGAGCAGCCTCGCGAACTCCGGCACCACCGTGGCGAGCAAGCCCGCGTTCGCGCCAAGCGCCCCTAGCAGCCGGACGCGGATCCGGGCCACCTCATCTTCAGGTTCGGCAAGCAGCAGCCTCCCGAACGCCGTGAAGGCCTGCTGGATCGCGTTGAACTCCTGGTCCCTGCGGTACTCGTCGAACTTGCCCGCCACGAACCAGCCGTCGTTGGCGGCCACCTCCCCCCGCAGCTCGTCGACCAGCGCCGTCTTGCCCACTCCCGGCGTACCGCTGACCAGCACCCCGGCGCACCGCCCGGCCAGCGCTTCGGCGAACGCCTCCTTGAGCGCTGCCACGTGCTCGTCGCGGCCCACCAGCCGTGACGGCGGCAGCAGCCGGACCGGGAAATCGCGCTCGCCGACCCGGAACTCACCATGCCCGGCGCGGGTGTCGCTCAGCCGCTCCAGGTCATGGACGAGACCGTCCGCCGACTGGTAGCGGTTGTCCGGTTCCTTCTGCAGCAGATGCAGGATGATCTTGGACAACGGTTCCGGTATGTCGTGATTGACGTCGGCAGGCGGGGACGGCACTCGCGCCAGGTGATCGTGAATGAGTCGCAACGGGTCACCGACGCCGAACGGCGGCTCGCCAGTGCCAAGCTCATACAAGACCGCGCCCAGGGCGTACAGATCGGCACGCTGGTCGACCGCCCGGCCCGTCCGTCCGGTCTGCTCCGGCGCCAGGTACGCGAGCGTGCCGGGGATCTCGTTGTGGTGCGTGAATTCCGGGCGGATTTCGGCGACCGGCGTGGCCAGCGCGAAGTCCACGAGGGTAGGCGTGCCGTCCGCGGCGACCACGATGTTGGCCGGGGTGAGGTCACGGTGAATCACCTCCCTGCGGTGCAGTTCGGCCACCGCTCGAGCCAGCCGCAGGGCGAACCTGGCGAGGTCGCGCGAGGGCAGTGGTTTCGGCAGCTCCGCCAGGGGGCTGTCGCCGGCGTCCGCCAGCACGATCGAGCCCTCATGCGGCAGTTCGTCCGCTAGCTGCGCGACGCCGCCCACACCGCGCAATCGCTCAAGGATCGCAGTCTCATGGCGCAGCCGGGACTCGGCGTCCGGGCCGAGCGGCTCCTTCACGATCAGGGTGCGGTCCACGCGCGACAGCCGGGTAACACGTGTGCGGGCGCTGTCGTGTACGACCGTGAACCGAACGGGAGGATCGATGTCGTCCGCCATCCTGCTCCTCCACCTCGGCCGTAACCTTCGAACCTATACCTTTCCCCAATCTTTACATTGGCGAGATGACGACGCGACTCACGCCCAGCCATCATCATCAGCTCCAGCCGTCCCAGCCACGAGGTTCTGGTTGCGCCGGATGCCAAGCCAACGGCCGTCACGCAGCGGGCAGCGGGCACGCTGCATCCCAGGTAACATTGGCGTTTGGTAGGCCCCGATAGCTCAGTGGATAGAGCGACCGCCTCCTAAGCGGTAGGTCCCGCGTTCGAGTCGCGGTCGGGGCGCAGGTCAAACGCCACTCCCAGAGCCCGAACGGCGATTCCGTGCCGGTCGCGTGCCCGATGGCATGGACTGATTGTGCGGCTTGGACTTGGCGAGTTCGACCCGGGCAGCCTTGCCCACCGCGTCGGCCAGGGCCCGCTGGCGTGCCGCCGACGAGTGCAGGTAGATCAGCGCGGCCCGCTCGCTGTCGTGCCCCATCCGGACCATGAGTTCTTTGAGGTTCGCGCCCGCGTTGGCGGTGAGCTGGTTCCCGGTGTGCTGCAGGTCATGAAGGTGAACGCCTTAGGGCGACCTCGAACAAGCGGTAAGCCTCGGAATGCGTGCGCTTGAGGGCGACCGGAAATCACTGCCGTCCCTGCTGATGGTGAGCCGGGACCTCACCAAGGTTCTCAGCGACCGCTATCCCGGCCAGACGCAGACCCAGGACTACCTCGACCAGCTCACGTCCCTGGCCAACGCCAGCTGAGAACCGTCAAGCCAGGCAGTGCCCCCTGGTCAGAATCTTCCTTGCCTTACGGCTGCCTTGCGGTGTGATCCTGTGATCCCCGTGCCTAGCTCCACTTGATTCGCCGTGTCACACATCAAGCGGAGCCTGACACCGATGCGGATCGGGTGCCTAGATCCGACTGATGGTTGACGGATCGGCTTCAGGTGATGCTTGACGGTTTCAAGGGTTGGGTTGTTCACCGGGGCGATGAACTTGCGGGATCCTGGCTCGGTGAGATTGGTTTCCAGCACCGGGGCGCTGGTCGAGTTGCGGCCGACCGGCTATCAGTTCAGTCAGGCTGGCAGGGCTGAGGCCGGAGGGGCTGACTGCACAGCTGAATCGTATGCCGACTGGGACGCCAACTGGCTGGTGATCCGGGGGGACGTCACCGCCGCTGATGGCCGCTCCTGGAGCTTCACCGATCCCTGTCTGACGGCATGGGAGGCAGAGCGCCTGTCGGCGTGGCTGGATGCGGTTAGCCGGGACGCAGCGGATCGGGATGCGGCTGTGTTCACCGAGCCCAACGTCAGCTTCTTCATTGACGGCCGCGACCGTGACTGGGTGCGGATGCGGGTGCGTTTCTCGCATGAGTCGCTGCCGGGCTGGCTGCCGCGCGATGTCGCTGGCTGGCAGGCGGGCGAGTATTTCGTGGCACTGGAGGTAACCACCGCGGACCTGGCGGGAGCGGCGCGTGCCTGGGACCGTGAGCGGCAGGCATTCCCCGCCCGTTAGCCGCACTGCAGCTGCTTTCCGGACAGCTGCCCTCCGGCGCCGGAGCCGGAGCGGAGTCAACGCGGAGCGCCCGCAGCGCGCAGCGCGAGGACGAACGACGTTGACGCCGTGACGGACCGGCGTAGCCTAGGGCACTCCGGAAAGCATGGAGGTGTCAAGCATCAGGTGAAACCGCCATGTCAACTATCAGCCGGAGTCGGACACCAATGCGGATTGGGCTCTGATGCTCTGACCGTGAGAATCATCAGCCAAATGCGGGCGTGGTTTAACGGCTCGTGGCGCTGCGGGCGACGGACCTGGTGAGGAAGCTTATTTCTGTCAAGGCAGGATCCTTACCGCTAGCGGGCGTGGCGGTCGGGTTGTTCGGCATCATGGATGGTGTGGAGCAGGCGGAGTATGACGAGATCACCGGCCGCTTGCGGGGTCTGGTGGTCCTGCTGGACGACAGGCTGTCGGCCAGAGATCTGGTTTTCGTCGCTGAGTTCATAGACGTTGGCGAGCTGGGCTTGGCGCTGGAACAGATGGCGGATGCGCTGTGCGAGGGCGAAGCGCCGGTTGCGCGGACGGAACGAGCCGACATGCTGGCGCTTGCTGAACGCATGAATCTTGGCTCGCGAGTGTCTCGGGCTCTGCGATTTTGCCCGGAACGCCCTGAGCAGAGATAGGACCCAGGAACACCGTCTAACGAAAATTGTGTCCCGCATTGTGTCCCGCATTGTCCCTGTGAGAACTTCCTGTACGGGTTTTTCAAGGCGGCCCCGAGGGCCGCTCGCGCCGCCGGCCCGGGACGGCTCGGCCGCGCTCCCGCTCCGCTCCCGCCCGGCCGGC
>Ga0207652_10002282_pt1 | contig 16272 bp, 10 predicted proteins | sample KBSC63BmetaG_FD_184334 | JGI IMG/M metagenome (GOLD analysis project Ga0207652, IMG submission 184334) | Corn rhizosphere microbial communities from Kellogg Biological Station, Michigan, USA - KBS C6-3B metaG (SPAdes) (version 2) | ecosystem: Host-associated > Plants > Roots > Rhizosphere ... | reverse complement strand
AGCGCCCTGGGATTTGAAAGCGCCGAGGACGTAGACGACTCCGACGCGCGCAGTGACGATGGTGTCGCCACCGAAGATGGGTATATTGGCAAGCGCACTGCGGGAGGGGTCGGTGCCGAGGTCGACGATGATGGGCTGGTCAAGGCCGGGCCGGTTGATGGTGATGACGTGGCTGGCGGTGGCAGGAAGGCCGCCGGTCGCCGCCAGAACGTCGAGCAGGCGGCGCTCGCCCACGATGGGCACGATACCGTGGGTTTCGCCGATGACGGTGGCGGTGGCGCGAGGCCCTTCGACGAGCTGGATGGTGACCTGGGGATCGCGGAACATACCGGCGTCGACGAGCTTCTGGGCGATGAGGGTTTCGGCTGCGGTGACGGTGAGGCCCTGGAGAGAAATGACTCCGATGAGCGGGAGTTGAACTTTCCCATCGACACCGATGCGGACGGTGGGGGCGTAATCGCCGGGGCCGAAGACGCGGACGGTGATCACATCGCCTCCACCCAGGACCACGTCGCGGCTGGCCGGGAAGAGAATAGCGGGGTCGGTGGTGAGAGTTGCGGGGCGGTTGACGCTGGTATCGAGGGGGAGCGTCGGACCGGAAAACTGGGCGTGCGCGCTGAGGCAGATACACGCGGTCAGGAGGGCGAGCACGAAATGGATGTGCAACGAGGTGCGGTGGAAGCTCATTCGCGGTCTCCTTCCGTGGATTTGCGGGATTTCGACTTTGACTTCCAACTGGTGGTGTCGACGCCGGCATACGAGTAGCCGGAGTATCCGTAATAGCCGTAGTACTCCGGTGAGTTGAGGTCGACGGCGTTGAGGGCGATCCCGGTGAGCGGGGCCCCGGCCCGAAGCAGGAGGTCGCGGGCGCGGCGGACAACGTGGCGGGACGACTTGCCGTGACGGACGATCAGGACGACGGCATCGGACTCGCGCGCGAGCACCACGCCGTCGGTGACCGAGAGCAGCGGTGGGGAGTCGATGACGATGTGGGTGTAGATGGTCTTGAGCCTTTCGATCAGTTCCGTCATGGTCGAGCTGCCCAGCATCTCGGTGGGAAATGGCGGGACAGGGCCACTGGCGAGGATGTCCAGGTTGGGGACGTCGGGGACGTGCTGAATGGCTTCTTCAACCGTGGATGCCCCGGTAAGGACCGTGGTCAAGCCGATGCGTCCGTTGAGTCCGAAGCGGTGGTGGACGGTCGGGCGGCGGAGGTCGGCATCGATCAGGAGAACGCGAACATCGCGCTGGGCGAGGACGCAGGCGAGATTGGTGGAGATGGTCGTCTTGCCTTCGGAAGGGGTGGCGCTGGTGAGCAGGATGGTGACGGGCGGATGGCCGGCGGTGGAAAGCAGCAGTGAGGTGCGGAGGGCGCGGAAGGATTCCGCGAACTGCGATTTGGGGTTGGCGAGGACGCTGATGCTGCGCTGCAGAGATGTCTGGGTGGCGGCGTCGGCGGTCGACTTGCGGTCGCGCGGGATGAGGGCGAGCGAGGCGAGGCCGGTGACCGCTTCGATTTCCGCGACGCTACGCAGCCCGGTATCGAGGCTTTCGAGGACGAAGGCGAAGATGATGCCGAAGACCAGGCCAATGGCGGAGTAAAGGGTGAGCAGAGAGGACCGCGACTGCAGTGTGGGACTGACCGGGGGATGGGCCTGGTCGACGATGTCGATTTCCTGCGACTCGAGTCCGGCCTGCACACCGGCGGTGCGAATGCGCTCCAGAAGTCCTTCGTAGAGGGTGCGGTTGGCTTCAAAGTCGCGCTGCTTGAGGGTGTATTCGACGAGGTCGTCGCGGAGCTTGTAGGCGTCCGCCTTTTCGCCTTCGAGGGCGGCGGCGGTTTGCTGCTCATTGGCGCGGGCGGCGATGTATTGCTGGCGGGCCTGCTCGACGAGGCGGGACTGCTCTTTGTCCACGGCTTTCTGAAGCTGCTCGATCTGGGCCCGCGCGGCTTTTGCCTGAGGGTTGTTGGGGCCGAGGTAGCCCATGGATTGCGCATAGCTGGCCTGAGCGGTGGAGAGCTGCGATCGCAGGCTGGCGAGGCCGGTGGCGGACCCGCCGGGGCCTGTGTCGATCACGCTGCTGAGGGAGTCGGGGGTGGCGCTCGACAGGACCTTGTAGCGGGATTCAGCGAGGATACGCGCGATTTCAGCGGCGGCGGCGGCCTTGGTGAGGTCGTCGAGACTGAGGGTGATCTGGTTGTGATTGGCGTCGAAGCCGAGGACACCGAGCGGACGGCCGAGCTCCAGCATGCGCTGCTGCGAGGTTTCGACCTCCTGCTTCAGGTCGGAGAGTTGCTTCGAAAGGAACTCCGACAGACGCTGGCTGGATTCGAAGCGCGCGTTGTAGGTGTGCTTGATGTAGGCGTCGATGATGGTATTGACGATGTCCGCGGAAAGCCTGGCGTTGAAGCTGCCGTAGGTGATGCGGATGATGTCGGTCTTGGGAACGGGGTAAACGTTCATGGCGGAGCGCAGCGTTCCAAGCACTTGCTCACGCACGATAGGGTCGTCGAGACTCTGGTGTGGAATGGGGGTTTTAGCGCCGAAAAAGTCGCGGTTGTTGGCGAGGTCAAGCTCTTTCGCGACGGTGAAGAGCAGCGTGTCGCTTTGCAGGATGGCGACCTCGGTAGGCATCTGGCTGGAAGCGTCTCCGCCGAGAGGGTTGGCGGAGTTGACGCGATACTGGTTGGAAGATCCGGAGCGGATTTCGATGGCACCGTAGGCGTTATAGATGCGGGGCTGGATAGCACCCTTGTAGAAACCGTAGGCTATTCCCAGGACGAGCGCGATGATGATGACCGCCTTGCGCTTCCTGACTGTCAGCAGTATCTCGGACAGCGTAGCGTCGGTCGTGGCTTGACCTGCCCCGTCACGTATGGGGTCGGTCACCCCGCCACTTGTAGGGGGCGCAATTCTCTGGGGATCCATCACGGCTTAGTTTACGCGAAATGCCGATTTGAAACTTGGGGTAAACGCCTTGATATCAGACGGGGGCGGCATTCACACCGGCAAGCGGGAAGACCCTACAATAAGGTTGCAACAAATCACAAATCTTAACGGACGTGTACCAGGCATGAGCAAGAAGATTCAGATCGCGGTTGTAGGTTCCGGTTATGTCGGTCTGGTGGCTGCCGTTTGTTTCGCGGAAATGGGCCACGAGGTGATCTGCGTCGATAACGACGAAGCGAAGGTTGCCGCGCTGCGAGGCGGAGATACGCTGATCCACGAAGACCACCTGCCGGAGCTGCTGAACCGCTATCGCAACACGCGGGTCCGGTTTATGACCGACCTGGCGGAAGCGACGCGGGAGTGCGAAGCAATTTTTATTGCAGTGGGAACTCCGCAGAGTGAGAACGGCGACGCTGATCTGTCGTATGTGGAAGCCGTGGCAAGCGAGATTGCGCGTTCGATCAACGGGTATAAGGTCATCGTCGAAAAGAGCACCGTGCCGGTGTATACGAATGAATGGATCCGGCGAGTGATCGAGCGCAATGGCGTGGAGCGCGCGATGTTCGACGTGGTGTCGAACCCGGAATTTTTGCGTGAGGGGACGGCTGTTTCAGACTTCCTGCATCCGGACCGGATCGTGGTGGGAGCGGATAGTGAGCGGGCAGCGGCAGTGCTGCATGCGATCTATGCGCCGCTGACGACCGGGGAGTATTACGAGACGGCGAACATTATTCCGGGGGCGCTTTCGAGCGCGCATCCGCCGCCGCTGTTGCTGACTTCGACCAAGAGCGCGGAGATTATCAAGCATGCGTCGAATGCGTTTCTGGCGCTGAAGATTTCGTTCATCAACGCAGTGTCGAACCTGTGTGAAGCGGCGGATGCGAACGTCGAACAGGTGGCCCGAGGCATGGGACTCGACAGCAGGATTGGGCCGAAGTTTTTGCGGCCGGGGATCGGGTATGGCGGGTCGTGCTTCCCCAAGGACGTCGCGGCGTTCCGTGCAGTCGCCGAGCAGATGGGCGTGGATTTCAGCCTGCTGGAGCAGGTAGAGAAGATCAATATTGAACAGAAGAAACGTTTCCTGAGCAAAGTGCGGTCGGCGCTGTGGACGTTGCGCGGAAAGAAACTGGCGGTGCTGGGGCTGGCGTTCAAGGGCGAGACGGACGATATTCGCGAGTCGCCTGCGATCGACATGGTGGAGATGTTGATGGCGGAGGGCTGCTGCGTGATCGCCTATGACCCCGCGGCAATGGAGCGGGCGAAGGTGGAACTGCCGGAGTCGCGGCAGATGAAATATGCGGCGGATTCGTATGCGGCAGCAGAGGATGCGGATGCGCTGCTGATCCTGACGGACTGGCGCGAGTTTGCGGAGTTGGACCTGCACAGGCTTCATGCGACGATGCGGTATCCCATCGTGATCGACGGGCGAAATCTGTATGATCCGCCGACCATGGCGGAGCACGGATTTACCTATATGAGCGTCGGGCGGGCTGCGGCGCATCCGGTCCGCGAGGCAGTGGCGGTTTAATTTTCGATGGCGTCCCGGTCCGGGATGAGCGGAGTGGCATGAAGTCTCAGATTGTTTTGGTAACGGGGGCAGCGGGGTTTCTCGGCTCTCATTTGTGCGATGCGCTGTTGGCTGAAGGCCACGATGTGATCGGCGTAGATAACTTTTCGACGGGGTCGGCGGCGAACCTGGCCCACTTGAAGACTGAGCCACGGTTTCGATTCGAGGAGCGCGATATCTGTGAAGCGTTCGATTGTGGCCGGGTCGATGGCGTGTTTAATTTTGCGTCGCCGGCAAGCCCGGTGGACTATATGCGGCTGGGAATCGAGACGCTGCAGGTAGGGTCGGCGGGGACCCTGCATACGCTCGAAGTAGCGAAGAAGTATGGAGCGTCGTATCTTCATGCGTCAACGTCAGAGTGCTACGGAGACCCGGAGGTTCATCCGCAGGTCGAGAGCTATTGGGGGAATGTGAATCCCGTCGGGCCGCGGTCGGTGTATGACGAGGCGAAGAGGTTTTCCGAGGCGGCTGTTGTCGCATACAACCGCTATCACGGGGTGAATACGCACCTGGTGCGGATCTTCAATACGTACGGACCTCGTCTACAGGCGAATGACGGACGCGTGATTTCGAACCTCATGATGCAGGCCCTGCGCGGAGAGGCGTTGACCATTTATGGCGATGGGTCGCAGACGCGGAGCTTCTGTTATGTGTCCGATTTGATTGACGGGATTGTGCGGCTGTCGAAGACGGACGAACATCTGCCGGTGAATATCGGCAATCCGGATGAGTGGACAATTCTGGAGTGCGCGAAGGAAGTGCAGGCGCTGGTCGGCGTCGAAGAAGAGATTGTATTTAAGCCGCTGCCGGTGGATGATCCGACGCGAAGAAAGCCGGATATTACGAAGGCCCGCGCGTTGCTGGGGTGGGAACCGAAGGTGGCGTTGCGGGAAGGGTTGGGGTTGTCGCTGGAGTATTTTAAGGCGTGTTTGTAGGAGGTGACAACTGCGAGGAGCTTGTGAACCCGTTTTTTCGACCCATCACAAACTCGTCATGCGAGCCGCAGTCGAAGCACCTGCCACGCGAATTGGATCAGTAAAATTTTGCGTACCGTTTAACCGATACTTTGGACCTCTTCGTGGTCAACCCACGGAGAGTGGGGCTGCACAGGAGCGGGAGTGGTTGAACGGCTCGATCAGTTGAAGTAATGCAGACTATTCGGCGGGTGCTTCGGCTGCGGCCCGCAAAAGCGCGAGCCTCCGCTCAGCATGACAGATTTGGGGTGAGGTGCGGAAAAACATAAGGCCGCGAGCCGCTCCTTGATAACGTGCCCGTTTTGGATCACGTCACCCGCAAATACACCCATTTCCATCCGATTAGGTGTTCGGGGTCAACTGTATCAGCGAGCTGACGCCGGCGTGGTGCGTAGCTTGGGGTACCACGTGAACTGGGCGGCGATGGTGGTGTCGCTTTGCTGGCCGGGTTTGTAGATGGGGGCCTTCCAGCGTTCGTACTGCAGCCAGGCGTCGAGCTGCAGGTTATGTCCGAGGTTCTTTAGGACATCGATCTTGAACTGGTTCTGCGTGGTGCCCATGGGAATGAAGTCCTTAGGCGTTTTTTTGTTGAGGTAGGAGAGCTGCACCCACTCATCGCCGGAGAGATGGTAGGTGAGCCAGGCCTGACCGCCCTTAGCTTCGCGGCCGATCCAGTCGCCCATGATGAAACCCTTGTTGGTGTAGCCCTGCACCTGGATGCCTTCGTAGTAATTGAACTGGCCGCCTACGCTACGGAGGGTGGAGGTGTCGGTGCTGGCAGCTTCGACGCGCAGGTCGAGTTTGGGCAGATGGGGAAATTGCGAAAGGTAAATGCCGGGACGGTAGGCGGCGCGGCGAGGGGCGCTGGGGGGCGTTACGTCGTCGTGGACGATCGAGTCGGTATAGAGCGTGACGTAGTGGCGCAGGAAGGGCAGGCGCCAGGAGAAGTTGAAGGTGCTCCAGCGGGCGCCAGGATCGTCGCGGCTCAACTTTTCAGCGGTGGTGGTGTCGTTGATGTCGAAGAAGCTCTTGAGGAAAGTGTGCAGGGTGATGGGTTCGTTGCACGGAGTGACCGAGTTGTTCGGCTGAAGGCAACCGTGACCCTTGCCGCCCCAGATGACAGTGCGCTGGAATCCGAACTGGAAGTTCGAAGTGGGAGCGAATTCGAACATTTCGGAATGCACCCAGGGGTCTTCCGGGCGGGTATGGCCTTGCAGCGAGCCGATGAAAAAGTCGTAGCGAATGGGGCCGAGGAGCGCGGAAATATACGGGATGTGCCAGGGCTCGACGCGGTTGATGCGGAAGGAGTAGATGTCTTCGGCGTTGTTGCTCCAGGCCATGCCGCCGCCCAGACCGGGGCCGATCCAGGAGTCGGATTTGCCAAAGGAGATTTCGTGTCCTTCGAGGTGGTAGGAGACGGTAGCTTCCTGCAGGCGGAAGGTGTTTTGGGCGGCGACAGTAGACCCGTAGGGGATCGAGTCCTGCGGATTGTTGAAACCGGAAAAGTCGCAGATGGTGTCGATGCAGGAGAGCTGGCTGGCGAGGGCGAGCGAGTAGCTCTCCCCCATCGGCGCGTGCTGGAATTCGCCGCGCACGTAGAGCGAGAAACGGCCGTGTTCGTTGACCGAGGAGAACCCGGTGATATTGTTGAAACCCTTGGCGTAGGGGCGGCCGTAGTCGTTGAAGAGGGTCTGGCCAAGGTGGTAGCTGTCGTGGAGCGGGACATCGGTGATGCCCATCAGCCGGGTGTAGACAGACTCAACGCCGAAGACGCTCCCGCGAACGAGTCCCTTGCCCGGGGTCTCAGCAGAAAGATCGTCGAGCAGACGGGCAACAATTTGCTGGGCCTGCTCATTGCCATCGTTGGTCGCATCAATGACCGATTGCGTAAGGGCGTGGAGCAGGCTGCGGCGTGTCCATGGCCTCATGCTGATGAAAGCGGTGTCGAGGTAGCCGAGAGAGTAGAGCCGCATGGCCAGCGGATAGATCGGGCTGTCGACAGGAATGTAGGTGCTGCCTCGGAAGTCGTAAGGGTTGTCTTCAACGACGAGAGCATGAAGGTCGTAGGCGGGCTCGGACGGGATGGTGGCGACCGTTTGTTGCGGAATGACGACTGGTGTAGGGTGCCGGGGAACATCGATGGGAGCTTCCAGCGGATCGTGATAAACGGGGGTGGAGGTAGCGGGCGGCGTGGGAGGAGCAACCGGCTGCAGCAGGGGATCGGGTGGGGCCTGTTGCTGGGGTGTGGCGGGCGTTGTCTGGGGGGTGCTCTGAACAGTCGGCGGAGGTGTGGTCTGGGGCGTAGCGGCCGGAAGGGAAGGGATGCTGTCGGCGGGGACCGGAGTGGGCGTCGGCATCGCGGGGGTCTGGGCGGAGGCTGTGCAGACGCAGCATATTACGAGAGCACTGGCGAGCCAAAGTCGCGAGGAAAACGTGAAACGGGCCATGATGCCAGTGTAACCGCCTTGTTGGAATGTCAGCTCAGCTTCGATTCTTCTTTGATGCAGGCAGCAAGTTGCGCGCAGCCAGGTACCCCTTCATATTGCGGAGCGGGTCGGTGGCGAGCGAACTTTTTGCGGGAAGCGCGCACCAGATGACAGCGGCGCCATCTCCGAGGCGGGCGCGGTGGGCAGATTCCTGCATGACGCGGTAGACAGCGACAGCGTCGGTGCCGTCCACGGTGAGGATGGGGAGGTTGATCTTCTTTGCGAGCTTCGAGAGCGAAAGCCAGGTGAGGTTTCTTGGATTCCCGGCACGGGGTGTCTCGATGCTGGCGATGACCAGGATCAAAGGGAGACGCGCGTCCATGGCGTAGGTGAGGGCTTCCTGCCAGCCGGTCTCGGGGCGTCCGGCGTCGGTGTAGACGACGGCGAAGCGGCCAGGGCTCGCGAGCTTCAGCCCCTGGGCGATGCCCGAGATGGTAGCGAGGCGTTGATGCGCGGGCAGACTTTGAGCGGGCTCAGGCTTCTTGCGGGCCGCAGTGGTGCGCTCGGTAGCAAGGAGTGCGGCGACTGGAGCGTTCGGTGGCGGGCTGATGTAGTCGCCGGGCTCGATGTGCATGAGCGTCGAGCAGAGGATAGCTTCAAAGCGCGGCGCGGATGCGGGCGCTTTGCTGAGGGAGCGCGTGCGCTGCATCAGCGCATAGAGTTCTTTGAGCTTCGCGTTGGGGAGGAGCGGATTTTCGTGCAAGGGGCACCTTTGATGGGGCTGCGTAAATGGTGGACCAGTAGTGTGAGGTCGCGCGGTTGACGTTGTGAAGCGCTGAAGGCGCGCCCTATGCCGTACCCAGGGCGCAAGCCCTGGGTACGGCACCAGAAAGAACCTGAGCGCTGAAGGCGCGATCTATCCCAGGCTCAATTCCGCAGGTATCGAGCGTTTATGCCCTCGCGTCGATTATAGGTCGCGCCTTCAGCGCTTCGAGACTCATTACGTTCCGCTGCCCATTTACGCGTGCGCTGGACCACTACCTTCGATGGTGATGCCGAGTTCGACAAGAGCTTTTTCAGCGACCTTGGGTTTGACCACTCCGTCGCGTGCGAGCTTGGAGAGTGCGGCAGCGACGATGGATGCGGCATCCACTTCGAAGTGCTTGCGGAGGTGCTCACGGTTGTCGGAACGTCCGAAGCCATCGGTGCCGAGAGAGACCAGACGTGAACCGAGCCATGGCGAAAGATTGTCGGGCATGGACTTCATGTAGTCGCTGGCGGCGATGATGGGCCCGAGAGCGGAGCCGAGCGCAGTGACGACGTAGGGCGCGCGCTCTTTTTCGCTGGGATGCAGCCGGTTGTAGCGTTCCGTGTCCAGCGCATCGCGGCGAAGCTCGTTATAGCTGGTGACGCTCCACACGTCGGCGGCGATGTTGTATTTCTCGGCCAGGATCTGCTGGGCCTTCACGGCTTCGTTGAGGATCGGGCCGGAGCCGAAGAGCTGAAGCTGCGCCATGCCTTTTTCGGAAGCCTTGTACCGGTAGATGCCACGCAGGATGCCTTCCCGGATACCTTCGCCTTCCGGCATCGCGGGCATTGCGTAGTCCTCGTTGTACATCGTGATGTAGTAGAAGCAGTCTTCGCCGAGCTCGTACATGCGGCGCATACCGTCCTGGATGATGATCGCCATTTCGTAGATGAAGGCCGGGTCGTACGTGACGCAGGTGGGGATAGTGCCGGCAAGGACGTGGGAGTGGCCGTCCTGGTGCTGCAAACCTTCGCCGAGCATTGTCGTGCGGCCAGCAGTTCCGCCCATCAGGAACCCCTTGCCGCGTGAGTCGGCAAAGGCCCACGCCATGTCTCCGATGCGCTGGAAGCCGAACATCGAGTAGTACATGTAGAAGGGGATCATCGGCATGCGGTAGTTGGTGTACGCGGTGCCTGCGGCGGTGAAGCTGGCCATGGAGCCGGCTTCGGTGATGCCTTCTTCGAGGATCTGACCGTCCTTCTTTTCGGAGTAGCTGAGGAAGACGTCGGAATCGTGCGGAATGTACTTCTGGCCTTCGGGAGCGTAAATGCCCACGGCTTTCATCACAGACTCAAAGCCGAAGGTGCGGCCCTCATCGGGGATGATGGGGACGATCAGCTTGCCGATCGCGGGGTTCTTCAGCAGGCCGTTGAGCATGTTGACGAAGCCCATGGTCGAAGAAACGGCGCGGCCCTTGGAGCCGGAGAGCCAGTCCTTGAAGAAGTCGAGCTTAGGGGCTTCAAAGGTGGGCTTGGGGACGACACGCGCCGGCAGGTAGCCGCCGAGCTCTTCGCGGCGCGCTTGCATGTATTGCAGCGCGGCGTCGCTGGGGTCGGGGCGATAGAAGTCGGCGTCTTTCGCGGCTTCGGCGGGAATCGGGATTTCGAAGCGCTGCACGAACTGGCTGAGGCCGTCGTCCGAGAGCTTCTTTTCCGAGTGGGTGGCGTTGCGCGCCTGCGCCGAGCCGAGACCGTAGCCCTTGACCGTCTTCGCAAGAATCACCGTAGGGCTGCCCTTGTGGTCGCGGGCCTTCTTGTACGCGTTGTAGATCTTGATGCGGTCGTGACCGCCGCGATGGAGGTGGAACAACTCGTCGTCGTTGAGGTGCTCTACGAGCTTTAGCAACTCGGGGTACTTGCCGAAGAACTCCTTGCGGAGATAGGCGCCGTCCTTGGCTTTGAAGCGCTGGTAGTCGCCGTCGACGCACTCTTCCATGCGCTTGAGCAGCAGGCCGGTGTGGTCTTTGGCAAAGAGCTCGTCCCAGTCGGAACCCCAGACGACCTTGATCACGTTCCATCCAGCGCCGCGGAAGGTGCCTTCCAGCTCATCGATGATGCGGGCGTTGCCGCGGACCGGGCCGTCGAGACGCTGGAGATTGCAGTTGACGACGAAGATCAGGTTGTCGAGCTTTTCACGCGCGCCGAGGCCGATGGCGCCGAGGGTATCGACTTCATCGGTTTCGCCGTCGCCGACGAAGGCCCAGATCTTGCGGTCGGTCTTCTCGATGAGGTTGCGGTTTTCGAGATAGCGCATGAAGCGCGCCTGGTAGATGGCGTTGAGCGGGCCGATCCCCATGGAGACGGTGGGGAACTGCCAGAAGTCCTGCATGAGCCAGGGGTGCGGATAGCTGGAAAGTCCAGGCTCGCCGCGCAGCTCGTGGCGGAAGTTCTTGAGGCGGGCCTCGTCGAAACGGCCTTCGAGGAAGGCGCGGGCGTAAACGCCGGGAGAAGCATGGCCCTGGAAGTAGATGAAGTCGCCGGGCTGGTCGCCGTTTGCGGTGGGATATTTGGCGCGGAAGAAATGGTTGAAGCCGACTTCGAGCAGCGTGGCCTGCGACGAGTAGGTGGAGATGTGGCCGCCGATGCCGGCGTCTTTCTTGTTCTGGCGATGGACCATCGCCATGGCATTCCAGCGGAGCAGGGCCTCGACGCGGCGCTCGAGCACGGGATCGCCGGGGTAAGGAACCTCATCGTGTTTGGGGATGGTGTTGATGTAGGGCGTGACGAGGTCGCAGGTGGCGGGCACTCCAGCCTCGCGGGCCCGCGAGTGAAGGGCGGCGAGAACGGCGGCGCCCTGCTCCCAGTCCTGCGCGACGACCTCGTCGAAGGCTTCAATCCACTCCGCGAGCTCGGCCTTCATGTCCTTTTGTACTGCTTCATCCACCTTTGTTGCCATGCGTAAAAATCCCCTTTATGCAAACTTCCTCTACAAGGATAAATCTCGCTAATGATAAATGCGAGAGGAGGGCGGTTTGACCGAAGTCCCTTTGCCAAAGCTCTTTTGTTTGTCATTCCCGGAGGGAATCCGCGTTTCGCTTGCAGCAGCAACACTCTCCAAGGTCTCAATCCCGTTCTGTTCGTATTCACTGGGACTGTTTTCGTTCCTACCCTGAGCTGCTTTTTGCTCTGAAACGTTTTGCGAAGGCTTTTTCACACGCAAAGGAGCCGAAGGCGACGCCTGTTTTTGTTTTTGTTCTTTCTTTACTGCTTCTGCTTCTGCCTCTGCTTCTGCTTCTGCATTATGTCCATTCGTGTCTACATCGGGCGACATGTGTCCACGTTGTCCACGCAGACGTTCGCGGCGCTCTGCTTCCTTTTCCGCCTTGTAGGCGCGACGGTCTTCCTCATCCCGCACAGCGCGGTACTTTTTGTAATTCAGCAACCTCCAGCCCCCATCGATGGGCTCAATGCGCTTGCCGTCGTTGTCGGGTGTGCGCGAATCGGGGTCGGGCGAAAGAAACTTTGCGATGGCGACGCGCACATCCTTCACCGGCACCCGCGCACGGTTGGCCAGCCCGGAAATTGAAGCCCGGACACGTCCGTGCTTATCTGCCATCGCCAGCATTGTGATCCAGACCAGGCGCGTACCGTCAGGCTCGCACCTCACCGTCGATTCCGTGATGCTTGAGAACAGTTTTGTGAAGGTTACAGACGTGATTTTCTCTCTTTCCGTCCGCTAGATAGGAAAAATTCTACGGAGATCAGGCGAAGAAAAAACGAAAGAAGCGTTTGCTCACTACAGAGTTCGCACAACCGTGCCGGTGCTTCGGCGGACGCCCCGGTTGGCCGCTCGACAGGCCGGTACCGAACAGGCAAATGCCGAAGGATTACGGCGCGATTCGGCTCCTTTGGTAACCACGAGAAGTTACGAAAGTGAAGACCAAAGATGTCTAGGTAACATGCATTGTCCGGGCCTATAGTCACACCCATAAGCTCCACGGTCACTGCGACTTACGCCATGGTTCGCTTGCTTCAATGCATCTCCACTAAGGAGTTCCATGATGAAACTACATGTTGCTTTCGCCCTCGTTCTCGCGATGGCTCCCGGCGCGGCATTCGCCTCGACCATCACAAGCGCAACCGTTTACCAGAACATTCCAAATCCCGGCAACTCCGGCGATCCAGCCAACCAAGGCAACACGCTCGCCTCGGCGAACTTCACGGTCGGATCGTTGGGTATCGACTTCGAGACAAACTCCTCCGACTCCACTCCTCTGAATGTGTTCCTCAATAACCCCACTTTTTTCAACCAGGCGAATGGCTTCAACCCGACTGCCGTTACGGACAATACCGAAATCGTTCTCACGGGCTTTCTCACACTCAACGCCGGCGCCAACTCCTTCGTCGTAGGCCATGACGATGGTGTCGTTCTGACGGTTGCCGGATTTGGCAACGTTGTCGATGCGCCAGGACCGACCGGCCTCTCCGAATCTCCGTTCAACGTCAACGCTCCCTCTGCGGGCGAGTACGCCTTCACTCTGCAGTACTCCGAATGCTGCGGAGGTCCTGCCGATCTGGTTTTCAATATCAACAACACTGTCATTACAACGAACCCCGTTCCTGAGCCGGGATCGATTGCGCTGTTGGGAACGGGCATGCTGGGCATGGCAGGAGCCGTTCGCAGACGCTTCCGCACCCGCTAATTGCAGTCGCTTTGTGTAGAAACGGCCGCCCAGCAGGGTGGCCATTTCTTTTGATGTAGAAGGACGTTTTACGTCGAGTAGTCGGCGTTGATGCTCACGTACTCGTGGGTGAGGTCGCAGGTAAGGAAGCGGCAGGCCCCTGCACCCTTGCCGAAGTTCATGGCGATGGTGAACTCGCGCTGCTCCATGCGTTGATGGAGAGCGGCTTCATCGTAGGCCGGGGCGCGCATGCCATTCGCGAAGACCGGCAGGCCTTCGATCGTGACGGTCGTGGCGGCGGGGTCGAAATCCACGCCCGCACGACCGGCGGCGGCCATCAGGCGCCCCCAGTTGGGGTCGGCGGACGACCAGGCGGTTTTGACCAGCGGCGAGGTCGCGATGGTTTTGGCGATGGCCATGGCGTCGGCGTTCGAGGCGAGGCCGGTGATCTCGAGCGTGACAACGTGGGTGACACCTTCGCCGTCGTCGACGATCTGGTGGGCGAGGGAGTCGCAGACACGCTGCAGCGCCGCCTCAAAGGCGGGGACAACATCACCCTGGGCGGCGATGCCGCTTTTGCCGCTGGCGAGCAGCAGGACGGTGTCGTTGGTGGAGGTATCGCCGTCGATGGAGATGCAGTTGAAGCTGGTTTCGACGGCGGATGTGAGCATGGCGTCGAGGTGCTCGGAGGAGACCGCGATGTCGGTGAAGATGTAGGCGAGCATAGTGGCGTGCGGCGGGCCGCCGAGGTTCGGTCCGATCATGCCGGCACCCTTGGCGCAGCCGAAGATCTGCACGGCTTTGCCGCCGACTTCAATGGTCGCAAGGGCGACTTTGAGTTTGGTGTCGGTGGTGAGGATGGCGGTGGCGAAGGCTTCCGCATGCTCGCGCGTGCTGCCAAGCGCGGCCGCTGCGGATGGGATTGCCGCGAGGAGCTTTTCGGTGGGGAACGGGACGCCGATGATGCCGGTGGACGACGGGAAAACTTCGTCGAAGACACAGCCGAACTGGTCGCCGACGGCGATGCAGGTCTTGAGGCAGGCGTCGAGGCCTGCCTGCCCCGTAGCGCAGTTGGCGTTGCCGGCGTTGACGATCAGTGCGGAGACTTTGCCCCCGGTCACGGCGAGGTGTCTGCGGCCAATGGTGACCGGCGCGGCGACAACCTGGTTGCGGGTGAACAGAGCAGCGGCGGTGGCTCCGCCGGGACAGACGGCGAGGGCGACGTCGGGCTTGCCGCTGGCCTTGATGCCGGCCTTGGTGGACGACCACGTGAAGCCAAGAGGGAGGGTGGTGGAGGGAGTGCTGGTCACTGAATCACTGTATCAAGCGTGATGGGTACACATATGGAGAAAGACGTGTAAACGCCGGGGATGGTCTTGAAGCGCTGAAGGCGCGATCTATACCAGCCCAGGGCAACGCCCTGGGTAATGACGGTGAAACGTAACGAGCGCTGAAGGCGCGATCTATAAATTGATGCGGCGCCACAGACGCGCGATACCTTTGGGATGGAGGCTGGGATAGGTCGCGCCTACAGCGCTTTGAATTCTTTCGTGGCTTGTACATGGGGTTTCACCCCATGCTGGTATCGGTCGCGCCTTCAGCGCTTCACAAAACGTTAGACTACCCGCTATTTCGCACACGTAGCAGCACTATGGTCGGTGCGCATCCAGGTCTCCGACCTGCCGAAGGCCTTGATGCCGATGTATCCCCGAAGGCGCAGTTGGTTGCCGTCGGCGGTCATAGTTCCTTTGTACGTCTTACCGGATTTCGGATCGTAGAGCCTTCCGCCATCGGCGTGGGTGGGGTCGGTGAGTTTGAAGGCGTACCCGATCTGAAGACCGCAGAGAGGGTGTTTGCGGGCGACGGGGTCGGGGTTCTTTTCGTCGAGTTGCGTGGGAGCTTGTTTGCTGATCGCGACCATACGGGCGCAGACGTCTGTACCGCAGCGGAAGATTTGGATGACCGAGCCTGTGGGCTCGCGCCACTCGCCGAGGATGCCGGAGCTGGTTTGCGCAGGCGCGACTATTGTGATGAGAAAAAAAGCAATCAGAGTGCAGATACGAAGACTCATACTGGCTTAGACGCGAATGCGGAGCCGCATGAGGCGCGCGGTTGTCAACGGCCTGTCATCTCTTTGTGTGGATACCGGTGGAGCAGGATTTTCCGGCTGCGGCGTATACTTTGGCGATAACGACGGACGAGCGCGACAAGCGCACAGCAACTCTCCGAGGGGGATGTAACAGCATGAGCAGCAACGGAAATGGGCACCAGACGAATGGCAACGGGCACACACACAACACCGACTGGACGGTTCCGGTGCCGCGCGCGGAATGGATCGTAAAGCGCAAGGAAGTGGCGGCGCAGACGGGCGACTGGAACATGTCGCAGATGCACTTCGCGCGCCAGGGGCTGGTGACCGAGGAAATGGCGTTCGTCGCGCACAAAGAGAAGATTTCGCCGGAGCTGGTGCGGAGTGAAATCGCCAAGGGGACGATGATTATCCCGGCGAACATCAACCACCCGGAGCTGGAGCCGATGGCCATCGGTGTGGAGAGCCTGTGCAAGATCAACGCGAACATCGGCAACTCGGCTCTTAGCTCGAACGTCGATGAGGAACTGCGGAAGCTGCATACGGCTGTCCATTTCGGTGCGGACACGGTGATGGACCTGTCGACAGGCGGCGATATTCCGATGATCCGCGAACAGATTATCCGGCACTCGCCTGTGCCCATCGGGACGGTGCCGCTGTACGAGGCGCTCAGCCGCGTGAAGAAGGTGGAGGACCTGAATATCGACCTCTACCTCGAAGTGATCGAAGAGCAGGCGCAGCAGGGTGTGGATTACTTTACGATCCATGCCGGGGTGCTGATCCAGTATGTGCCGATGGTGTCGAAGCGCATTACAGGCATTGTGAGCCGCGGCGGG
>Ga0207652_10002276_pt1 | contig 16291 bp, 12 predicted proteins | sample KBSC63BmetaG_FD_184334 | JGI IMG/M metagenome (GOLD analysis project Ga0207652, IMG submission 184334) | Corn rhizosphere microbial communities from Kellogg Biological Station, Michigan, USA - KBS C6-3B metaG (SPAdes) (version 2) | ecosystem: Host-associated > Plants > Roots > Rhizosphere ... | reverse complement strand
ATATCATTGTTGCCGCCCCAACCGGAGTGGCAGCTATCAATGCCGGTGGTGTTACGCTCCATAGTTTATTTCAATTGCCATTTGAACCTTATCTGCCCACTGCTGCGAGCAAAAGCGCCTTATTGGGCAAATTGAAATTCAACCGGCAACGCCAGGATCTTTTGCGCAAAATGGAACTGCTGGTGATTGATGAAATATCGATGGTGCGTTGCGATACAATGGACGCCATAGATACGATTTTGAGATCAGTCCGCAGAAAACACAACGTACCTTTCGGTGGCGCCCAGCTTTTGTGTATTGGCGATTTATATCAGTTGCCACCTGTGGCCAAAAGGGATGAAATGAATATCCTGCAGGAATTTTATTCTTCAGAATTCTTTTTTGACAGCGTCGTAATCAGAGAGCAAATGCCGATGCTGATCGAACTCAGTAAAATCTACCGGCAAAAAGAAGACTCCTTCGTAAACCTTCTGAATAAAGTGCGTACCAATAACATGAATGCCGATGATTTTGAGGATTTGCATCAAAGGTTTGACGCCAGCTATCGGCCTTCCCTTGAAGAAAAGTACATTACACTTACTTCCCACAACAACCAGGCAGACCAGATCAACTACCGGGAATTGCATAAACTGCCGGGTAATTCGGTCACCTATGAGGCGATCATAGAGAATGATTTTCCTGAAAAAAGCTATCCCGCCGAGGGTTCATTGGTTTTAAAAACAGGAGCGCAGGTCATGTTTTTAAAAAATGATTTGGTCAGCAAGAAATATTTCAATGGGAAGATCGGCGTGGTAAAGTCATTAAGCCCCGATGAAATAGTGGTGACGTGCGACGGTGAACATATTTATGTTGCGCAGGAAACCTGGGAGAACACGCGGTACACGCTAACCAAAGAAGGAAAACTTAACCAGGAAACTCTGGGCACTTTCACGCAATTCCCGTTGCGGCTTGCATGGGCGATAACGATTCATAAAAGCCAGGGCCTGACGTTTGAAAAAGTAATGATAGATGCTGCCGCGGCATTCAGTAGCGGTCAGGTGTATGTAGCGCTCAGCCGTTGTACCAGTTTGAACGGAATTGTGCTTTTATCGAAAATACCCTCAAGCGCTATTCACAGCAATCAACATGTGATAAAGGGACAGCAAAGCCTTACTCCAAAAGGCTCTCTCGCAGAAAGATTTGCCGGAGCAAGACAGGTATTTACGCAACAATTACTGGAAGATATTTTTTCTTTTAATGAAATTAATACTTTGGTAGATGTTTTAAATTTTCATATAAATGAACAAAAAGCAAAACTTAATAAAGAATCTCTTCCCTGGATCAATGATTTAAAAAATAAGTTTACAGCAGACAAAGCAATTGGTTTAAACTTTATCGGTCTTACCAATTCCTTAATGAAACAGGAAGCAGTTATTGAGAAAAATTTTAGGCTCCAAAAAAGAATTAATGATGCTGCCAACCATTTTGCTCCAAAATTTAGGGCAATGCAGGATGCGATAAAAAATCATCCTTTGATAACAGAGCATCGTGAAACGGCAACGGTTATCAATACATATCTAAATGAGCTGTATTTAGCCTTATTTATTCAAAATTATTTTTTGCAATATTGCAAAGAACCATTTTCTGTGACTTCTTTTTTACAACACAAAATCAAATTAGCGCTGCCAAGAATCAACATTTCCTGTTATGCAAGCGGCAAAAAGCAGGCATCTCCCGATGTGCTGAACCCCGAATTATATAACACGCTGAAACGGTGGCGCGATATGGTTTGTGAAGAAAATGATACGCCGATTTATATGGTTGCTAATCAAAATACGTTGAAAGAAATCGCTGAGTATCTGCCATTTACCAAAAAAGATTTAACGCTAATAAGTGGATTTGGAAAACTAAAAGCCGAAAAATACGGCGCGGATATTTTAGATGCGGTGAGGGATTATTGCGACAGAAACGACCTGGAAACCAATATGGCCGCCAAAGAAGGCAATCCTAAAAGAGAGCGGAAAGAAAAATCTGTTGAACAAAAAACTCCTACAAATACGATCTCTTTCAACTTATTTAAAGAAGGAAAATCTATTGCCGAAATTGCAAAGGAGAGAAATTTTGCCATCACTACTATCGAAGGACATCTTGCCTCGTTTGTAGCAAATGGTGAACTTGATATTAATAAAATGGTTTCTGAAGAAAAACAACTTTTGATAAAAGAAGCCGTAAAAATTCATGGCAGCGAAAGTTTTAAAACATTAAAAGAGAACTTGCCCGAATACGTTACTTATGGTGAAATAAGAATGGTAATAGCTGCCCAAAAAGGTGATGAAAGAGCATAGGATTTTGTGCTCCGATCCCTTAAAAAGTTAACTCTTTTTCCGATTTGGCATTTCCAGTTATTTACGAAAACAGGAAATACAAAGATTCCTTTTCGAAATGGAGAAATAGAAGTTTAATTCGCTTAAACCAACAAAATCCAACCGGTTGATTCTTTTAAATTTGTCCATGGGTATTATCAATTACTTTCAAACTATTTATTATGCATTATGATTGGAACCCGTTTAAAATAGACGACGGAGAATCTATTCGCCATCACGAACAATCCTGGAATTTTGACGAGCGAAATGAAAGTTATTATCTGGGAAAAATAAATGACGCGGGCGATAGTGATTCAAGCATGCGCTATTTCACAGATGGGAAGACCGGCCGCTACTATCGCAAGGGCGAAATTATGCCTGAGGAAGAAAACGAAACAGAGATTAAAGATCCTTTTCGAAATAATTCTTACGAGGGCAAAAGAAAAAGAAATTTTAGTTTTAACCTGACCGGTGGCAAAAGGAAAAAGCAATAATTCTCTTTACAATTGACCACGAGTCAGTTGTTTTATGAAACCGGGAATCAGTAAACCGACAAATAATGTGAATTGCTGTTTCGGATTTAATGGTATTTTCCGAGCGTCGTGCATTTGATTTTCAACTACTGCCAATCGTAAAATGGAGGTCTCAGTTTGTGGCCTCCATTTTTCAAATGATCTCTAATAATAACGATTAATACAAAGAACGAGTCAATTATTACTCAATCGGCGGCTTTTATTGAAATTCTACACTCGGATGATAGCGTTTTACGCGATGTAGCGTATTTACATCAGTATGGTGCATTTCCATTCCACCTTGTGCACCAAGTTTCAGCACTATATCAGATGAATGAGTAAAAGTTCCGTCATCATTAAATTTGAAAGTACTTTCAAAACTTTTCAGCTCTGCCCGACCCAATAAATATTTATTTTGAAGAATACCATAGCATGGGTCACCTGGAGTTGCTTTAAAATGAATTTCCCTGTCACTTGATTTGGCATCGGCACCGGCCATAATCGCAATTCCACGTCCAAATACCACCGTACGAATCACCTGCTGGTTTTCTTTATTCCAAAGAATATATCCTACTTCATCATGAAACGGATCCATCGCTTCTTCTCCGTGACGCCATGCAGTCGATTTGTAGCTCAGCCCTTCCATAGATTGCTTTCCATTTTCCTGTATGGGAATAGGTTTAAACGATGCTTTTTCAAAGTAGGTAGTTTCGGAAGTTTCGTCCTGTTTGTTGTGATACGATAAATCCACGCCCACGTTGCCTTCCCATTCACCAACGAGGGGAGTCAGCGGCCCTAATTTCTGACCGCCAAATTTTGCATTTTCTGCCATAATATATAATTTTTTTGATACTTGAAGGGCTAAGTTACAGATTTTGAGATAAAAGGTTGCCTACTGTAAAAGCACAATTGCGAACCTTTTTGGTTTTTCGACCTTCAATCCCGGCTATATTCTAAGGTGTAAATCTGGGAGCCAGCGGGGGTTCATCTTTTACTCTGCTACAGAATCAGGAGGTATTTACCGGATAAGCTTCGATAAATCGATCCAAGCGGTATCGAAGGAAAGAGCCTTGTGTTATTTCCGAAGGTGTTGTATATTTTACCTATTTTGTTGTCAGCGTGAAAAATGCCCTATGGAAAAGCAAGATCAGGTGAATAAGAAAACGTATTTTTTGTTGCTTTACTGTTTGTCATTAAATTTACTTCAACAAAATTGCTTGCGGCATATTCAAAATTAATCTTCCAAAATGATAAAAGGCCGGAATTATTAAAACTTCTTGTCCAAATAATTTATTTCCCCTACCTTTGCACTCCCAAAAAAGTTCTTTATAGAAATTATTGACTGGGAGTCTGTCATTCTGAGCTTGTCGAAGAAGACGGACGTTAACACCAAAAAAATTTAAAAAATGGCAAAAGAAATTACAGCCTACGTCAAGCTTCAATGCAAGGGCGGACAGGCTAATCCGGCACCGCCAATCGGCCCGGCGCTCGGTTCAAAAGGTATCAACATCATGGAGTTTTGCAAACAATTCAACGCAAGAACCCAGGATAAACAAGGGAAAGTTCTTCCCGTTCTCATTACAGTTTATGGCGATAAATCTTTCGATTTTATCATTAAAACCCCTCCGGCAGCTGTTCAGTTAAAAGATGCAGCAAAAATCCAGTCCGGAAGTAAAGAACCCAACAGAAACAAAGTTGGAAAAGTTTCATGGACACAGGTAGAAGAAATTGCGAAAGATAAAATGTCCGACCTAAACGCATTCACTCTCGACAGCGCTATGAAAATGGTAGCAGGTACAGCCCGCAGCATGGGACTTACCGTTGAAGGAAATGCTCCGTGGGAAAAATAAATTGTAAAGAGAAAAACTTTTGAAAAAATGATCACAAAAAAAAGAAAAGAAGCCAACGCAAAGGTGGATGCCAATAAAGCCTACTCATTAAAAGAAGCTTCCGCGCTGGTAAAAGAAGTAAATACTACCAAATTTGATAGTTCTGTAGATCTTCATATCCGTCTCGGAGTAGATCCTAAAAAAGCCGACCAGGCTGTTCGTGGCACCGTTTCTCTACCTCACGGAACCGGTAAAACGAAAAAAGTACTGGTGCTTTGCACTCCCGATAAAGAACAAGCTGCAAAAGACGCAGGTGCTGATTTTGTTGGCCTTGATGAATATATTGCAAAAATTGAAGGTGGCTGGACAGATGTTGATGTAATCATCGCAACACCTTCTGTTATGCCTAAAATTGGCCGTTTGGGTAAAATACTAGGTCCAAGAAACCTAATGCCGAATCCTAAAACCGGTACTGTTACAAATGATGTAGCTGCTGCTGTGAATGATGTAAAAGGCGGTAAGATCGCTTTTAAAGTGGATAAAGTAGGAATCGTTCACGCTTCTATCGGCCGGGTGAGTTTCTCTCCTGAAAAAATTGAAGCAAACAGCCAGGAACTGATTAATGCGCTGGTAAGATTAAAACCGGCTACTTCAAAAGGAACTTATCTAAAAGGCGTTAGCATGGCAAGCAGTATGAGCCCCGGAATTGCGATTGACACAAAATCAGTACAGATCTAAATAACTTATTTGCTTTTGACTCAAAAGCAACAAATTAAACAGTATGAACAAAGAACAAAAACAAGAAGTAATAGAAGCTTTGAAAAGCAAATTTTCTCAGTATTCTAATTTCTATATAACAGATACAGAAAGCCTTTCGGTAGCACAGGTTACCAATCTTCGCCGTCATTGTTTTGACAAACAGGTGGAAATGAAAGTAGCGAAAAACACTTTGATCAAAAAAGCGCTGGAAAGCCTCGATAATGAGAAATATGCCGGTGTTTATGATTCATTGCACCAGGTAACCGCTTTGATGTTTAGCGAAAGCCCGAAAGATCCGGCTGTCATCATCAGCAGTTTCCGTAAGTCACAAAATGGCGATAAGCCCGTTTTGAAAGCGGCATTTTTGAATGGTGATATTTTTGTTGGAGACAATCAATTGGTTAATCTTACAAAGATCAAAACCAAAAATGAATTGATTGGTGAAGTGATCGGATTGCTGATGTCGCCAATTCAAAGAGTAATCGGGGCTTTACAAAACAGGTCTGAAGGTGAAGTAACTGCAAAAGCTGAAGCTGCTCCGCAAGCAACAGCAGAGGCTCCAAAGGCAGAAGAAGCTGCTAAACCAGCCCCTGACAATGCTGAAAAAGCTGCAGAATAAAAATGGATTTCGTTAGCTAATCAGCAGATCAGCTAATTAATTAAATAAAAATTTTTTTAAAAACCCATCCACCGGACCTAAAATGGAAAGAAGGTGGAAAATTAAAATCAAAAATCATGGCAGACGTAAAAGCATTAGCTGAAAATTTAGTAGGCTTAACAGTAAAAGAAGTTCAGGAATTAGCTGAATTCTTAAAAACAGAATATGGCATCGAACCGGCAGCGGCAGCGGTAGCAGCACCAGCAGAAGGTGGCGGAGCAGCAGCACCAGAAGAAAAAACATCATTCAATGTGATTCTGAAAGCTCCAGGAGCTAATAAACTGGGCATTGTAAAACTTGTAAAAGAAATTACAGGCTTAGGTTTGAAAGAAGCGAAAGAATTGGTAGATACTGCACCTAAACCAGTAAAAGAAGGTGTAGATAAAGGTACTGCAGAAGAACTGAAAACTAAATTGACTGAAGCAGGCGCTGAAGTTGAAGTAGCTTAATTTCTAAAAAGGAAATATTTGAAAGCCGGAGTTGATTCTCCGGCTTTTCTGTTTCTAGGCTATTTGAATAAATCATTGCTAAATGAGATTAATCATTATTTGTTGCTTTGTTGGATCGGCTGCATATCACCTGCTGAAAATAAAAATCCTGTTTTACCTTCACGGCGAAATTTTATTTCCCGACAATCAACGAATCTATTTCTACAAAAAGCTTTTATTAATTATGTACAAACTCACTGCATTTCTATTTCTGTTTATTCCATGCGTTGCTTTTTGCCAACCTAAATTAGATTCTCTTACGATAGAGAAAATAATGAGCGATCCAAAGTGGATCGGCACCTCGCCCTCAAACCCTTTCTGGAACGCTGATGGCAGCAAATTATTTTTTGACTGGAATCCTGAAAACGCACCATCAGATTCGCTGTATTATATTTCCAGGGAAAATAAAATTCCGGTTAAAGCGAGTGTGGCAGAAAAGCAAAATGTAATAAGTGCAAATCGCACCAGTTATAATACAAGCCGAACCGCTTATGTGTATGAAAAGGATGGCGATATTTTTTACAAAGAAATAAAACCGAATAAAACCATCCGCATTACACAAACCCAGGAAACAGAATCCAATCCGAAATTTTCTTTTAATGAAAAAGCAATTGTTTTTATTCATAATGAGAATTTATTCGCCTGGGATATCAGTAGCGGTACAACAAGACAGGTTACTGATTTTGTCACTGACGATGAAAGTAAAAAAGAGGAAAAGCTTTCTCCGGAGGATCAATGGTTAAAAAAAGATCAGTTAGAATACATGCAGGTTTTGCGGAAGCGAAAAGAAAAAAAAGATCTGGCAGAAATTTATGACAGCAGCACTGCAAAAAATAATTTGAGAAAAATAAATATTGATGATAAAAGCGTGCGCAATCTTTCGATAAGCCCTGATGGAAAATTTGCCAGTTATGCTTTGTATAAACCTTCAGCAAAGAGACATTTTACCATTGTTCCAAATTACGTGACCGAGTCAGGTTACACAACAGATATTCCCGGCCGCGAAAAAGTAGGGCAGCCACAAGGAAGCAGTGAATTTTACATTTATGATATACAGGCGGATTCAGTGTTTCACATAAAAACCGATTCCATTGAAGGTATTCGTGATATTCCGGAATATCTAAAAGATTATCCAACAGAATTTGAAAAAGCAAGAAAAGAAGATGCACTGAGAAAAGTAAATTTTTCTTCTGCAAAATGGTCGCCTGAGGGAAGTAATTTGGTTCTGGATATTCGTGCACAGGATCATAAAGACAGATGGTTGATGCTTTTGAATCCATCAACGAAAAGATTAAAATTATTAGATCGTCAACATGATAGCGCCTGGATTGACGGCCCCGGAATCTATAATACGGGATGGATTGATGAAAATAATTTTTGGTATCAATCAGAAGTTACCGGCTATTCGCATCTTTATTCTGTAAATGTAAAAACCGGTGAAAAGAAAGCATACACATCCGGGAAATATGAAGTGCTGGATGCACATCTGTCCAATGATAAAAAGTATTTTTTCGTTTCTACCAATCAGATTGAACCCGGGCAACATCAGTTTTATCGGCTGGAGATACGTGATGGGGAAACGGAAAGGATAACAACAATGGCCGGAGGAAACGAAGTAACCATTTCTCCGGATGAAAAAGAAATTGCAATCCTTTATTCTTTTACAAATAAGCCGTGGGAACTTTATCTTCAGGAAAATAAAGCTGGCACAAAAGCGGAAAAAATAACCAATAAAGCAGAGAGTGAACAATTTAAATCCTATCAATGGCGCGCTCCCGAAATCATTACTTTTACGGCCAGAGATGGTGCTACTGTTTATGGTAGAGTTTATAAACCTGCTAATCCTGATGTACACAAACCGGCAGTAATTTTTGTGCATGGAGCCGGTTATTTACAAAATATTGATAATTGGTGGAGCTATTATTTCAGGGAATTTATGTTTCATAATTTGCTCGCCGATCATGGATATTATGTGATGGATGTCGACTATCGCGGAAGTGCAGGTTATGGCAGGGATTGGCGCACAGGAATTTATCGTCACATGGGTGGAAAAGATCTGACAGATAACCTCGATGCTGCAAATTACCTGGTAAAAAATTATGGAGTAAGTCCTAAAAACATCGGCATTTATGGTGGTTCTTATGGCGGCTTTATTACGTTGATGGCGATGTTTACAACGCCAGATGTTTTCGCTGCAGGTGCAGGTTTGCGTTCTGTTACCGATTGGGCAAATTATAATAACGGATACACTTCCAACATTCTGAATGACCCTTATAAAGATAGCCTGGCTTACAAAAGAAGTTCTCCCATTTACTTTGCTTCAGGATTAAAAGGTCACCTGTTGATGTGTCACGGAATGGTGGATCAGAATGTGCACTTCCAGGACATTGTGAAATTGACCCAACGCCTTATCGAATTACAAAAGAACAACTGGCAATTAGCTCCGTATCCAATGGAAAATCATGATTTTGAAGATGCAAACAGCTGGACAGACGAGTATAAACGGATCTTTAAATTATTTGAAAATGTCTTGAAGAAATAAAGGAATATATTCACAAGAACGTGGAAAAGTTTTTTTACGTGATGTTCAAACGCCTTATTTGCACAGTAAAAGGATTGTTACTGATGCAGATTCTGGAATCGAGCAAAGAGAAAATTTATAACTTTTAAGGAAGTGAAATAGTAGACCATTATTCATAATAACCAAATAAAAAAACGTATTATTTGTTGCTTTACTGTCACTGCATTGGCACAATGAATCTGGGTAAAAATGTGGTTGAGCAAACACACTTGCAGGGAAGTGTTGCTTTACTACAACACTTATTTTTATTTTTCCATTACATTTTTGCAGGTATATAATTTGCAACCTGGATAGGCATAAATTTTCACGTTAACTTATGCACTCACCACAAATCTTAGGTATTAACCGTACTCAGGATGCCGCTATTTCCGTGTTTGATGGTGGAAAACATCTGATGTCAATTCACAAAGAAAGACTTACAAAACGCAAACACCATTGGGGAAGATTGGGCGATATCTCCTTGTATAAAAATCATATTCCTGTTGTATCTCAGCCTTACGACCTGGTTGTAGAATGCTGGAGCGCCGATGATGAGATTCGGAAAAAAAATGATTATCACCAGGAATTGTATAATGAATTGCCACTAAAAGAAAATGCGCGGATCATCGAAATTTCCCATCATCTTTCTCATTTATACAGCGCCTGGCCTTCCTCTGGTTTTGATACCTGCGCAGTGATGATTATCGATTCCGTTGGAAGCCCTGTAGAGCATATTAAATATGATTATCCTGGCAAAAACGGACAGCAAAATCTGTTTGAAGTTGCCTCGTATTATTATTGCGAAAATGGAAAAGTTACCTGTATCAAAAAGCAGTTGCATGACAGGAATCCTGAAAAGCCAGATGGCCTTGGAAACTTTTATTACAAGCTTACAGAGTGTCTTTTTAAAGGTGAAGGAAATGAAGGAAAAGTGATGGGACTAGCTGCGTATGGTGATCCTGCTAAATTTGACCTCCCTGATCTAATCGTAAATGATGGCGAAGTAATGATACCTGACGAATGGCGTAAAATATTTAAATCAACTGATTTTGATTATAAAGACGAGAAAAAAACCTTCCAGGAAAAAGCGGATTTTGCAGCAAAAGGACAGGAGGTTTTTGAGAAGGCTTTGGTACAAATAGCGGCGTGGCTAAGTGAAAAAACAGGAACTGATAATATTGTTTATGCCGGTGGATGCGCTTTGAATTGCGTCGCAAACAGCAAAGTTTTGGACGCGGGATATCATCTTTTTATACCCCCAGCTCCACACGATGGCGGTACCTCACTTGGTTGTGCAATTTATGGGGCGATGGAGTATTATCATTTGGAAAACCAGTTTAACTGGCAGCGTGATTATCTTGGTCCCTGTGTAAATATTAATGAAGTAAAAAGCCTTTTAAAAGATTATCCTGATTTAAGGATTGAAAAACCAAATGGTCTTATTGATGAATGCGCTAATCATTTGGTGCATGGCAAGATATTATGTGTCTTTCAAAGCCACAGTGAGTTTGGGCCGCGTGCATTGGGCAACCGCAGCATTGTTGCAGACACCAGGTATGGAGTCAATAAATTCTGGATCAACGCATTTATTAAAGGAAGGGAATGGTTCCGGCCGATTGCGCCATTTGTGTTAGAAGAAGATGTAAATGAATATTTTGATTTCACAGAAAGAACGCCGTTCATGTTGTTCACTGCGTACTTAAAAGACAAGTATAAAGATCATTTCCCGACAATCGAACACATTGATCACAGCGCGCGCATTCAAACTGTAAGCAAAAAGGACAACGAATTTATTTACGATCTTATTAAAAATTTTAAAGAAAAAACAGGCGTTGGAATTATTGCAAACACCTCTTTTAATGGAAAAAATGAAACGATGGTTGAAACGTTGGATGACGCGATTCAATGTTTTATCAAACATCCGATTCATTACCTGGTTGTGCCGCCATATATTATTTCAAAGAAAACGGAGGTAAGTAATCCGATGCAATTATCCAGCTATCATGCGTAAGTAATTTTTAATGCAGAAATATTTTTGAGAAAATTTGCTTAATATTATTCTGCAAATGAAAATAAACATTTTATCCCCGCACATTGATGATGCTGCTTATTGCCTTGCTCTTACTATTTCCAAATGTGTAAAGTGTAGAATGGAAATAACGATTATTAATTGCTTTACTGTAACCGACTGGGCGATCAGATTTGTATCAAAGGATAAAAATGAAATCAGTTTGCTGCGCAAAAAAGAAGATGAACAATTTTATAAATCTTATGATTTTCCAATCACTATTGTGAACCTGGACCTGTTAGATGCGCCATTAAGAAGCGGATTTATTTTCCAGGAAAATGTTTTTGGAGAAAAGGAGTGGGAAATGGTGCAGGAATTAAAAACGTACCTGGAAGACCATGTGGATGGAATTTTATTTTGTCCCTTGGCGATTGGCAATCATGTCGATCATGCGATCTGTCGCGAAGCAGTGATGCAGCTGTATAAAAAAATAAAAGTTATTTTTTTTGAAGACTTGCCTTATGCTTTTCGCATCAGCAAAGACGAAATTCTTGCTCATGTTAACAATTTACAAAAGAACTTAAACGTAAAATTGATTCATCAAATTAATACATGCGAACAACTAAGCTTCGATAAAGAACAGCTTATCAGAATTTATGACACGCAGATCAATGAGGAAATTTGTGCAGAAATAATTGCACACATGAATGCCGTTTGTGGCGAACGTTTTTGGGGCGAGGCCAAAGTGTTGCAGGAATTAAACAGTTTCTGATCTCGCAAGAAAAATTAACCTGTATTTTCTGCATCTTCAATAAAAACATTTTTTTATTTTTTCAAAGTGTTAAGAGTTGGGAAACGCTTATAATTCGCAAGCAAACCAAATGTTTTAATTTTCTTTTTTTAAAAAAGTAAGATTTTTTTTAACTCTGTGGATGATTTTTGGCATATGGTTTGAATAACTATAAATGTACTTAAATTTTAAAATTCAAATTTTCTCATAAGCAGTTAGTTTTGGTAAACGGCCCCTGTTTCTACAGGGGCCTATCTTTTTTACCAATTCAAAAAACTTTTTGCCTTACAGTAAATCAAGAAATAATAAGAGTTTCTGTTTTCTTTTTAAAGGTAAAAAGGCAATTACGAATCACGTACTTTCTATCAAATATCCAATCAACATAATACTAATGAGAAAAATAATAGCGGTAGTGAAAGCAATGAGGAAGGAGTTATTTTTATAACTCCCTTGTTTCAATACTTTTTCTGTCTGCTTATATCTAAAGTAGGATAATACACAAGTGAGTGTACCGGCGGCAACGAGGATGATTCCTACGATCACTGAATAGCCGCGATGTTGTACTACTCCCGGCTTGCCAACTAACATGGAAACCTGTTTGACAAACAGCGAGAATTTAACCACCACAAAACCAAATGCCATGATACCAATACTGGTTCGAATCCAGGCAAGAAATGTACGTTCGTTGGCTAAATGATCACTGGCGTTTCCTTGTTTTTTTACTTCATCCATTTTTAAAATCAATTTTTCCTTTAAAGGTAATTATTGATTTTATGATCCAATAAAAATGGAATTGCAAAAGTTTTATATGGAAAGAGAAATAAAAATATCATTAAGCATTTAATACTAATTCCTCATTTTGTAATTCAATTTTCTCTCCCTGAACCGGAATTGAAATATTTTTGAAGCCCTTAATTTCCAACCTGGATTTAAAAGCCTGCTGTGTATCATATTCGCCATGAACTAAAAATACTCCCTTTACTTTTTCCGCATGCTGGCAGCTCAAAAATTGCAAAAGATCATCTGAATCAGCATGAGCACTGAGGCCCGAGAGAGCATCGACTTCTGCTGCTACAGGAATTGTTTCATTAAACAGCTCCACTTCCTTTGCACCCTGCAACAATTGTCCACCGAGAGAATGACTGCTGCAATAACCGGACATCAGGATCGTATTTTTATGATCATTGAGGCATTGTGAAATATGATGCCTTACGCGACCGGCATCAGCAGTTCCGCTCGCAGAAATAATGATGCAGGGATCGGTGCTTTCTTTCAGCCGTTTGCTGTCTTCAGATTGCTCTACATATTTCAATCCTTTAAACAAAAAAGGATCATCATCTATTTTTAAAATTTCCTGTAACCGGTCATTAAAAAGCTCCGGATATCTCTTTATCGCTTCCGTTGCCTTAAGGCTCAGGGGGCTGTCAACATATACATTTAGATCCGGCAATTTATTTTCTAATTCCAATTGATTTAAAATATACAGGATCTCCTGCGTGCGCCCGACACTAAAAGCAGCGATAATCAGTTTGCCTTGTTTTTTGATGCATGTTCTTTTGATCCATTCAAGCATGTTGTCAATATAATTAAAAGAAACGTCATGATGCTTGTCGCCATAAGTGCTTTCTATGATGATGTAATCTGCCTGAGGCGTTTCGGAAGGTGGTTGTAATAAAGGACTTCTTGTTCTGCCCACATCGCCGCTAAAAAGAATATTCGTTTCTTTTTCATCTTCTGTTACAGAAATACTGATTGCAGCACTGCCAATCAAATGGCCGTTGTTCATGTACGTCACACTTACCTGTTTTGCAGGTTTGAATGGTTTGTTATAATCAACAATTTCAAATTGCTTTACGGCATTCATTACGTCTTCATGAGAATACAGAGGCTCATAGGGCTCAAGGTTGTGATCGGCTCTTTTTTTATTGATATATTCTGTTTCGTAAGTTTGAATTTCGGCGCTGTCGTGCAATAATATTTCTGCTAATTCAGCCGTCGCTTCCGTGCAATAAATTTTACCCTCAAAACCTTCTTTCACCAGTTTTGGAAGCAATCCTGAGTGGTCAATATGAGCATGAGAAAGTAAAACAAAATTGATGGAAGCCGCGTCAAATGCAAAGTCGCTGTTCAGCGTATCTGTGTCAGACCCAAGGCCCTGGAACATGCCACAATCCAATAAAATGTTCACACCGTTTTTTAAAGACAACAAGTGCTTTGAGCCGGTAACAGTACGGGCTGCGCCGTGAAAAGATAGGTTCATTGATACGGTTAAAAGTTTGAAAAAGTCTATTAATTCGTGTTGTTATTAATCTTTGTATCCGCCTGCATTTGTGGAATTTTCTTTACTGGTATTGCGATTGTGATGCCTTACATGTACATCATCTGCTATTTTATCCGGCTTTGCTATATATTTTTCTGTCATCTCTTCATCTTTTTTCAAATCCTGATTTTGCATATCGGTAGATAAACCTGTCCCTTCGCTTTTATTGCTGCCACTGGGCTGGCCTTTTACATCTTTCCTCATAAAATTCTTTTTATTCCAAATACACAATTGATATGCCATTATAATTTTTATAAAACAGGAAAGTATTATTTAAAAAAGTGCTTTTATTTCCTCCCGTTTTCAAATGGATATTCAATCGGCATTGCTTCAGGTTCTAGCATCATATCATGCATTCAAAGTTTTTTGATAACGCATCCAATGTTAATCTTCGATTATAAACAGGTAAAAAGCAAATAACTTTACTCCTTTACTCTTTTGTAACTTCCAATTTCCAAAATTCAATGATGAAAATAAAAAAATCAATTATTATTAAAGTTCTCTTTGCGGGTATTTTCTTTTTCTTTTCTCAAAATATTATTGCCCAATACAAGGCAACCTGGGAATCTCTGGATACCCGTTCGGTACCGCAATGGTGGAAAGATGCAAAGTTTGGAATCTTCATTCATTGGGGCGTTTATTCCGTACCAGGTTATTCTAAAAAAGGTGATTATGCAGAATGGTATGAAAACGGCCTAAGAAACGGAGATTCGGCCCGCATCAAATATCAAAAAGAAAATTATGGTGATCGTACTTACAATGACCTGGTAAATGATTTTCATGCTGAATTATTTAATCCGAATGAATGGGCGAAACTGATCGAAAAATCAGGAGCGAAATATGTCGTGCTTACTTCAAAACATCATGATGGCTTTTGCCTTTGGCCAAGTAAAGAAGCCGACCGCGATTGGGGATTTCCATGGAACGCAGTAACAGCAGGGCCTCACAAGGATTTGCTTGGAGAATTATTTAAAGCGATACGCAAAACGTCTGTGCATCCGGGGATGTATTATTCGTTGTATGAATGGTACAATCCTTTATGGTTAACCGATAAGACAAAATATGTTTCAGAACATATGTGGCCCCAAATGAAAGATTTGATTAATACTTATAAGCCAGATGTTTTTTGGACAGATGGTGACTGGGATGCACCTGCATCTACCTGGAAATCGCGGGAGTTTCTTGCATGGCTATATAACCAAAGCCCCGTAAAAAATTCAGTGGTGACTTATGATCGTTGGGGCAGCGGCGTTCGCTTTCATCATGGCGGTGTTTATACGCCGGAATACCAGCCTGATCTGGATTTTGAAGATCATCCCTGGGAAGAAAGCCGTGGGATGGGAGCGAGCTATGGATACAATCGAAATGAAGATTCATGGGATTATAATTCAGCACAATCACTGGTCTTGCAATTAATAGATAAAGTGAGCCGTGGTGGAAATTTTTTGTTGGATATCGGCCCCGATGCACATGGAAAAATTCCACCGATCATGCAGGAAAGATTGTTGGAAATTGGAAAGTGGATGGACGTGAATTCTGAAGCAATTTACAACACCGTAAGATGGAAAAATTCTTCTCAATGGAGCGAAGGAAACAGAAGTTTTAAGCCGGGAAAAAATGAAGATCCGGTGCTGAAGATCACTGTTGACGCAGATTCAGGCTATGCAGTAAAAGAAATTTTTTATACGTATAATCCAACCACTAATTCATTGTATGCAATACTTCCAAAATATCCGTCTGATAAAAAACTGTTCTTGAAAGATGTGCAATTACCTACCGGAACGATTATCAATTTTTTATCAACAAAAGAAAATCTTCAATGGCAACAACAGGGAAATGATGTGCTGGTTACTTTCCCTGATTATGATGCAAATAAAATAAAAGCGGCTTATGCTTTTGTTTTAAAAATTGAAAATTTTGGAAAATTTGCACCGAAGCCAAAGATGGAAATGTCGTATGAAAAAGATCCTTTGAGTCCCGTTATTTCTTTTCACAGAAATGATGATTCCCGGATTTATTATACAA
>Ga0207652_10002275_pt1 | contig 16297 bp, 9 predicted proteins | sample KBSC63BmetaG_FD_184334 | JGI IMG/M metagenome (GOLD analysis project Ga0207652, IMG submission 184334) | Corn rhizosphere microbial communities from Kellogg Biological Station, Michigan, USA - KBS C6-3B metaG (SPAdes) (version 2) | ecosystem: Host-associated > Plants > Roots > Rhizosphere ... | reverse complement strand
CGACCACGAACCATAAGAATAATTATTGGCAGTGGGCGGTTTGTAACAATCAATCAGCGCCGCACTGCATTGCCAAAAAACTGAATTGGCTGCTGTCCAACCTGCGCCTTGTCCATCCTGACCGCGATTATCAAAACGCAATGCCTGTCCATCCACATTTACTATATCAAACAAAACACCTGAAGCCCAGCTCTGGATAGTGCCACTAAAACTATAAGGCCGCTCTGACTCGCATTGTACAAATGCGTTTGGCCCCGGTGCACAAAAACCTACGGCAAAATCGTGATAACCTCTTTCCGCGTAGCAGCGCTGAATTAAAGTTTGCTGGCCCGCTGTTAAAAAAGTATATCTGCGTTGTCCGCCGATTTCTGATATCGGCGAAAGTGATTTACAATCTTCAACAGTTATTCGTTTTGCAGTTGCCAGTACATCAACGGCGCTTCCTGCAAAATGTTTAAACACCACCTGGCGAACCCACACATCCATAACATTCTCCATCGTTATCGCCATCCAACGGTGTGCCTCATCTTTTGGATTAGTTTCATCGTATGTCGATTGGCAGGTTAAATTTTCAATGCCAACATTGGTGATCCTTCCGGGCCAATTATATGCAGCAACCGTTCCACCACCATAAGTTGTATCAAGTGCTGTCGTGATGGGAGCATCAATCGTGATCGTATTTCCGGTTACAGCAACAACTTTTCTATCCCAATAAATATCGCGTTCACCGGGCTTCCAACCCAGGGCGGATATGCCGCCTCCAAAAGTTTCGGTGCCCAAAACAGAGATCCAGTTTTTTGTTGAAGGCCGGTGAATGGTTACCCAATCACCTGTTTTAAACGATGCATTTTGAACATGCAATTTATTTGCATTAACGGGTACATATGCATCTGTAATTTTAATTTCAGGGCCGGAAGTTTTATCATTTTTACCCGTTACTCTAATCAATGTCTCACGCCCCAAACCAGTTCCCAAAAGAACGGTTCCGTTATTGATACCACTTCCTCTCAACACAATTCCCGAAGTTGCTATTTTCAATTGACCTCCGACATTATAAGTACCTTTTTCCAACAAAACTGTTCCCCGAAAACCATTATTATCTAAGGGTAGTTTGGATACATAATCAATAGCTGACTGTATTCGGAGGGTTGCATCTCCATTGGTGAGCGGCACAACAATTTTTACCGGAACATCAGGAATTGATTGGTCAGAAGCCTTGTATCCACAATAAGAAAAATCCGGAATGCGGTTTCCCAAAGAATCAGGATTGTAAATTAAATGACCGTCTTTCGCCACTGACAACGGCGGTAAAATCACATCTTTTTTTGACTGTCCCAAAACACAACAGGAGCTTGTAATAAAAACAAACAGCCATACTAAGCAATAGTATGGCCGGCTAAAAATAAAAATCGGTAATTTATGTTGCTTTACTGCATTTTGTGTGTTCATTAATCGTCTGCTTCAAAGAGGTGTCTTAAAAATAATTCTATTTTTTAATAGATGGCCTTACATCATTGATGTTGACAATACTGTTCAGGTATTCTTCAATGTTGGTATAGCCATCCGGGCGGTATGCCGATGCATCGCCTGCATCTTTTGGATTAAGCTTGTGTTTTAATTCATATTGATCCGGCATGCCATCATTATCTGAATCTTTATAAGGAGTGCCTTTGTATTCCGGATAGCCGCCCACCTGGCTGATATCACTGATAATACCGTTCTTATAAGAATCGGCAGGTAAACGTCGCTTTATATAAGGGCTTCTGGGCGCTGGTTTTGCATCGGGGCTGATTTTGATAGTACCGGTTCTTACATCTTCAATTATTCTTTTATCTACTGCATCTCTTTTCGGAAGAAAAGCGCCAACATGTTCCAACACATACTGGTAGGCATCCTGTGCATTCATCACTGATAATTTTGCAATGGCAAAGGGTTCATCCGTTCTGATGGCAGCAGTATATTTTCCTGCATTGGGGAGGTCTTCTATTTGCACACCACCATCCCAGTTATCGCTGGTAACTTTTTCATTTCCGTCCATTATATTTCCCACCACATAAGCTCTTCCAAACATGGCAGTATCCTTGCGCGAACGGCCGGATTCTGGTTTTAAAATACGATGGCTTATCGACTTGTCTTTTGGTGTTATCGGGCCCGGCTTAAAATAATTATTTATAAAATTAAAATGCGAATTGTTATCACCACCATCAACGGAGCGATTCCACCAGTTAAAGACGACATTATTTACAAAACCAAAATCGCCATACATTCCAACCGAAGGATTACGCGCCACATTATTGGCCCAAAGATTTCTCATAAACGTACTGTTCAACCCCCCAATGGTACTTCCGAATGCGTGATTATAAGTGTCAAGCCCTTCGGAAAAAATACTGTTTTGAATGGTAACGTTTACGGTTGGCAATTTGACATCTTTACCCGTACGATCATATACGTGCCGGTAAATAGACATATTTTCGTCTAAACCCCAGCTGGCGGAAACATGGTCAATCATGATATTACCAACAGGATTTCCGCCCAACGCGTCATCTCTCCTGGTAACCTCCGTGGCACCTCGGCGAAAACGCATGAAGCGAATCACCACATCATGAGTATCTATCCAAACCGACTCACCGGCAATGCAAACGCCATCACCAGGCGCTGATTGACCTTCGATAGTTACATACGGCGCACGGATACTCACCGGCTCTTTGAGATGAATAATTCCTGACACATTAAAAACAATTATTCTTGCTCCGCCCTGCTCACATGCATTCCTGAAAGTTCCAGGCCCGCTATCGGCCAGGCTGGTAACGACAATTACTCTTCCACCACGGCCTCCAAATGAAAATGCGCCGCCACCTTCAGCGCCAGGAAATGCAGGAATATTTGCCTGTGGTAAATCCCATGGTTTTGAAGCCCACGGCACATAAGGCTTTCCCTCTTTTTTTTCTTTTTCTATAATTGGCAGTGCTTCTTGCCAGGCGATATCTGATTTTTGCTTTGCTATTGCCAACACAGAATCTGCCCTGGCTTGAACTGCCGGTGGTATGACAGGATATTGCGCAAAGATAAAACCAGGCAATATTGCTAAGGCAATTACTAAAATTCCGAAACCCAAATATGAAAATTTCATTCTATTATTTTAACTCTTGTGCTACTGTTTAATTTCTTCTGAATGTTTATAAAAACAGTGAAAACAAAGTAGCCATTTAAGATTTAATTCCGTGTGCAGGTCTGACTGAATCAATAGGTACGACACTGTTCAAATACACTTCAATATTGGTATACCCTCCTCCATTTTTGGCGGGCTTTGCCGCATCGGAAGCATCATTGGCGTTTAAGCCGTGACTTTTTTCATAACTGTCAGGAATACCATCGTTATCTGCATCTTTATAAGGTGTTCCTTTATAATCAGGATATCCACCTACCTGGTTGATATTAGTTATAATTCCCATTTTATAAGAATCTTTAGGCAACTTCCTCACTTTAAATTGAAAATCTGTGTCTGTAACCATCGGTTTATATGAAATTTTACCTGTGCGTACCTGTTCGATAACACGCTTGTCTACAGGATCACGTGTGGGGAGCGTTGCCCCAACATTTTTTAATACATAATCGTAAGCATCTTTTGCAGATAAAATGGTTACAGGCGCATGAGGAAAAGGTTTATCCACCTTCATATAGGCGAAGTATTTTTTTGCTGAATCCAAAGTCATCTCATCGCCCTGCCTGTTTTCTATTTGCACGCCGCCATCCCAATTATCTTTAGTGACTCTTTCATTTTTATCCATAATGTTGCCATGTACGTAAGCCCTCCCAAAAACAACATAAGGCAATTTACTACGGCCGGATTCTGGCTTAAGTATTCTGTGACCAACGGATGTATTTAAGTCTGTTACGGGCCCTGGTTTGTAATAATTATTTATCATATTGTACAAAGCAGTATAATCGCCTCCATCAGTTGAGCGGTGATGCCAGTTAAAGACAATATTATTTACAAAATTGAAAATGCCATTCCAGCCGATAGATGGATTTCTTGCTGTATTATCAGCCCAAAGATTGCGGGCTAACATACAATTTTCGCCACCCATGGTGCTTCCAAAAGCGTGGTTCCATGTATCAAGTGCTTCTGAAGAAATGCAATTTTGAATGGTAACATTTACAGTGCCATGCTTTTCGTCTTTGGAACCGTCTTCAGGATTGAACATGTGCCGATAGATTGACATATTTTCATCAAGGCCCCAGCTTGCGGAACAATGGTCGATAATTATATTACCGACAGGATTGCCGCCAAGTGCATCATCACGGCGAGCCACATTCGTTTCTCCACGGCGAAAACGCATAAATCTTATTACTACATCATGAGTATTGATCCAAAAAGATTCGCCTGCAACGCAGACGCCATCGCCAGGCGCTGTTTGCCCTTCAATTGAAATATATGGCGCTCTTACTATTATAGGAGTTTTAATACGAATTATGCCTGCAACATTGAATACGATTATGCGTGCACCACCTTGTTCGCAAGCCCAACGCAAAGTTCCGGGGCCGCTGTCTGCAAGACTTGTAACTACCAGTACTTTGCCACCACGTCCTCCAAAACTATATTTTCCGCCGCCTTCTGCACCTGGAAATGCAGCAATTGACGCTTGCGGCAGATCCGTGGGTCTTGCTGCCCAGGGAATGTATGGTTTTCCATTTCTTGCATCCCGTTGAACGATAGGATATGCTACTGCCCATGCAGAATCTGATTTGCGATATGCCTCTTTCATCATGGCAGCAGCAGCCTCTTGTTGTTCTTTGGATTCATGAGGATATTGAGCAAACGCATTTTGAAAAAAACCACTTACTATAAACAATAACAGGAACCGAATTGATTTTTTTTTCATCTATATCGATATTTTTTAGTTATAAAATTTACAAAGCAGAGGGACTCGCTTTCGAACTAATTCAATTTCTCTTACTCAGTAAAGCAACAAATAATTTGTTTTTTAATTTTCTCAAGTCACAATTCACCATCTTATTGCAACGGATCAAAAGAGCCACCCCAATTATTGTTTTGATTTAGATTAGGATCATTATTAATTGCTGCCTGTGGAATCGGGAAAAAATAATAAGTTGGCAAAAAGTTGATAGGATTTGCGTCCAGCTTTGTAGTGGGGTTACTATCATCATGATTATCATTCGTGATTGTCGTAAAATACTTAGCAGTCATACTGTCCAAATTTTGCACATCCCTGTAATTTGAGCTTGTAGGATCTTTCAGACTTGCAGCTGAAGGAATATCATCACCGGATTTAAGGACAATCCTAATTCTGTTTCTATACCATCCCTTTAAATCCGACATCCTTTTCCAGCGATATAAATCCCAAAATCTTTTTCCTTCAAACGCAAATTCAATTTGCCGTTCTTTTAAAATTGCATCGAATAACTCCTCACGGCTCATTCCCGGTTTCAAACCGTATAAGCCGTCTGTGCCTGCTTCAATACCAGCTCGTTGCCTGACGGCGATGATACCTGAATATCCTTCGTCTGATTCTGAAGTTTTGCCTACTCCAATGGCACTTTCAGCTAAATTCAGCAACACCTCCGCATATCGAATTTCCATCCAGTCTGTGCCGCTATATTGAGGATCTCCGAAAGTAAATGATCCTTCAGAAACGGCTTTCCTGCAATAAAATCCGGTATTGGAAGCTTTGGGCTCTGTTGATTTGGACGGGGTTTCATAATAAGTCCAAAGCTTGTAATTCGTATTACCGTCCAGAGGCCATGTACATCCATTATAAGCAATGGTTGCATAAAATCTCGGATCTCTGTCTTTGTAATACAACGAGTCATAATAAGGATACATCCCGGTTGCATCACCGGGCATTTTCCCATCTTTCATCGGGTAAGCTTCTACCATTTCCCACGTTGGAAGATTGGAACCACTTCCAAAAAGATAAGAAGGCCTGCATGATTTATCCCATCCATTATTTTTCTTTTCCTGGTCGCCGGAAGCTGTGTTGTAGCTTGTAACCATTACCGCTTCAGGGTTATTAACTTCCTTGAACCACATGTTTTTGTAACTACTATTAAGACCAAATCCATTTGCATCAAGAATTTGTTTTGCAATTGAGTTCGCATCGTATGCGGCCTGCCACCTGGCCTGATCATCATTGGGATTGAACATCGGGCTTGCATAATATAACAATACACGTCCTTTAAATGCTGCAGCGGCACCACTGGTTATTTTGCCCCAATCGGAATTGGAAGGCCATTTTCCGGGAAGGTTCGCTATAGCAAAATCAAGATCGTTTCCAATTTGAGCAAAGCATTCTGAGGTTTTATTTCTTGGAAGTAATGCAGCTTCACGGGCTGCATCCCCTACTCCATTAAGCGGCTCAAGCACCAATGGTACACCACCATAAATCCTTACCATATCCCAATAACGAAAAGCACGAAAAAATTTTGCCTGCGCTATAAATTTTGTCTTGGTATAATCCGGCAACGAACTGTTTTCAACTGATTGAATGAAAGTATTCAACTGCCTGATCTTGCCCCAGTTAGTTTTTGGTTGAGTATTATTAGTATTTAAAGAAGTTCCATAATCCTGTGGCTCATCACTTCCATAGCTCATGGTTCCTTCCATAAATTTATTGCCGGTAGATTGTCCTTCTTCGGAAAGCTGGCTTTGGACACCACTTAAGACGCTATTGGTATTTTGTCCGCCCCATAGTGGTAAATTATTGTCATAAATATTATCCATGTTCAATTGTACCAGCGTTGAATCAGAGAAAAGAAGATCAGGCGATAATTTCGAGAGATCCGTCTTATCAATTACTTTCTGGCAGGAGCCACACATTAAAAGCAGCGCTATTCCTATTATATTTATTCTTTTCATTTTAAAATTTTTAAAGCATTACAGGTTTACATTTAATCCCAGGCTAAATGATCTCAACTGAGGAAAAGCATCATAAGATCCGTTTGCATTATCCTTATAACTGTAAGGATTATATAAATTAAGCGGGTTAATGCCCACCAGGTAAATCCTTGCATTATTCAATCTTAATTTATTTAAAACATTTTCGGGAAGAGTATATGACAGGTTAAAACTGGTTATTCTCCATGTAAAAGAGCTCCTCCACCAAAAATCTGTTGATAAATCATAGGTATCTGTGAAATAGGGTGAAGGATACGCAGCGTTTGTATTTTCCGGTGTCCAGTGATCGGCCCAAAATGCCGGACGATTTGAGTATGGTTTCCCAATTTTTCTTGCTGCACTTTCAACGGAACCAATTCCGCCCCAACTTAATCCGGAAACAACATTCAGGCTTAAATTTTTATAAGAAATTCCCCAGTTAAATCCTAAGCCATAGTGATTATCCTGCTTTGCCTTTAGATATTCCTGGTCATCAGATGTAATGATTCCATCAGGAGGGCCGTATTGATTAGTATTTGGATCTTTTGGTCCACGTATGTCTTCGAAATATAACATACCGGGTTGAGGAGCCTTACCAAATAAAGTGTAGCCAGGATTCTTGGCTAGCAAGGCATCTACATCAGCCTGTGTATGTAAAATACCTAAACTGTGATATCCAAGATATCCCATATCGCTTGATTTGCCGGTGGGGTCAAGATAAGTACCGATATCTCCTTTTGCAACATCCGTAACGAGTATTTTATTGTCGTTCCAGTCAAAATTCAACGTCACATTGTATCCCCAATCTTTATTGATCCTGTCTCTCCAGTTTGCAGAAATCTCGTAGCCAAAAGTGTTGGCCTTACCAAAATTTTCAGAAGGAACTGCAGTTCCTATTAATATAGAAGGTGCTGAAGTTAAATTTGACAACATATCGTATCGGCGATCCAGGTACCCATCTGCACTTACGGAAAGCCTGCTGTTTAAAAATTTTGCATCGATACCTATATTGTATTTATCAACGTTATCCCAATGTACATCCCGGTTCGCCATTTCCAGATTTGTAACTACAGCCAATCCTCTGTCACCATCGCCACCAAAGACTGCGGCCTTACCTGTTTGAATTTGATAGCTTCTTAACCATTGATACGGTTTAGTGGCATCAAGACCAAGAAATCCGACAGAACCTCTTAGCTTAAGGAAATTAATTGTATTTGATATCCTGTTGAAAAACTTTTCTTCTGATATAATCCATCCTGCTGAAGCGGAAGGAAAATAGCCCCACCTGTTTTCAGGAGCGAAGTTTATGCTTGCATCAGCGCGAAACTGAAGCTCCAATAAATACTTTCCGGCATAATTATAATCAAGGCGGCCAATATATGCGAGCCGGCCGGCCTCCGAAATTGTTTCATTCGAAGACTGGTTGCCTGTACCAAAGTTTTGGTTGTCCAGTCCGCCAACAACAATACCGTCAATCATGCCGGCAACGCCATCGCTACTGGATTCTGCCTGTTCGTAGCCAAATAATGCATTCACCTGGTGCTTTCCGAACGTTTTATCATATCGAAGAGTCGCATTTAATTGGTAAGTTTCGTCAATGGTTGGATTAATACGAACCCTGTCGCCGTTGCTAAAAGTGCGGGTTCTGACTACGTTGGTGTCTAAAATATGATCATGTTCGCCGAGTGTACCAAACTGGTATACGTCGTATTTGGTTCCATATTGTTTTCCAAATGAATTACTGATGTTTTTATTAAAATTGACTGCTGCAGTTAGTCCTTTAATAAAGGGTACTTCATAGGAAAGCTGGCCCTGAAAATTAACACCCGAATTCCTGGAGCGTGTATAATTATTAAGATCGTGAATCGCAAAATAATTATAAGTATTAATATTCGAACTAGTGCCGGCATCCGGGATAAGAATCGGTAATCCGTTTATATAAGGTGGATAAAATGGTGATTCACCGACAAGCGTTTTCCAGTCGTTATCTAGGCTTTCACCTCCTTGTTTGTTAAAGGTATTTTTTTTGTCAGAAAGATCTGCGGACAATGATAATCCAAGTTTTAAACCTGCTGCAAGTTTGATATCGGAACTTGCCCGTACTGAATAGCGCTTATAACCCAAGCCTTTAAAATTGCTGTTTTGTGTATTATAACTGAAACCAGCAAAATAGGTAGCCCTTTCGGATCCTCCGGATATATTCAGCGTGTGCCGCATTTCAAATGACTTTTGCCATGCCATTTCCAACCAGTTATAATCATGAGTTTTAAAATATTCAAGTTCATCAGGTGTATAATAAGAAGAAGAATTATGAGTGGACGCAGTGTCCCAATTATTTCTCCCTGCAGTATAATCGTTGAGATAAACTGCTTCCTGGTAGCCACTCATCATTTTGGGCATAAAAGGTGCATCTGCGGTGCCGAAAGAAGCATTATAATTTATAGAAGGCGTCCCTGGTCTTCCGTGTTTCGTCCTTATCACAATTACGCCATTAGAACCCAAAATCCCATAAATGGCAGCGGCAGCATCTTTTAATACGGAAATGTTTTCTATTTCAGATGCGTCAAGAAGATCAAAATCTTCTTTGGTTCTCACGATATCATCTATAACATACAGCGGCTCTTTTGAACCCCCATCTTTTGAAAAATAGATTGGGTTGCGAATGGTGATATTAGCGGGTTCACCGGGCCTTGAAAATCCTCCCGCTACGCTTACGCCAACAATCTGGCCTTTTAACGCCTCTGATAAATTACCTACCGGAAGGTCCAATATTTCTTTCATATCCACTGTACCTACAGAACCAGTGAGGTGCGCTCTTTTCTGGGTACCATATCCTACAACCACTACATCTTCCAATCCCTTGGCATCTTTATTCAGAGAAATTGAAAAAGTCGTTTTATCGCCCACAGGTATTTCCTGGTATTGGTATCCTACAGACGACACCTTCAATACCGCTTTGTCTGAAGGAACGGCGAGCGAAAATTCGCCGCGACTATTGGTGAATGTGCCCCCCACCGCTTGACCCTTTATCCCAATAGTGACGCCCGGCAGCGGTTCCTGCGAGTCTGCGCTTTTGATAACTCCGGTAATCGTTTTTGATTGCGCAAATGAAGTGAAGCAGCCTAACACACCTATTAACAGGATCAGTGCGCTTTTAGTGAAATGTCGATTCATCTTTAAATCTTTAAGTGTATAAAAAATTAAACCAGCAATTTGTACAGACTTTAACCCATCCGTATAAAAAAATCTTTTCTATTAATTGTATTCTTTGATAGTCTATTTCTCCGCAGCGGCTTTTGCTGAGTCTCTTCTTTTTTGCCACTCCTCACCTTCTTTCTTAAGATCATACCCTTGTGCCGAGAGATAATTATTAATCTTTCCTTTGTATTTGCCAAACCACCAATGTTTCTTTTCTGAACTGCCGGCATCAATAGCATGTTCGCGAGCTTCCTTAAGCCAAGCGAATATTTGTGCTTTTTGCGTAGTCGTAAGATTGGGTATCATCTCCTGGTATCCCTTGTAAGTGACCGGCAATATATTATATGTCATCCCATCTTTTACTTTATCTACCTGTTGCGGTGTTAGTTCTTTCGACAAAGCTGAAATGTAGGTTTTGTGGGAAGAATCAATTTGCGCATCTTCTTCTTTTTGGTAAGAAGCTATTTGCGCTTTCAACGCTGCCTTATCAGTGCTTTCAGTCTTCGCTGCTTTCACTTTTGCTTCTTCCTCATTTTGCCAATCATTTAGCTGATGATATCTTAACGCAATAATATCTTTTACTCTTTCCGCTTTGCCGGCATCTTTAATACCAAGAGGAGCAACAATTTTCTGGGCTCGCTGATCAATTACCTTTATATACGCCTGCTCCTTATCTGTTTGCTGTATATTAGTTTGAGCCGTTGCTGAAGCAAAAAAAGCTACAAAAGCCAACAAGCAGAAATACTTTTTATTTATAATCCGGGTTTTAAATAGAAAAATACGATTTCGCATTATTTGTTTGTTTACTATGATTTTTATTTCTTTCTCTCTGGTTATTTCTTTAGTCCCCATTTTTCTCTTTTATCTACGCACATTTCTTATATTATACTTTCTTTAAAAAAGTATTTCAAGGGAAAACTATTAACCGGATTAGTACATTACATTATTATCAACCATCGTTAATTGAGAAGAAAGCGACCCTCTTTCTCAGCAAAAGTTAAATTCATTCATACCAGCTTTACTTTAGAAGCAATAGCAATCGAGACGACTATTAAAAAACTATGGGTTGTTGATTGCTTAATTGCGTTATCAAAATTATAGGCATGAAAAGTTAAAACCAATGTCAGGTTTTCCTATAATGATGGACAATTTCGCTATTTTTTATAATTTACACCATCATTGAATCACATTAAAAATGGAAAAAAAAGGCGGGTCACATAAAAATATATGGTATGGGCAAGGACGTCAACGTATTGAAATACCTAAGCCTGTTCTCAAATCAAAAGTATTGGTAAAAGCCATGCTGAACCAGCTTTATGTTTGCGGACTCGGTTATTATCCTAAAGCAGCGGGGCATTATACTTCGCGCAAAAAAGGGTTGCCGGAGAACTTTCTTTTTTACTGTGTAGATGGTAGCGGATGGTATAAAATAGAAGATCAAAAATATGAGGTTGGTGCTCACGAGTTTTTCATTTTGCCACAAAATGTAAAGCATTCCTATGGCAGCAACGACAACAATCCATGGAGCATTTACTGGGTTCATTTTGGTGGAGACATGCTCGCGTACTTCAATTCAATACATACAGTACAAGCCTATTTTAAACCACATCATGTAAAAAGCAGCAATGAAATTTTTTCGTGTTTTTCCAAAATTTATAAAGCGCTGGAACTGGGCTACAGCAAAGACAATTTGTTATTTGCTAACATGTGTCTTTCCCATTTTTTAAGTTTGTTTATATACAACTCCAGGCATTTTAGTATTTCAGATGAAAAGCTCAATTGCGTAGATCAGGCTATTTTGTATATGAGGGAAAATATCACTAAAAATATTTCCCTTAATGAGTTCAGCAGCCTTTATCATTATTCGCCTTCACGCTTTTCAGGTTTATTTAAAGAGAAAACGGGATACGCTCCTATTGATTATTTTATTCAAATGAAAATGCAGAAAGCCAGCCAACTATTGGATTTCACCGACCAATCGGTGAAAGAAATTTCTATTAATATGGGCTTTGATGACCCGTATTATTTTTCACGAAGGTTTTCGAAAGTGATTGGAATGTCACCAACGAAATACAGGTCGGTTAATAAGGATTAATGAAGGATTAGTATCTGAATTCATTTTCACACACTTGTATTTAAATTTCAGATCAAAAATATTTTGTAATCGCTTAAGAATGCGAAAAGTAATTTTTACTATAGATAAACGCTTAAATGTAAATCAGAGAATTTAAAGGCAATGAAATGGCTCAGTTATTCTTTTAATATTGATAAAAAATTGTCTCCTGGAAGTAAGCAAGATAAAAAAAGAAACAAGGCAAATGATAATTGAGGCGATCAAGGAACGATTTATTAAAAGTGCAATGAAAAAAATATAGCCATTACCTTGATTACTTACTGAAATATACGTTTCAAAATGGTTGAGTTTATTGTAAAAATTTAGTTCATTATTGTCCTTAATAAACCCGGATGCACAGATGCATTCTGCTTTTCCATTTTTTACTTTTTGCTCGTTATAATTCAGTGCTTTTAAAATGCTTTTACTTGTATTTATTCTTGCAACCATTTGTCAGAAATTTGATTAATTTTTTCTTTGATTTCACCCACTTTCTTAAATAATATTTCTTTGCTTTTTTCATTTAAAATTGCCCATACTTTTATCTCTGAAATTTCATCTAAAGTGTGAAGCTTTTTTACAGATTGATTGAAATTATTTCCGATAGAATTCAGTTCACTTCTGAGCAAAATCATTTCTGAAATAAAGTCATCAAGGGATTTACTTCTCGTGTAGACAGTAATTGGTTTGTTGAGAAGAATGGATCTCACATAATCGCTTATTTTTCTCTTAGTGGACCTGGAAAAACCATTCTTAACTCTGTTATAATCTACTTCAGACAATCTTAAATGCAACCATTTATTTCGTTTATCTTTTTTATCACTCATCACATTTTTATTAAATGTTAATTCAAATTCTGTCTAATCCCTAATCCCCGCAACTCCGGAGCAAAGGGGATAAAATTACCGGTTGTGATACAACCCTACATCTTGCCGGGTGCGATGATAGGCACCCTTACTACCCTTTTCTTAAGTCAGAAAGCATTTTTATATTCATAATTTAAAAAATGTTTATTTTTTTCTTTTGGCTTCCCTTTCCAATGTTAATGACCCAATCGTTTAAATCTTTGTAGTTTTTATATAGAAAACTTTCATCACGATATTTTTGACTTAAACTCTTTGCATAAGAAGTTGTATTGATTCCGGCTTTATCATTGTCCAGGTATAAATGAACTGAATCATGCTGCTCCAAAAAAGGTCTTGACTTTTCAAAAAAAGAAAGTGAATTAAGAATACAAAAACCAATCTCTTTTACTTCTTTTTGGGAAAGCAAACTGATGAAAGAAAGGAAGTCAAAAAAGCCTTCGAAAACGGCTACTTTTTTGCCTTTATTTTTTATTGACGTAATGTCTTTTGGGCTGTTACTTCCTTTAAAAAATTCATTACGTAATTCATACCCTCCGGAATCATTTTTAAAACCTAATGCGGTATAAGTTTTATTGTACAGCCGGTAGACTATTTCACAGCTATATTTTTCTGCTGTTGATAGAGGAACATTTCTTTTGTGCAGATACCTGATTAGTACTAATGAGCTTAGGGTTTTTACATACGGGATTTTTATTTTTTCTTTTGCTTCATTTTCTTTTGAATGAATTAAAATTGATTGCCGATCAAAATAAAAATCGTTTTGAAACATTCTTAAAAACTCACCTACCGTACAATCATGGTATAACAGGGCAAAGTCAATTATGTTTCCTCCTTCTCCAATTCCGAAATCAAACCAGCAATTCTTTTTCCTATTAATTTTAAAGGATGCAGTCTTTTCATCTCTTAACGGAGAGAGATACCAATAATCTTACCACAAATTTTCTTTGGCTCAAAGCCCAGGCGGGACAGATATTGCACCATAATCTGTTTTCCTAATTTCCTCACAGGAAATGTTTTGTTTTCTGAATTCCATACTTCACAATTTTCAATTTCACTAATCAGGTTTAACTATGTGAAATTAAATGGAATCCATCTGGAAGAATGCATGGTCTTCAAATTCTGAAGGGGATAAAACACCTTTTATTTAAAAGCATAAATAGATTTGTAAAGTGAAAATGATTTGCAAATTCTTTCACTATTTTTTATTCCTTCAGAGGTCTCCAAAATGTTATGAAACGCTTTTAAGTACTCACAAAAAATTAACCGGAAAGATTGTTGACTTCAGCTAATAATTTTTGAAAATCGTTTCCGAAAAAAAACTAGTTTTTAAAGGAAAAAACAGAAAAAAAGAAAGCCGTATTTAACCGGGCCTACAACAACCAAAAGGAAACGGAATAAAGGAGGGTAATAACGCCAAGGTAAGTGTTTATGCCGTAAACTTTTGGCAGTTTTTTAGTAAGCAAAGAATATACGCCCGGTAACTTTGCTTTCGCTTTTTTTTTATTTTTTTATTACGATGATAATAGTTTCTGAATGGTGTCTCAGTGAATGCGATGTTTCTTTATGTGAAAATACTCTCAATCTCCCCTATTCGTAACTACAATTCTTTATTTTTTTCCCACTTAATTAGATGTAATCGTGATGTGTTTGTAAGAACTTCTACGCTTTTACAGTCAGTTTTCGGGCGCTTAGTTGAAAAGAACTTATATCTGCAGGTTATGCCTTGTTTTCTTGAATTACCAACAATTGCCGTTTGTTTTCAAAGCAAGATGAAATAAGTTAATTGAGCAGGGTATCGAATGCTTGTTGAAGAAGTAAGGAAAAACACTTCAGCAATTGTCTTAACTATTGAGATTTTTTATTTCGCATATGAGATAGCTATTCCAAATATTGTTCAGGTTCCTATCAACACATTTAAACTAAAATTGCTTATCTTCTTTGGTATTGGGTTAAAAAGAACAAGGAAAAGCACAATGAAAATAAAAATAAAAAGCTGAAACCATCTACCACAAAGGGTTTAATCAATTCAGTTCAAGGCTTGTCTACCCGACTTTTTATCTTTTTTTATTTTACTCATCTTTACCTGAAACGCTTTACTGGAAAGCGTTTCAGGTTGTATTTACCGAATACTCGTGCAAATCACAGTTTATCTAAAATTATCAGACATAATTAATAGTTTTTTTTCCTGAGCAACCTTTGTATCATTAAATCCGATATAGAAGAATAGTCTTTTTTAAGACGAATTAATATGGATTATGCTATCCCATCTAATCCTTTGTGGGATGAGGATTATTAAAAAAATAATAAATGGTAAATCGGCCTTATTTGAGTGTCGGTTAAGTTCTGTATCTGAAAGGGAAACACTCTTTCGCTAAAATAAAAACAAAACAACCATACAAAAGCTAAGCATTCCTGTGCTACATTGATTACAGCGTTTGGACTTTTTGCAAAGTGCCTCTGTAGCAGAGAATAAATAGTCTATGCCCGAAACGATATTCTTAAACTTAACTCAATTTTATGCATTACGATTTAAAAAGGTCCTGGATGTTTTATTCTGTTGATGGACTACTCATATTTTATGAAAGTGGGAAGTTAATCAAAACGAAGCACCTGATCAGACCCCCAAATATTATCAGTAGAAATCCACTTATAACTAAGATTTTATGAGAATAGAAACCCAGACTTTATTCTGTTTTATGAATGCAATTATGCAATCTCTCTAAAGAGCATCTATTTCTAATCTTTAAAATCAGTTTTATGCATCATAATTTAAAAAACCTACGGCTAAATAAAGCCATCTTTTCAGTTTTATTTCTATCCCTATTTCTATTTTTATTAAACGGGTGTTCAAAATTTGACAAATCCAATAATCAGCAAGATCTTTTATCCCACAAGGAACGAAGTAACGTCCACTTGCCAAGCGCAAGAGATTTGGATTTGCAATTGGTAACAGATAACCTGGTTTCACCTTTGTCTGTTATAGAAGTTCCGGATAGTTCACACAGGCTTTTTATAGTAGATCAGTCAGGACAAATCTGGATTATAGACCATAACGGACAAAAACTCGCCCAACCATTTATTGATATTAGCAGCAAAATGGTGAGCCTGAACCCTTTTTACGATGAAAGAGGTCTTCTTAGCCTAGCTTTCCATCCGGATTTTAAGGAAAATGGCAAGTTTTACTTATTCTATACCGCTCCGCCACCTCCCGGAGGACCCGATCAC
>Ga0207652_10002273_pt1 | contig 16301 bp, 18 predicted proteins | sample KBSC63BmetaG_FD_184334 | JGI IMG/M metagenome (GOLD analysis project Ga0207652, IMG submission 184334) | Corn rhizosphere microbial communities from Kellogg Biological Station, Michigan, USA - KBS C6-3B metaG (SPAdes) (version 2) | ecosystem: Host-associated > Plants > Roots > Rhizosphere ... | reverse complement strand
GCTCGTGCGCCGCTACCTGGCTGGCGTGGACCCGCCAGCGAATCCCGGCAGCAATGGGCACGGCGCGTTTGGCTCGACGGCCGTTCGGCCCGACGCCGAGCGCGCCTTTGACGACGCGTTGCAGCTCATCCGCTCGACGCCGGGTGGCTGGCGCCAGATCACGGCCGACGCCTTGGCCGCGCTCCCGCCGCCCATGCGCGCCGGCATTCGCGCCGCCGATGGAGTCCGGGCGCTGGCGGATGCCGACGAGTTCACCCTCCGCGCCAAACGCAAGCTCTTCACCGCCGCCTACCTCGCCAGCCCGCAGGAACAGCCCGCATGACAACTCCGATGCCGCCGCACCCCGACCCCTTGGATGTCCCGCTCACGCGCCGCGATGTGCTGGCCGTTCTGGCCGCCATGGCTGCGGACGAGCCGCCCGGCCTCATCTGGGAACGTCTCACACTCGAATGGCGCGGGCATGCGAGCGAGATCACGGTGCGCACATGACCGCCGTCGCTGTGCTTCGCGATGCGCCCATGAATCGCGAGGAAGCCGCGCGCGCCGAGGCGCTCGGCCTGCTTCAAGCTGCCGGGCGCATTCGCCGCTACGATTTCCAGCCGGAAAAATTGCGACTGGCCAAGAGCACATTTTACACGCCTGACTTCCGCGTCATCCTCCCCGATTGGTCCATCGAATTCGAGGACGTGAAGGGCCGGAAGGGCGCGCGCTATTGGTGCGAGGAAGATGCCAAGGTCAAAATCAAGCTCGCCGCCGAGCTGCACCCCTACCGATTCGCGATTGTCTGGCGGCTCAGCAGCGGGCTCTGGCAACGCGAGGCGTTCTAGGTGACCTGCATCCACCGTCCCCGCATCTCGCTGCCAGGGATGCCGGCCTATTGCGGGTCGCAGCGGCAGCGGCATGAGATCGTGAGCATGCATCCCCTGCCGCATGGGATTCATCGCTGCGGCGCGCGAATCGTCTCCCCGCACGGTGTCGAGCGATGCGGCGCCATCGCGTGGGTGTGGGCGCACCGGGACGGCATCTGTCTGGTGGTCCCAATCACGGAGCAGGAGGCGCGCACGATTGAGCAGGCGCGCATGAGCGACTCGGCCGTGCTGGGATTCCTCGGGCTCTCGACCGCGGCCGCATAGACTGTATTGCGGGCACGCCCGCGCGTCGATATATTCGCCGCATTGGCGCCCGAAGATCGGGCGCCCCAATTCACGCGACCTTTCGCCCCTACGCGGGCAGGAAGGCCGCGTTTTCTCGTTTGTGGGAGACGGCGATCTCGCTCACGGCACGGCAGGCGCGATTCGTTCAGGAATACCTGCTCGATCTCAACGCGACGCAGGCCGCCGTGCGCGCGGGATATGCGCCGAGGACGGCCAACCGCGAGGGCACCAGGCTGCTGTCAAATGCTGTCGTCGCCGCGGCAGTCGCGGCCGCCCAGGCGAAGCGGGCGGACCGAGTGCAACTCTCGCAGGATGAGGTGCTGGCGGAGCTGCGGGACGTGCTCCGCTCCGACGTCCGCGATTTCGAGGTCGCTGATAGCGGGATGCTGACGCTCAGGCCCCAAGCCCCGGATCGGGCGTGGCGCGCCGTCCAAAGCGTCAAGCACAAGATCACGACCCGAACTCTCGGCCATGCGACGGAGACCGACCGCGACATCGAGATCCGGCTCTGGAGCAAGACCGACGCCATCCGCCTGGCGATGCAGCACTTGGGCATGCTCGTGGAGAAGCACGAGCACACGGGCAAGGATGGCGCCCCGCTCCATTGCACTTTCGTCATCGGAGAAGGCCATGCCGGCGACGATTGAATACGTCCGCCCGCATCTCTACGCGAAGCAGGCGGCCTTTCTCTTCACGCCGGCGCGCTACTCCGTCGTCGAAGCGAGCACCAAATCGGGCAAGACCGTGGGCTGTCTCGTCTGGCTCTTCGAGCAAGCCGCGATCCACGGCGCGGCCGGCCGCAATTACTGGTGGGTCGCACCCATTCGCGACGTGTCGAAGATCGCCTTTCGCCGCATGAAGCGCGCGATCCCGCGCGAGCTCTATGCGGCGAACGAAAGCGAGCTGACGTTGACCCTGGCGAACGGCGCCGTGATCTGGTTCAAGGGCGCCGACCATCCCGACTCGCTCTACGGCGAAGATGTCTACGCCGCGGTGATCGACGAGGCGACGCGCTGCAAGGCCGAGGCCTGGCACGCCGTCCGCTCGACCTTGACCGCGACGCGGGGGCCGGTGCGCATCATCGGGAACGTCAAGGGCCGAAAGAATTGGGCATACCAACTCGCGCGCCGCGCCGAGGCGGGCGAGCAGGACATGGCGTACTTCAAGCTCACGGCGTATGACGCCGTGGAAGGCGGCGTGCTGGATGCGGCAGAAGTCGATGATGCCGCGCGCGCGCTCCCACCCGACGTGTTCCGCGAGCTCTATCTCGCCGAGCCCTCCGACGACGGCGGCAACCCTTTTGGCCTCGCGCAGATTCGCGCCTGCCTGATGCCGCTCTCCTCGCGCCGGCCCATCCTCTGGGCATGGGACCTAGCGAAATCGCAGGACTGGACCGTTGGCATCGCGCTGGATGACCGGGGCGATGTCTGCCGGTTCGAGCGCTGGCAGGGCCCGTGGGAATTGACGATCGGGAAAATCGAGGCGCACACGGCCGGATGCGATGCGCTCGTGGATTCGACCGGCGTTGGTGATCCCGTGCTGGAAGCCTTGCAGGCCAGGAATGCCGGCTTCGAGGGCTTCAAGTTCACCAGCGCATCCAAGCAGCAGATCATGGAGGGCTTGGCCGTCGCGATTCAGAGCCGCGCAATGCATTTCCCCGATGGCCCCATCGCGCGCGAGCTGGAGTCCTTCGAGTTCGCCTACACGCGGACTGGCGTGCGCTATAGCGCGCCGCCCGGCCTGCACGACGACTGCGTATGCGCGCTCGCCATGGCGCGGTATGCGTTCGCGCGGCCCCGCGCCCGGCTCTTGGTCGCGTGACCCTCTCCCTCATTCCCCGCTCCGTGCGCCAGGCGCAGCTCTCCCGGATTGCGAGCGCGCGCCTGGCGCCGGTGTCGGCGCCGGCGCGGGACACGCGGGCGCTCGTGAACGATCAGGGCTGGCAGATCGTCCGCGGCGATCAGCCGACGCAGTTTCAGGGCACGGGGCGCGATGTGCGCATTCTGGGCTTCGAGCGGCATCCCGTGGTGCAGGCCTGCGCGCGCATCATCACCGACATCGCGGGCTCTGTGCCGCTCGAGGTGTACCGGAAGAGCCAGACGGGAAGCGCAGACGTGACGCCGAACGTCCCGGCCGCGCTCCTCTTGGAGCATCCGCGCATCGGCATGACGGCGCTCCAGCTTCGGATCTTGACCGCGCTCCATGTGGTGCTCTACGGGAACGCCATCTGGGTGCTCGAGCGCGCGGGCCCGCGCGCCGCGCCCGCGTCCATTCGTCTCGTGCACCCCGAGATGGTGCAGTACGTCTATCTCGACCCCACGACGCACGAGATCATCCAATACGATTGGCGGGACCGGCTGGGCGTGACGCATACGTCGCTTGCCACCGATGTCTGCCATTTCAAGGATCTGGCGGGCGGCGACTGGCTCTTCGGCTATCCGCGCGCGGCGAGCGCCTTGCTCGACATCACAGGCGACAGCGAGGCCAGTCAATATACGCGGCAGATCATCACCAATCAGGGGCTACCCTCGGCGGTCGTACAGGTGAAGGGCGCGGTGGGCCGGGATGAACTCACCGCCGCCGAAGAGCGCTGGCAGGAGAAAATGGTGCGGCGCGGCAACCGCGGCCGCGTGGTCTTCATGGCGGGCGTCGAGAAGGTCGTCCAGATGGCGTTCAACATGCGCGACATGGAGTTCACGGCGCTCCGCAATGTCGCGCGCGAGGACATTTGCGCGGCCTTCCAGGTGGATCCGCGCATGGTGGGCGTCACGACCTCGCAGGGGAAAGGCGCCACCTTCTCCGGCGTCGAATATCGCGAGGCGCGCTTCCGGCTCATTCAGACGACCGTCATTCCGCTCATGGCCCTCATCACGGCCGTGCTGGACGATTGGTATTGCCCGGAGTTCGGCGACGTGTACGCGCGCTTCTCGCCGGACGGGCTGTCCGAGCTCACCGAGGACGAAGCGGCGACGTCCACGCGCACGCTGGCCGAGTGGCAGGGCTCGCTCATCACGCGCGAGGAAGCGCGCCGCCGGATCGGCGAAGAAGAGACGCCCAAGGCCACCGATACACTGGCGGTGCCGACCACGACGCGGCTCACCACCGTGGCGGATGCGATCACCCCGCCCGCGCCGCCTCGCGCGGCGCTTGGCGCTGATCCGGCCGTGCCCGATGTCGGCGATGGCGCAGCAGATCCCAACGCTGCGCCGGCGCCGAAGCCGGCTCCGCCGGCCCCGCCCTCGCGCTTCATCCGCGCCGGCGTCGCCTTGACCGACCCGCAGCGGAAAACGCTCTGGGCGGCGTTCGATGCCTCGGCCGAGCGGCAGGAGGGGCCGTTCCGGACGGCGGCGCTCTTGCGCTTCGCCGCGGAGCGCGATGCTGTCGCCTCAATGTTCGGGGCGCGGCGCCGCCGCCGCGCGATACGCGCGGGCGATCCCACCGATGCGCAGCTCATCGCGGAGGCGCTGGCGCTCATGGCCGCGGGCTATGCCGACGATGGCGAGTTCACTGCCGCATGGGGCGAGGCGTTCACGCCGCTCGTTGGCGCGAGCCTCGGCGCATCGTCCGCCGCCGTTGCCGCCAGCATTGGCCTCGACTGGTCGCTCACCAATCCGCTGGTCACGGCGGCCATTCGCGCGCGTGTCAATACACTCGCGGGCGGCGTCACGGAGACGACCTACGAGCAGATCCAGGCCGTCGTCGAGCAAGCGCGCGCCGCGGGGCTGGGTATTCGCGACATCGCGAACGCGATCCGCGAGACCGTCTTCTCAGACGAAATCACCATGATGCGCGCCACGCGGATCGCCCGCACCGAGACGATCGGCGCCATGAACGCGGGCGAGATGCTCGCGGCCATGAATAGCCGCGGTGCCCTCCGCAGCAAGGAGTGGCTCACGCAAGAAGATGCGAAAGTGCGCGACTCGCATGCCGCGCAGGATCGCGTCCGCCGGGATCTGACGCAGGCCTTTCCCAACGGATTGCAATACCCGGGCGATCAGAACGGTTCGGCTGCGGAAGTCATCAATTGCCGCTGTACGCTCCTCTACTCTGACCTGGAGGCGCCCGCATGACGCGCGCCATAACCCGCCTCCGCGCTGTCGTGCGCGGCGAACTCCGGAATCTGGAACTCCGCTCCGATGCGCTGCCCGCCGGTGTCGCCGGGCGCATGCAGGGAATCGCGTTGACCTACGGCGTCGCTGACTATTACGGCACGGTGTTCGATCGAGGCTGTCTCGATCGCACGCGCGGCGAGAAGCTGGCGGCCGGCAAGGTCAAGCTGCTGGCCGATCATGAGAACGAGACCTCGGCGCATGTGGGCGTCGTCCGCGCGCTGGAGGATGTGGGCGATGCGGTGCTCATGACCGCCGATCTCTTCGACACCGCGGCCGGACGCGCGCAGCTCGAGTATCTGAAAGCGGTCGTTGCGGCCGAGGCCTTTACCGGCCTCTCCGTGGGCTTCTATGCGCGGGACTCTGAGTGGGTGCCCTCCGCGACGGGCGAGAGCCTGCTCCACTACCGCGAGATCGAGCTCGACGAAGTGAGCGTCACGCCCTGCCCCGCCGTTCCCGGCACCGAAGTGACGGGGGCACGGCATGAGCCGGACGGCGCGCGCGACGTGACGCAAACGCTCCTCTCCACGATTCCGACTGATGTTCTGCGGGCCGCGCTCGCGGCTCGTGATGGCAACGCCACGCCATGCGAGGATACCCACGCCGCCCCCGCGGGCGCGTCCGGGGACGCCCCGAGCGAGGATAGCCCCGTGTCCATGGACGAACGCATGCGCGTCGTCCGGCAATCCTACGCACACCCCGGAAACTGACATGCTCCAAGCGAAGAATCGCAAAGCGAACGAGTTTCGCGCCAAGGCCGACGCCGTGCGCGCTGAGCTCATGGATGAAACCAAGACATTCACGAAAGACGAGATCGAGGCCAAGGCGACCGAGATCTCGGGATGGGAGCGGCGCGCCCAGATCGCCGCGGAATTCACGCCAGAGGCCGAGATCGAGCGCCAGGGCGGCGACGAGCTCGTGAAGAAGGCCGGGCCCGAGGCCGACGAGCTCGAGGCGCCGAACTACGCCAAGCGCGTGAAGGAGTTGGCTGAGCGCGTGGACCGCGAGTTCGGCGGCCCGAATTCGCTCATCCTGGCGCTCGCCAAGCGCCACATCGAGCCGCTCTCGAGCAGGCAGGAGAAGGTCATCAAGGCGATCAAGGAGCTGCAGTCGCGCGCCACGATCGTGGGGACCGCCTCCGATGCCTCGGGCGGTGAATTCCTGCTGCCGCTGCAGCAGGTCGCGTCGATTTTCTCGGTCGATGTCTCGGTGGGCGGCATCACCGACACGGCGAGCCGGTATGCCGTCTCCGGGCGCACGCTCCGCATCCCCTACCTCAAGCAGACGGATGCGACCAAGACGCGCCCCTACGCCGGCATCGCGAACGTCACGATCGTGGGCGAAGCGGCGAGCAAGCCGGAAGCCGAGCCCTCCTTCGCGCAGCGGCTCTTGACGGTCTACAAGTGGGCGGCCTACACCGAATTCGGCGACGAAATTCTGGCCGATGACCTGACGGGCGAGCTCGCGCCCACCGTGCAGAAAGCCATCGGTGGCCAGGTCATGAACGTCATCAACGAACAGTGCACGATCGACGGCAACGGCACGGCGCAGCCCTTGGGCGCCTTCAATGCGTCCAACCCCGGCATTTTCGTCGTGCCCCGGAAAACGGCGAACACGTTCACCGTGACCGACGCGTTCGCCATGTACGCGCGGCACGTCATGGGGCCTCGCTCGCGCTGGTACATCCACCCGAGCGTGCTCCCGCAGTTCATGGGGCTCACGCTGGCCGGGACGACGCTCGTGACCTGGATTCAGTCGCTCAACGCGGCGCCGCAGATGCAGCTCCTGGGCATCCCGGTTGTGGTGACGCCGCTGGTAGCGCTTCTGGGCACGCAGGCCGATGTCTGCCTCGGGAACGGCGATTTCTATGCGCTCGCCATTCGCTCGGCGCTCACCGTGGAATCGTCCATTCACTACAAGTTCCAGAACGACATCACGGCCTATCGGTTCTTCGCCCGCGCGGGCGGGATTCCGATCCCCGACGGCACGTACAGCTACAAGTCGGACGGCACCACGAAGACGTGGGAAGTCTCGCCGTTCGTCGTGCTGGATGACGCGGTGGCGTCGTAAGATGCAGACCGAGACGGCAAGCGTCGCGCAGGCGCGGTCAGGCGCCCGCGAGGCCGGGGGGCAATCCTCCGGCTCGGTCGTGGTCCTGGCCGTCGAGCGACACAAGCACGACGGCGTGCTCTATTTGCCGGGGCAATCCTATGCGATGGCGGCGCACCGCGTGGCGGCCAACGCCCAGGCTGGCCTCATCATGGTGCCGGGGGCGGTGCGCGTCCGCTGGTGGGACGCGCCGGGGCGTGTGATCGCCGCGGAAACCGCGGCTGACGTGGCGCCCCGCGCCACGCGGCAGGGATTGGGTGCGCTCCGGATCGTGCAAGGCGTGGGCTACGACCCCGGGAGCGCTGCCTTTCGCCATCACAGTGCCGTGAATGAGACGACGCATCATGCGAGCGCCTTCATCCGGTGGGGGCACAGCAATCCGCACTGCGATCTCCGGCAATATGACGGCGATGGGGACCTGGCCACCGTGCGCGAGCTCGTGCATCGGGCGGACGTGCTCCACTGCCACGTGAACTACATGCTCCTGGCGAACACCGGCCTCCGGCCGCGCCCCGAGCAACTCGTCATTCGCCACTATCACGGCTCCCGTCCGGAGGGGCGCTCGTGGCTGGAGCGCCCGCTCGATGAGGCGCACCGGGCGCTCGTTGTCGGCGCTCGGCTCTCGCACGTCGCCGAGTGGGACCGCATCCAGTGGCTCCCGATCCCCATCCCGGTGGCGCGCTACGCGGCGCTCCGTCAGCCGCACGAGGGCCAGTGCTTCCGCATTGCGCATAGTCCCACGAAGCGGGAATACAAGGGCACGGGCGTGTTCCTCGCCGCCATCGCGCGCCTGCAAGCGCGCGGCGTGCCGGTTGAGGCTGTGCTCATCGAGCGGCAGCAGCTTCGGGACGCGCTCGCCATGAAAGCGACCTGCGATGCGGTTTTCGATTCCTTCTGGCTGGGGCTCCAGGGCTCGGGGCTCGAAGGCGCGGCGATGGGGTTGCCGGTCATCGCTGGCGATCCGGATGTCGCGCTGCTCTATAAGCAGCACGTCGGGCACGTCCCCTATACCTACGCGCAGGACGAGCTCCAGCTCCAGCGGCAGATCGAGCGGCTTGTGACCGATGCCGCCTATCGCGCTGAGGAAGCGGCGCGCGTGCATCGCTATGTCGTGGCGTATCACGACTACGCCGCGGTCGGCGCGCGCTATGAGCAGATGCTGGCCGTGGCCTTGCAGCGGCCCGAGATCCTGACGCCCGCGGGTGAGCCGGTTGTGCGCCCCGAGCGGCCCGCGCCCAAAACGCCCAAGCGCCCCAAGCCCGCAACGCAAGCGCCCCGCCCCACGGTGAAACGATGACGCTCCCCGTGACGGCGGATTTGAAGAGCTACCTCCGGCTCGAGACGACCGATGAGGATGCGCTCTGCGCATCGCTCCTCGTGCGCGCGCAGGCGATGGTCGAGACCTATATCGGCCGCCCCTTGGTCGGCGTGCAGAATCTCGTGACGGTGGACGATGCGATCACGCACGAGCTCTACGGCCGCGTGACGACGCTCCAAACCGGCCTCTGGCCGATCGACCCGGCGACCGTGGCCATCGTGGATGGCGATGGCGTGGCCGTGGACCCCACGACGTATCGGGTCGTCGCCGCGCGCGGGCAGATCGTTGGCCTTCCGGGCACATCGTTCGTGCACGGCCCGTTCACGATCACCTACGCGGCTGGGCTCTCGCTCGATCCGTTCTACGCCACGCGCATTGAGCCCCTGGCCGGCGCCGCGATCCTGGATGTGGCGGCGGACTTGTATCAGCGCCGGAATCCGGCCGCGACGCAAGAGGCCGCGGGCGGCGGCGTCTCGACGAGCTACAAGACCGATACGCTCCCCGAGCGGGTGTGCCGGATGCTGGACGGGCTCCGCCTCGTCGCGGTGAGCGCGCTATGACGGCGGGCACCGTCTGGACCCGGGCGCAGCGCGCCGAGCGCGACTATTGGTGCCCCACGGACGCCGATGCGTGGATCATGCGGCGCGCCGCGGAGCAGGAGCAACTCGCGCTCTATGCCGGGCTCTTGGGGCTCACGCCCGACACGGTGCGCGGGCGCTCGGTGCTCGACCTGGGATGCGGGCCGCAGGGCTTGCTCCTCACCATGGCGCCGGTTCTCCGGCGCGGCGTGGCGGTCGACCCCTTGATGTTCGCGGGGAACGATGAAGCGCGGTATGCGGCGGCCGGTATCACCCGCGTCGTGGAGCCCGCCGAGACCTTCCGTGCGCCGAATGCCGAGCGCTTTGATGAGGTCTGGTGCTACAACGTCCTGCAGCACGTCATGGACCCGGAGCGCGTGCTGGAGACCGCGCGGATGCATGCCGACTGCGTGCGGGTCTTCGAGTGGCTCCATGTGCCCGCCAGCATCGTGCATCCGCACGTAATCACCGCGCCGCTCATCCGGAATCTGTTCACGGATTGGCGCGAAACGCGGCGCGTCGAGGGCACCGCGCGCGCACACGGCTGGTCGCAGCAGTTCCTGGCCGTCGTCTTCGAGCGAGGCGCCGCGTGAGCATTTCCCTGCGCGACACGCGCGTCCGGCTCTACGCGTACAGCGATGCCGGAAGCGCGGGCGACATCCTCCCGACCTACACGTTCGTCGAGGAGCGATGGGGGCGGGTCGAAGCGCCCTCCGGCCGCGCCTCCGCCGTCGCGGGGCAGCAGGAGAACACCATCGATGCGGTGATCGCGCTCCCCCGGAACGCGCAAGCCTCGCGGAACGGGCTCGCGAAGGCGGGGACGCAGTTCTACAAGATCACCGTGCTCTTGGATCGCCGCATGGCGAACGAAACGCAACTCCTCGCGGTCTTCGCCGACGATGCGACGTTCACGGTCGTGGATCCATGACCGACTTCCGCGATCTCGCCGCGCGCCTGGATGCCGCGATTGATGCCGGGCTTATTGCCGCCGCGCAGGTGGTGGTGAATGAGGCCAAGCTGAACACGCGTGGCGCGGTGTTCGCGGTGCCGGAGTCGCCGCGCCATCACGTGACGGGGAATCTCCAGAACTCCATCACGCGGAGCGAGCCCGAGAGCGGGCTCGGCGTCCGCTCGGTCCGCATCGGCACGAACGTGGACTACGGGCTCTTCTGGGAAGTGGGCTGGCACCCGGCGTTCGGGCACCGCGAGGTAACAGCGACAGGTAAAGCCCGGCTCATCCAGCATGACGGGCCGCGCCGGTTGATGCGGCACGAATGGCTCCGGCCCGCGCTCATGGATCACTTATCGGACGTGCAAGCCGCATTCGGCCGGACGGCGGCCCGCATCTTCGAGGGAACTGGCGTCAGCGTCACTACGAGCATCTCGGAGGCCGCGGACTAATGGCGACCGCGACGATGACCGACCTCTACACGACGCTCCGCACGCGGCTCCTGTCGGCCGTGCAGGCGCTCTCCGGCGATACGCTGGATGCGCTCTTCTCGGGTCGCCTCTACAACGATCAGCCGCCGGCGGATGCGGTCTTCCCCTATGGCGTGCTGCGGCTCCCCGATCTCCTGACCACGGGCGTCGATGGCACGATGCGGCTGGCCGGTGATCTGGAGCTCATGCTCTATGGTCGCCCCGCGTCGACGCGCGCCCAGATGCGCCACGCGGGCGATGTGGCGCTGTCCGGGCTCCGCACCTGGGCCACGACGTCCGGTGGTCTCATCAAGATCACGGATGCACGTGTGCAGATGCTCCCGAGTTTCCCCTCGCCTGCCGATGCGGAAATCGTGCAGGTGCGCGTGGTCGCCACGCTCTTTTGCTGGCCCCAGTTCCTCACCCCCTAAGTCCCCCACAGGAGATAGACCATGGCGTTCCCCGGCTACACCGCACCTACCGACCTCATCATCGACAGCGGCGCGCTTTTTGTCGGCGTGACGCCCGTCGGCATGAGCCCCTCGCGCGGCGGCATCACATTCGACCCCGGTATGGTCGTCCGTACCGTGCCCTTCGACGGCGAGACGACCGGCGTCGCCGGATTGCAGCGGATCACCGAGTATACGTCCAAATTCTCGGGCAAGCTCCTCGACTGCAGCACGGCATCCCTCATGCGGCTCAACCCCGGCAGCACGTCCAGCGATTCGGGCTCCGATCACATCGTCACGCCCAAGGACGCGACCGTGATGTTCGTGGATGGCGACTACCTCAAGATGGTCACGTGGAAGTGCCGGCGCATGTCGGGCGGCACGCACATCGTCACGTTCCCCGTCGCCTACGTCGAGAAATACAAGCTCGCGAGCACGGACAAGAGCGAAGGCGAATACGATGTGAGCATCGTCGCCGTGCTCGCCACTGGCTCGACCGGCACGGCGCTCAATGCGTGCCCCTTCACCTTCAACAACCAGGATTGATCGTGCCAGACATCCAAATTCTGGACCTGACCCGGAAGCCGCGGTTTCGCGTGCGGCTTCCGAGCGGCGCGCTGCATGACCTGGGGCCGTTCGACATGGCGGCGCTCCAGATGCTGGAGGCGATCCGCGCGGCGCAGGAATCCGTCACGATGACGCTCGCCGAGAAGGGCGCGCCGTTGACAGATTTGGTCGCGCATCTCCTGCCCACGGCCGACCGCGCGGAAGTCGAGCGGCTGGACGCGCCCGAGATGTGGCAGATCGTGAACACCGCCTCGCAGTCGGCGCTCCGGATGGTGGAAGCCCTAAAAAACGGCGGCGCGCCGGTGGCGCTGAGCACACCGGCGCCCACCACTACGCGGCGCTCGAGGCCGAAGATTTCCCCGGCTACATCATTACCCGGGTAGTGCAGGCCTTTGGCGGCGACTGGTTCGAATGGGCGGCGGGCGACTTCGACCGCCCCATGTATCTCTTTCTCCAACTCGACGAGGCGGAACGCATTGCGCGACTGCAGCAGGAATCCCGCGACCTCCGGCAGGCCTTCCGGATGAACGCCGCGGTCGCGAATCCCGAGGGGTTGCGCGCGGAACGTGACGCGCATGAATTGGCGCTCGCGATGAGCCCTCGTGCGCCAGCGCCAAGGCGACGGACGCAAGAAGAGATTTATGCCGATGCAATGGCGCTCTGGAATTACAAAAAGGACGTGACGCCCGCATGAGCGCCATCGAGATCACCGCCGTTGACGTCGCGATCCACGCGACGGGCGCCGAGCAGGTCAAGGCGTCCTTCGCCGAGCTGCAGGCGGCGAAGGACCGGGCTGCCGCCCCCGCGACGATCCCGATTACGGCGCCGGGCGCGAGTGAGGCGACGGCGGCGATTGAAACCGCCGCGGCGGCGCTCCACGCGTTGGGCATCGGCGCCAAGGAAGCGAGCGCGGGCGGGATGTCGTCGCTGGTGGTGGCCGAGCGCGATCTGGCGAACGCCAACAGCATCCTGGCCCGGGCCGGTATCGAAGCGACCGCCCGCACCGCCGAGCAGGCCGCCGCGTTCCTCCGGGAAGCGACGGCGGCCGATGCAGCAGCGGCGGCAACGGAGCGGGCAGCCGTCGCGTCTCGCGCGGCGCTGGCTGGTGGTGGTGGCGGCCTCGTACCGCCCGTCGCTGGATTGGGCGCTGCCGGTGGCGCGGGTGGTGCCGGTGAGACCGGTGCGCTCGCGGAGGAAGCGAGCGGCGCGACGCTCGCCTTTGGTGGCCTCTACGCGCAACTCATCGCGGTCGTCGGCGCGCTTGAAGCCTACGAGAAAGCGAAGGAGTTCATCGCGACGGGCGTCGAGTTCGAGAGTACGATCGAGTCGGCGAAGTTGGGCATCGCCGCCGTGGTCACGTCGCTCGGCACCGTGACCGATGCGCAGGGCCGGGCGCTGGATCAAACGCATGCATGGGCCGCCGCGAGCGCGATGGCCGATGAGCAGATTCAGAAACTCTACGGCGACGCCGCGCGCACGAGCTCCACCGTGCAGCAATTGGTCACCGTGTTTCAGGGCGTCATCGGCGCGGGGCTCTCGGCCGGCGCATCGCTGGATCAAATCCGGCGGCTCACGGTTGATGCCACACTCGCTGCTGGCGCGCTCAACGTCCCCTACTCGCAACTGCAGGTGACGCTCGTCGAGCTCTTGAGCGGGCATGCGCAGATGCGGAATCGGCTGACGGCCGACCTGCATCTGACCGCTCAGCAGGTCACGCAGTGGCGCGAGGCCGGAACGCTCGTCGATAACCTCACCGCGCGCTTCGCCGAGTTCGAGGGGCTGGGCACGCGCGTGCAAGGCACGTGGCGCGGCATCCTGTCGAATGTGAAGGAGTTCGGCCAGCAGTTCGCGGGCTCGGCCTTGTCAAGCGCGTTCGCCACGATGGAGACCGGCGTCAAGGCGGCGCTCTCCGGCGTCTTCAGCTTGAACACCGGCACCCTGACCGCGAGCATCCAGGGCGCCGCGGACTTGCTGCGTGATGGGCTGGGTGGCGCCGCCAAGCTCGTCGTCTCGCTCGTGCAGGCGACGGTGAACGGCCTGCAGGAAGCCGGGCAGTGGTACGAGCGGAACAAGACCGCCGTGCAGGAGACGGGCCGCGAGTTTGTCGCGCTGGTGGGGAGCGTCGCCACGCTCATCGGGAACATCGCCACGATCAGCATTGACATTGTCTCGTGGGCCGCGCACTCGCTCGTCGTGCAGGCGGTGTTCCGCGACCTGGCGGCGCTGACCGGCGCGATTGCTGAGAATCTGGGATCCGCGGTGGTGGTGATCACCGCCGTCGTCGCGGTCCTCAAAGGCCCCGCACTGATCGCCACGCTCACGTCGCTCGTCTCCTCCACCGGCTCACTCGGCGCCGCGCTCCTCGCGCTAGTGGGCGGCCCGGTCACCATCGCGATTGCGGCCGTGGCGGCACTCGTCATCGGACTCACTGCATGGAGCATCGCGGAAGATCGGGCGCGCGCGGCGGCCGTGGCCGCGCGCGAAGCCACGATCCAGCAGGCGACCGACGCCGCGCGGCTGACGGCCGAGTTCAAGGCACAGGCCGCGATCTTGGACAAGAGCACGAGCAGCGCGGCCGAGAAAACCGCCGCACAGGAACAGCTCAAGACGATCACGCAGCAGCTCGTGGCGCTCTCTCCGGATTATCAGAAGGCGCTCGATGATGAGAAGGGGAAGCTGGACGAGCAGGTGAAGGCGATCGAAGCGCTGACCGAAGCGCGGGTGAAGGACCTGGCGGAGAAGGCCAATGCCGCGGCGGCGGACGTGAAGGCGCTCGCCGCGCAACAGGCATCGCTCACCGCGACGCTCGCGGAGCTCGGCAAGACCGGCGCGGATGAAGTGGCGTTCGAGGGCACGCGCCGCGAATTGGATGCGGTGACGGAGCGTTTGGGCGCGGCGAAGGTGGCCGCCACGCAGTACCGGCAAGCGGTGATCGATGCGGCGAGCGCGGAAGCGGCAGTCGCCGGGCAACTGCACTCGAAGCACGGCGGCGACACCGGCACCGGCACCAAGGACGCCGCGTCAGAAGCGCAGGCCGCGATCGAGGTGATTCAGTCGGGGCTTGCCGCGCAGAAGGCCGCGCTCGATGCCGCGCTCGCGAAAGCGGAACTGAGTTACGCCGACTACTTCAAGCAGCTCACCGCGATCGAAGTGGACGCGCTGCAGCGCGAAATCGAAGTCAAGACGGCGCTCCTCGCCAAGGAAACCGACAAGGGCCAGCGCGCGAAAACGGAAGCGGACATCACGAAACTGCTCGACGAGCAGGCGGCGACGGTCCAGAAGAACGCGACGGCGCGCCAGCAGGCCGAGGAGAAAAACGCCGATCTCATTGTGCGCGACGAGGAACGCGTGCGCGCGGCTCGAGGTGAGACGTTCGAGGCCACGCTCGCCGCGATCGGGCGCGAAGCGGAAGCCGACGCGCGCCGCCGTCAGCTTGCCGGTGAGTCCACCGCCAGCATCCTGGCGCACGAACAGCAGTATGTGAGCACGCTCACGGCCGAGGCCACGGCCAAGGACCGCACCGCCGAAGCCGATCGCATCCTGAACGGCCTCGCGCTCACGAAGCGCCAGATTCAGCAGCAGGTGGATCAAGGGCAGCTCACCGAGCAGCAGGGCGCCGACGCCTACGCCGCCGCACAGGCCAAGGCGCTGCCGCCGCTCAAGGAGATCCTCGCCACGATCGCCGAGATCGCCGCCATTCTGCACGATCCCGCCCTCGCCGATAAGGTCATCGAGCTGCAGCTCAAGATCGTGAAGGCGGGCGGCGGCGAACTCAAAGGCGCCAAGAGCGCGCTCGATGATCTCAAACAACAGGTCACCGACGAGTTCGCGCACCTTATGCCCGATCTCTCGAACGTGCTCGGCGACACGCTCGGCGCGGCGTTCTCGGGCGGCATGCAGAACGCCGGCAAGGTCGCGCTGCAGGGGTTGGGGCAGATCATGGAGAGTATGGGGAAGACGCTCCTGGCGTACGGGCTCGCGATGGTGGGCCTGCTCCCGGCGCTCTCGAACCCGTTCACGTCCGGGCCGGCCGCCATTGCGGCGGGTGTCATCTTGACCGCCTTGGGCGCGGCGCTGGGCGCGATCGCCTCGGGCGGGAGTTCCGGCGGCGCGGGCGGCGGCTCCGCGGGCGTTGGCCCGCAGGACACGACGACCAACATCACGTATTACGCGCCCGGTGCCACGCCCGCGCCGCAGGCGGCGCCCCTCTCGGCCGTCGCGGCGGTGCCCGCGCCCCGCATGGGTGACGTGTCGCAGCTCCGCACGATGCAGCCCGTCACCGTCACCGGCAACACGTTTATCGGCTCATGGGGTCCCGACGTCCAGCGCATCATGATGCGCGAGATCACGGAAGCCCGGCGCCGGGGATTCTAAGATGCCGAACCCTTCGATTGCGTTCAACGACGGGAGCGGGACGACCACCATCACCTCGCCCGTGCCGCGGCTCGGGAACTGGACGCCACTCGCCACGCCGATTGGCCCGAACGCGGTGGCCTTGGGCAGCGGGATCGCCGAGCAATGGGCGCACCGCACCGACTACGGCGTCTCCTTCGAGATGGCGAACGTGCCCGCGTCCTCGCTCGCCGATCTCCAGCGGC
>Ga0207652_10002272_pt1 | contig 16303 bp, 14 predicted proteins | sample KBSC63BmetaG_FD_184334 | JGI IMG/M metagenome (GOLD analysis project Ga0207652, IMG submission 184334) | Corn rhizosphere microbial communities from Kellogg Biological Station, Michigan, USA - KBS C6-3B metaG (SPAdes) (version 2) | ecosystem: Host-associated > Plants > Roots > Rhizosphere ... | reverse complement strand
CCGATGCAGATCAAGATCGACTTTCTGTGCCGCGACTCGATCCTGGCGGCGCCGATCGTCCTGGATCTGGCCCTGTTCATGGATCTGGCCCAGCGCTGCAACATGAGCGGCATCCAGGAGTGGCTGTCCTTCTACTGGAAGAGCCCCATGTCCGCCCCGGGCCTGTACCCCGAGCACGATCTGTTCATCCAGCTGATGAAGCTGAAGAACACGCTTCGCCACCTGAAGGGCGAAGAGATGATCACCCACCTGGGCAACGAGTACTACGACTAAGAGCTGCGGGAGACCTAGTCTTCCCTCTCGAGAACACATCCGGTCCGGTCCCCTCTCCTGCGCAAAGCGCGGGGGAGGGCTAGGGAGGGGGCCAGCGCGACGACTGCCCCTGCCCGTCACGACGCGCCCATCCGGTCCCCTCTCCTGCGCGAAGCGCGGGGGAGGGCTAGGGAGGGGCCCGGCGCGACGAGTGCCCGCTGCCCGTCACGACGCGCACATCCGGTCCCCTCTCCTGCGCGAAGCGCGGGGGAGGGCTAGGGAGGGGGCCGGCGCGACGACTGCCCGCTGCCCGTCACGACGCGCACATCCGGTCCCCTCTCCTGCGCGAAGCGCGGGCGAGGGTTAGGGAGGGGGCCGGCGCGACGACGCCCCTGCCCGTCACGACGCGCACATCCGGTCCCCTCTCCTGCGCGAAGCGCGGGGGAGGGTTAGGGAGGGGGCCGGCGCGACGAGTGCCCGCTGCGCCGTGAACGAATTCGACTCCAGCGGCGGGATGAGCGCACCATCCCGGGCTTCATGTCGCCCGAGGTCCCCGTAAACAGATTGGACATCATTCGAGGCAAGGCGAAGCGCCGGCGGGCCGCGAAGTCGTGACAGCGGCCGCGGGTCCCTCCACGATCGAGGTGAGTTGGTCCGTCAGCCGCTCGGCGGAGGCCACCGTCAGCCCCGGCGTCACGCCCGTCTTCCACAGGTCGAGCAGCGCTCGCCGATCGGCGATCCGCGACAGCGACGATATCGCCGTTCGACGATCGAATCGAGACGGGGGCGAGGTCCCGTCAGACTTGACTCGCCTGCGATTCCCGAAGCGCTATTGCCACTTCAGGGCCTTCTCGATCTGGTGCGTACGGGGCTGAAATAGCAGGGTCATGCCACCGCCGCCCTGGGCCTTCTCGTGGCCAAACATCGAAGCGGGCCAGGCATCGATAGCGACCTCTCCGGTCGGGCGGTTCGACATCCGCGCGAATGTCATGCCGGGTTTCCTGCCGTGCTGGATGAGGTAAAGCGCAGCCGCACGCGCGGCTTCGCGATGCTCCGGGGCAAACGTCTCTGGATCTCCCAGCGAGATGGCTCCGATGGTTTCCGGTAGGAAGAGACCGGCGTCGCGCCGTTTTGCGGGCGTGTGCTCGCCCGAGCACGCGCCGGTCACCGCGAGGCCCGTCAGGACCATGCAAGCGATCGTAGCGGCCCTCATTCGGCCCGCACGACGAGGAGGCCGGACATCTGGGTGACGATACTTTCGTTCGATGGCGGGTGCATCATCGACCGCGGCCGTGGCGTCCCCGCTATCCGATGTCCTGGGCCAGCCCGACGAGGATTCCCTCTGGTCCCCGGATGTAGCAGAGCCGATAGATGCCCTCGTATTCGACCACTTTGTCCACGACCTGCGCGCCGTGCTTGGCAAGTCGCGCCAGCGTGTCGTCGAGATCATCCACCGCGAACATGACGCGCAGATAACCGAGCGCGTTCACCGGAGCGGTGCGGTGGTCCGCGACCACGGCCGGCGCGAGGAAGCGCGATAGTTCGAGCCGGCTGTGACCGTCCGGCGTGCGCATCATGGCTATCTCGACTCGCATGTCGTGTAGTCCGGTGACGCCGTCGGCCCAGGCGCCCTGCACCGGTCCCCTTCCTTCCAGTTCCAGGCCGAGCTCGGTGAAGAACGCGATCGCGACATCGAGGTCCTTCACCACGATGCCGACATTGTCCATACGTTTGACTGTCATGCAGTCTCCCTCACGTCTCGGGTGGCAAGCACATCTGCGTCACTCGACAATCCTGCCTTCTCGCTTCGACAGATTGAAGGCCGCCCCGATGCGGGTGGTGTCACTTGCCGAGCACAGCGATGCATCCGCTGGGGGAGCAGAACATCTTGTCGGGGCATACCGTGCTTGCGTCGCATGGCAAACGACAGTCCGCCTTATGACCGTTCACGATGACATCGCCGTAGGGCTGACAGGTTGGAGAAGCCGTCCCGCTTGCCGGTGCCGGACAGTCGCTGTCGGCTTCGCAGTAGATAGTGCAGAGGCACCCGTCACCGCTGACACCTCCGAAACGGGTCGCAATACTGCAGCCGCCCGGTTCGCCGTCGCACGAAGCGTACACCGATGGACCAGCCGCCGCTGAGTCCGGTGTGTCGGTTCCGGAACCGGATGAGCACGTCCAGTTCACGAGGAGCAAACCCCACAAGCAGAACAGTCGGAGGCCTTCGACAAGAGTCCTCGACAGAGGCCGGACCGCCTGGCCCGATTCACCGCTGTTCATGAAATGAGATTAGCGCAGCATCGGGGAACTCGATGGGGACATCTTCGGCGTGCCTTGACGGCGCGCTGGCCTGAGTGCTCCGGAAGACTAGGGCCGGCGCCCTTCCTGCTCGGCGTCCGTGTTCCTGGGGAATGCCTCGAAGGTCCGATCACGCGGTCCGCCCTGAGCGCGTCCGGTCCGCCGCACGAACCGTATTCTTGCTCGAAGTACTCGTTCGCAATCGCGCGCGCGTCCCGCGGCGTCGATGCTATTTGAGGGATCGACGTCGATGAAGTTCGGCGTGCTCACTGTTGAGGCCATCAGCGTTAGTCCGATGAGGAACGCCGCCATCATGTTCGTCTCGCTTCCCCCACCCAAACAGCACGCGTCCAGCCGCGGCTTGCAAGCGCCGGCCGTCGTCACCGTCGGGGCGGGCCTTTTCGCGAGCGTCGTGTAAGGTGGCGGACACCCCTTCGTGAAGACCGGGCGCGGCGAGCCGCGCCTTTCCTTTTACCCCCCCCCCCGATGGAGTTCAGATGAGCACGCGCGCTGGCCGGTATTCCATGGTTGTCCTGCTGTCGATCGGTCTGCTGGGCGGTTGCTCGAGCGGCGGTGGCGGGAATTCGTCGGGCAGCGGCGGAAACGCGAGCAGCGGCGGCAGCTCTGGCAGCGGTGGCACCCACGGGAGCGGCGGCTCGAGCGGCGCCTCCGGCGGCACGACGGGTAGCGGCGGTCACGCTTCGGGCGGCAGCACCGGCTCCGGTGGCAGCACCGCTTCGGGCGGCGGCGCCGGTGGCAGCGGCTCGGGCGGCCACGCGTCGGGTGGCAGCAGCGGCTCGGGCGGCTCGGCCTCGGGCGGCGCGACCGCGTCCGGTGGCGCCACGGGCTCTGGCGGCAGCACGGGCAGCGGCGGTTCGGCGTCGGGTGGCTCGTCCGGTTCGGGTGGGTCCGCGAGCGGTGGAGCGGCCGGCGGATCGGCCGGAACCGGCAGCGGCGGTGGAGCGACGGGTTCGGGCGGCGCGATGGGCTCCGGCGGCGCGGCCGGCGGCAGCAGCGGCTCGGCTTGCCCGGCCGGCGCGACGTTCTGCTCGGGCTTCGAGGACAGCGGCATTCCCATGGGGGCCACGTTCGTCTCCGGCACCGGCGTGACCGACTGGACGAAGTCGATGGCCCTGGACACGAAGGTCACTCACAGCGGCAAGCAGTCGCTGAAGGTGCTGCAGACGTCGACCTTCTCGCAGAGCTATCTGTCCGTGCCCGTCACCAGCGCCTTCTGGTTCCGCACGTACATCCAGACCGATCTGGCCGTCGACGGCATGCCGCACGACGCGTTCCTGGACATCGACTGGTCGGGGGTCATGCGCGGCATCGAGGTGGTCGAGGAGTACTGCCAGCTGGGCATCAACATCAATGATCAGCGCTGGGGCTCGGACGGCACGCACAACGAGGGCTCGTGCCCCACGACCGGCATGGCCCAGTTGAAGGCGAACACCTGGTACTGCCTGGAGGGCTTCTTCGACGGCGGCAAGGGCGCCATGCAGCTGTACCTGGACGGCACGAAGGTGCTCGACCAGACGGGCGTCTCGGACGCGACCCACGCGCTGTCGGCGTTCAAGTTCGGCTACACCGACTACAACGGCCGCAACCGCAACGTCTGGTACGACGACCTGGCCGTGGGGCCGAGCCAGCTGCACTGTCAGTAAGGCGCGCCGGCGTACAGGCGCGCCCTGGCGTCGGGTGCGCGCGATCGATCCTCCCAGCCGATCGCACGCGCACCGCGCCACCTGGCTCGTCGTCAGTGCTGGATGACCTCGCGCAGGGTCCGTGGCGGTGCGACCGTGCCGCGCGGCGCGCCCAGCGCGGCGGCCGGGGCGCCCAGCGAACAGACGGCCGGGTTGAATTTCGGATCCACGCACAACGCCGTCAGCACGCCCCACGCGAAGTCGGCGGGCAGCGCCCGATAAGCTGGCGGCTGAGCGCTGGCCTGGAACCAGGCGGGATTCGGCAGCCCGTGAGCGCTCTCGGCGTAGCCCTGCTCGCCCAGTTGGTTGATGAATACGCCGTTGGGCAAGGGGATGGTCCCCTGCGCGCCGATGCTGGCGCGCGCGTGGCACGTGATGCAGCTCGAGCTGTTGATGAAGCCGGCCTCGGTCACGGAGTTGCCCAGCCGGGTGAACTGGCCCGTGGCGTCGGTGAACTCGACCTGCGAGCCTTTCAGGCGGTAGTTGCGCCAGCGGGGATCGCCTGGACTGGGAGACGGGGACGCCTTGCCCTGACCGATGCCAGCCGCCGTGAACAGCGCGTTCAAGGCGGGCGTGATCGGACCGTCCGCGTATTGTTTCTCGGTGTCGAACACCCAGGCGGCGAGCGGCAGATCGTCGCACTTCATCTTGGGCGCCGTGAAGTTCCGCTGCTGCTTCGGTCCGATGGCCGGATCGGCGCTGAGGTAGCCGAAGCTGTCGTTGCAGCCCGTGTAATCGCAACGACCCGGATTCGCGACGTGCTCGAAGGTGGTCCACACCCAGTTGGGCGTGTCCTTGGACGAGATGTGCATGGCCACCAGCCAGTGCGGCCCCTTCTCGAGGATGGTGCCGTTGTTGTCGGTGACGGGGCTGCGGATGTCCATCTTGATGTGCGGAGGCTCGTCGCGCAGGCCCATGGCCAGGGCGGCCCTTTCGTTCAACCAGTCGCTCTTGATCATCACGGACTGAACGGGGAAATCGATCTCGTTCAACCTCGCCGTAGCGTCGCGATCCCGGTAAGGCAGATTGCCGCCCAGGTTGGCGTTCGCGCTGCTCAGCACGGCCGCCAGGCCCTCCTGATTATAGAGATTGTTCTGAAAGACGTAGCTCCACATTGATTTGTTGCGGAAGACGATCTCGGACATGGTTTGACGGATCTTCCGGCTGGGATCCGCCTCCAGCAGCTTCGTCTCGCTGAGCCCGGTCGCCACGGCGAAGTTGTTCACGTGGGCCTTCGTCGGCGGCAGCCCGATGGGACCGAGCTGGGCCGCGGCCGCGCCCTTGTGATCGCCGGGAAAGTACGGGCAGTACATGGCCGGATTCCACCCGTCCTTGCTGCCCGGGTTGTTGTTGCTGGTGGGATTGCAGCACTTCCCCGGGTCACTCCCCTGCGCGCACAAGGGAAGGGGCATCGTCGGCTGGTGCGGGGGCGCACAGCCTGGCCCGCCGGCCGCGCAGCCCGGCCAAGTTTGCTGGTCGGCCGCCCAGTTCACCCAGAACTGGTCCTTCAACGCGTCGATGAAGAGCTTCCACGAGAACAGATCCGGGCAAGAGAGGGCGGGGTTGGTGACCGCGGGATCGACGACGACCTTTCCGTTCACCACCTTGGCGGCGCACTGCGCGGCGTCCTTGAACTTGCTGTCGGAGTACATGGCATATGCCATGGCGCTCTTGTTGATCGGTCCGACTTGCTGTTCGCAGACATTAGGGCTGGCGAGGCCCTGCCTTCCAGACGCGCAATACAGCACGAACGCGGCCGATAAAAGAAACGGCTTCCTCATGGACCCCTCCTGTTCTGCTCCCTGGTTGAACGGCTCACAGGAGTGCCCCCCACACTCCTGTGCGGGGCAATGGTATGCCTCTCCGCCAACGCTGTCGATTCGGCCAAAACCGCCGTAGCACCCGATGAGGACGGGCTCACCCTCGAGACGCGCTAGCGCCAGCCCGCAACGTCGCTACCCGTCGTAACCCCGTCACACGTCGATCTTGAATCCCAGGTCCACGTCACATCCGGCCTGGCCGCCCCGGATGCCCCAGTTCTCTTTCGGAATCTCCCTCAACAAGATCTTGACGTGATCCCTGGGGATCCCAAGACCCTCCAGGTTGTCGACGATCGCCCGATACAGCGCCCTCTTCGCTTCGAGGGAGCGGCCGGCGAACGCGTCGATGCTGATGTGCGTGTACAGCTCTGGCTGGCTGCGCGCCGGGGGGCATTCGAACCGATGGGGCTGGTGGGCGATCAGGCGCACGTTCCTGTCACCGGGAAGGATGCGGAACGCTTCTCGCAGGGCGGCGTGGACCGCTTCCATCAGGCGGGACTCGTCCTCGGCGGAAATGTCGCGGCGTATTTCAATCAGAACACTGGGCATGATTGTCCTCCTTCTGGCGCGGACGCCCGGGATGATATCGGATGAGAGATTTCCGGTTTGGATCTTCCCCCGGACAGGCGTCGGCGGCGGTCGTGTAAGGTCACCACCATGGCTTCGATGAAGGACGACCTGCAACGGATCGCACGCCACGCGATGCTCGAGCGTGGGCTGTTGCCGGAATTCTCGCCCGCCGCGCTGGCGGAGCTGGGGCGGCTGGCACCGGATCTGGGCCCCGTTCCTGCGGAGGTCGTCGACCTGCGCGCGCTGCTGTGGGCGTCCATCGACAACGATGACTCGCGGGATCTCGATCAGCTGACGGTGGCAGAACCAGCGCCGGGCGCGACGCGCGTGCTGGTCGCCATCGCCGACGTCGACGCGAAGGTGAAGCAGGGCTCCAGCATCGACGGGCACGCGAAGACGAACACGACGTCCGTCTACACCGACGTGCGGACGTTCCCGATGCTGCCCGAGCGGCTCTCCACCGACCTGACGTCCCTGAACGAGGGGCAAGAGCGGCTGGCGCTGGTGATCGACATGCGCGTCGACGACCAGGGACGCTTCATGGACGGCAAGCTGTACCGGGCCGTCGTCGTGAACAAGGCCAAGCTGGCCTACAACAGCGTGGCCGCCTGGCTGGAGGGAACAGCGCCGCCGCCGCCGAAGGTCGACGCGGTTGCCGGCCTGGCCGAGAACCTGCGTCTGCAGGATCGCGTGGCACAGGCGCTGCGACGGCAGCGTCACGAGCACGGCGCGCTGGATCTGGAGACGCTGGAACCGCACGCGGTGTTCGACGGGGACGCCGTCCACGATCTGCGCATCGACAGGCCGAACCGCGCCAAGCAGCTGATCGAGGACTTCATGGTGGCCGCGAACCTGACCACGGCGCGCTTTCTTGAAAGCAAGCGCTCGCCGTCGGTGCGCCGGGTGCTGCGCGCGCCCGAGCGCTGGGCGCGCCTGGTCGAGCTGGCCGGGACTTACGGCGCGCACCTGCCCGACGAGCCGGACGCGCCCGCGCTGGCGGCGTTCCTGGCCGAGCGGCGCGGCCGCGATCCCCAGCGGTTCCCCGACGTCTCGCTGGCGGTGGTGAAGCTGCTGGGCCGGGGCGAATACGCGGTCGAGACGCCGGGGCAAGGCGCCACCGAGCACTTCGGACTGGCCGTCCACGACTACGCGCACTCGACGGCACCGAACCGCCGCTTTCCGGACCTGCTGACGCAGCGGCTGGTCAAGGCTGCCCTGTCGAATCAGCCGCCGCCCTACACCACCGCCGAGCTGGACGCGCTGGCCCGCCACTGCACCGACGGCGAGGACGCCGCCGCCAAGGTCGAACGGACGGTCAGGAAGGCGGCGGCCGCGCTGCTGATGCGCCCGCGCGTCGGCGAGACGTTCGATGGCCTGGTGACGGGCGCCTCGGTGAAAGGCACCTGGGTGCGGCTGCTGCAACCGCCCGTCGAGGGGCGCATCATTCACGGCTTCCAGGGGCTGGACGTCGGCGATCGCGTGAAGGTGAAGCTGGAGCACACGGACGTCGAGCGCGGCTTCATCGACTTCTCCCGGAGCTGACCATGACCAAACGACCCGTCAACACCGTGCCGCTGGCCTATCGAGATCTGGAGTTCCTGGACAGCGACGACGCGCGGCCGCTGCGCATCCTCTCGGAGTACCTGGCGCCGATGCGGGCGCTGCGCGAGCAGGCGGTGCGCGACACGGTGGTGTTCTTCGGCTCGGCGCGCATCGGCCCCACCGGCCCGCTGGCCCGCTATTACGAGGAGGCGCGCGCGCTGGCCCGCGCCATCACCGAGTGGTCGATGTCGGTGGAGGGGAGCGCCCACCGCCGCATCGTTTGCTCGGGCGGCGGGCCGGGCATCATGGAGGCGGCGAACCGCGGGGCGTGCGAGGCGGGCGGCAGGACGATCGGTTTCAACATCGGCCTGCCCCACGAGCAACGGCCCAATCCTTACATCACGCCCGGCCTGTCGTTCGAGTTTCACTACTTCTTCATGCGCAAGCTGTGGTTCGCCCACACCGCCTGCGCGATGATCGCGTTCCCGGGCGGCTTCGGCACGCTGGACGAGATGTTCGAGATCCTGACGCTGCAGCAGACCGGCAAGCTGGACCGCAAGATCGTCATGCTGCTGTACGGCTCCGATTTCTGGCGCGAGGCGATCGACTTCGACGCCCTGGTGCGCCACGGAACGATCGCCGCCGAGGACGTGAAGCTTTTCACCTTCGTCGACGACCCGGCGACGGCGCTGGCCACACTGCAGGATGCCCTGTTGCCGGAGGCGCCCCAGAAGCTATCGGGCCAGCCCGCGACGCCCGCCACGCCCGCGTTTGCGCCCACACGATGCACGGGCGCGGGCGAACGACAGGACGGTTGACGGCCGAGATCGGCAGCAAGACAAAGTTATTTTCGAGTCTCCGCATCTTCTCGAAGATCCGCCGATAAAATCGCGTTGCTATGGCACACGGACGACGGCCAGGACCGCTCGGGGCAGGGGGCGATGAGGCGGTGAGCCGGTACGCCGCCGGCCCGCCGACGGTTGGCTTTTCGGGTCCGGGGCCGATAGGCAGTTCGGCGTGGCATCGCGCACTGAAGGTCGCGAATGCCCCTCCAAGGACTTCGTTTGCTGGCGTCGAATCGGTAGCCACCCTGAAGCATCGGGCGGAAGCGGCAATACCCGCCATCAAGCGGCGTCTTCAGAGATGGGACCAGGGTTTTGATGCGCCGGCCTACTGGGCCGGTACTTTGGCGTACGGAAAGGACGCCGCAGCGCGCAACACTGCCTACACCTCAATGTGGCACCAACTGGAACCGGACCGTGGCCGGTACTGGTTCGCGGCCGCGGGAATGGTCACGGGGAGGGGCGGAATCAAGTCCATGGAGAGCTGGGCAGCATCGCTGGCTGGCCTCGTACGAGAAGAACGCGATTCCCATGACCTGCGGGATCCCGTTTCGGGGCTAGCGCGTGATGTTCCCACACCAGATGACCTGCATTTCGTCATATCCGGGAACGCCTTTCTGTACCCATTCAACCTGCACAACTATTTCATCTTGCGCGAGAAGCGTGAGGTTTCTGGGTTTGAAGGGTTGCGGGGAGACGACCTTGATCGGGGACTGGTCGTTTTGGAACAGACTTTGGTCCAGCAGTTCATCGAGTCATATCCCTGGCCCAACAAGGCACTCCGTGAGCTGTCGTTGGGCCGGATAAGCGCGGGATTCTTCAGCTCCGCGTCGAATGCCTTCGTAAGAGAAGCGATTGTTTCCAGTGGCCGCGCATTCTCGTTCGCCAATCTGGATACGCGGATCTGGCTTGGGTTCGCTCTGGTCGCCAAGCTGCGGAGACTCGGTTGAGATCCTTGCTGTGGCTCGCAACCTTCAGTCTCCTCTCGGGGTGGCTCGGCATGTTCATCTGGTTCGGCACTGGGTACCTGCTGCACATGAACATTCGCTCGGACTCACCCTTCCCGTTCCACTCGGGACTACTGGATGTCCTCGCGATTGCCATCGTGCCAGACGCGTTTCTGCTTCCGTCTGTTCCCATCATCACTGGCATCGCCGCCGTGGTGAGGAAGCGGCTGGGTCGACTACCGGGCTTCATGTTGGGCGTAATCGCGATGTTTACCACCGCGGCTTTCGGGATGGTTTTGATGGGCCAGCGACGAGGGATGCTCATAGGCGTGATAGGCCTCCCGAAGATTCTGGGGGCCGTCCTGCTGGCGCGGGTGCCATTCTTTCGTCGTAAGGCCCTCGAACTCTCGTCTCCATCCCGGTTCAGGGGCCTTCGGGGTACATACGCCGTCTCGATGGATGGCGGTGAGACGGCTTCTCTATCGCTTGGACGCCGCGCGACGGGTGAGCGACGGCACGCCTTGAGACGTCAAGAACGCCCCGTGCGCTGGAGTTCCTCGTTTCGAGGTCTGACACCCGCGCCTCGCCGCGTGCAGGGCCGGGCCAAGCTAATTCTGTTCCGCGACCGTAGCTCGATTTGGGCTTGGGCAGCCCTCTGCAGCGGGATAGCCGCGAGCGTGGCCAGCATCGCGCTCGAGCGGGTTTCTAACCCTCCGCATTACGAAGACGGAGAACTAGCCAGATATGGTCTTCTGGTCGTCCCCCTGATCGCGCTCTGCTTACTACGCCACGCACTACTACATTTCCATGAACGCGCTCGGTTACTTCGCCTCTTACGTAACGGTGAGGTCGTGGAGGCAACACCCAGCAAGGATGCGCTCTTCGATCTGCGTGACGCGGTGATTTCCATTGGCGAATCGAGACACGGCCGTGTCCTCGTCGTCACCCGGCCGCCCGCGGCAGCAAGCGACGTGCAGGGTTTGCTGGTTGGCGAGAATGGTGACGTGGTCGCCTGGGACTTGCTGCCGTTCACGCCGGTTGTCGACGACAGCGGTGGCATCGCGACGGGGTGAACGTCGCACTTGGCCGACGCCGGGTGTGAAAGCTACGGCCCCGTGCGGACGAACGTGAAGTCGTCGAGCGTGACCGTCTGACTGGCGGAGGCCGTGGTCGTGACGCCGATGCGGCACTGGCCGTTCGCGATCGTGATCCCGTCGAGGGAGACCTGCGTCCAGGCGGTCATGGCCTTGGTGAGGGCGGCATCCTTCTCGGCGCCGCCCATCGGCGTGGCGTACAGGTTCGCGGTGGTCTGGCCGCCGCTGCTCTTCGCCCACACCGACAGGGTGTAGGTGCCGTTGGGCAGGCCGGTCACCGCTTGATCCAGCGTGGCCTGGTAGGCGGACGTGGCGCCGAGCTGCCAGGCCCAGTTGCCGGTGTGGCCGCCCGAGACGTTCGTGTACGGCGTCGCGCCCGACGTGGTGGTGCTGGTGATCCAGCCGGCGGGCTGGGTCATCGTCACGCGGTCGGCCTCGAAGCTGGGGTTCAGCGCGTAGTTGTTGTCGGGGCCGACCGCCCAGGTGCCGGCCGCCGCGTCCAGCGACCATGACGACACGGATGCCATCGACGGCGTGGCGCCCTTGAACGTCAGCGGGCACCACTGGTTGTAGCCCAGGCCGTTGCCGGCGAAGTCACTCCAGCGATCGCCGGCGAAGATGACGGTGGTGCCGGCGGTACCGGTCACGGTGATGAAGAAGCCGGTCTGCGACACGTGGCTGAAGTCGGCGTCGGTGTTCCCGATGATCCCTTCGGCGCCGTAGGGCCCCATGATGTTGCTGGCGGCGATGTAGTAGCTGTGCGACGCGTTCCAGCCGTGCAGGTCCGACGAGCAGAAGTAGTACATGCCGTTGTACTTGAACATCGCGTTCCCCTCGCGTCCGGCCCCGCCGAAGATGCGCACGGCGGGCTCGATGTTCAGCGAGTCGGTGGCGCGGATGGGAGCCACGTACAGGTTGCTGCGGCCGCTGCTGCTGGAGCAGATCAGATAGGCCGAGCCGTCGTCGTCGACGAACACGGTCTGGTCGCCGGTGGTCATGTTGGCGACGTTCGTGACGGTCGCCTGCACGTGATCGTAGGTGAATGTGCCGGTGGGCGACGACGACGTCGCGAACAGCTCGCCGGTGCCCGCGGCGCCCTGGTATTGCGTGATCAGGACGTACTTCTTCGTGTTCGCGTTGTAGACCACGCCCATGCGTCCTACCCAGCTGGATGACATGACCGACGCGTTCAGGCCGTCGGCGGTCAGCACGTCGGCCTCGTGCTTCCAGTTCACCAGATCGGTCGACGAGTAGCAGGTCACGGCGGCGAAGCTGGTGTCGCTGTTCTGCTTGGTCGGCTTGGCGGCGTAGGTGACGGCGCCGTTGTACTTCACGCCGTACCAGTAATACGTGCCATTGAACCGGTAGACCCCGCCCCCCTGCGAGTAGATCGTCGCGCCGGAGGTGTCTTTCCAGAACTGATCGTTGTGAATCAGCGCGCCGGAGGTACCGGCGCCGCCCGCGCCCGTGACGCCGCCGCTGGCCGGCGCGCCGCCGCTGGCCGCGACCCCGCCGCTGCCTGGTCTGCCGCCCGTCGCCGCCGGCGCCGTCCCGCCTTTGCCGCCCGGGGCCGCGCCGGCTGTTCCGCCCGAACCGACGGTGCCGCCCGTCCCGCCGGCACGGCCCGCGGCGCCGATCACTCCGCCGGAGCCGACCGCGCCGCCGCTGCCCGGTCGCCCACCGGAACCGGGCCCGCCGCCGGAACCGACCGCGCCGCCGCTAGACGTCGTCGTACCGCTGCCACCGCTGCCGACAGGGGTCCCGCCGCTGCCGGGCGCGGCGCCATCAGCCGAACCGGCGCCGGTACTGCCGCAGCCCGCAGCCAGGCAGGCCCACCCCGCCAGCAGGAACCAGGACAGACGGTACCGCGGCCGCGTGCGCATGAGTTCCCCTTATTACCGCCGAAAAGTCTCGGCGACACCAGCAGTAGCGACAGTCGCGCTATTGGGGTCACGCCGCGCGGCGCGCGGCGTCCTAGAGGAACGTATAGATCAGCGTCGCCTCGGTCAGGGTGTCGACCTTGTCGGCGAACGGCAAGAAGCCGGCCGAATACGGCATCGCGCCCGACGGCAGCGGGAACGGCGCCGGGTTCTCGTCGTACTTGATCGTGAACCCGAGCGCCAGGCTCAGGCTCTTGTGCAGCAGCGTCGTCACGCCCAGCTTGCCGATCAGGCGCGTGTCCTTGAAAGCATCCACGCCCTTGGTGCCGCCGCTGTTGTCGTTCGCGTTCAGTGCCTGCTCCTTGTTCAGGTTGAACAACGCCTCGCCGCTGGCGCTGATTCCCGTCTCCTTCGACAGGGTCCACAGCTCGCCCACGAACAGGCGCGCCGAGTGAATCGACACGCCGTCGATGGGCGGCTTGCCGGGGGATTGCACGTAGCTCTCGTACGAGAAGTCGTAGCCGAGCTCGGCCACCAGGGTGTGCTCGGTGTTCTTCACCAGCTGGCGGCTGTAACCGGCCTGGCCACCGCCGAACAGCTCCTTGCCGGCGATGCGGTCGGCGCCGATCTGAGCCAGCGCGTACGCCGAGTTGTTCTCGGTGATGAACCGGTCATAACGGCCACGCGCCTTCCACTGGTTCGTGGTGGTCTGCGACTGCCGGTCGAGCGCCCCGGTCATGCCGGCGGCGTCCGCGACCGGCACCATGATCCGCGAGCGGCCATACGCCACGCCGCCGTTCAGCGAAAGCTTGTTCATGCCCGACTGGCGAGACGAATCGAGCGCGAACGTGCCCGAGCCGGTCTGCGAGTTCCCCGTCGTCAGCAGCAGGCCGCCCTTCGCCTGCACCTTCCACTCGACGGCCGGCTTCGCTTTCTCCGGCGGCTTGCCGTACTCGTACGTCGGCACCGCCACGTTCTGCGCGCGCGCCGAGCCCGCAAATGCCAGCAGCCCCGAGACAACCAACCCCACCAAACGCCCGGAAACAATCTTCGGAATTCGCATGGCGCGCGAAGATACTCGAATGGCGATCCTTGGCAAGACGCGCCACGCGCAGCCCGCTCAACGCTCGGGCCGCAGCGAAACACAGAGGGGATGGCCCAGCGGTGCGGCGTCTCTGCCGGACGGCGGCCGCGGCAAAGGATCGGTGGCTAGACGGACGCACACCTGGGCCGGGTCACTGCCTGCCACGCGAAAGGCGCCCGGCAGGACCACGTGATTCCCGCAGGAGATTGGCCCCCCGGGCGCCAGGGGGTAGTGCGTGCCGGACTGGTCGCGCACGAACAGATCCCAGAACACCACACCACCTGCCGGGCAGGTGACCAGCGCCTTCCAGCGATCGCCCGGCCCGAACGTGTCGGCGCCGTGGGCGATGGCGCCGTCGCGCGCGCGCACCAACTCGAGCGCCGCGTCCCCCCCTTTCACACCCGACAGCGCCTGGCCGGCGGCGATGGGCTTCGCGTGGTCCGGCGAGCGGGCCAGCAGCAGGAAGCCGGCGGCGGCGCACGCGAGGGCGGTGGTCGTCGCCCACGCCGCGGCATAGCGGCGCCACCAGGGTTTTCGGGTCGGGGCCGTCGCCGTCAGGACGAACGGGGGGGAATGCGCGGCCTCGGCGGCGCACGCGGCGCACACCGGGCAGGCGGCCAGGTGTGCCCGAACACGTGTCGCTTCGGGCTCCGGCAGGTCGCCCAGGGCGTGCCGTTCCAGCAGCAGCCAGGACAGCGGCTGGCCCACGCAGCCGGCCGCCTGCCCGGTCACGATGCGCCTTCGGCCGCGCCGTCGGCCATCAGCGCCGCCACCACGTCGTGCACGCGGCCAAGCCGGGCCGCCACGGTCTTGCGCGTGACGTCCTGAAGTTCGGCGATCTCGTCCTGGGTCAGGTCGTCGAAGTAGCGGTAGACCAGCGCCTCCGCGCAAGCCGCGTCCAGCCGATCGATCGCCTTCAGCATCAGATCCATGCCGATGACCTCGTCGTCACAGCGGGTGCGCACCGGGCCGCGCAGCGCGGGCTCTTCGCGGTCCAGCAGCCGGCGCCGGTTGCCGCGATCGCGCAACAGGTTGAGGCAGCGGGAGGTGACGGCGCGAAACAGATACGGAAGATCGGCCTCGACGCGCCCGCGCTGCAACAGCGCTGCGAACACGCCCTGCACCACGTCCTCCGCGTCGGCGGCGTTCCCCAGCAGGCGGCACGCCTTGCGACACAGGGCGGGTCCATAACGGGCAAGCGACTGCATGAACGGACAAGCTCCTTCCTCAGACGCCACCAGACGGCCCCGAGCTGAAGTTGGAGCATGAAAGCGCCAACCTCGTCCACGACAGAATCCCAGACGCCGAAGAGCCAGGCGACGGCGCCGTTCGCCAACCGGTCGTCCTCGCCCGCCGTCACCCGTACCCTCTCGCGCTCCGCGGGCGGGGGCAATCGGTTCGCTCGGCTCGCGACGGTTGCTTCGTTTGCACTTGCAGTTCTTCGAAACGTCGCTGTCAGTCGCATGTTCCACCTGCGACGCCGAGGGGAAGGCATGGGTTTTGGTCGGGGCTCGGGCAATCGCTGGCCAGCGTGCAGGCGCGGCCGTCGGCGCCACAGACGCTCGAGATCGACGTCGGGTCGCCGCCACAATGGCCGCTGGCGCAGTCGCTGTCGGACAGGCAGGGGGTCTGCGGCGCCCCGCGCCACTGCCCGGGGTCGCACTGAAACGCCGCTCGCAGGGGATCGCCGCTGGGGTCCCGGGGGCGTTCGCCACATGCCTGCCCCGCCGCACAGCCCGGACCGCCCGCGCAGCAGGTCGAACAGACGCCCTGGCAGCACACGCCGCTCGCGCACTCCGCCGCCTCCAGACACCGCTGGCCCAGCAGCAGCGCCGGCGGCGCCACGCAGGCCGGGTAGGGCTCGACGAAGGCCGCGCTCCACGCGAGTCCGCACAGTGTTCCCGCGCCGCAGTCCGTGTCGGTCGCGCAGCCCGCGCACACCGACCGCGGCGTGCCGGGATCGGGGATCAACTCGCTGGCCAGCGGGCGCGGGCGACACGCGCCGCTCGCGCACTGCGCGGCGGCCTCACAGGTGGCGCCCGCCGGACGGGCCAGCGCCCCCTCCGGCGGCGCGCCGGGACACCCCGTCGCCTTCGACGCCTGGATGCGGGCCAGCACGGCGCGCCCCGCGCCGCTCTTGCTGATGGACAGCCGCACCGAATGGAAGTACGTGGGCGTCACCCACCGATACTCGATCGGCGTCCAGGCGCCTGTCGCCAGGAACTGGGTAAAATCGATCGTCCCATCGTCTTCGAAGTCCAGCCCCAGAAC
>Ga0207652_10002271_pt1 | contig 16310 bp, 14 predicted proteins | sample KBSC63BmetaG_FD_184334 | JGI IMG/M metagenome (GOLD analysis project Ga0207652, IMG submission 184334) | Corn rhizosphere microbial communities from Kellogg Biological Station, Michigan, USA - KBS C6-3B metaG (SPAdes) (version 2) | ecosystem: Host-associated > Plants > Roots > Rhizosphere ... | reverse complement strand
CGCCGGATTGGCGTCGGTCTTGGCGTTCACCTTCACCGTGTACGCGTCGTAGCCGGTGAGCACGCCGGGAAAATTGACGACGACCGACTGCCCCTCGCCGATCTGCGCGCGCGCGCGTTGCGGGCGCGGCTCGAGCGGCTCCGTCGAATGGCGGATGTACGCGTCGCCGATCTTCGACGCCAGCGCGCGCAGCGGCAGATGGCGCGCCACGTCGCTGCGCGACAGCACGAGCGTGCCCGTCACTTGCGCTTCGCTTTCTTTTTCGGCGCCTCGTACGCGATGTCGACGACGACGAGCTCACGCTCGCCCGCGTCCCAGCGCACGCGCACCTCGTCGTCGACCTGCTTGCCGAGCAGCGCCCGCCCCACCGGCGACTTCCAGCTGATCTTGCCGTGCTTGGCGTCGACCTCGTCGACCCCGACGATCTGAAAGACGCGCTCGTCGCCCTCCTCGTCTTCGATGGTCACGAACGCGCCGAAGCGCACCTTGTCCTTCTGCTGCTCCTCGGCCTTGACGACTTGCACGTGCTCGAGCCGCCGCTGCAGAAAACCCATGCGCCGATCGATCTCGCGCAGGCGCCGCTTGCCGTAGATATACGCCGCGTTCTCCGAGCGATCGCCCTCGGCCGCGGCGTCGGACACCTCGCGCACGACCTTTGGCCGCTCGACGGTGGCGAGCTCGGTCAGCTCGTCGACGAGCCGCTTGTACCCGTCGGGGGTGATGTAATTCTTCTCTGCCATGGCGCCGGCAGCCCGTGTTATACCGCGGACGGTGACGCGCGACGATATCCTCGAATCGCTGTCGGAGCTCGGCTTCTCGACGAACGAGGCCCGCGCCTACAAGGGCCTCCTGTTCGAGAGCCCGGCCACCGGCTACGAGATCGCGCAGCGCGCCGGCATCCCGCGCTCGGCCATCTACGCGGTCTTGAAGCGCCTCGAGGACGAGGGCATGGTCGCGCGCGTCGAGGAGACCCCGGCGCGCTACGCGCCGCTGCCGCCGTCGGATCTGTTGGGCGTGCTGCGCCGCCGCTTCGATCGCTCGCTCGACGGGCTCGACGCGTCGCTGCGCCGGCTGCGTCCGCCACCGCCGCCCGTCGATCTGTGGAACGTGTCGGGCTACAACGAGGTCATCGAGCGCGCGCGCACGCTCATCGACGGCGCCGAGGAGCACATCTTCTGCAGCATCTGGCGACGTGAAGCGGGCCGCCTGCGCACCGCCTTCGAGGCCGCCGCCAAGCGCAAGGTCAAGATCATCAGCTTCTCCTTCTGCGCGCTCGATGAGCAGCCGGGCAAGGTCTACAGCTACCAGCTCGACGAGAAGGACCTCGAGGCGTTCTGGAAGCACAAGATCATCCTCGTCGTCGACCACGGGCGCACGCTCATGGGCGGCTGCGAGCCCGAGGACGACTCCGACGCGGTGGTGACCGGCCATCCGGCGATCACCGAGGTCGCGCTCAACAACATCGCGCTCGACATCACGCTCCTGTCGCAGCGCAAGAAGCTCGACTCGTCGGAGTCGATGGTCGAGATGCTCGGCGAGCGCCTCGGCTCTCTCGATCCGCTCGTCGCCAAGTCGAAGAAGTAGCCGCTACTTCATCGAGGTGCCGGCGCCACCCGTGCCGCCACCCGACGAGTTCTTGCCGCCGTCGACGACGATGGAGAAGCCGACCGGAGCGCCGCTGGTGTAGACGGCGACGCGGCCGCCGCCACCGCCGCCGGCGGGCGTCACGCCGACTCCGTTGCCGCCGATGGCTTCGATGCGGCCGGCGCCGATGCCCTGGTCGATGTCGATGAGCACGCTTCCGCCCGCGCCGCCCCCGGCCGACACGCCCGAGCCGTCACCGCCGCTGGCGCGAATGAGGCTCAAGAGGTTGAGCGTCGTCGCCGCCAGCTCGATGACGCCGCCACCGGAGCCGGCGCCGGTACCGCCGCCACCGGAGCCGGCCTCGCGCGGATGCATGCTGTCGCCGTAGGTGGTCCCGCCGCCGCAGCTCGAGGGATCGCCGCCGGCGCCGCCGTGCCCGCCGCCGGCGGTGCCCTGCACCGGGCAGATTCCGCCGGCACCGGTGCCCATGTTGGCCGCGAAGCCGCCGCCGTTGGCGTCGAGGGTGCCGCCGATCATGATGCTCTCGGCGCAGGCGGCGAACTGCGTGACGTGCACGGTTTCCGAGATCGTGAGGTTGCGATAGGCGTGGCAGCCGGAGAGCACACCCGAGGTGTCGTCGAGGCCGACGTCGCCTTCGTTGGTCGCCGGCGTGCACGACAATCGCGAGCACGAGGCCGGCAGGCTGACGGTGCCGCCGTCGCCGCCGCCGGAGCCGCCGCCGCCCGCGAGGTCGCCGCCGCCGGACGTCATGTCGCCGCCGCCCATCGATCCGTCGCCGCTCGACGACAGCGCGAACACGTCGTTGCAACCGACGGCGCCGAGAGCGAGGAGCAGGACCGCGGACTTCACGGAATCAGCTTAGCAGACCCCGTCGCGCCGAGCCGCGCCTCGTCGGCGTAGCGCCCGTGCGGCTGCACGCGGAGGTACTTCTCGTAGGCTTGCCGCGCTTCGACGCCGCGCCCGATCGTCTTGAGGCACCGCGCCTCGCCGATGAGCGCGAGCTCGGCGCGCGGCCCGCGGCCGTCGGCGACCGCGCGCAGGTGCGGCACGGCGCCGGCGCAGTCGCCGAGGCGATCGCGGCGCGCCGAGGCGATCGACAGGTGCGCGTCGTCGGCGTGCGGCGCCGTCGGGTACTGGCGCAGGTAGCGCTCGAGCGCCTGCACGCCGGCTTCGGTGTCGCCGGCGGCGAGCAGCGCCTCGCCGCGACGCAGCGACGCCTCCTCGCTGAAGATGCCGTGGCGGAAGCGCGTCTCCGACGCTTCGTAGGCCGCCGCCGCGCGCACCGGATCGTGCAGATCGCGGCCGAACGTCTGGCCGAGCAGGAACTGCGCCTGCTCCGCTTCGGGGCCGTCGCCGCGCGCCGCCGTCTGCAGCAGCGGCAACGCACGCTCGGGCCGGCGCGCCAGCCGCTCGGCCTGCGCCTCGAGGAGCGCGGCGCGCGCGAGCTGCAGCTTGGTCGCCGGGCCGTGCCCGAGCTCGTGCAGGCGGCTGATGGCGCGATCGTAGGCCCCGGCGAGCACGTCGGCGCGGGCGCGCGCGAGTAGATCGCCCGCGCCGACGTGCGCCGGAACCGTGGTGGTCTCCACGCTCGACAGCTCGGGGAGCTCGGCGTGGAAGATCGTGGGCGTGCCGGCGGCGAGCTCGACCCGCTCTTCGACGGGGAGCCGGCCGTTGGCGCGCACGCGCACGTTGTGGGCACCGGGGGTGAGCGCGAGCGACAGCGGCGCGCGCCCGTAGTCGACGCCGTCGACGCTCACCTCGGCGCCGGCCACGTCGGCGAACACGTCGAGCGTCTCGGTCGGGCCGGCGGCGAGCGGACCGTCGAGCGCGGCCAGCCGCGCGGCGAAGTCGGCCCCGATCGGCATCGGCTGCGCCGCGCCGGGAAGGATCTGGAAGCCAGCGGCCACGTCGAGCGTGCGCGCGCCGGCGAAGCGGACGCGCCCGCGATCGACCGCGACCGAGGTGCCGCCCGGCGTCGCCTCGACGAGGAAGCGCGTGCCGTGCACCGTCACGCGGCCGTCGTGCGTCTGCACCGCGAGCACCGCGCCCGGCGCCAGCGGATCGACGTCGAGCACCACGCGCCCACGCTCGAGCGTGAGCGTGCGCAGCGACAAGCGGCTCTCGGCGAGCTGCACGCGCGCACCGGTCGGCCCGCCCTCGACGGCGACGCGCGCGCCGGCCCAGGTCGCCACCACGCGCGCGCTCGGCCCGACGGTGAGCCAGCCGCCCGACGGCAGCGCCATCTTGGCCTCGGCGACCGCGTGATCGTCCCCGACCTCGACCTCGGCCGCGCCCTGGCGCGACACCAGCGCGAAGCCGACGCCGTCGGCCGGCGCGTGCGGACGCTTGGGATGCAGCGCGAAGACGAGCACGAACCCGGCGACGGCGCCGGCGAGCGCCGCCCACTTCATCTGGGCGACGGGGATGCGCCGCGTCGGGCGCTCCTCGAGCCGGCGGCGCACTTCGTTGATCTGCCGCTGGCGCAAGAACGCCGGCTCCGGCGGCGGCTCGAGCACCTCGTGCACGGCGTCGACATGCGCCATCGCCGCGCGGCAGCGCGTGCAGCCCTCGACGTGCGCGCCGATCCACTCGGCCGCTTCCGGATGCAGACGGCCGGCGCGCCAGGCGAACAGCGCCTCTTCGGTCGGCCCGCCGATGTGCAGCGGCTGCGTATCCACGTTGCCGCTCACGAGCGCGTCTCCGGCTTGCGCTCGAGGAGCTTGCCGCGCGCGGCGCGCAGGCGGCGCTTGACGGTGCGCGTGGAGCAGCGCAACACGGCGGCCACGTCCTCGAGCGGGAGCTCCTCGACCTCGTGCAGGACGAAGGCGGCGCGCTCTTCGCCGTCGAGCGTGTCGAGCGCGGCGCGCGCAGCCGACACCGCCCGCCCACGGTCAATCAGATCGTCGGGCGCCGCCGCTCCCTGCGGCATGGTCGCGTCCTCGGCGTCGCGGCGGAACCAGCTGCGCACGCGATCGTAGCGGCGCGAGCGCGCCACCACGCGGTGGCAGATGCCGAACACGAAGGTGGAGACGCGCGACCGCCCCTCGAAGGCGTCGATGCTGCGGCACACCTGCTCGAGCGACGACTGCACGAGATCCTCGTGCTGCTCGCGATCGCGCGGGCCGGCGAGCCGATAAACGATGCGGTAGATCGAAGGATAGATTGCGGTCATCAGCGCGTTGAGCGCCGCGGGATCGCCCGAGCGATGACGCGCCACGAGCGCAGCGAGCTGCGGCTCGGGGTCCGCGGGCGCGGGAGCGGCTGGGCGCTGACGGCGATCCACCAGTTGCATTCCTTTCGTGAGTGCCGTTGCGCGGATCTCGGGGCCAGACCGCATAGTAGCGGTTTCGCACCCTTACCCACAAGTCCTGCGGGGTTACGCTAGTACCCGGAACGCCACGCGATTCCGAGCGTCATCTCGAAAGACACCCGCGACAGCTCGGCCGCGGTGCTGCCGTTCACCGTCACCTTCTCGTCGGTGGCGGCGATGTCGAGATCGGCGCCGAGGACGAGCGCGACCGGCCCGGCGAGTGTGAGCGCGAGGCGCGGCCCGACGACGGCGGCGAACGACGCCAGCGTGTGGTGGCCGGCGCCGTGCGCGTTCTCGTAGAGCACGACGAGCGCCGGACCGGCGGTGAGATCGACGTCGACGAGGCGGGTGTGCGTGCCGATGCCGACGCGCGCGGCGATCGCGGTGCGGAAGTAGGACAGCTCGATCCCCGACGACAGCGTCTGGCTCATGCCGGTGAGCGAAAGCGCGCCGCCGACGCGCAGCAGGCCTCGCGACCACGACAGGCGCGCGAGCGCGCCGGCCAGCCACGGGTTCGACCGGCCGACGCCGCCGATGGCCGAGCCGCCGATCTCGACGGCGGTCCGCGTCGGCGACGGCGCGGCGGGCTTCTCGATCTTGGCGGCCGCAGCGGCGTGCGCCTGCGCGTCCTTCGCGGAGGCGGCGCGCGCGTCGTCGGCCTGCTTCTGCAGCTGCTTGACGACCTCGAGCTGGCGCGCCATCTCGGCTTCGTGCGCCTTCTCTTGCTCGGGCGTCGGCGGCGTCGGATTCGCCGGCGGCGGGTTCTGCGGCGGCGGATTCGTCGGCGGCGGATTCGTCGGCGGCGGATTCGCCGGCGACGGGCCGAGCGCAGGCGGCGTGTCCTGGTGCGCGCCGCCGACGATGTCGGGAAACTCCGAGGTCAGGATGTCGGAGACGAGCAGCGCCAGGCTCTCGGCGAGATCCTCGGCATCGCGATAGCGGATCTCGGCGCGGCGCTCGGCGCGCGCCGCCTTGTTCGCCTGCACCACGACCAGGCAGCGCGCCACCTTCGCCGACGACGGGAAGGCGCAGCTCGCGGCGGCCTCGGCGTCCTGCGGCTCGGCGGTCACCAGCGACGAGCCGAGCGACTTGAGCGCCACACCGACGTGCGCCTGCACCGCGGTCTGCAGCGCCGCCGGCGGCCGTCCCTCGACGGCGACGCCGCGCCAGCGCACGCGCGCGCTGCCTGCCGACGCAACGCCGCCGACGCAGATGCAAACAAGCGTCAGCAGAAGGCGCCGCAACACGGAGGCGACCATAGCATTCGAAACTGTTAGGATGCGAGCCGTGCGCGCGATTGCCGTTCTCGCCGTCCTGGTCCCGGTGGCTGCGTCCGCCGCCTCGTCCGCCGACGAGATGGGTATGCGCACCGAGCGCAACCTGTCGCCCGAGCAGTGCCTCGCCCTGCCCGCCGCCGACGTGGCAACGCGCTGCCCGGGCATGGGCGGGCGGCTCCTCCACGTCGGCAACGTGAAGTACGCCATCGTCGAGCGCTACGAGCCCAAGCGCGCGACGCTGTGGTGCGACGAGGGCGAAGGGCGCTGGCGCTGCCGTCGCGTGGTCCTGCTCGATCACGAGCTGCGCACGACGCGGCGGCGCAACCCGCAGGCCTACGTGACGGCCAACGAGCTGTTGCGCACGGTCACCGGCGCGCCGTCCTTGCGCATCGGCGACGAGATGGGCGCGCTCTTCGCCGGCGCCGAGCGGCGGCGCACCTGCGTCGAGCAGCCGTCGCATGGATGCGCCACGCAGCAGGTGCGCCTCCTGGTCAACGGCCCGAGCGGCACGCCGCTCATCAAGCGGCGCATGTGGCTCGTCGAGGATGCCGACGGGCCGATGCTGCAGTGCTCGGACGAGAAGCTCCAGCGCTGCGACGCGCTCGACGGCGCCGGCTGGCTGGCGATGATCGTGACGCTGCGGCCGTCGTCGCAGGCGTCGCCCGAGCCGCCGCCCGAGGTCGATGTGCCGACGGTACGCGCCGACAAACGGCCGCCGCCGAAGGGGGGCGTGGCGCTCACCGCAGCCGAGGCCGTCGACACGCCGGCGGGCGCGCTCGATCCCTACATCAAGCAGAAGTTCGGCAGGTCGCTGCCCAAGGCGCCGTCGCGCGCCGAGGCGCTGAAGCTGGCGGCCGAGATCGATCAGCACGGCAAGGGCTGCGTGGCCGCCGATCGCGCCACCGTGGAGCTGACGCTGACCGGCGACGGCAACGTGCTCGCGCTCAGCGTCGACGGCGCGCAGTCGGGCGGCGAGCACGACTGCCTGGTGGCGGCGGCAAAGAAGCTGCCCTTGCCGCGATTCGCGGACGGCACGTGGCACATGACCGCGCTCGTCCGCAAGAAGTAGCGCGGCGCCGTCGCCAGGCGTGGAAGATGGTAGAGCCGCATCGCGCCGCTTTATATGGTATAAGCGCCGGCCATGTCGGAAAAGCTGTCGCAGGGTCAGGAGAAGTTCGGGGCCGACGAGCGCAAGTGGCGCGACGTCGGGGCGGGGCTGAGCGTGCTCGATCTCTACGAGGAGAACGGCCGCAAGATGCAGCTGGTCCGCCTCACCGCGCAGGGGCGCATCATGGCGCACAAGCATCGCGGCACCGAGATCATGTACGTGGTGCGCGGCACGCTCGTCGTCGACGGCGTGCGCCTGAAGGTGGGCGACGTGTTGGTGGCGCCGCCCGAGTCGGTGCACCGCGAGACGTGGAGCGCCGAAGGGTGCGAGCTCGTCATCGAGTGCTCGCCCGACGACGATCTGCTGCGTTCGTAGCCTGTTTCAGATTCTTCCGCTGCCATAGCTCGAGCACGAGGAGCGCCCACAAGCGCTGGCGATGATCGACCGCGCCGCGCGCGTGCTCGTCGAGGAGCCGCTCGAGCTCGCCGCGACGGAGCGCGCCGGCGGCGGCGAGCGAATCGCCGTCGAGGAGCGCGTCGCGGCAGAGGTCGCTGAGCTCGCCGCGCAGCCAGCGCGCGATGGGCATGCCGAAGCCCTTCTTGGGGCGATCGACGATGGCGCGCGGCAGGAGCTTGCGCGCCATGCGCTTCAAGATCCACTTGCCGGTCGTGCGGCGCAGCTTCCAGTCGAGCGGCAGCGCGGCGGCGAATTCGGCGACGGCCGTGTCGAGGAACGGCGCGCGCACCTCGAGCGACGCGGCCATCGACGCGCGATCGACCTTGGCCAGCACCGAATGGGTCAGATAGAGGCCGACGTCCTGGTAGAGCACGCGCTCGAGGTGGGTGCCCGCCGGCGGCTCGTGATAGCGCGCGCGCACGGCGGCGAACGGATCGCGCGCCACGCCGTCACCGTCGTCGCCCATGAGCGCGGCGAGGCGCGCCGGCTCGAAGGCGCCGAGCCAGCGGTAGTTGCGCTCGTCGTCGGAGGCGGCGCCGCCGGCGGTGAGCTTCTTGACGCGGAAGTCGAAGCTGAAGTTGTCGAGCGACACCGGCAGGCGCGCGGCGAGCACGGCGGCCGCCCGCATCAGCGGCGGGCGGCCGAGCGGTCCCGCCCAGGCGAGCAGGCGATGCGCGACATGCGTGGGATAGCCGGCGAACAGCTCGTCGGCGCCGTCGCCGCCGAGCGCGACGGTGACGTGGCGGCGGGCGAAGCGCGAGAGCAGATAGGTCGGCACGATCGAGCCGTCGGCTACAGGCTCGTCGAGGATCGATCCCAGCTCGCCGACGATGCGCGCCGCCTCGGCGAGCGACAGCTCCTCCTCGTGATGGCGCGTGCCGAGGTGCGCGGCGACGGCGCGCGCGTGGGTGCGCTCGTCGAACGAGGGATCGGCGAAGGCGACCGAGAAGGTCTCGATGCCCGCGCGCTCGCGCGCCGCGAGCGCCGCCACCGTCGACGAATCGACGCCGCCCGAGAGGAAGATGCCGAGCGGCACGTCGGCGACCAGGCGGCGCCGAACGGCCGACTGCAGGAGCGCTTCGAGATCGACCGCCGCGGCATCGACCGCAGCGCGGCCGCGCGCCGCCGTGCTGCGCGCGCCGCCGTCGACGCGCAGGGTCCAGTAGCGGCGCTCGCGCGGGTGCCCGTCGGCGTCGAAGCTGAGCAGCGTCGCCGGCGGCAGCTTGCACACGCCGGCCAGGATCGTGCGCGGCGCGACCACGTACTCGAGCGCGAGATACTCGGCGAGCGCGTCGCGGTCGATGGCGCGCGGCACCGCCGGATGCGCGAGCAGCGCCGTCAGCGTCGAGGCGAACGCCAGCCGCGCGCCGTCGGCGTAGTAGTAGAGCGGCTTCTTGCCGAAGCGATCGCGCGCCAAGAGGAGCCGCCGCGCGCGCGTGTCCCACAGCGCGAACGCGAACATGCCGTCGAGCTCGGCGACGCAGGCGTCGCCCCACTGCCGGTACGCGTGCAGGATGCACTCGGTGTCCGAGCGGGTGACGAACGCGTGGCCGAGCCCGCCGAGCCGCTCGCGAAGCGAGGCGTGGTTATAGATCTCGCCGTTGAACACGACCACGCAGTCGCCCTCGGGCGTGGCCATCGGCTGATGGCCGCCGGCGAGATCGAGGATCGACAGGCGGCGGAACGCGAGCATCGCCGCGCCGTCGGCGAACGTGCCCGCGTCGTCGGGCCCGCGCGCGTGCATCGACTCGCGCATGGCTTCGAGCGCGCCCGCGTCGAGCCAGGCGCCCGACGCGTCGACCACGCCGGCGATGCCGCACATGGCTAGGTCTTGCCGACGGTGCCGACGCTGCCGAGCGGCGCCGGCCGCACCACGTCGCCGCCCTGGTAGACCTCGCGCACCACGTAGGTCGCCGCGCGCTGCGACTCGTAGTAGGTCCGCATGGTGACCTCGGCGAGCAGGCCCATCAAGATCGACAAGCTGCCGATGAGGAAGAACATGATGCACAGAAGCGGCAGCGGCGTCTCCACGAACGGCTTGTGCCCCCAGTAGAAGTACTTGAGGTACACCGCGGTGGCGAACGACGCGAACGACAGCAGCATGTTGAACAGGCCGAACTTGCCGAACACGTGCATCGGCTTCGTTCCGTACTTCCACAAGAACTGCACGAGCAGCAGATCGAGGAACACGTTGGGCACGCGCCCGAGCCCGTACTTGGTCGCGCCGCGCGTGCGCGCGTGATGCCGCACCTCGACCTCGGTCACGCGCGCGCCCTGCTGCGCGGCGAAGATGGGGATGAAGCGGTGCCCCTCGCCGTAGAGGTGCACGCCGGCGAGCACGGTGCGGCGATAGGCCTTGAGCGTGCAGCCGTAGTCGTGAAGGCGCACGCCCGAGAGGCGCGAGATGATCGCGTTCGCCGCCCACGACGGCACCTTGCGGGTGAACAGGTGGTCCTTGCGCCGCCGGCGCCAGCCCGAGACGACGTCGTAGCCTTCGTCGAGCTTGGCGAGGAGCAGCGGAATGTCCTCCGGATCGTTCTGCAGATCGGCGTCGAGCGGGACGAGGACGTCGCCGCGCGCGGCGTCGAAGCCGGCGGCCATGGCCGCGGTCTGGCCGAAGTTGCGCGCGAAGCGCAGCACGCGCAGCTGCGGCCGTCCGGCGGTGGCGGCGCGCAGGAGCTCGGGCGTCTTGTCGCGGCTGCCGTCGTCGACGAGCACGATCTCGACGCCGTGGCCGGCCGCTTCGAGCGTGCGCGTCGCCTCGTCGAGCTTCTGCAGAAGCGCGGGGATCGACTCCTCCTCGTTGTAGCAGGGGATGACCAGGCTCAACTGCACGGGACGATCGTACAACGGCCGTCGGAGAAACGCTAAGTACGCCGCGACCAGTCAGAGGAGGCCGGCTCGCTTTCGCAGATACTCCGCCGTCGGGTGATCCTGCCAAAATGCGAGCTGGAGATGGGGCATGTAAACGATGTTGCGGCCAAAGCGCGACGGTTGTCGCAGCACGATCGTGACCGGATGAAGATTGAGGAGCTTGTTCTCGTAGACCTGCTCGATGTCCGAGTAGGGAATCGAGAGCTCCTCGGAATGGGCACTTACCCAGAAGTAGTCATCGCCCGCTTCGATCTTCTTGAGCGGGAAGCACGTCCGCCAGAAGAGCAGCAGCCCGAGCAGCGTCGCAATCGCGAATGGCACCGCAAACCCCACGCCCCTCGTTAGTGACGCGATTGTTCCGACGCTGAAGCCACCGAGCCAGATCGTCGGGAAGACGACCTTGTAGAAGAACGTCAGGCGGCTGCTGAGACGGCGCCTCATCGATCCGCCGTCAAATTGTATCAGCTACAAGGTGGCGCGGTAGGCGCGCTCCTCTTCACCGAGCTGATAGATGCGCTTCAAGAGCGCGTCGGCGATGCGCTTGTGCGACGAGAGGCGGTTGCCCATCGACTTGAACGGCGTCAGATCGATCGGCTCGCCGAACACCGCCACCACCCGCTTGGTGCCGGCGAAGTTGCCGCGGATGTCGGCGACGATGTCGTTCGACAGGCCGTGGATGAACGCGGGCACCACTTTGGGCCACGTCTCCATCACCAGCTTGCCCACGCCTGGCTGCGCCGGCAGCGGCGTGTAGGCGTCCTCGTTCTTGTTGCGCGTGCCTTCCGGATGGAACCCGACGAGCACCTGGCCCTTCTTCAGCTCGTGCACCACGCGCTCGAGCGCCCACTTGTTGAACTCGGCCTTCTGCGGCTCGCGAAAGAACGGCGGGAACATGCGCCCGCCGCCGATGAGCAGGTTGACCACGACGCCGGCGGCGCGCTGATAGAAGAAGTCGGCGCGCACCGGGCACATCACGGGCTGGCGCAGCGGCGTGTGCCGATGCAGGAGCAGCATCAGCATGTAGAGATCGAAGAAGCTGCGATGGTTCGAGACCAGCAGGACGCCGTCGTCGTAGTCGAGCCCCTGCAGGCGCTCGAGCCCGACGGGATGCATCATGTTGCGCGAGCCGAGCGTCATCCAGCCGGCGCCGATGGTGCGCAGCCACCACTCGGTCAGCGGCAGCGCGCGCCGATGGAGCATGTCCATCGCGCGGAACGCCGTGCGCTCGAACGGCTGCAAGAGCTCGAGCGGCGGCGCTTGTCCTTCGTCGTCTTTGGGTTCGTTAGACATTCCGGCGGCGAGCATGCTCGCCTGACGGTATCTTAATTAACCGGAACGTCAATCGCGAATTTCTTTGAGCGCTGTCTCCGCCGTGCGCAAAAGGGCCTTGGGCGAGACCGGCTCGCCGGTGGCGTTCTTCATCCACAGATCCGGCGTCACCTGCCCGAAGCTGGCCATGCGCTCGAACTCTTTGCCGAGCGGGCCGTGGGCGCGCATGTGCTCTTCGATCTGCGCGGCGATGAGGTGCCCGACGGGATAGTCGGGCAGGTACAAAAAGGCGTCGATCATGTGCGAGTAGATGCCGAGGAGCAGCGAGTCGCGCACGCCCGCAGTGCCACCAAAGACCGGGGCGTAGTACTTGTTCCACGTGTCCTTCGAGATCTGCACCGTCGCCGCGCGCAGCTCCGCCGGCGTCGCCTTCGGATGCGCGTACATCCAGTGCCACACCGCCAGATCCACGAGCGCCACGCCCGCGATCTCGAAGGTCTGCCAGTAGTCGGAGAGCGCGCGCAGATGCTCGCTCCTGGCGTCGGGCTTGCCGAGCCCGAGGAGCTCGATGTCGCGCGCCTGGAAGACGAACGCGAGCGCCTCGGTGAACGCCGTGTTGGGCACGCCGCGGAGCAGCGTGTGGTCGACGAGGTAGAGCGAGCAGATCTGCTCGACGTTGTGCCCCATCTCGTGCACGGCGATGTTGTAGCCCTTGTAGTTCATGCCGCCCGCCTCGATGCGCGTGCGCAGGTGCGGATCGTCGCCGCGCCGCTCCGACTCGAGCGCGTGGCCGGCGCCGCGCGACGGATCGACGACGATGTGCGAGGCGAAGAATTTGGCGCGCTCGGGCGAGAAGCCGAGCCCGACGAGCAGGCGCGGGATGTCGTTCTTGTAGGCCTGCGCCGTCGGATAGCGCTTGCGCGTGAGCGCGTCGAGCTCGGCCTCGGGGTGCTTGGCGCGCGAGCGGAAGCCGTCGTACCAGAGGTCGAACGGCTCGAGCGGACGGCCGAGGCGCTTTCTGATGAGCGCGGCCAGGCGCGGCGCCAGCGGCGAGGTCAAGACCTCGTCCATCATCGCGACGAAGCGCGCCTCGGGGATCTCGCGGTCGTGGTCGAAGCCGCGCGCCATCGTCGTCGGCGTCGTCGGCGTGTAGGGATCGATCGCCCGCTCGGCGGCGAAGTCGTCGAGGAGCACGCGATAGCGGGTGTCGGGCTCGCGCGCCGGATCGATCTTCGCCGGCGGCGTGCCCTCCTCGATCTCGGCGGCCGGCGACGGCGTCACCTTGTTGGTGAATGGATCCCAATCGACGGTCGCGTTGTTGATTACGATCTTCGGGATCGACTGCTCGACGATGCGCTGCATGACCGCCGCGATCATCTTCTGCTTCACGAGACCGTCTTTGACCGCGTAGTCGGCCTTGAGCTCGTCGCGCAGGTTCCAGTGGCTGATGAGCCGCATGCCGCGCGGAAAGGGCCGCGCCCCGCTCGCCCCGTCGATGAGGTGGTGCATGAGGATGTTGTATTCGGCGATGTACAGGTTGGCCGCGGCCTCGGCGGCGTTGCGCCGCGCCTGCACCGCCGCCGGGATGCGCCGCTCGAACGCCTCGGCCAGGCGCGCCTCGGCCCACTGCCGCCGCGACCACTTGTCACCGTCGGAGAGTCGCTCGGCGAGCGTGGTGAGCGGGAAGTTGGCGAGCGCGACGAACGCGATCTTGTTGGCGAACAGATCGTCGTTGAGGTGCGCCGACGGGTCGTACTCGCCCATGCGCTTGTCGAGCGAGGTCACCGGCCCGAGGTCGAGCGCGACGTGGCGCTGGAGCGCGCGCGACATCTCGAGGAAGTGGCCGCGCAGCTGCTCGAGCACCTCCTCGAAGCGCGCGAACACGCCGTCGAGCGGCGCGCCGGTGGCGACGAATTCCTCGGCCACGAGCTTCTTGCGATCGGCCTCGCTGCCGTCTTCGGCGCGCCACAACGACGCCACCTGCTTTTGGCCGCGCTCGAGGCGCGCGCGATCGACGTCGGAGGGCTGCGGCGACGCCGGCGCATCCGCGGCGGCGAGAGCCATCGCGGGAACCATCAGGACCGGCAGCATCAGGGATAAGCAAAACAGGGTTTTCACGCGTCCTCCGCTTTGGTCGGACCAATCGACAAATCGTTCACGTTGCTTGTCTGGACGCGAGGAAAATGCAATACGCATACGGCGATGGCAATGCCCCAGGCAGCTCCGGCCGGCAAATCGGCAGCTTTCTACGACGTCGATGGCACGCTCATCAAGACCAACATCGTGCACGCCTTCGGCTGGTACGCCCGGCATCAGCCGACGCTGACCGGCTCGATCGTCAAGGCGGCGAAGACGGCGCTGTCGATCCCGCTGTTCGCCGTCGCCGACAAGCTGTCGCGCAAGGCCTTCAACGAGCTGTTCTACGGCTATTACTCGGGCGAGCCGGAAGATCGGCTGATCGTGCTCGCCGAGGAATTGTTCGAGGACACGATCAAGCCGAGCATCTTTCCGCGCGCGCGCGACCTCATCGAGCAGTCGCGCCGCGCCGGCTGCCGCCAGGTGCTGGTCTCGGGCGGGCTCGACTTCACGGTGCGGCCGCTGGCGCGCTACCTCGGCGTCGACGACTTCATCGCCAATACGCTCGAGTTCGAGAACGGCTATGCCACCGGGCACCTCGGCAAGCCGTTCGTCGCCGGCGCGACCAAAGCGGTCATCATGCGCGACTATGCCGAGAAACACGGCATCGATCTGGCGCGCTCCTATGCCTATTCCGATTCGTATTCCGACTATCCGATGCTCGCCGTCGTCGGCCATCCGACGGCGGTGAACCCCGATTGGCGCTTGCGCGCGACGGCGCGCTCTTATGATTGGCCGGTGCTCGACTTGAACAACGATTCGCGCTGACGGTTCTTGGCAGCAACGCTCTGCGGGCCGGATTGGCACCAAGGAGCGAACACAAACCCTGCGGGCCCTATCAGGCACAAGGGGCGGAGATGAAAAGATGAGAGCGATTCGCCCACGCACGCGTGGCGCCGCCGACGAGAGCGTCGTCACCATCGACACCGATTCCGCGCCGCGCATTCTCTTCTACGGCGAAGATTTCCTCTGCGAGGACCTGCCGGTCGGGACGCGCGTGATCTATCCGCGCAAGCCCATCGCCGGGCTGCCCAACGTGCGCGCCGCGATCCGCTACGCGCTGCACCACCCGGAGGAGATGGAGCCGCTGCACGCGCTCCTCAAGCCCGGGATGAAGGTGACCATCGCGCTCGACGACGTGTCGCTGCCGCTGCCGCCGATGAAGCGGCCCGACATCCGCGAGACCATCCTCGACATCGTGCTCGAGATGCTCGGCGACCACGGCGTCGACGACGTGCACATCATCATCGCCACCTCGCTGCACCGGCGCATGCACGACTGGGAAGTGCGGCGCATGGTCGGCGACAAGGTGTTCGACGCCTACTGGCCGGAGAAGCTCTACAACCACGACGCCTGCGATCCCGACGGCATGGTCACGCTCGGCAAGACCAAGCACGGCGAGGTCGTCGAGACCAACAAGCGCGCCAGCGACAGCGACCTCGTCATCTACGTGAACATCAACCTCGTACCGATGGACGGCGGCCACAAGTCGGTCGGCGTCGGCCTGTGCGGCTACGAGTCGTTGAAGGCGCACCACACGCCGAAGGCGATCGTGAATTCGGATTCGTTCATGGATCCGGATAACAGCGAGCTCGCCCACTCGGTGCACCGCATCGGGCGCGTGTGCGATCAGCACATGAAGATCTTCCACATCGAGACGGCGCTGAACTCGAAGATGTTCGAGGGGCCGCTGTCGTTCCTCATGAAGAACGAGGACGACTTCACCGAGATGGATCGGCTCACCTTCTCGGCGATGCAGTGGACGCTGAAGAAGACGCCGCGCGCGCTGCGCCGCGAGGTGTTCATGCGCGTGCCGGCGCCGTACGAGGTGATCGCCGTGCACGCCGGCGCCGCCGAGCCGACGCACCAGAAGATCCTGGCGCGGAACTTCGAGCAGTACGTGATTCCCGTCGAGGGTCAGGCGGACATCCTGATTTCCGGAATTCCGTACATCTCGCCGTACAACGTGAACAGTAAGGCGCTCAACCCGCTGCTCGTGCAGGTGATGGCGCTCGGCTACTTCTTCCACATGTACCGGAACAAGCCGCTCCTCAAGAAGGGCGGCGTCATGATCGTCACGCATCCGTGCACGGACGCCTTCGATCCGGTGCATCACCCGTCGTACATCGAGTTCTTCAACCGCCTCCTGCCCGAGACGCGCGACGCCTACACGCTCGAGAAGAAGTACCAGGACGAGTTCGCCTACAACCCGTCGTACATCGAGATGTACCGCCGCGGGAACGCGTACCACGGCGCGCACCCGTTCTACATGTGG
>Ga0207652_10002269_pt1 | contig 16320 bp, 15 predicted proteins | sample KBSC63BmetaG_FD_184334 | JGI IMG/M metagenome (GOLD analysis project Ga0207652, IMG submission 184334) | Corn rhizosphere microbial communities from Kellogg Biological Station, Michigan, USA - KBS C6-3B metaG (SPAdes) (version 2) | ecosystem: Host-associated > Plants > Roots > Rhizosphere ... | reverse complement strand
CGCCACCTCCGGGCCGGCGCTCACCTACGCGGCCCTGCGCCTGGCGGACGAGCCGATCCAGCACGCGCAGGCGTACTGACCTGGAAGCAGGCCCTCTGGGCAAGTAACCGCTGGCACCATCCTCTAAGGACTGTTCACGATATCGCCTGGCTATGGAGTCGTGCGATCGTGATCGACTCACCTCGTGACATGGAAGCAACCTCCAGATCGGTCGGGAGATAAGCCTTCATGCGACGCTCGCTCGGTTCGTCAGGTCAGCCGATCGTGTCCGATATGCGGACCTCTGCGGGTGATTTGAGCTACCCCATTAAGCAGGGTCAACTCTCCTTCCGCGGCAGTGGGGATTCGGCTAAGGTCGAAGAACCTTCGATGCGTGGCTTCGTTCCTACGCCAGATGCCATCGTAGACATGATGGTCGAGAATCTGTTCGACGAACGCCGTCCGTCCAGGTCAAGTACGGTTTTAGATCCGGGTTGCGGGCTGGGGGCGTTCGAGGACGGCATCATCCGATGGTGTCGTCGCACAGGGTGCGGCCTTCCAAAGATCACCGGCATTGAGTCCGATCCCGGAAGAGCGCACGAAACGGCGGCGCGATTCCGCCGCTACGGGTCGATCGAGATCTTGAACGAGGACTTTTTGATGGAGTCAACGGGCACGTTCGACTACGTGGTAGGCAACCCGCCTTATGTATCGATCTTGAGCCTTTCAGAACGTGAAAAAGCGGCGTTTCGCGACGAGTTTTCGACGGCGCGCGGCCGGTTCGATCTATACCTCTTGTTCTTTGAGCAGTCCCTTCGCCTACTAAAACCCGGCGGGAGACTGGTCTTCATCACTCCGGAGAAATTTCTGTACGTCAAGACGGCAGCGCAGCTGCGCACGCTTCTCGCGAAGCTGGATGTCCGCGAGATACTCTTCGCAAAAAATGAGACGTTCGGGAAGTTGGTGACATATCCGACGATCACAACTCTCGACAACTCTCCCTCCCATCGGCCAGCGAGAGTCGTCCTTCGCGATGGAACAACATCGGCTTTCCAATTTCCTGCCGATGGAGCGTCGGTTCTGCCGCTCCTGAGTAATCACTCGGGACCTAGCTACGCTGGCGATCTTACACTCGCCGACGTCTGCCTTCGGGTGAGTTGTGGCATCGCGACCGGCGCGGACAAAGTCTTCGTTCATCCGACCGCCACGCTGCCAGAACCGCTTCGCCGCTTTGCATATCCGACTATTTCGGGACGTCAGTTGGTTCCCGGGCAAGACCAGATCTACACCAGGAGTTCGATCCTGGTTCCATACGACACCGAAGGAGCCCTCATGCCATTCGATGACCTCGGGGCGTTCGGAATGATGCTGAAAGCGCCCGCGCACCGACGCACTCTCGCGGCGCGGACCTGTGCGCGTAGAAAGCCCTGGTACGCCTTTCACGATTCTGTGCCGCTGCCTGACATCCTGCGGCCGAAACTCCTGTGCAAAGACATCACGTCGGAGCCCGCGTTTTGGATTGATCGCAAAGGCACGCTCCTTCCGCAACATTCTGTCTACTATTTGGTTCCCAGAGACCAAGGGAAGCTAGAAGCTTTGGCTGACTTCCTGAACAGCTACGATGCTCGCAGATGGCTGAAGTCGCACTGCCAACGTGCAGCGAACGGATTCCTCCGTCTGCAGAGCGAGGTATTGAAGAAGCTTCCGGTGCCAGAACGCTTACGCCCCTCAGATGAGGCTTCCCGGGCACCGGATATTTCGCGGAAGACCGTCCGTCACTTGCACGCAGCGCTAGTTCTTTCCCGATAAGAAGATCCGTGCGCGCTGGCCGGCGCTCCCCCGCATTGACGACGGCGAGGGAGGCAGAGAGACTCTTGGCAGCCCGAACCGGCCCGGAGTCGTCCACGTATGCCCCGCTCATCAAGTCCTCGTGTTCGCAGCAGTCCCGGATGCAAGCCCCTACTGGCTATGTATCAGTCCCTTCTCGCCACCACCCCAAACCCGACCCGCTGGCCACAGATTGAGGATTCGTTCCTCAAGGCAATGTGGGCCTTTGATCAGAACTTCATTAGCGGCGCGGCGAATCAGGGTGACAATCAGAATGGAAAAGGCGATTTCTTCACGGATCTGATCGCTCTCCTTCTAGAGAACTGTTCCGGGAAGGCTCTGCACGGTCGTGGCTCTGTGCCAGGCCTCATCTTCCCGATTCATGCGCTCGACGCGTCGTACCCGGAAAACGGCACCGTCGAGCTGCTGGTGGAAACCAAGGCAGCAGGCGCGCCAAAGGGGATTAGCAACCCCAGTCAGAAGAATCCTGCAGGACGACCGGGAGCTGCGGACCTCGACAAGCGGGTCAAAGAGACTGGGTTCAAGACCATCGATCTGAAGGCGGAGTGGGCACGGACAGCGGGACAGGGATACGGTCCGACGAGTGACCTCCTGACCTGGCTACGCCGGAGCAAGCCCTTGAGCTTCTTCTTCATGGCCATCCGCGTCGTCGACGCGAGTGACTTCGAACGGACCGTGCACTTCGCGAACGCTGCCAACCAGATGATGGACGGAGTCGGATTGGTGGCGTACATGCCGGATTCCGCGAGGGGCGTGTACGTTCCTCAGAAGGTTCCTCCGCATCTGGAGCTAGATCGGATCCTCGCTAGGGTCTGCACGGCTTTACGAGGCCTCCCGTGATCGTAGATACGCCGGTTCTGCGCCTTTCGGCGCGCGACTGACATGATGCCAGAGCCGTGATATCGAATGTCTACGCATCTCGATGCCGACGGCCGACTCAACGATTGGATCGTCTCGCTCCAATCTCTTGCGCACAGGCCGCGGCGCGCGCCAGCAGCAGGTCGCGCTCGCGCGCGTTCCGGGCCAGCCCGGCGGCGCGCTCCAGCTCGGCGCGCGCCTCGGCGAAGCGGCCCAGCTTGGTCAGCAGGTCGCCGCGGACGCTCGGCAGCAGGTGATACTCCGCCAGCGCCGGCTCGGACGTCAGGGCGTCGGCCACGGCCAGCCCGGCGGCCGGGCCGAACGCCATCGACACGGCCACGGCGCGGTTCAGCTCGATCACCGGTGACGGCGACAGCCGGGCCAGCGCCTCGTACAGCGTGACGATGCGGGCCCAATCGGTCTGGTCGGCGGTGCGCGCGCGGGCGTGACAGGCCGCGATCGCTGCCTGCAGCGCATAGGGACCGTTCGCGCCACCCAGCGCCTCGACCCGCGCCAGCGCCGCCAGCCCGCGCCCGATCAGCACGTGGTCCCACAGGGTGCGGTTCTGCTCCAGCAGCAGGATGGGCTCGCCGGCGGGTCCGATGCGCGCGCCGGCGCGCGAGGCCTGGATCTCCATCAGCGCCACCAGGCCGTGCACCTCCGGTTCGCCGGGGGCCAGCTCGGCCAGGATGCGGCCCAACCGCAGCGCGTCCTCGCACAGCGAGGGGCGCATCCAGTCGTCGCCCACGGTGGCCGCGTAGCCCTCGTTGAAGATCAGGTAGACGACCTCCAGCACGGAGGCCAGGCGCGCCGCCAGCTCGGGGCCGCGCGGCACCTCGAACGGCACCTGCGCCTCGGCCAGCGTCCGCTTGGCGCGGACGATGCGCTGGGCGATGGTCGGCTCGGACGCCAGAAAAGCGCGCGCGATCTCCTCCGTGGTCAGGCCCCCCAGCAGGCGCAGGGTCAACGCCACACGCGCCTCGGTCGACAGCAGCGGGTGACAGGCGGTGAAGACCAGCCGCAACAGATCGTCACCGACGTCGTCGTCCAGCGCCGCGTCCAGGTCCGGTGCGGCGGCCTGGTGATGCGACTCGAGCTGGTAGCCGATCTCGTCGCGCTTCTTTCCGTGCAGCTTGTTGCGCCGCAGGTCGTCCAGCGCTCGATTCTTGGCGGTGGTCATCAGCCAGGCGCCCGGGTTGTCGGGGATGCCGGTCGCGGGCCAGCGCTCGAGCGCGGTGACCAGCGCCTCCTGGGCCAGCTCCTCGGCCACACCCACGTCGCGCACCATCCGCGCCAGGCCCGCGATCAGGCGCGGCGACTCGATACGAAAGATCGTCTCGATGGTCCGGTGCGCGTCGGTCGTCACCGCCCGATCAGAGCATCCCCGGGCGGCAGCGCAAGCGAATCCGGCTTTTCGCCGCCGGCGCGACGGGAAGGACCGCGTAACCGACGACTCAAGCGACGATCGCAACCGACGACCGCAACCGACGACCGCAACCGAACATCGCGCCCGACCTCAGGGGCTCGCAGTTCTTGCACCGGCCGCGAACGATCTGCGCGCCCAGCCGCCCGATCGGCGCGCAGTCCGGCCCGTTCGGCGCGGCATCGGCCTTGCTGATTCCAGGCTGCATCGTCATGGCAGCATCGCGCGCGCGTCGAAACCTGCTGATCTTCGCCGGCCTCGTGGCCGGTGTCGCGGCGCTGCTGGTTTACGCCCGGTTTCGCCGCGAGGTTGCCGGCGCCTGGGAACGCGTCGCCACCGGCAGCCGCGTCGTCACCACCGCCTGCGGGCCGATCGAATATGCAGAGCACGGCGACGGGCCCGCGGTGCTGATCATCCACGGCGCGGGGGGCGGCTTCGATCAAGGGATGCAGCTGGCGGGTGATGGGCTGGCCCACCCCGGCTTCCGCGTCATCGCCCCCTCGCGCTTCGGCTATCTACGAACCCCGCTACCCCCGGATGCGTCCGTCGACGCGCAGGCACGGGCGCATGCCTGCCTGCTGGACGCGCTGGGAATCCGGCGGGCCGCGATCGTGGGCGTCTCGGCCGGTGGGCCGTCCGCGCTGCAGTTCGCGTTGCTGTTCCCGGAACGGACGCAGGCGCTGGTGCTGCTGGTCCCGGCGCTGTTCTCGCTGGACCCGGGGGCCAGGCCCGCCGCACGCGCCTCGGCCGTGACGATGTTCCTGTTCGACACCGCCCTGCGCTCGGATTTTCTGTTCTGGGCGGGGGCGAAGGTCGCCCGGCGCCTGTTCGTTCGCGGCATCCTGGGCACGCCTCCGGCCGCGGTCGACCGCGCATCAGCCAGCGAGCAAGCCCGGGTGGCCGCGATGCTGGACAGCATTCTTCCGGTCAGCCCACGGCGCCTGGGCCTGCTGAACGACGCCCGGGTGCTGTCGTCCCTGGGCGGTTTCCCCGTCGAGCGAGTCGCCGCGCCGACGGTCGCGATCAGCGCCCATGACGACGGCTACGGTACGTTCGCCGGCGCGCGGGCGGCCGCGGCGCGCATCCCCCACGCCCGCTTCGTCGGCTACCCCGACGGGGGCCACCTGCTGGTTGGCCATCAACCCGAGGCCTGGGGGGAGATCACCGCGCTGTTGCGGGCCACCGCGGGCTCTGCCTCCGCGCGCTGACCCGCGCACGACCGGCTATAGTCGGTCCGTGCGGTTGCACGTCGTCGACGGTACTTACGAGCTTTACCGGGCCCATTTCTCGCCGCGGCCAGGGCACCGCGCGCCCGCCGGCTGGGACGCCAAGGCCACCGTGGGCGTGGTCTCGTCGCTGCTGGCCCTGCTGCACGACCGCGACGAGGCGGTCACGCACCTGGCCGTCGCCTTCGACAACCCCATCCGTTCGTTCCGCAACGACCTGTTCCCGTTCTACAAGAGCGACGAAGGCGTGCCCCCCGAGCTGCACGCGCAGTTCGATACGGTCGAGGCCGCCGTGCGCGCCCTGGGCGTGGTCGTGTGGTCCATGAACCAGTACGAGGCCGATGACGCGCTGGCCACGGCGGCCGCGCGCTACGGCGAGGCGGCCGAACAGGTCCGCATCATGACCCCCGACAAAGATCTGGGACAGTGCCTGCGCGGCGATCGCGTGGTGCAGGTCGATCGCCGCCAGCGCAAGGTGACCGACGAGCCGGCGTTCCGGGTCCTGCGCGGCTTCGCCCCGCGCAGCATGCCCGACTTCCTGGCCCTGACCGGCGACAGCGCGGACGGCATCCCCGGCCTGCCTGGCTTCGGCGAGAAGGGCGCCGGCCTGCTGCTGGGCGCCTACGAGCACCTGGAGAACATCCCCGAGCACGCGCACCAGTGGAAGGTGAAGCCACGGGGCGCGTTGCAGCTGGCCACCACGCTGGCGGCGCACCGTCAGGACGCCGTGCTGTACCGGACCCTGGCCACGCTGGTCGAGACGGTGCCGCTGGCCGAATCGTTCGACGAGCTGCGCTTCCAAGGGGTGCCGCGGCCCGAGTTCGAGGCGTGGTGTGAGCTGCTGGGCGTGACCACGATGCGCACGACGCCGCAGCGCTGGCGCGCGTGAGCCGCACCGTGGTCAGCATCGCTCGCGGAGGCGAGGTTTCGCGATGACCACGGCCGCCTCGTCCAGCACGCCGCCGGCCGCCGGTCTGCCCGTGACGGCGCCCGGCACGTCGACGCGGCTGCTGGCGCTGTTCTACGTGTGCGCGTTCATCTCGGTCGGGATCTCCACCCCTTACCTGTCCCCGTACCTCAGCGATCTGGGGCTGTCCGGCACCGAGATCGCGACGGTGCTCTCGCTGATCCCCATCTGCAACCTGGGCGTTCCGCTGGGGTGGGCCTGGATCGCGGATCGCACGCACCGGCACGATCGCGTGCTGCGCGTCGCCTCGTTCGGGGGCGCCCTGGGCATTGCCCTGCTGGCGCGGGCCACCAGCTTCCGCACCGCGCTCCCGGCGTATGCGCTGTTCGCGCTGTTCAACGTGGGCATCGGCCCGGTGGTGGACACGCTGGCGGTGGCATCGTCACCGCAGGGGCGCGGTTACGGACGCGTGCGCATGTGGGGCTCGTTCGGCTTCCTGGTGGCGGCGGCGCTGGGGGGCGTCGTGCTGACGGCACGGGGCAGCCGGCCGGGCGACCCGCTGGTGCCGCTGATGATGATGGCGGGCCTGTGCGCCGCCGGGACGACGTCGTTCGCGATCCGCCGGAACCCGGCGGCCCACCGGGCCAAGCCCCACCTGCGCGACGTGGCGGCGCTGTGGCGCGACCGCCGCTTCCGCCTGCTGCTGTTGCTGGCAGGCCTGCACTGGATGGCGCTGGCGCCTTACAACGTGTTCTTCGGCCTGCTGCTGCGCAACCGGCATCTGTCGCCGGTGGTGGGCGGGGCCGCCTTCGCCGTCGGTGTCATCGCCGAGGGCGCGGTCATGTTCTGGTTCGCGGACCTGCGCCGCGCCTTCCGGCTGGAGACCTTGCTGTGCGTGGCGTTCGCCGCCACCGTGCTGCGCTGGGCCCTGGTGTCCTGGGTGGCGTCCGCCTTCTGGATGGTGGCGCTGCAGTCGCTGCACGGCCTGACGTTCGGCCTGTTCTGGATCACGGGGATCGCGCTGCTGAACGAGATCGTCCCCCCGCCGGTGCGGGCGACCGGCCAGGCGCTGTACCTGGCGGCCATGCTGGGTCTGGGCAGCCTGATCGGGTATCACGCGACCGGGCTGATCCTGGACGTGTTCCACGACGTCGGGCCGGCCTTTCGTACGGCGGCGCTGGTCGAGCTGATCCCGCTGGCCATCGTGTGGCGCGTGCGCCGCCAGCTGCCGCGCGCCTGACGGCGGGACACGACGCCTACGTCGCGGCGATCAGGAACTCTTCCGAGTTGCGCGGCGGGCGCAGCCCATCGGCGCGGCCGGCGAAGTAGCGCTGGGCCAGCGCCTCGGCCGAGACGTGGCTCACCTCGCGGAACCCCGACGCTTGCGCCAGCGCCAGCATCTCGTCGGGCGTGAAGAAGCTGAGGAACGGCGTCCCGCTGGCGCGCGCCCCCGCCGCCGCGCGCTCGATGCCGGGCCGCACCTCGGGGTCCGTCAGCTCGATGGGCAGCATGAACGTCATCGCCAGCGTCGACCCGGGCGCCAGCGCCGCGCACTGTCGCAGCGTCGCCGCCACGGCGTCCCTGGTCAGGTACATGCTGACGCCGGTCGATGCCACCACGGCTGGCGCCTTCGCGTCGAACCCCGCTTGCCGCAGCCGCTCCCAGACGTCGTCCACCTCGAAGTCGACCGGAACGAAGCGCAGGCCCGCCGGAACGTCCAGCCCCAGCTCCAGCAAGCGCCGCCGCTTCCACTCCTGTGGGCCGGGCTGGTCGACCTCGAACACGGTCACCCGCGAAGCCAGCGCGGGGCGTCGCTGCACGAAGGTGTCCAGGCCGGCGCCCAGGATGACGTACTGCCCGACGCCGGCGTCGATGCGCTCGGCGACCAGATCCTCGACGCAGCGGGCGCGCGCGACGATGGACGCCCGGAAGGGGCGCGTGAACGGGCTCATGTCCGGGCGCTGCTGCCAGCCCGGTCCCGGCGCGACCAGGGTAAGACCGACGCGATCCTCGAACACGTGCGGCGGCGCATCGAGCTCGACATGCAGGGCACGCCACAGCGCCACCCGGACGGCGGTGTTCTCTGGCTCGACAGATTGGTTCGAGGTTGGCTTCATCTTCGCTGCACGCGGCGCAGCCGCGCCACGCGACCTGGAATCGTATCATCACGACAGGGCGTCGCCGCCCGACACGCCGGCAAGGGGCGGCGGCGTCAGCGCGCCCGGGAGCGCTTGCGCGTCGCTGTCGTTTTCCGGGTAGGCGACGCCTTGCGGGTCGGCGACGCCTTGCGAGTCGGCGACGCCTTGCGCTTGGCTGTCGCCTTCCGCGTCGACGCCGCCTTGCGCGCCGCGGCCTTGCGCGCGGTAGCGCCGCGCTGGCTGGCAGAGGTGCGCGCCTGCCGGGACAGGGAGGCCTTCGAGGCCGCCCCGTGCCCCTCGCGCTTCAACGCCCTCTCCGTCGCGCGCGAGCGCGTGCGCGAGGTCGCCTTGGCCGGGCGGGCGCCCTTGCGCAGGTCCCGGGTGGCGCGCTTGCGCACGGCCGTGGACTGCGTTCCCTTCTTTGACGCCCCCAGCTTTGGCGCCCCCAGCTTCACCCCCGCCCGCCGCGCCTTGGACAGGCCGATGGCGATCGCCTGCTTGGTCGAGCGAGCGCCGTGCTTGCCCTCCCGAACGTGATCGATCTCCTCGCGGACGAACTCGCCAGCCTGCGTGCTGGGCGCCTTGCCCTCTTCTTCGTCCCGATGGGCTCGCTCCAACGTCTTTTCTTCCGGCATGACCAGGTTCCTTTCTGGAAGCTCCTCACCGAAACTTGCGTTCGTTCCAGCACGTTGAAACCCCGGGCCGCAGATCAACCCGCGGGCGTGCAGTGGCGAGCCAGGTAAGCGTCCACGGCGTCCGGATGCGGCCGCGCGTCGACGAAACCCAGGTAGCCATCGGGCCGCACCAGGTAGAACGCGCCTTGCTCCAGCTTCGCCGCCTCGGCCTCGGCCGGCCAGGGCAGACACTGTACCGGCACGTTCCGGCGCGCGCACACGGCGCGCACGTCGTTCAGCGCCGCCGACGCGGGCCCCCAGGCGAAGCCCTGCCAGCGCCGCTGCGCCAGGGCCGCGAAGCTGTCGTCGGCGCTCGCGCTGGCGGGGATCCAGGGCCAGCGATCACCAGCGCGCAGCGCGCCCGCGTGCCCCTGGGACAGCGCGCTGGCCCGGTACTCGATCCGTGTCTGCGACACCGTAGAGAACAGGTAGGCGCGCCCGCGCCCGGTATCGAACAGCCGCGGCACCACGTTCGGGACCACGCGCGTGCGCACCCAGCGGGCCAGCCCACCGTCGCGCGTGGCGATCTGGAACAGGCGGTCGGTCGTCGCCACCAGCCGCGTGGCGAAGCCCCGCCGCTCGGGCGCGTAGCTGTCCAGCAGCGACGCCGGCGCGCGCCCCTGCACCACCTCGGCCAGCTTCCAGGCCAGGTTCACGGCGTCGCCGATGCCGGTGTTCATGCCCTGCCCCCCGACGGGGCTGTGAATGTGCGCGGCGTCGCCCACCAGGAACACCGGACCGTCGCGAAAGCGGTCCACCACGCGATGGTGGACGCGGTAGGTGGAGAACCAGCGGACGTTGCGCACCGTCACGCCGACGCGCGCCAGCGCCGCCTTGTCGACGTCGTCCCAGCCGAACGAGGCCGCGCCGTCGGTGGCAGTGCCTTCGGCTGGCCCGGTGCGGACGGTGCCGATGAGCCGCACCCGGCCCTCGCCCGCGGGCGCGCCCCCGTCGCCCCGCAGCGGGAAGGCCGCCAGGAAGCCTGCGTCGTCCAGCGCCACGTGCAGCTCGCCGTCGGCGCCGGGGCCACGGGCGTCCAGATCCGCCACGTAGAACAGGTGGGCGTAGGTGCCGCCGGGGAACGCCGCGTTCAGGCCGTGCCGCACCACCGAGCGGGCGCCGTCACAGCCTGCCAGATACCGGGCCTCACACCGCTCGTGCCCGCCGCCGGGCAGCGCGAGCTGCGCGCGCACGCCCTCTCTCGCCAGCTCGAAGCTCTCCAGGGTCACGCCGCGCTCGACCGTCACGCCGGCGCGCGCCAGCGCCTCCTCCAGCACTCGCTCGTGCTCGGCTTGCGAGAGCATGAGGATGAACGGATAGGGGCTCTTCCCGCGCGCCAGCTCGCCGAATGGCAAGCGGGTGACCCGTTTTCCATCGACCCAGAAGTTCAGCGCCTCCAGACGCAACCCCTGCCCGATCACCTCGTCGGCGATGCCAAGCTGCCGGTAGAACTCCAGCGTCCTGGCCTGCACGGCGATGGCGCGCGACGTGTTCGGGCGCGCCGTCTCTCGTTCGATGATGCGGGGACGCACGCCGGCGCGCGCCAGCCACAGCGCCAGGGCCAGGCCCGAGGGTCCGGCGCCCGCGATCAGGACGGGCGGCATGAGATCGTGGGACGGCGCCGACAAGGCCCGGACAACTTGCGGGCCCCTCCCGCGGTGTCAAGGAGTCGCGTCACGTCCGGCGCGCGCGTGCCACCCGAAGTGAGCCGGCCGCCGCGATGTCCGTCACGCGGCTTGGGCCCGCGGCGCAGGCGCAGACCTGCGACGAAATTCGCGGAAATGTTGCCGCATCCGCCGCGCCAGCGCGCGCGGACGCTCGGCGAACAGCTTCTCGCCGGCCGGCGACGCGCGCAGGCGCTTCTCGCGCCGCTGCTGATCGATCCGCCGGATGACCTCGTAGTAGGTGTCCGCTTCCTCGCCGAACCAGGACCGGTTCGCCCGCAGCGTCCGGCGCAGCATCGTCAGGTCGTGCTCGTCGCCCAGCAATTCCGCCAGGCGACCCAGCTCGTCAGCGCGCGGGGTCAACTCGTCGGGGGCCCAGGGCGACAGCAATCGGATCTGGTAGCGATGCGCCTTCACGGCCCGGCGCCACGCATGAAAGGTGTCGCCGCTGGGTTCGCGGTAGGCGCGGTGCATGGCCTTGCGCGCGCGACGGTACCCGGCCTCCAGACCCGGCCCTGCCGTGGTCCAGCGATTCTTCGAGCGGCCACCCTGGCCTTTGCTCCCCGGCGCCCACTCGGCGACGCGGTCCTGCTGGTGGCGCAGCGCGCGCCGGAGCTTGCGCAGCGATCGCTTTCCGTCGCCGGTCGGATCCATTGCCTGCGCCTCGTGCCGCAGCCGCTCGGCCAGGGCAGCGCGGACGGGGTTGGTGGCAGCCCGCATCTTCAGGGGCAGGGCGGCGCGAACCTTCTCGAACGTACGCACGGCCGCATCAGCGTCGCGCACCGGCGCCAACACGTCCGCGCACGCCCCGAGCGCGCGATTGGCCTGGCGCGCCTTGCGTCCGACTACCGGTTCGACCAGGCGGGCGATGGCGCGGACCTTCTTCGTCGCCAGCCGCAAGGCGTGCGCGTTTTCGGCGGCCGTCAAGCGCGGCGCCCCGTCGTCGAGCGCCTTGCGGCCCTTGCGTAGCTCGGCCCGACCGACACGCTTCAACGCGTGCGCCAGGCTCTCTCCAGCGTGGATGACATACGACATCGCGTCCGGCTCCCGAGGTCGAGGCCGATCTTGCCCGTTCCTGCCCAGGGCTACCAGCGATCTCGGTGACGATCGTGTTACGGGGCCCGGCGGGACGCCCGCGCGCGGTCGGGGGCCGGCGTCTCTCCGGTCCCCGTCCGCCCTGCGCGCGCGATGCGTTCAGTGCCGCGTGACACGACGGCGCGTTCCAGGGGCGGGTGTCCCCGGCGCGCGGTCGCTGTTGGGCTCGTTCTCGCTCTTCGCATGGTCCGCGGCGACGTCGGCGTCCGTACCGCGATCGTGCGTCGACTCGCGTGAAGGACTGCCTTTCCACCGCTCGGTGTCGCCTTCGTTCGGGTGTGCGGCCGACCAGCTGCCGGGGCGCACGCGCGTATTAGGACGTTCCATGGCTGCTGCTCCTTTTGCCGGCCTTCCGGCGCTGTCGCTTGACCTTGTTCGCCTGCTTGCCCAGCGCGCTGCGCGTCTTCCGGGGAAGATTCGCGATGGTGCGCCGCTTCTTCGCTGCCCGCGCCGCCTTGCGAACGTTTCGCCGCGCGGCCTTGCGCTGGGTTTCGCTTCGCCCGCCGCTCCGACGGCCACCTCGGGTGCTACTTCGTTTGCCGCTGGTCATGGGTCCTCCTTTCGCGACTGGATGCCTGGCGCGCCGGTCCGGCAGGGCCAGGCCGCTCACGAAGCATTGCAAGCGCCGAGCCGCCAGGTCGCGCCAGGCGGCGCCGGCGGCTCGGCGATCCCGGCCGGTGACGCCCGGCCGCGATGCGTTTCAGAGTCGGCCGTAAGGGGGATGCCGGCTGGACTGCGCCGCGTGCTCCTCGGCGGCGCTCTGCCGTTTCTCCTCCTCGTTCTCGGCGACGTCCGGATCGTCGGCGCGCGGTCGCCGGGCCGGCCCCTTCTCGGTGAACGTACCCGGGTTCGGGTCGCGCGCTGCCGCCTCGGCCCGTACCCGGCCGTTTCCTTCGGCGCGCGACGCCGCGTCCTCGGCCGACGACGCGACCTTGGACGACGACACCTCTTCCCCCCGCCAGTCGCCACCCTTGGTGGCGCCCTGGGAGGTATCCCCGCCGCCGGCGGGTCTTCCGTTCGCCTTCGCCCCCGTCCGCGCGCCAGCCTGCTTGGTCGGCTCCGAATGCGCCGGTTGGCTGGTGTTGGTCTTGGCGTCGGCGCCTGGCATTGCCTGTCGGTTGCTCATGGTCGGCTCCTTCCTTTGCGGCCGGGACGAGTGCAACGTCCATACCGTCCACCGGCCGCCCGGTCCGGTCCCCACGATGCGTCTTGATTCCGGGCCTGGCTTGACGTATCCCCTGTCCGCGCGGCCCCCGGCTGCATCGTCCTCGCCGCGGCAACGCCAGCGGAAACCAAGAGAAAACAACGAGAGCTGCATGCCCGAAATGAACATCATCCAGGCCGTCAACGACGCCCTGAGGCTGGAGATGCACCGCGATCCGCGCGTGCTGGTGCTGGGGGAGGACGTGGGGCGGTTCGGAGGCGTGTTCCGCGCCACCACCGGGCTTTACGAGGAGTTCGGCGCCGAGCGCTGCATCGACACCCCGCTGGCCGAGTCCGGCATCATCGGCACCGCGATCGGCATGGCGCTGTACGGCCTGCGCCCCGTTCCCGAGATCCAGTTCGCGGACTTCATCTACCCGGCGTACGACCAGATCGTGAACGAGCTGGCGAAGATGCGATACCGCTCGGGTGGCGAGTATCCGGCGCCGATGGTCATCCGCACGCCCGTGGGCGGCGGTATCAAGGGTGGCCACTATCACTCGCAGTCGCCCGAGGCGCTGTTCATCCACGTTCCGGGCCTGAAGGTGGTGATGCCCTCGAACCCCGTCGACGCGAAGGGCCTGCTGCTTTCCAGCATCCGCGATGACGATCCCGTGATCTTCATGGAGCCGAAGCGCGTGTACCGCGCCGCCAAGGGCGACGTCCCGGCCGAGGATTACACCATTCCCCTGGGCGTCGCGAAGACGGTGCGCCCGGGCGACCAGGTGACGATCCTGGCCTGGGGCGCGATGGTGCACACCTGCCTCGAGGCGGCCGAGCAGGGCGCGCAGATCGGCTACGACCTGGAGGTCATCGACCTGCGCACGCTGTTGCCCTTCGACGTCGAGGCCATCCTGACGTCGGTGCAGAAGACCGGCCGCGTGGTCATCGTCCACGAGGCGCCGCGCACCTGCGGGTTCGGCGCCGAGCTGGCGGCGACGATCCAGGAGCGCGCCATCCTGCACCTGGAGGCGCCCATCCTGCGCGTGACCGGCTTCGACACCCCGTTCCCGTACACGCTGGAGCACGAGTACCTGCCCGACGCCGCCCGCATCCTGGACGCGGTCGAGCGCGTGGTGAACTTCTAGGCGCCCGATGACGTACGAGTTCAAACTGCCGGACATCGGCGAAGGCGTCGTCGAAGGCGAAGTGGTCCGCTGGCTGGTCAAGGAGGGCGACACCGTCCGCGAGGATCAGCCGCTGGTCGAGGTGATGACCGACAAGGCCACCGTCGAGATCCCGGCGCCGCGCGCCGGCCGCGTGGGCAAACGCCTGTTCGCCGAGGGCGAGATTTGCCCGGTGGGCAAGGTGCTGCTGACCATCGAGCTGGACGCAGCGGCCCCGGCAGCAGCGGCAGTTGCGCCCAAGGTCGCGACGACGCCGGCGACGGCGGCCGCCACCACGGCGGCCACGACCGGCGAGATCCCCAGCACCGCCCACACGATGGTGCTGGCCACCCCGGCCACGCGGAAGCTGGCCCGTGAGCTGCGCGTCGACATCCGCCTGGTGGTGGGAACGGGACGCGCCGGCAGGATCACCTCGGACGACGTGCGCAATCACGGCGGCGCGGGCGCGCCGACGGTCGCGGCGCCCGCGGCGAAGCCTGCCTCCGCGCCAGTTGCCGTCGCCCCGATGGCCGGCGACGTGCGCATCCCCTTCCGCGGCGTGCGCAAGAAGATCGCCGAGCACCTGGTCCATTCGAAGCACACCGCCGCGCACTTCAGCTACTGGGAAGAGGTCGACTGCACGGATCTGGTGCAGGTCCGCGCCAAAACGAACGAGAAGCTGGCCGCGCGCGGGGTGAAGCTGTCCTTTCTGCCGTTCATCATCAAGGCCACGACAGCGGCGCTGGCGAAGTTTCCGCAGCTCAACTCGACGCTGGACGAGAAGGCGGGCGAGATCGTGCAGCGGGGCGCCCACCACATCGGTCTGGCCACCGCGACCGACAACGGCCTGATCGTGCCGGTGGTCCGCGACGCCGCCAGCAAGACGCTGGTCGAGCTGGCGCGCGAGATCGAGCGGCTGGCCGAGGCCACCCGCACCGGCAAGGCCACGCGCGAGGAGCTGTCCGGCTCGACGTTCACCATCACCAGCCTGGGGACGCTGGGGGGGCTGGGCGCCACGCCCATCATCAACTTCCCCGAGGTGGCGATCCTGGGCGTGCACAAGATCGCGCGCCGCCCGATGGTGGCGGCCGGCGACAAGATCGTCGCCCGCGACATGATGAACCTGTCCATCTCCGTCGATCACCGCGTGGTCGATGGCTATGACGCCGCCCGCCTGGTGGCCGACATCAAGGCCTCGCTGGAGAACCCCGGCTTGCTGATGGTGGATCTGCTCTGATGGCCGCCAAGCAGAACCCTCCCGCCGCGACCGGGAACCCCGACAAGCTTGCCGCGCCTGCGCGCGACGACGCCGCCCGGCAGAACCGCGCCCCCTCGACGCGAGAGAAGATTCGCGCGGGCATGGGCGACGTGCTGTCCGAGCTGGTCGAGGTGTGGAGCGACGCCGACCACGCCCGCGCCACCGGCCTGGCGACGATCCTGGACGCCGAGGGACGCGCCGACAAGGCGCGGCTTCCCAACCTGCCCGCCGCCGACTGGCTGCGCATGTATCGCGAAATGCGGCTCATCCGCCTGCTGGACGAGCGCATGTCGGCCTTGCAACACGAAGGGCGCCTGAGCTTCTACGCCGATGCCCGCGGGCAAGAGGCCACGGTGGCGGCGCCGCTGGCCGCCCTGCAGTCGACCGACTGGATCGTGCCCGCGCACCGCGAGGCGGGCGTGGCGCTGCTGCGCGGCCTGCCCCTGCCGGCGTTCGTGGCGCAGCAGCTGGGCAACGCGCACGACCTGGGCAAGGGCCGCCAGATGCCGGCGCACCCGGTGACCCCGCGCGAGCTGCGCGTGTTGCCCATGTCCTGGTGCGCGGCGACGCAGCTGCCGCAGGCCACCGGCCTGGCCTGGGCCGCCAAGATCAAGAAGGACAAGACCGTCGTGCTCGCCTATCTGGGCGAGGGTGCCACCAGCGCCGAAGATTTCCACACCGGCGTGAACTTCGCCGCCGTCTTCAACGTGCCGGCCGTGTTCATGTGCGTGAACAACGGCTGGGCGGGCGCCACGCCCGCCGCGGCGCAAAGCGCCTCGGAGACGTTCGCCGTCAAGGCGCTGGCGTACGGCATGCCCGGCGTGCGGGTGGACGGCAACGACGTGTTCGCGCTGTACGCCGCCACGCGCGACGCGGTGGAGCGGGCACGCCGCGGCGATGGCCCGACGTTGATCGAGGCGGTGACGTATCGGATGGGCGGT